>Ga0316189_10004698_pt1 | contig 13123 bp, 13 predicted proteins | sample LowCovwburrow_MG_FD_204930 | JGI IMG/M metagenome (GOLD analysis project Ga0316189, IMG submission 204930) | Coastal sediment microbial communities from Maine, United States - Lowes Cove worm burrow | ecosystem: Environmental > Aquatic > Marine > Coastal > Sediment | place: USA: Maine... | reverse complement strand
AGGACATCGTCGTCCAGGTCGACAAGGAAGAACGTGGCAATAAAGGCGCCGCGCTAACAACGTTTGTCAGCCTCGCCGGCCGCTTCATTGTGTTAAAGCCGAACAAGGATCACTCCGGTGGCGTATCGCGTCGAATAACCGGGGAAGATCGTGATCTTGCTCGCAAAGCACTGAACGACGTCAATATCCCGGAAAATATGAGCGTCATCCTGCGAACTGCCGGCATTGATCGCAGTGCCGAGGAACTCGCCTGGGATTTGGACAACCTGCTCACCGTCTGGACGGCGATACTGAACGTCGTACTCGAACGCTCATCGCCATTCCTCCTCTACCGCGAAAGTGACTCTGTGGTACGCGCGTTGCGCGATTATCTGACGGGCGATATCGGTGAGATCCTGATCGATAACGAAGCCACGTATAAAGATGCCTACGAGCATGTCGAACAGACGATGCCGCATAATCTTAAAAAACTGAAGCATTACGTCGATCCGGTACCGCTATTCACACGCTTTCAAATTGAGTCGCAAATTGAATCTGCATTTGCACACAATGTAACGTTGCCGTCCGGTGGCAGTATCGTAATTGACCACACTGAAGCGCTGGTCTCTATCGACATCAACTCAGCCCGGGCGACTAAAGGCGGCGACATTGAAGCAACCGCCCTGAATACCAATCTAGAGGCTGCCGATGAAATTGGCAGGCAACTCAGGATTCGCGATCTCGGCGGCTTAATCGTTATCGACTTCATTGATATGGGACCGCAGAAGCATCAACGTGACGTGGAAAACCGTTTGCGCGATGCTGTAAACCAGGATCGAGCGCGCGTTCAGATTGGAAAGATCAGCCGTTTCGGGTTACTGGAAATGTCTCGACAACGGCTGCGCCCATCGATCGGTGAGTCCGCTTACAAGACCTGTCCTCGCTGCACAGGTTTCGGAACTATCCGTGGTACTGAATCACTGGCGTTGGCGATTCTTCGAATCATCGGTGAAGAAGCTCGCAAGGAACGCACCTCCAAGGTGATCGCGCAATTGCCGGTCGAAGTTGCTACTTACTTGCTGAATGAGAAGCGCGATTGGGTACAGAATCTTGAAGATCGTAATGAGACTCAGGTTGTACTGGTCGCCAATTCGCATCTTGAAACACCGCATTACGATGTTCGCCGTATACGCGACGATCAAATGGATTTACCGGAAAACATGGGTGCAAGTTTCGCGCTCGTGCATGCGCCCGTTGAACCCGAGTCTCCGCAGGCCATCCTCGCCCGTAAAGGCGCTGAGACAGCGGCTGTAGGTACTTTGAAACCATCAACGGCCGTTCCGAAACGCAAGGAACCTGCTGGAAAAGGATTCTGGGCTACGATCATTGAATTCTTCACGGGCGATGCCAAGGACAAGAAGAAGAAACAACAGCAACGCGCTCGAACCAGCAAACAGAGCAGTCGTGGCCGACGTCCGCAACAACAGTCAAGAGGTCGAAATGACAATCGCAGATCTGCCCAAGGCGGTGACAAACGCGGCGGTCAACAGCAGCGAAAGAAAAAAGCACCTCAGAAGCCGCAAAATAAGAAACAAACGCCGAAAGATGCTGATAGTCAGTCAACAAAAGCCGATAGCCAAAAAGCAAAACAAGGTCCTCAGCAATCTGACGATACGCAGACCGAACAAAAACGTTCACGTAGCCGGCGCAGTCGCGGCGGTCGTCGCCGTCGTGGTAGCAATACCGAAAACGCGGCAGAAGGCACGGACCAGCAACAACAGTCCGCTACGCAGCAAGCATCTGACGATCAAACCGCAGCGGTTGATAAGCCACAGAATGTCGCTCAGGAACGAAAGCCAGCAGATGAGCAGCCTAAGAGCGAGCGGCCGAAACGAACAAGAAAACCTCGATCGCAAAAACCGAAGTCTGACGGTCCGCCGAAAGCGCGCACGGATGAAGAACGTGCCGATGCTCCAAAGAGCATTGAAGACACCGCTTCTCACAAGGTTCCGGTAGCGGCACAATCCGATAAGGACAGCAAACCGCAGCCTGAATCGAAACCGGCAGTTGAGAGCAAACCGCAGCCAGAACCGAAACCTGCAGTTGAGAGCAAGCCGCAGCCAGATCCTAAACCTGCAGTAGAGAGCAAACCTAAGCCAGCGCCGAAACCTGCGGCAGAACGCAAACCGAAGCCAGCGCCGAAACCTGCAATGGAAAGCAAGCCGGAGTCAGCACCGAAGCCCGCAACAGAAAGCAAGCCGGAGCCAGCATCGAAGCCTGCATCAGAAAGCAAGCCGGAGCCAGCACCGAAGCCCGCAACAGAAAGCAAACCGGAGCCAGCACCGAAGCCCGCAACAGAAAGCAAACCGCAACCAGCACCGAAACCTGCGGCACGTCTATTGCCATGGGATGGTGAGTAGAACAATCTGCTAAATAATTGATCCCGCGGAAACCTTAACAATAGCGTCTCGAGTCTTTCTTGAGACGCTATTTTTTTGGCCGCTCAGATTATCGAACTTAGCGACGTCAACTCAGTTTCTTGAGTAAGCCGCGAGACGCCTCCTCGACGAGGTCGAGAACACGCTCGAACCCGGCTGCTCCGCCATAGTAAGGATCCGGTACTTCCGTCTCCCCCAGTGCGGAAAAACTCAAGAATAAATGCACCTTCGCACGGTGATCCTCCGGTGCCTCCTCAAGCAAGCGCGATCGGTTGTCCTCATCCATCGCAATAATGTAGTCGAAACGCTCGAAGTCAGTGTCACTTACACGCCGGGCTCTTATATCAGCCAACGACACTCCGCGACGCTCCGCTGCGGCCATCGCTCGACGGTCGGGCGTCTGACCGACGTGGTACGCGTGCGTACCGGCAGAATCGACTTCAATTCGCTCACCAAGGCCGGCTTGATCGACGAAATAACGGAAAACGCCCTCTGCGGTTGGTGATCGGCAAATGTTGCCCATGCAGACAAATAAGACAGATATTTTATTTTCGTTCCTGCCCATTTATTGAGCTACTCGCATTCCAAATACAGCATCAACTGAGGAGAAATTCTGACCATATCATACAAGGTTTTGGGTCATTATAATGCGCCAATAGCGTCGGCGATAATTACCGAATTATCCTGCGTATCTTCCTTATTCTTTCTTAGTACTTAACTGTGATAGACCTACTACGTTGTCTGTGAATCTTGGGTGATTGGAAAGGAGATACGCAATGACCAAGACGCCAATTAACGATAAAAACACCCTTCTCGCCGTCCTCGAACTGGACTCGGATCCGGACAACCTGATCAATCGCGTCGCCTGGATTGCGCAAAGATTCGGCTACCGCGCGCACTTGGTCTTATTCGAGCCTGAAAGCGGTGCATTGCTGGGTGGATTTGCACTTTCCAACGAAGCAGAATCCATTCGCAAGGAGCTGCAATACGCCCAAGAGGAGATTTTAGCGTCGTATGCGGCAAAACTTCAGGAAGGCGGCATCGACACGACGACTTCCGTTCTGCGGCAACGTCCGCTCGACGATGGAATTCTGGCCATTGCGATGGCCGTCGGGGCCAGGATGATCGTCAAATCAACCCGATTCCACAGTACAGCCGAGCGCGGTATTTTGGTCGATACGGATTGGCAATTGATGCGCACCTCCCCTTACCCGCTTTGGTTCGTGAAATCCGAACACATCCCGGAGGATCCGGTCATCGTGGCCGCGGTGGATCCAAGCAACACTCATGACAAACCTGCGGCACTGGACCGCGAAATCGTTCAGACAGCGAATGCCGTTGCCAAAGCTATGCATGGAGATGTTCATCTCCTGCACACCTACGAGCGACTGTCGGGGATTGGCAAAGCAGCAAATAGGGAGTTCAAGCCGATCAAGCTTCCGATTGACAAGATTGATGCACGAATAAAGGCAGAACACCGCAAAGCGCTTGACGCATTGGCAGCAGATTGTGGAATTGATGCAGAACACACACACCAATTGCCAGGCCGTACGCATGAAATATTGCCTGCGTTCTCACGAACCCATAATGCGGGCCTTGTCGTCATGGGCGCGCTCGCTCGCTGGGGCATTAGTCGCATGCTCATTGGCAGCACCGCAGAACGAGTGATTGATCATTTACCTTGCGACGTTTTGATCGTACGCCTTAGCGAATATCAGCTATGGGATTAATTTGAGCGGCCTGCGCGGAGACTTACAAGAGACCGAGCCCCTAGATTGACACAGTATCTGAACACACCCGATGGCCGATTTAGGGGGCGGTGCTAACCGCGCTTTTTCGGACCAGGGTTTCCTGCATCCTTAGCACTACCCACAAGCCCGATAGAAACATCGCCACAGCCGTGAATACAAAGCCTGCCTCAAGCATTCCAAATGCGTCCGCGATCACGCCCAATAACAACGCGCCGATCCCGTAGCCAAGGTCGCGCCAGAATCGATATACACCCAGGCTTGAGCCGCGCCAATCGGGGTGTGAAATATCGCCGATGGCGGCGATCAGAGTTGGATATAAGAGCGCCATTCCAACTCCCGTAATCGCAGCCGTGACACACCACAAGACAATCCCTTCAACCCACAGAGTTGCCATGACCCCAACGGCACACGTCCACATGCCCAGAACGATCGGCCACTTTCGTCCAATTACATCCGACAACGGACCCGTCCAAAGTTGGCTGCCACCCCAAACGAACCCATAGGTGCCTACCACCCAGGCAATTTGTACGAGAGAAAGACCTTTGCCAAACAAGTAGACAGGGAAAAATACCCAAACCAATGCATCGACGAATTTTTCAACGCAGCCCGCCTGAGACAGTGCGGCGAAGGTTCGATGCTTGTAAGTGACGAGCGCAAAGATTTCGGACATCGTCGGCGTTTCGGAGACATCGTCCGGATAGTTGGGTCGCACACCTTCGCCGGTGTTCGCTTTATAAGCCGCGGACTCAGCACGCGCCCAGTGAATCGTCTCCTTAGAAAACAGAAGCGCGGACACAAGCGCCGTCAGAATCGTCGCAAGTCCGAATAGGAATAAGCTGGTCCGCGCGCCGAAAAGCAACGCAAGATAACTCGTGATAAGTCCGGCAAGTGCTACCCCTCCGTAGCCCGCGAATTCATTAAAGCCTGTCGCGACTCCACGTTGCTCCGGTCGAACGATGTCGAGTTTGCTGGTAACCGTCATCGACCAGGTGAAGCCCTGGTTAACGCCAAGAAGGACATTCGCTGCAACAATCCAGCCCCACGATGGTGCGTACAGAAAGATAAATGGAATGGGAATCGCGATCAGCCAACCGAGAATCAGTACGTGGCGACGACCCAGTCGCTCCGATAAGCGACCCGACACGAAATTCATTGCGCCTTTTACGAATCCGAAACTGATGACGAAAGCCATGAGTAAAGTCGTTGACCCGGCCGGTACCCCAAACTCACTCTCGGCCAGGACCGGCACCACTGTGCGCTGCATTCCTATGGTCAGACCAACGAAGAAAACCTGCAGCAGTTGCTGCCCGAATTGCCCCAGGTTTTGCCTAATACCGTGCAGATACTCGGTCATGAGCGCATGAGTGACATTTCGGCAGACCCAATTCTTTCAGTAGGATGAATTTAATCTACATCAATATCTGCGTCTGTGTTTTTTGGGTATGGCAACTTTACGTGACACCAACGCACCACAAAGACCGCCAGGGCGACGATCAAGATACTTGATGAAATGGCAACTGCACGAAAATCTTCCATTTCCTTTACATCGATGATCAGGTATCTGGCGATCGCCACCATCGCAATATAAAGCGGCATGCGCACGGGCAGCTTGCCCGAGTTCCAGTAGACCTTAACCATCGAGACGGTCTCGACATAGATGAAAAGCAGTAACAGATCCTGAAGCAGAACTTGTCGCTGCAGCCACATATGGTGTACCTCAATACCGCCAGCGAGAAGCGTTGCCAACAATATGATGCTAAGACCTAAGTCCTCTGTGAGATGCACCAGGCGGATACCGTGTCGCCGGACGACTGTATGGAATTCCCTTCTTTGCTCAATCATGTTTTGCTCCACGAATGATGACGGCGATACGTTTTGGTCTATTGAGGCTTAAATAACCCGACTTGAAAGAGAAGCTAATGAATATTGATTGGAGCTTATATTAGTATAATTTAATATACAATTGCCAGTTGCATTGAAATGATACGCATAAGGCTTGAACGCCTGAATCGGCGACATTAGCGGTATTATTAGCGGTCTAAGCGAATCTTTAATAGTCTTGGCTGCTATGAATATCGATAGTCAATTGGAGCGACGATGATGACTTCAACATCCCGTGCCCATAAAGGCATGAATACAACTCGAGCAATACTGCTGAGCGTAATATTTGCGTCAGCCGCCGCGACTGCAGATCAGTCGATCGCGGACCAATACAGTGATTCGATTTTGTATGCCAAACCCGTCGAATTTATTCCAGATGTCTGGACCGCAACCGGAGCCACCGCCCCACCGACCTATGAAAATTCAGGTCACAACAATAATTACACGTTCATAATCACGGGAGACGGTGTCGTCGTCGTCAACAGTGGTAGCTACCAGCTCGCAAAGGCTCTTCACGATGAAATTCGTGAAATTACCAGTCAGCCGGTCGTATTGGTCATCAATGAAAACGGTCAGGGACATGCGATGCTTGGCAACAGCTACTGGTCTGATCAAGGTGTTCCAATACTCGCGCATGCCGATGCCAAAAAGACGATCGAAACTGAAGGCGGCGGCTCTCTTGCGCAACTAAAGCGGATAGTTAAAGAGAAAGCTGACGATTCTCGGGTTGAGTTACCTACCCAGACGTTGACGGACAAATACGTTATCGAACTTGGCGATAAGGTCATTGAAGTACTCTGGTTGGGCCCGTCTCATTCGAGTGGTGATATTGTCGTCTGGTTGCCAAATGAACGCCTGGTTATTTCCGGCGATATGGCCTTCCATGAAAGAATGCTGCCCATCTTCGAAGAGACGGATACGCAACTGTGGCTTGAGAGCTGGGAGCGATTCGAGGCGTTGGGAGCATTGTACGTCATTCCCGGTCACGGCCATCCCACCAATATGGCCCAAGTGGGGCGGTACACCCGCGACTATCTGCTTTTTCTCCGCGCTGAAGTTCAAGCACTTTTGGATGCAGGAGATGACTTGGAGGCCGCCTATCAAATTGATCAATCGAGATACGCTCACCTCGACACATTTGAGGAGCTGGCGAGCAGAAATGCGGGACGCTTGTTTGAGCAGATGGAGTTCGAATAGTTGCTCCTGATTGACGGCTGAAGACGAATTTACTCAACCCGTCGCCGGGATTCACTCGCTGCTGGTCACTGAACACCACGATAATTGGTGATTTTCGGCAGACAGCTTTGTATATTTCCTTTGTCTTATATATAAAAATGCTAATATAATACGGAATGTTATTATCCAAAGGGGTGACCTATGCACGATGAGCCTGTTATTTCATGGAAAGTCGCCGGCGCGGCGCTCGGTCTGCTGCTGATTTTCGCGACCGCAATGGTCAAACCGCTCGGCGTGTCGACGCAATACGTTGTTACCGATGCGATTGTCTTACACAGCGCCGCACCGAATTTGGCGGAATCCAACGAATACCTGAACAAATACGGTGAGAAAGACGACTGGAGTATCGGCTATGGCTGGATGCTGGTTCTCGGGATGTTCATTGGCGGCGGCATTTCGGCATTTGCCACGAAGCGCTTCCGTGATCGCGATAACCCATCGATTCCGTCGATGTGGAGCGCCGAATTCGGCGAATCGTCACCGCGACGTCTGACACATGCCTTTATCGGTGGCGCACTGTTGTTATTCGGCGCGCGACTCGCGGGCGGATGCACAAGTGGCCACATGATCAGCGGCATATCGCAGCTCACGATCGGTTCATTTATTTTCGGTATCTCAATATTTGCGTCTGGAATTGTCACGGCGCGTATGCTCTACAAAAAGAGGTTGGCATCATGAAGCTCTTTCTCGGACTCTTAATTGGTATGGCGTTCGGTGCCATTCTTCAGCTCGGCGGCGCATCAAGCTATAAGAAAATAATGGGCAGCCTGCTTCTCAAAGACATGGACGTTATCAAGTTGATCTTGATGGCCATCGCGGTCGGAACTGTCGGCATTTACGCGCTTGATCTGGTCGATATGGCAAACATGAGCATCAAACCAACCTATGTCGTTGGCATTATCATCGCTGGACTGATTTTCGGCGTTGGCTTTGCCGTCGCGGGATACTGTCCTGGAACCTGCGTCGTAGCATCAGCAGAAGGTAAGACGGATGCGATGATGACCGTCGTTGGCGGACTAGCCGGCGCTATGCTTTACGCATTGGTATATCCGGCGATGAGTGGTTTGATAGGCGTCACCAACTACGGTGAAGTAACGATTGCCAGCGCACTGGGTGTTAACGGCATTTGGATCGCTTTACCTTTCAGCGCGATATTGTTCGTATTGATGTTCAAGGTAGTAAAAGATCGATACGAATGAAGTTGTTTTGGAGCAATAATTTAGAGCAATAAAAAAGGGGCCATGCGGCCCCTTTTTTTATGTCCGACATTTGTCACGGTCTGACCAAAACAAAACCCTCGCCGACCTTCTCAATAATTCTTGCCACCCCAGCTCGAACCGGTAGCGCATGCTCGCTGATTATCGGGCGACTCCCGTAGCTTCTCTCCATGGTATCCAAGGTATTTTCGCAGACATAAAAACGCACGCCATTATCGACCAGGCTCGCAATGCGAGATTCGTGTTGACTGCCTGCAAACAACAGTCTGACACCGGGACCAAACGTAACGATTTCGATATCGATTGAATCCGGGCCGCCATAGTTCTTGATTAGATTGTTGGCCACATCAAGAACGACTGACTCACGCGCCTGATCACTCAATTGCAGAACGACTTTGACCTCAGCGAATGGCTTGAAATCGTCTTCTTCATCGGCAAACGCCAAACCGGATGATATGAGCAGGAATACCAGCAGCGCCAAACACAATAAGAACCAATGCCTCTTCATTTCTATGACTCCACAATGCCCGAATAATCACCGATGCCTGGATTATCCGCGACGTTTCGCAAGGTTGGCGTATTCAGTTTTTCGACCTTTATGGTTTGTTTCGATTTCAGGTATTCCGCGACCACATCCCAGACAGGAGCACCCGGAGATTGCGTGCCTACCGTAGCCCAGCCCGCCACTTTGTAGGACTTCGAAGCGTCGAGCTGCTGACCACTTGCGAGCCGAAGATCAGAAATTCTCGAACCCATCGTTGCATCCGGGTCGCAGGTGTAATCTATACCGCCAACACGGACCATATCACCGCCCTGTTGATAGTAGGGGTCAGTGTGGAAGAGATTATCCGCGACGCTTTCCAGGATTGTCTTCAGCTCACTTCCGCTCATATCACGCACATAGGTCTCGGGATAGGTAATAGCCGTCTGATCCATGAGCCGTTCCATCGTTATGGTATCGCCAGGCAGTATTGATGTGCCCCAGCGAAAGCCGGGCGATAACGATATTTCAGCCCCACCAACCTCTCTCAGAGCGTCACAGATCACCTGGTCGAATGTGCCATTGAAATTTCCACGTCGATACAGCAATGACTCGGCAACGGCCAAGGGCTCATTGAGAGCAGCTTCGTAGGGCGCACGAACCGAATCGATGTGACTCTGCATTTCCTGATCAGCGCTCAGGAGCCCGGAAAAAACCGGCAACAGACGGTAACGATAGCCGTTTACGCGCCCCTCTCCGATATCCAGATCAAGCACTGCCAAGAACTTGCCGTTTGAGCCTGCATTCGTAACGAGCGTCTTGCCGCCATCGTTTTCGATCAACAGTGGCTCTGGCACACCATCATGCGTATGACCGCCTAGAATCGCATCTACGCCGCTTACGCGGCTCGCCATCTTAATGTCTACGTCCATGCCATTATGGGACAGGACCACCAGCGCATCGGGTTTCTCGGTTGCCCGAATGCGATCAACTAAATCCTGCATCTCATCATCACGAATGCCGAACGACCAATCCGGAATGAATCGACTCGGGTTCGCGATCGGTGTGTAAGGAAATGCCTGACCGATTATGGCGAGCCGTCGACCGCCAACCGTCCGTATTGTGTACGGCTTAAATGCATGCCCGGTATCCTCATCAAAAGCCTCCGCGCCATCGAACAATGCTTCCTCAGAAACGCGTATGTTTTGCGCGAGAAATTCGCCGTTAAAACGCTCGATGTTTTGTAACACCTCGTCATCTCGGTAGGTAAATTCCCAATGCCCGGTCATTACATCGACACCGAGCAAATTACAGGCATCGACCATGTCTTGTCCGCGAGTCCACAACGAAGTTGCCGAACCCTGCCAAGTGTCACCGCCATCCAACAGCAGCGAATTTCCGTCGCCAACAACGGCACGCTGCTGGTCAATCAGCGTTTTGAGGTAGGCGAATCCGCCGACTTTGCCATAGCGTTCCGCGGCCGCAGCAAAGTCGAGATAGGTGTATGCGTGCGCCTCTCGCTCCGTCGCTTTTTGCTGCAGTTGGCTTAGCAGTTGATTACCGACGAGATGTGGCGGTCGGCCCTTCGCGCTGGCAACCCCAATGTTAACGTTGGGCTCACGAAAATAGACTGGTGTTAGCTGCGCATGGCAATCCGTGAAATGTAAGAGTCGTGCGTTGCCGAACGATGCGAAATCATACGGATCTGATCGTAAGCCATTGGCGCTGCACCCGGTAAACATTCCAGCTGCGCTAGCGCTACCCAGCATCCAGAGAAAATCGCGTCGGTCCATCCCCGAAACTCCTATGTTTGGGCGAGTTTTATTAGCGGCGGGTCGCTATTGGGTAATAACATTGTCGCGCCATGTAAGCGCTTCTCGATCTGCTTGAATCGAAGCCAGATCGGCGTGAATACGAGCCTCATCAGCGAGTGAAATCGCTAATGCGCTATCGCCATTTTGAGCGGCCTCAGCGGCGTCTTTTATCAATTGGTCGGACGTTGTCCAGGCGTGTCCTTTCGCAGTAGCCCTTTGGATAGCTGCAAGCGCGTCGGCGTACGCCACCTCATAAGAGGTGCTGCGCTCAGTGCTGACGGTTGGCGTTTCAGATACTTCTTGTGGCGGAGCTACCGCTGCTACCGATTCTTCATCAGGCGCGCCACCACAAGCCGCGAAAAAGATAACAATCAATATTAAGAAAAATAATCGCATCATATTGGATCCTTTAGCGCCGCGAAGCCGGGCCGTTTAGCTGCAAGCCGTTGCTCATATACGTCAAGAAGTATTCGAGGTTTCTGTATTCCAGGCTCTGCGCCTCAAACGGTCGGGCCCGCACCTGGACATTGCATTCACGAAATCGCTTATGCAGCGAACCAATTTCGCCCCAACTGGAACGATAAACCGGCCAATGGGTTGTCTGCCCTAATGCTGCGCTCAATCGATCAGCCCTGAGAGACAAGCCAGCCGATTGCGCATGGCAACTGGCACACGCGAAATTGAGTTGTCCACGCCGAGCGTAGTAGAACTCTTTACCAGACTCATAGGCCTGCAATGCGCGTGGGTCTTGAGTGGGGATATTGACATTCGTAGTACTGCCACGTGAGGTATAGGCCATGTACGCGGAGACGGCGACTAACTCTCCATCAAGGTAAGGCAAAGGCTCCTCGCCGTTGGTTTCACGGCATTGATTGATGGCCAGCTCCAGTGTGACTACTTCACCGAGCGTCGCATCGAAGTAGGGGAAGTTTTGCCGAATTCCTATCCCGCCATTTTCGAAGCAGTCGGCATACCCTTTGCCATTCGCGAACGGCGTATTGAAATACTCTTCACCCTCTTCCATCCCGATCTCATAGGGTGGAAAATCTTCCATTTCTATCCACTGCTCGCGAGCGACCTCATCAAAGGCATATAAACCATTCGCGTATTCCTGCAAATCAACGTTGGGATAACGTTGTTGATAATAGTTAACCAGTGCCAGACGATCCGCTTCCGGGTCGGCATGCGCCACAGTTCCGACGCCAAAACCAAGAACGAATAATGATAAAAAGCTAATAGAGCGGTTCACTGGCAATCTCCTGATTCCTACTTCAAAGTCGCTTCGGTTTCACTTGAGTCGTCTTGATTATCTGTCCAACTAATCTTGATAACATCGCCTACCGCAGCATTCTTGATTGAAAACGCAACATAGGGATTCTTCGACACAGCCGGGCCCCAATACGCTTGCATAATGGCCTCGCCGTTGTGTTCAACATTGACAACAGTAATGTAATGCGCTGGCACGAGTTCGTCGGTTTCCGGGTTTCGACGTAGTCCCGATTCCATGTCATGCGGCATCAATGCCTTAACTTCTGCAATATCGCCTTTTAACTTTGCTCTAATTTTTATGGGTTTTCCCATTTCGATATCCTCTTAATCTGGCTTAGCCGCCGCAACCGCCAATAGTAACTTTGACCTCTTTCGTCGTGCTGTAAAGCTTACCGCCTGCTTTAACAATTGCACGAACCGGAGAACTCTGACCCATCTTGATTCTGACTGAAACGGTAGCCAGCAGCTTCGGGCCCATATCAAAAGAAGCCGCCAATGGCGTCGGATTATTGTCAACGACAATGCTGATTGACTCGACGTTTTCCAGTTCAGTGCTTACGGTGACTGGCACCACGGCACCGTTCTCGGCAATGTCGGGAATTTTCATTTGTATTGCACTGCTATCCGCAGGCGTACCGTCACCCAGTAGATCAGCAATTGCCTTGTCTGCACTGGTTGCCGCAAATGCGGTATCTGGCCGCGCCGCAAACAGGAACCTCGGGAATGTCAGCACCGCTGCCAGTGCGAACATGTTCCTGAGCATGTTTCTTCTATCAATTTTCATCTGCAAACTCCGATTTAAAGCGTAAGAACAAAGTCGACGACCAAATCGATTTCTTCTTCAGTGAGAATTCTATGGCGCCCATAGGGCGGCATGCGTGTGTTGTCCATTCGAACAGAGGCGTCCCAAATTTGCGCTCTAAGAACGGCCCGGTCTGGAAAACGCGCCTTCATCATGACCAATGGTGGACCATAATTGCCTGTTAGCTCAGCGCCTTCAATCATGTGGCAGGCCAGACAATTCCCTTTGCGCCGCTCATACGCGATAACGCGGCCT
>Ga0316189_10004697_pt1 | contig 13123 bp, 7 predicted proteins | sample LowCovwburrow_MG_FD_204930 | JGI IMG/M metagenome (GOLD analysis project Ga0316189, IMG submission 204930) | Coastal sediment microbial communities from Maine, United States - Lowes Cove worm burrow | ecosystem: Environmental > Aquatic > Marine > Coastal > Sediment | place: USA: Maine... | reverse complement strand
TGATCGGGATAAGCTCTTTGATCGTGCTAAGATGCCTTTCCTCAATTTCATTTAAGATGGAGCTATAGGAATCATCATAATTTGCCGCAAGCTTGGCCGTGTTCAATAATAGATCGGTAATTCCACCAAATGCAGAGACAATCACAACAACCTTGTCGCTTTCTGTATTTGAAACAATTTCTTTTACTAAGGAAATAGTTGAAGCATTTGCAACTGAAGTGCCACCAAATTTTAGGATTTTCATTTTGAATCTTGATTAACTTGAAAAGGAATGATTGAGTGCGAAAGATCGCAATAACGAATGGATGATATGTAGTTGATTACCCCATTGGGGTCGTGCGGGTACCAATAGTATTGTATCCATTGATCAATGGAAGAGAAAAGCTGTTTATGTTAGTATTGTTAAAAAGCATACTACGTTCTAAGCTTCAAAAATAGTACTTTTGACTTGCTAATCAAACGTTTCCCAATATTTTTATGGAATCGACAATATTTACCAAAATAATTTATTGAATGAAACTCTTTAATGCAAAACAGCTCTATGCCGCTGATAAATTCACAATAGAAAAACAGCAGATTTCAAGCAATGAACTTATGGAACGTGCTGCTGTTCAAATATTTAATTGGCTTCATTTGAGGATGAACGGCGCTCAAGTAAAGATACATTTGTTCTGTGGTATAGGTAATAATGGGGGAGATGGTATTGCGCTTGCGCGGCATTTACAGGAGCATGGGTATAACATTGAAGTTAATGTCGTGAATTATAGTGAAAAGCGATCAAAAGACTTTTTAATAAATCTCGACCGCCTGAAAGATCGGAAAATATGGCCGAATTTCCTGGAAAGTGACTGTGAATTTCCGGGTATTGGCAAGGATGATATTATCGTAGATGCCATTTTTGGTATCGGTTTAAACAGAAACCCGGATGCTTGGGTAAAAAAGTTATTTGAACACCTAAATGCTTCGGGGGCATTTATCTTGTCAATTGATATTCCATCCGGTGTTTTCGTTGATGTTGCCGTCAAAGATCCGCAGGCTGTTGTGCAGGCGAACCATGTGTTGAGTATCCAATCCCCGAAATTGGTTTTTTTTCTTCCGGAAACCGGAATTTACAGTAATCAATGGGAAGTTTTGGATATTGGTTTGGATTCCGATTTTCTAGCGGATACGGCTACGGAATATGAAATCATTGGCAAGAATGAGGTATTGCCATTATATAAATCCAGGGATAAGTTCTCACATAAGGGAACCTATGGGCATTCATTGATAATAGGAGGTAGCTATGGTAAAATTGGAGCGGTAACTTTGGCGGCCAATGCAAGTTTGAGCACTGGCTGTGGTCTGGTGACCGCCAATGTGCCCGAATGTGGATATATCCCTTTGCAAACAGCACTGCCTGAAGCAATGGTCATTACTGATACCAATGAGCGATATATATCCAAGATCGAGTATGGGATCAAACCTGATGCGATAGGCGTTGGCATTGGACTTGGCATGGCAACTGCAACCATCAAGGCATTTTCTTCTTTTTTGTCCAAAGTTAAGACCCCATTGGTAATTGATGCGGATGCGATCAATATATTGGCAGCGAATAAAAAATTACTAAAAGATATCCCATCTAGATCCATTTTAACCCCTCACCCGAAGGAATTGGAACGATTGATCGGTGTTTGGAAAGATGATTTTGATAAATTGGAAAAAACCAAGGAGTTTTCAAGAAAATATGATGTCGTTATCGTTATAAAAGGAGCACATAGCATTACTGTTTATGACGATCATGGGTATATCAATAGTACAGGAAATCCAGGAATGGCAACTGCTGGAAGTGGGGATGTATTGACAGGGATTCTAACGGGCTTGATAGCACAAGGATACGATTCTTTGAATGCAACCATCTTTGGGGTGTATATACATGGAAGGGCAGCAGATATGGCTATTGAGCAAACAGGGTATCAAGCGTTGACAGCTTCAAAGATCATTGATGCGATTGGCATGGCCTATTTGGATCTATTTAAATTACCAGAACCGCCTGAATCGGAAACAAACAATGCAGATTAGACAAGACAACTAGTATGGATCGATTCTTTATTTGGCCTTAACCCTTCTTTTGATCCACGCCAAGGCATTGTCATATTCAATAAAGAACTTCATTGGCTTTTTATAGAAAAGCTTTTCGATCTTAAAATTGTGCATGTCTATTTCCTTGATGGAAACTATGGCAAACGCTTTTAAATTTTCAAGTTCTCTTAAATAGTTGTATACCGTTGGGTCTACTGCATAAGAATATTTCCTTAGGCTTATATAGCCAAATGGCCGCTCTCTAAAATGTATTTCAGAGATACCAATGATCTGATAGGCGCGTTCAAGTGTTAGGGTTGCCCCCTCCTCGAATATTGCGACCATATGATCTTGGTAAACTTGTACCTTTCCTATATCAAGATTATATTCCCTTACGATAATGGTATTCTTGGCTGATCCCACTTTCATTCCATATATGTGTTTCTGTGTCTAAAACGAAAGTATAGGTAAGTGGAACGAATAAACAATAAATTAGATTAAAAGCTTATATATCGTGTATAATACAAATATTGCATGTCGCATTATTTTTGCGCAATTACAAAACATAAGAAAAGGGAACCGAATGAATTGGTTCCCTTTTACTATATCTGTAGCAAGGTTTATGCTTTAGGGGACTTCTCCGATTTCTTGATTTTAATGGTTAAACTTTCCTTCTTCTTGTCCAAATCCATATAAATACTATCGCCCTCTTTGAGTTTTGAGGTTACGATTTCCTCGGCAAGCGCATCTTCAATATATTTTTGAATGGCCCTTTTTAAAGGTCGGGCACCATATTGCTTGTCAAATCCTTTTTCAGCGATATAGTCTTTGGCTTTTTCCGTAAGGTTAAGGTTATAACCTATATCCTTAATTCGTGCAAACAGCTTGGCCAATTCAATATCAATGATCTTATGAATGTCTTCCCTTTCAAGCGAGTTAAAAACGACAACATCATCGATCCTATTCAGGAATTCAGGTGCAAAGGCTTTTTTCAAAGCATTTTCGATCACACTTTTTTGATGGGTATCGGCTTGTGATTTTTTAGCAGCGGTACCAAATCCAACACCTTGTCCAAAATCCTTAAGTTGTCTTGCACCGATATTGGAGGTCATTATTATTATGGTATTCCTAAAATCAATTTTTCTTCCTAGGCTATCAGTCAGAAAACCATCATCCAGCACCTGCAACATCATATTAAATACATCTGGGTGTGCTTTTTCAACCTCATCCAATAATATCACGGAATAAGGCTTGCGTCGTACCTTCTCGGTCAATTGTCCGCCTTCTTCATAACCGACATAGCCTGGAGGTGCGCCGACCAACCTTGAAATGGCGAATTTTTCCATGTATTCGCTCATGTCAATTCGTATAAGCGCATCTTCCGAATCAAAGAGTTCCTTGGCCAATACTTTTGCCAATTGGGTCTTACCAACACCAGTTTGACCTAAGAAAATGAACGAGCCAATTGGTTTGTTAGGATCTTTAAGCCCTGCACGGTTACGCTGAATGGCCTTGGCAACTTTTGCCACGGCTTCATCCTGGCCTATTACATTTGCTTTTATCAAGGTGGGTAATTCTGCAAGTTTATTGCTTTCGGTCTGTGCAATCCTGTTTACGGGAATACCGCTCATCATAGAAACAACATCGGCAACGTTATCCTCAGAAACCTCTTCTTTGTGTAATTTGCTATCCTCTTCCCATTTTTCTTGGGCCATGGCCAGTTCTTTTTCCAGCCTTTTCTCATCATCCCTAAGTTTGGCAGCTTCCTCGTATTTTTGTTTTTTGACCACGCTGTTCTTTAACTCCCTCACATCTTCAAGCTGTTTTTCAAGCTCCAAAATTTGCTTGGGAACATCCATATTAACAATATGTACCCTTGATCCTGCCTCGTCCAAGGCATCAATGGCCTTGTCCGGTAGGAATCTATCGGTCATATATCTATTGGTCAACTTTACACATGCTACAATTGCCTCATCGGTATAGGAGACGTTGTGATGATCCTCATATTTTCCTTTGATGTTCATTAGGATCTCAATCGTTTCCTTTACAGTGGTTGGTTCAACGATTACTTTTTGAAACCTTCGTTCCAATGCACCGTCTTTTTCAATGTACTGTCTGTACTCATCCAAGGTGGTGGCACCGATACATTGTATTTCCCCTCTTGCCAGTGCAGGTTTGAACATATTGGAGGCATCAAGGCTTCCTGTGGCCCCGCCTGCTCCTACAATGGTATGAATTTCATCAATAAAAAGAATGACGTCATCATTCTTTTCCAGTTCGTTCATCACCGCTTTCATACGCTCTTCAAACTGCCCTCTATATTTTGTGCCTGCCACAAGGGAGGCCAAATCAAGGGTAACCACTCGTTTATTGTAGAGTATTCTTGAAACTTTTTTATTGATTATCCGTAAGGCAAGGCCTTCTGCAATGGCACTTTTACCAACACCAGGTTCTCCGATTAGTAACGGATTGTTCTTTTTTCTACGACTTAGGATCTGGGAAACCCTTTCGATCTCCTTTTCACGACCCACTACAGGATCTAGTTTATTTTCCTCGGCCATCTGGGTAAGGTCCCTACCAAAATTATCAAGGACCGGAGTCTTTGATTTTTTGTTGCCCTTTTGTCCTGCGGTTGTGCCAAAGGTACCTTCCTTTCCTTCCGGTGCATCATCGGAATCACTTGGAAAGGATTCTGAGGTAGGTGAATCCACGATATCATCGTCACTGGTGATCATAAATTTGAACTGTTCCTTGACCCCATCATAATCTACCTTTAATTTATGAAGCAATTTTGTTGTGGGATCGTTCTCATTCCTCAAGATACAAAGCAATAAATGAGCTGTATTGATTGAGGAACTTTGGAAAAGTTTGGCCTCTAGAAACGTAGTTTTCAAGGCACGCTCTGCCTGTCTTGTCAGATGTAGGTTCTTTTTATCCTTTTGGACGCCACTCGGGTTTGGGTTGGACGGACTTAAAATCTCAACTTTTCTCCTTAAGTGATCCAAGTCAACCTCCAATGCATCAAGAATGCTAATAGCCTTCCCATTTCCATCACGCAAAAGCCCCAGCATAAGATGCTCCGTACCAATGAAATCGTGTCCCAATCTCAAAGCTTCTTCTTTGCTGTATGCAATTACATCCTTTACCCTAGGCGAAAAATTATCATCCATATATTATCCTTTCAACAATAAAATTAGTAAAACTATACCAATCTAAACCAAATACCGTACCTATAATCGATAAACATGACCTAAATGACGAAAAAAGCACCGAATTACAAAATAATTAACATTGAAATTATCAACCAATAGTGGCTATGAAAGTGTTAATAAATTTTTGAATAAAGTATTTGATGCGTGCGTTGAAAGCTTTGAATTTACGTATATTGGCTTGTTTTTTTAAACATAGTAAATTGATAAAATATTAGAATGGCAGAAGGAGAAAAATTGATTCCCATTAACATAGAGGACGAAATGAAGTCTGCTTACATTGATTATTCAATGTCGGTCATTGTGTCACGTGCCCTTCCAGATGTCAGGGATGGTTTGAAGCCTGTACACAGAAGAGTATTGTTCGGAATGCACGAACTAGGTGTTCGTTCCAATAGCGCCCATAAAAAGTCCGCTCGTATCGTTGGTGAGGTTTTAGGTAAGTACCACCCACATGGTGATACTTCCGTTTATGATTCCATGGTTCGTATGGCACAGGAATGGAGTCTGAGATATATGTTGGTCGATGGGCAGGGAAACTTTGGGTCCGTTGATGGAGACAGTCCGGCTGCAATGCGTTATACAGAGGCCAGAATGCGAAAAATTGCCGATGACATGTTGGCGGATATAGATAAAGATACGGTAGATCATCAGTTGAATTTCGATGATTCGCTTAAGGAGCCAACGGTACTCCCTACAAGAATACCCAACTTATTGGTGAACGGTGCTTCCGGGATCGCGGTTGGTATGGCCACCAATATGCCACCACATAACTTGTCAGAAGTAGTGGATGGAACGGTTGCTTATATTGAGAATAATGATATAGAGATAGATGAGTTGATTACCCATATCAAAGCCCCGGATTTTCCTACCGGAGGTATTATCTACGGATATGATGGCGTAAAAGAAGCGTTCCATACAGGAAGAGGTAGGGTTGTCATGAGGGCCAAGGCCACAATTGAGGAAGTGCAAGGCCGGGAATGTATCATTGTAACTGAAATTCCATATCAGGTCAATAAGGCCGATATGATCAAGAAGACCGCGGATTTGGTCAATGATAAAAAGATCGAGGGTATTTCTACCATTCGTGATGAGTCCGACCGAAAAGGGATGCGAATCGTATATATTCTGAAAAGAGATGCCATTCCTAACATTGTACTTAATATGTTATATAAGTACACTGCCTTACAATCATCGTTTAGTGTCAACAATATTGCCCTTGTAAATGGGAGGCCCCAAATGCTGAATGTAAAGGAAATGATCCATTATTTTGTGGAGCATAGGCATGAGGTAGTTGTTCGTAGGACCACATATGAGCTCAAAAAAGCGGAAGAAAGAGCCCATATATTGGAAGGATTGATAATTGCTTCCGACAATATTGATGAGGTAATCGCCATAATAAGAGGATCTTCAAATGCCGATGAGGCAAGAGAGAAACTTATGGAACGCTTCAAGTTGTCCGAGCTACAGGCGAAGGCCATTGTTGAAATGCGATTGCGCCAACTTACAGGCCTGGAGCAGGATAAATTGAGGACTGAATATGACGAGCTTATCAAGACCATTATCGATTTAAAGGACATTCTTGACAAAAAAGAACGAAGAATGGATATCATCAAGGATGAACTTCTTCTTGTTAAGGACAAGTACGGCGATGAAAGACGTTCTGAAATAAACTTTGCGGGTGGGGATTTAAGTATCGAGGATATGATTCCCAATGAGCAAGTGGTAATTACCATTTCACATGCAGGGTATATCAAAAGAACGCCACTGACAGAATATAAGACCCAAAATAGGGGTGGAGTGGGTCAAAAAGCCTCCTCGACGAGAAATGAGGATTTCCTTGAACATTTATTTGTAGGTACGAACCATCAATATATGTTGTTCTTTACCCAAAAGGGAAAATGTTTCTGGATGCGTGTTTATGAAATCCCTGAAGGGAGCAGAACTTCCAAAGGTCGCGCTATCCAGAATTTGATAAACATATCCCAGGATGATAAGGTGAAGGCATTTATTTGTACACAGGACCTCAAGGATGAGGAATATGTGAACAATCATTTTGTAATCATGGCCACTAAAAAAGGAACGGTCAAGAAAACATCGCTGGAACAATATTCCAGACCCCGACAAAATGGGATCAATGCTATTGGCATCCGAGAGGATGATGAGCTATTGGAAGCTAAATTAACAACTGGTACAAGTGAAATATTCCTGGGCCTAAAATCAGGGAAGGCCATTCGATTTGAGGAAAGTAAGACAAGGCCCATGGGTAGAAATGCATCCGGGGTACGGGGAATCAGGTTGGCAGATGATGATGACGAGGTAATCGGTATGGTCTCTGTCCATAACTTTGAGGAAGAGATCCTTGTGGTTTCCGAAAACGGTTATGGAAAAAGATCGAGTATAGAGGACTATAGGGTAACCAATCGTGGAGGAAAAGGTGTGAAGACCATTTCAATTACGGAAAAGACCGGTGGTCTGGTCGCCATTAAAAACGTATCCGATGCAGATGACCTTATGATCATTAATAAATCGGGTATCGCCATAAGAATGAGCGTTGAGGATTTGAGGGTCATGGGGCGCGCAACCCAGGGCGTGAAGCTTATCAATATCAAGGACAACGACAGCATTGCGGCCGTTGCAAAGGTGATGAAAGATGATGACGCCGTTGAGGAAGTGGATATCATGGATATTGAAGTCCAAACTGAAGATGGCACGGCTATTGATAAGGATAGTAGCGAAGAAACAAATGAATAATCAATGAACACTAATATTTTAATTATTTTGAAATGAAGACTAAAATTTTAATACTTGCGGCCATGTCCTTCACAATGGTAGGATTTGCCCAGAAAAACGAGATCAAAGCGGCTGAAAAGGCCCTTAAAGGTGGTGATGCTGCTGGAGCTCAAAGCGCTCTTGAAGCGGCAGCCGGTACTATAGATGCAGCTGATGTAAAGGTCCAGGCGCAATACCACTTTCTACGTGGTAGAATTTATAGCGATTTAGCTAAAAAAGGAACGAATAATGCGTTTACCGAAGCAATTGCCTCCTTTAAAAAGGCAGATGAAATCGAGACCGCCAGCGGTAAGGCAAAATATGGTAAGGATATCAAACTAGGACTTGCTAATTTGGCAGGTGAGTTGGTAAACTCGGCCGTAGAGGACAATGGTAAAAAGAACTATAAGGAAGCAGGGGAAAAACTCTATTTGAGCTATCAATTGAGTCCAAAGGATACCATCTATCTCTATTATGCAGCCAGTAGTGCTGTAAACGGGGGGGAATATGAGCAGGCTCTTACCTACTATAACGAATTACAGGAATTAGGCTATGATGGAAGTGCCATTGAGTATAAGGCTACCAATGTAGAATCTGGGGAAGTTGAGACCATGGAAAAAGTGCAGCGTGACTTAATGATCAAATCAGGGACCTATAAAGACCCAATAGATGAAAAAACGGAATCCAAAACAGCGGAGATCGTAAAGAACACAGCTATGATCTATACGCAGTTAGGTCAAGATGATAAAGCATTGGAAGCTTATAAAGTAGCACGGGCCAGCTATCCTAATGATGTAAATTTAATTTTGCAAGAAGCTAATTTGCATTATAAATTAGGGGATAAAGACCAATTTAAGGTTTTAATGGCCGAAGCTGCCACAGTGGCACCGGATAATCCAGATCTACACTATAATATTGGTGTGATCAACATGGAGCAAGGGAATGTTGAGGAAGCTAGGGAATCGTATAAAAAAGCCTTGGAGATCAATCCAGGATACACCAATGCCCAATTGAACCTGTCTACAACCTATGTAAACGAAGGGAACGGACTTATCGATGAAATGAATACCCTTGGAAATTCTAGGGCGGATATCGCAAGATATGACGAATTGAAAAAACAGAAGGATGATTTATTCCGTGAAGGTGCGACCGTGTTGGAAGATGCCTTAAAAACAAACCCTGACAATCAGGGAATCCTATCTCAATTGAAGAATATTTATGGAGCCATGGGCGACAATGATAATTTCATGAGATTGAAAAAGTTATTGGGAGAATAAGACATCCTATTAATACCGAATAATTAAAACCTTGACCTAAGCGTCAGGGTTTTTTTTATAGGATTTTTTTAAAGACCCTTAGTTTATGGGTGTAGGTCTTGGTATCTGCATTAAAAATCCCTGTATGGTCAATTCGGTCTATACGTACCTTTCCATAAACATGAATAATATAATTGTTCTCCATAACCATACCTACGTGATCAATTACACCCTCATTATTGTCAAAGAATGCAAGATCGCCCGCCTCACATTCCTCTATAAAACTAAGTGCTTCCCCTTGGGTTGCCTGTTCGGCCGCATGTCTGAGAAGTGAATAGCCGTTGATCTTATATACCATTTGTGTAAATCCGGAACTGTCTATTCCAAAAGGGGTTTTACCTCCCCATAGGTAAGGCGAATTTAAATAGAGCAGAGCCGTACGGATCAACTTTGATTTCCCTTGTTTTTTAGATATTAAGGTTCCCTCATGTTTATGGTTGAAGGAAGTATCGATCATTGATCCCATAACAATAGGAAGTAGATTGTTCGTTCCCGATTCAATAAAAGACACCAAATCAATCGAGAATTCAGGGTTTTCCTTTGTCTCCAGTGTTGAGTAAAGTAGTTCGTCGATGATGGTTATTTGTATATTTTTCACCCAGCCTTCACAACCGTCAAAAGCTACACGTATTTTACTCCAATGCTTACGTTGTTCCAATACTTTAAAATGATCGCCATAAAGTAATTGGGTCACTACTTCGGAAGTATCTTCCGTGATTGAACGTATAGGAACTATACTTAAAAGGCATATACCGTATTGCATGGCCGTTCTTTGGATCCTCAGTTAGTTTCTTTCCAAGATTATTGCCGAAGCTCCACCACCACCGTTACATATGGCAGCCGCCCCAATTTTTTTGTTGTTTTGCTGTAATATATGCAATAAGGTAACCATGATCCGCGCACCGGAGCAACCCAATGGATGCCCTAGGGAAACGGCACCCCCATTTACATTTACATTGGAATCGTTGAGCCCCAATAACTTCATATTGGCTAATCCTACCACTGAAAAGGCTTCGTTGAACTCAAAGTAATCAACATCATCAATGTTTACTCCAGCTCTGTCCAGAGCCTTTGGTAATGCCTTGGCAGGAGCGGTTGTAAACCATTTCGGTTCTTGTGCCGCATCTGCATAGCCCTTTATGATGGCTAGGGGTTCTAAATTTAGCGCTTTGGCCTTTTCCGCCGACATTAATACCATAGCGGCAGCGCCATCGTTTATTGTTGAGGCGTTAGCGGCCGTAACCGTACCATCTTTGGTAAAGGCAGGACGCAACGCTGGAATCTTATCCATTTTTACGTTCTTATATTCCTCATCTTCATTGATCAACAGTGGTTCACCCCTGCGTTGAGGTACTTCAACGGGAATAATTTCATCCTTGAATTTGCCCTGTTCCCAAGCACTGGCCGATCTTTGGTACGATTGTATGGCGAAGTTATCCTGATCTTCCCTGCTAAAACTATGTTCAACAGCACATGCATCTGCACAAACGCCCATGGCATTTTGATCATACACATCTACCAATCCATCTTTTTGCATTCCATCTATGAAGGTAGAAGGTCCAAATTTTTGGCCAACCCTCATATACATATAATGGGGGATTAGGCTCATATTTTCCATACCGCCTGCAATGGCGATACTTACGTCCCCAAGAGCGATCGCCTGGGCTGTTTGCATTACAGCTTTCATTCCAGAAGCACATACCTTATTTACTGTCGTACAAGGTACGCTGTCAGGAATTCCAGCAAAAATGGCTGCCTGTCTGGCAGGGGCCTGTCCTGTTCCGGCCTGTACAACATTGCCCATGATCACTTCTTCGATCAGTGTAGGATCCAAGCCTATTTTATCCAATGCACCCTTGATGGCAATAGCACCCAATTTAGGTGCTGGTATTGTGGAAAGTGACCCCATGAAACTTCCAATAGGGGTTCTTACGGCAGAAACTATTACAACGTCCTTCATGTTCAGTTTAATTTAATGACGCGAAATTAATAAATTAAAGTGCAATCAAAATGCAAGTACGGCAAAAGGTCAATTTATATTTTCTATTTTTGAGGAAATAAGAATTAGATTTCACCTCATTGGACAAGCTGTATAAAAATCAATCATTAATTTACAAATACTTCCTTTACGCGGTATCCATATTCTGTATTGTATTTTTTTTTCCAAAAGGAGGAAAGTTCAAATATGAGTATCAGAAGGGTAAGCCTTGGCAATATGAAAATCTATACTCCCCTTTTGATTTTTCGATCAAGAAAAGTAATCTTGAGATTGAGGAAGAAAGACAAAAGATCATAGGAGATCAGTTGAACTATTATCGTTTTGAAGATTCTATTGTACAACAGGTCTACAAGGAATATGATCAGAAGTTCACGGAGACCTTTGCGCAAAACAACTTTAGCTCCCGACAGTTGAGTTTATTTGAAAAGGTAGGGCTCGATATACTTGACCGTATTTATGAGAATGGGATACTTTTAAAGAGAGAACGTACGGGGTCTGGGAATCAGATCTATTTGATCAAACAAAACGAGGCCGACCTTATAATGTTGGATGCGTTGTACCGAGTCAATGATGTGGAGGAGGTGGTCACTGGCTTTTTGCAGGAGCGAAGGCTGGAAGACCAAACCAATGCATTTCAATCACTATTCTTTAATCTAGTAAGACCTAACGTCGTTTATGATGAAAATTTATCTGAGAAAGCACTGAACGATGAATTGTCAAATATATCCTTGACCAGGGGTACTATTGAGGAGGGTAAATTGATCATCGCCAAAGGGGAGGTTGTAGAGGCAGAGAATTTTAAGATCCTTCAATCGTTGAAAGATGAGTCTGAGTCTGAAATGTGGGCTTCGGGCAATTACTATTTCATATTGGCCGGTTATACGGTATTGGTGGCCTTGGTATTGATGATGTTATTGCTCTTTTTAAAGAAATATAGGGCGCAAATATTTGAGAACAATGTTAAGGTAACCTTTATCTTCTTCAATGTGTTGCTCATGGTTTTTATTACCACATTGGTGGTGAAATATAATGAGTCCTATGTTTTTGTGGTTCCGCTCTGTATTCTTCCATTGATCTTAAAGACCTTTTTCGATGCAAGGCTTGGACTGTTCGTGCATGTACTTACGGTTTTGATATTGGGTTTTGTGGTTCCCAACAGTTTTGAGTACATCTTTATACAAATTATAGCGGGTATCGTTACCATTCTCACCGTTTCTGAGCTTTATAAACGTGCTAATCTCTTTATTTCGGTAGGGCAGATTACCCTTATATATATAGTAGGTTATTTGGCCTTTCATACCATACATGAGGGGAATCTTGATAATATTGTATGGCTCACGCTTGGTTTGTTTCTTTTGAACGGAATGATTACCCTTTTTGTTCAGCCATTGATCTATGTGTATGAAAAATTGTTTGGACTGGTATCGGATGTATCATTGTTGGAATTATCGGATACCAATTCCAAGTTATTAAAAGAACTATCAAATCAGGCACCTGGAACGTTTAACCATTCCTTACAGGTAGCAAATCTGGCTGAAGCTGCCGCCAATGAAATTGGTGCCAATGCAATGTTGGTTCGCGTTGGGTCTTTATATCATGATATAGGTAAACTCGGCAACCCCAATTATTTTTCCGAAAATCAGATCACCAATGTTAACCCCCATGATGATATACCTCCCAAGGAAAGTGCACGGATCATTATTGACCATGTGATCCAGGGTATTGAATTGGCTCGCAAGAATAAATTACCTGATCGGGTCATCGATTTT
>Ga0316189_10004696_pt1 | contig 13123 bp, 11 predicted proteins | sample LowCovwburrow_MG_FD_204930 | JGI IMG/M metagenome (GOLD analysis project Ga0316189, IMG submission 204930) | Coastal sediment microbial communities from Maine, United States - Lowes Cove worm burrow | ecosystem: Environmental > Aquatic > Marine > Coastal > Sediment | place: USA: Maine... | reverse complement strand
AGCCGTCCTGGAGCAGGAAAACGCTTTGTTGGGAATAGGTATGATCTTTTCTGCTATGCTGGCCTGGGCCTATGGCAGCCTTTTTGTGGCCGGTGCCGATTTCCCAAAGAATTTTTTTGTGAATACAGGCTACCAGATGTTTACCGGAGGTCTTATGCTGGGTATTATGAGTCTGGGTTTCGGTGAAAACTGGAGCCTGCCAACCACCTGGAGAGCAGAAACCAACTGGTCCATGCTATTACTCATCATTTTTGGAAGTATCGTGGCCTTTACTTCCTTTAATTACCTCTTAAAAAATGTTTCCCCGGAAAAAGTGGCTACCAACACCTATGTTAACCCCATTGTTGCTATGTTCCTGGGGAGTTACTTTTTAAATGAACCCATCACCCTGCAATCCATAATTGCAGCCATGGTATTACTTACCGGGGTTTACTTTATTAATACCAGGAAAAAAATAATGCTTTTATCAAGATTTAAAAAATAACGCATCAAGTAATTGAAATTCTTAGGAAGAATAAAAAACAAAAACTAAATTGAATCCCAATTTTTTAAAGAAACCCAACAACATGTCTGAACATCACGATGAAATAAGCGCTGCTGATATCATGTATATTCTTGAAAATCCCTGGGAGAAATTGCAATGGGAGTGGAAACTTGCAGATGATGATGAACGGCAGGAAACGCTGCAGTTTATTAAAGATCGTCTTAAATTGACACAACAGGGCGGATATTCCAAAATATGGAAAACCCCGGACGATGAACCTCTGGCCATTTTCGGAGGGTTTAAAGTTGGGGATAAGAAATATGCCACCTTCTTTGTATCAAGTAAACACATGGAAGAATATGGAATGCAGCTAAGTTTTGAGATGCGTAAAATAGCCAAAGAACTAGTTGAGCAATTTAGGGGGTGTAGCACTGGCCAGTACGCCGAAGTAAACGATACAGATCGAATATCATGGTATCGGTTTCTGGGGTACAAACACAATCCGGAAAAAGATATCGGAAATGAATTATATTTCGAATATGCCTCTCCCACCGAATGAGTTTCAGTAAAGAATCAGCTTCTTTCAGATAAAAATCCCGCTTTTCAGAATATCCACTCTTAAATTGAAAAAAATATACTATCTTTTTATCGGTAATAAAATCAACAACTAACTAAACTATCAAATTTATGAGCGGAGGAAATAAAACACCAGCAACGCCACTTCCAATTACTATTTATGTAAGCAGAAAAGGACAATCTACGAACCTTAGTTTAAAACTAGGGACTAGTCAACCGGGGCAACCTGGTGATCCGGGAGATGATACACTAATAGCAGATGTTGAAGCCAATCAAGTAGTCGAATGGAAAGTAGATCCGAATCCCGATTCTGGTCGAAATAATGATATTATTCTTATGCATGTAAAAGCGGCGGACAATACACAGGCTAATTACAAAAATTCACAACAATTGCTCGTTGATGCGGAATATGCAGCAGACTATACTGATCAGGTAAGTGGTGTGATTACTGGTGCTGTAAAAGCAACTCTCCCAGCTGCAAAACCAGATCAGGGTCCGGGCGCAAAATCATTTCAGAATTATCAAATTGGATGGCGTACTGACGCTGAAAACAGCACAATTGAACATTGGGATGATCCACGATTAAGGGCTAAATCTTGAGATTAATTGTTGTTTTGGTATGAATGTCTCTATTCTAAAAAAAGCCTATTACTTAATAGGCTTCTTTTTTTTTATACCACACTCTGTTTTCAACCAAGATCAAAAATTGGCAGATAGTCTTATTGCCATCTATGAAAGTGGTTCCTTTCTTGATGAGGGTCTTGTTTTGCTCAGAAGCATTGCTGAAGAGGAGACCAATCCGGAAAGACAACTTGAGTTTGCCGAGTTACTTATTAAAAAGGCATCCAAGGATTCTTTATTAGAATTTCTCCACAGTGGATACCTACAAAAAGGTAATGCGCTTCAGTTTATGGGTAATAATGCATTGGCACTTGAATCTTACTTTAAAAGCCTTGAATATGCCAATAAATTAAGTTATGAGGCCGGAATTGGACGCTTAATGTATACCATAGCAGGGACATATACCGCAATGGAAAATTCGAAAGTCGCGCAAGGTTATTACACCAAGGGAATTAAGTTGTTAAGAAAATTAAACGATTCTATAGGTATAGGTACTGCTCTGTTAAATGCGGGTGATGACTATTTAATAACCGGCAAATTAGATTCAGCCCTCATATATACCGAGGAATCAACGAAAATATTCGAAAAAATTAATCATTCTATTGGTCAAGCTTATAGTTTAGGAAACCTTGGGATGATATATGCAGAACAGGAAAAAGATGAATTGGCGGAAGTCAATATTAACAAAGCCATCTCCATCCTGGAAGAAATGGAGGATTATTACCCCATTACGGTGTACCTCACCTATATGTCCGACATCTATTTAAGAAAGAATAATTTCCCTGCCGCTTTAAATTATGCCCAAAGAAGTTTAGAGTTGGCTACCCAATATGGCTTAAAAGAACAAATAGGGGAGGCCCATCTGAAGCTTTCAGAGCTCCATGAAGAAATTGGTGATCAGGCTACCGCCTATAGACATTATAAGGCCCATATTGCTTACAGGGATAGTTTAATCAACTTAGAAAAAGTGCAGCAAATCGCGGATCTGCGTACCAATTACGAGGTTTCACAAAAACAAATAGAGATAGACCTTGCGGACCAGAGAGCAAAAAACCAACGCAACATTTCCATAGGGATAGGCGCTGTCCTTTTATTAATTGGTCTGATGGCCTTCTTATTATACAGGCGCAACAGGTTTATACGAAAAACAAAACAGATCATCGAGGAAGAAAAAGAACGCTCAGATAAGCTATTACTTAATATCCTGCCTGAAGAAACAGCCTTGGAACTTAAAGAAAAAGGGAAGGTGAAGGCCAAAAAATACGATGCGGTTACCGTTTTATTTTCTGATTTTAAGGGTTTTACCAGTTATTCCGAAAACTTATCTCCAGAGGCTTTGGTGGAAACGGTGGACTTTTACTTTTCTAAGTTCGATGCCATTATAGAAAAACACGGCCTGGAAAAAATTAAAACCATAGGGGATGCCTATATGTGTGCAGGAGGATTGCATGATAATGAAAAGGACCACGCCAGCAGAATGGTTTTGGCTGCCATGGAAATAGCTGCCTTTGTGCAGGAGACTAAAAATGATAGGACCGCAAGCGAACTAACTTTTGATATCCGCATAGGCATCAATACCGGCCCGGTGGTAGCAGGGGTAGTAGGTACCCATAAATTTGCCTACGATATCTGGGGAGATGCCGTAAATGTGGCCTCCCGGATGGAATCAAATTCAGAAGCCGGGAAGATCAATATCAGTGAAAATACCTATGAGTTGATCAAAGAGGAGGCGGATTGTGAATACCGTGGAGAAATAGAGGTAAAGAACAGGGGCAAACTAAAGATGTATTTTGTTAACCAGCTCCATACTGCTAACCTTATTAATAGTTAGCCAAGCAAAGGTAATTTTTAGAAAGATTGCTCTACAAGATGGTAAGAGATCCCTATTCTGCCAGTTAAAAAATGTAAAGTCAATAAACTTCATTAAATTTAATATCAATTTTTTTTGTGATGAATCAAAGAATTCTTTCTGCAGTCATGTTCACCGATATTGTAGGGTATTCTGCCCTGTCGAGTCGAAATGAGGAAGAAGCTTTGGACCTGATACTTATAAACAGGAATCATCAAAAGCCCATTATTGAAAAGTATGGTGTTTTCGTTAAGGAAATGGGTGATGGTATGATGGCCCGGTTCTCAAGTGCCTCTGATTCCGTGATGTGTGCTATGGAGATACAGGATACTGCACCTAAAGAATTAGCTGAAAAAATTAGAATAGGAATTCATCTCGGTGATGTGACCGAAAATGACGGGGATATTTTTGGTGATGGAGTAAATGTGGCATCTCGTCTTGAATCTAAAGCCGCACCCGGGCGAATATATATTAGTGATTCTGTACACAACGCCATCAAGGGGAGGGATGACATCTTTACGAAATATGTGGGGGCTTTTAAATTAAAGAATCTAAAGGATCCTATAAAAACCTACGTAGTCATCCAAAAAGAAGAACATCACCAACGCTCTCATGTTAAACCAGCCAAATTAGTCAGGATATTGCTTCATGCACTGGTCATTGTATCGTTGGCATCTCTTCTCATTGAATTAATTGCTTATCTGGTCGCTAAAAATAACCTGGACGAGGGGCTGGTAGACATTGCAAGTTTGGTTTTGGTATTTTTAATCTCGGGCTATTTTATTTTTGTTTTATTAAGGGGTAAACGGGTTAAACTTATTTTAGCTCTGGTCGGGAATTTATTGATTTGCATTGCTACAATAGTATACTACTCCATAAATCCGTTGACTTTTGATCCAGGTTTACTGAGATTAGTGAATTTGGACTGGGGAACCCAGAATAAGGATTCCCAAAATTCTGTTGTATTACTGCCAACTTCCAATTATATAAGTGAAGAAAAAAAATATGAAATTGCTGGTATACATGATGGTTTAATAAATGAAATTGGGAAACGAGGATCTGTTCGTGTAATCTCAAAGACTTCTTCTTTACCCTACTCGAATACAACCAAGTCTTTAAAGACCATTGCACAAGAACTCAATGTAGAGATGCTTGTTGAATCTTCTATAAGCACAAAAGACACAATCACAGAACTGACAGTTAAACTCATAAATCCGTTTCCAGAAGAAAGAACAATATGGCTAAATACCTATAGTGTTTCCATTCCCCAGATTTCTCAATTATATAATGAGGTTGCTTCCAGCCTTATCTCGAAAATTAATGATATAAATCTTCCTCCCAATCAATTAAACCAAACCCCTTACACAATAATAAATTCGGAAGCCTGGGAATATTATCAATTAGCGGCCCATTTTATTGGATATATGACAATGGATGGATTTACAAAATCCGAAGAGTATTTGAACAAAGCAATTGAGATAGATTCCACTTTCTCACCGGCATATAGTGGATTGTCATTTTCATGGATGTCTAAAAAACAAATGGGATTGATATCTCCTAAAGAGGCAAATTCAAACATAAGGAAATACGCTGCCAAGGCAATGCAACTAGACAACACTAACGATGTAGCATGGGCCGCGCAGGCCGGCCTAGCTGTATGGACTGACTATGACATGGAGCTCGGGGAAAAATCTTTTCAAAAAAGTATTGCCTTAAATCCAAATGCGTCCATGACCAGAGCTGCTTATGCGCATCTGCTGATGATCTTAAACCGCTGGGATGAAGCCTGGGAACAAATGGATTATGCCCTTGAAATTGATCCGCTAAACCCTATGGTTATTGCATTTAGTGGCGCTTTGTATATGATGGAGGGAAAATTTCTAAGTGCTACCAAAAAATTTGAAACAATTACTGCCATGGTTCCCGATCATAGAATGGCAAATAACTGGCTGCTACAAAAATATGCGAGAACTTTTCAACACAAAAAAGCATTAATTGAGTTGAAAAAATTTATTGATGTTGAAAAATTTCCGGGCCTGGAGGAATCCATTGACGATATAGCCAAAAAAAGCGGATTTAATGCTGCCTTAAGATATGCCGCAGAAGCATTGGAAGAACAAAGTAAAACAAAATTTGTCCCGGCAGGTAAAATTAGCTTAATGTATACCTTATTGGGTGATACAGAGGGCAGGATTTTTTGGCTCGAAAAAATGTATGAAGAACAGAGTGGAGACCTACCTTATTTCGCCATTAGAAATGATGATCCTATACAGGAAGATCCCAGATATATTGCTGTCATGAAAAATATTGGGTTGTGGGATTAAGGGTTAAATGATAAAAGATGATGCTAGTTCCAAAAAATATTATGCAGATAAAAATAGAATCATACCCGTAGAAAATGTTTTTGATACGTTTGAATCATGAGACTCATTCTCTACTCATTCTTACAGGGAGTCGTCCAAAGAGACCCTTGCACTGTACCTTCCTGAAATACTTTTTATTTTTGAATTTGCAGGACGGGCAGGCAAAAGAAATTGAATCTTCTTAGTAATTGCCTAATTAAGTATCTTAGTATATAATATGACTAGAGATTTCCTGAATATAAACGACTTCTTAGTTCTTCTGGAATATGCAGATTCTAATAAAGAAACCGTTGATACCTGTGGTTTTGATGAAGATGTTATTGCCTTTGCATTCTATGGGTCTGGTAATGTAGATTTAAATGTAAGATACGGTACTAATAAAAAAAGCTACAACAATACCATGGGGCTGGCCATGTCCTTCTTTGCGAATAAAAATGTAGATTTTATCCACACCGTTTCAGAATCCAAAAAATTGCATTGTGTGGTTATCCTGTATAGTCTTAAGAATTTAAATAAATTACCGGAAGACGAACGCGAAATCTATGCAGAAACCTTAAATGAACTTATTAACCCCACCAGTGATTATGTAGAGGGCCCCACTTTTTTTATGGACCATAACATGCAAAATGCGGTCGATAAAATTTTTACCAATACCTACGAAGGGGCTGCCAGATCTCTTTTTCTCAAAAGTCAGGTTACAGAATTATTAGCTCATTTCTTTGCGAAAGTTTCCACTTTAGAAAAGGATAATAACACCTCTATAAAAGATGCAGAGCGCGAAAAATTATATCAGGCCCGGGAAATACTCTCCAAAAATATGGAGACCCCTCCATCTATTTCAGAACTGTCCAGACTTATTGGGCTTAATGATTTTAAGCTCAAAAAGAATTTTAAAGAGCTGTTTGGTTTTCCTGTTTACAAATACCTTCAGAATGAACGTTTAATAAAAGCCCATGATCTCCTGAGCTCTCAGGATGTGACCATACAGGAAGCGGCCTGGTCCGTAGGCTATGAGAGTTTAAGCTCTTTCTCCAATGCGTTTATCAAAAAATATGGCTTTAGACCGAGTGAGGTAAAGTCATAATCCTTTTGGAACAAATTTCAATCCTTTTCAGACAAATCAGTCAAAGCGTTTAGCCGCAAATTTGCATTGTAATCTTAAAACAATGTAATAATGACAACGCTAAATTTTGACACTCAAACCATAGTAGTAGTAATTGCAACTCTTTTAACCGGACTTACAGCAGGTCTTTGTTTTACCTGGAACAATGCGGTAACTCCTGGCATTGGTCAATTAGCGGACATAGGATATCTGCGGTCTTTTCAGGAGATGAACAGAAGTATTATTAACCCCACGTTTATACTCGTATTCTTTGGTCCACTTTTCTTACAGATCGCAAATATCTTTTTATTCAGGACCTCGTCAAGTGCCATTATATGGATGGTGGTTGCATCCGCCGCCCTGTATATTATTGGGGTAGTATTGGTCACTATTTTCGGGAATGTACCCCTTAATGAGTTATTGGATAAAACAGATTTAATGCAGGCCAGTGCAGAAGAAATAAAGCTGCTTAGAGACAGGTTTGAAAGTAAATGGAACAGCTATCATCTAATAAGAACGCTTTGTGCAACACTTTCATTTTTATTATTGATTCTAGTCTGTCTTAGCAGAAACAACACTTTAAACACGTAATCTATAAATCTTAAAAATTAATATCATGACAAAAAAACAAAACATTTTAGTATTAGGCGGCAAAGGCAAAACAGGTAGTCGGGTAGCAGGCAGGTTACTAAAAAAAGGGCAAGCTGTCAGAATCGGATCCCGATGTGAAGAACCCTCTTTTGATTGGGAAGACCCCGCTACCTGGGAAAGCGCCCTGGAAGGAATGGATAAGGTTTATATTACTTTTCAACCAGATTTGGCGGTCCCGGGAGCAAGCGAAGCTATTGAAGGGTTTACCGGGCAGGCTGTAAAATCCGGGGTTAAAAAAGTGGTGCTCTTATCTGGAAAAGGGGAAAAAGAGGCAGAAAAATGCGAGAAAATAGTAATGAATTCCGGTCTTGACTGGACTATAGTGAGAGCTACCTGGTTTAATCAGAACTTTAGTGAGAGTTTCTTTCTGGATCCCATTCTTGCCGGCCATGTAGCCTTACCTAAAAATGATGCCCTGGTCCCCTATGTAGATGTCAATGACATAGCAGATGTGGTAGTTGCGTCATTGTTGAATGATAAACATAATGATGAGATATATGAGTTAACAGGTCCGCGTACCCTTACATTTTCAGATGTGGTTAAAGAAATTTCCGCAGCAACGGGCAAGGAAATCCAGTTCACGGCTATAAGTATGGAAGAATACAATGCAATGATGCAGGAATTTAATTTACCCGATGGCTACCTGTGGTTAATCAACTATTTGTTTGAAACAGTTTTGGTAGAAAGTAATTCTGTGATTACGAATGATATTGAAAAAGTATTGGGAAGAAAACCCACAGATTTTACGGAATACGTAAACGCTGCTGTAAAAACAGGGGTATGGAACCCGGTAGGGGTAGGGCACAAATAGAAATAACCTGCCTATTTCATTTTAATTATCTATAACAACCCTAATAACAAAGGAATCATGGAAATCAAAAGAGCAATAATAGCTACGTCAATAGTTTGGGTCTTAGGCGTTACGGCCTACATTTTATCTCATTTTGTAAAAATTATGGATAATCCGGAACTCCAGGCAAATGTGGCCCTCACTTTAGCGTTGATTCCGAGTGCAATTCTTGGGAGTAAGTTTTATTATAAAAACGGAGCACATACAAATGGGTTTAAATTAGGGGTTTTTATGTTTTTGATTACCATTTGTTTAGATGCAATAATAACAGTTCCTGTATTTATTATACCAGCCGGGGGAGATCATCTTTCTTTTTTTAGTGACCCGGGGTTTTGGTTTATTGGACTGGAATATATACTGGTGGTAGGCTTATCTTCAGTTTTTAGATCTAAAATCAAAACCAGTAAACTGTAATTTGTTTAAGAAACTTTTTTAGGAAAATAAGTACTTCTGCGTTAGCTGCCTTAGATATCAAAGGCGGCTAACTTTGTTTAAGCAATTAAAAAAGAGAGGTGTAATTATAAAATCAGCTATAGAATAAGGATTTACTGTAACATTTTATCAAAAAGATTGACCTATAAAGAGCATCTTTGCTCTTTAGGTCTAACTTCAACGAATACTAACATGAAAAAATTACTTTTTTTAACTGCCTTACTACTGCTTTGGCAACTGCCAGCTCAGCAAAATATTTCAAGTTCACAATGGCAGGAGGATCTGCGTTTTTTGCAGAACACAGTTCACAAGGATTATCCTTTTCTTTTTAAAAAAACCACTGCCAAAGCCTTTGATGAGGCCATAGAGGATTTTTATAAGACTATCCCTCAGATGCAGGATCACGAGGTGCTCGTAGGTTTTGGCAGGATCATAGGGATGTTCAAATACGGGCATACCAGAGTTGGCTTCAGAGAAAGCCCGGTACCTTATCATAAATTACCCCTGAACCTATACCAATTCCCTGACGGGCTTTATATTATAGGAGCACATAAAGATTTTTCGTCTGTGGTTGGTGCCAAAATAACCGCCATTGAAGGCATGCCCACAAAGGAAGCATTAAAAGCTATTTACCCTGTGGTTCCTGTAGAAAACGAACAATTCTTTAAAGCTTATGCCGGCATCTATATGGTAATACCTGAAGTGCTGCATGCACAGGGAATCACCAAAACCTTAAAACAGAATATTAACCTAAGCCTTGAAAAAGACGGCAAGCCATTTAATTCTGTAATCAATGCCACCAGCAATCTTGATACCCCATTACAATATGGAGAACCGAAACCAGACAGCGACTGGGTAGGGGTGAGGGATCAATCACAAAACCCACTCTATCTTAAAAACCTGGATAAGATCTATTATTTTGAATACCTGCCCAACGAAAAGGCCGTTTATGTGCGGCATAGCCAGATACAGGATGATCCAAGTGAGAATATCCCCGCATTTTACAAACGTCTGTTTGAATTTATAGACAACAATGAGGTAGAGAAATTAATTCTGGACGTACGTCTTAATGGCGGTGGTAACAACTATAAGAATAAGCCTATAGTTACAGGTATCATAGAGCACCAAAAGATCAATCAACCCGGGAAATTTTTCGTTATCATAGGACGGGATACTTTTTCGGCCTGCCAGAATTTGGTGAATGAACTGGATAATTATACCAATGCCATTTTTGTAGGAGAGCCCACCGGGGAAAATATCAATTTCTATGGCGACAACCGTCGTGTAGAATTACCTAATTCAAAGCTACCCGTATATCTTTCTTTTGCCTGGTGGCAAGATAAGCCCCAATGGGAAAATGCAGATTATACGGTACCTCATTTGGCTGTAGAACCCACCTTTGCAGAATATAGTGCCAACGAAGATCCGGTTCTGGAGACCGCTTTGAGTTTTTCTGCAGATAATTTTATCATAGATCCCATGGGTTATCTCACGCAGCTCTTTATGGATGAAAAGTATGAGCTGTTGGCTACAGAAGCCCAACGCCTGGTACAGGATCCTGCTTACAAGTTTTTTGATTTTGAAGCTGAATTTAATAAGGCAGGTTATCAAATGCTGGGCTCCGGCCAGTTTGAAGGGGCCCTTTATGTCTTTGAAATGAATACCAAGCTTTTCCCGGAATCTGCTAATGCCTGGGACAGTTTGGCTGAGGGTTATTGGAAATCCGGCGACCTGGTGAAGGCCAAAGAAAATTACAATAAAGCTATTGGCCTGGACCCAAAAGGACCTACAGGTGATAACGCAAGGCGGATGTTGAGTGAAATGGAGGGTGGACATTAGGCCAATGCAGTAATACCCGAATTTATGTAAAAAAGTTTTACGGGACATTCTACAAGGCACCGACAAATTAGTTCTAAAATACTGCCTAAATTAGGTGGAATATTAAAACAATCCCAGAAGGTATTATACTGCATAATGGAGGTGTCACACTATATACTAAAAATACCAGAAGGTTATTCCAATTTCATATATCTTTATCAATAGCTAACGGGACAATTATGAAACTATCCATTTTCGCTTTATTCATTTTCGTTTTTGCATTTATGAGTTGTAATACTCCTAAGACAAAGGATGAGCGCAGCCATACAGAAGAATCCATAAAACCCTTGCCGTATTTCACGTTTCAAAAGGAGAATTTATTTCCGGGTGATGGAAGTTTACTTCGGGCTGAGGACGGTGTTTATTTGGAAGATGGACGTATTGTAGTCGTGGATCAGGCAAAAGGTCTCCGATTAATAGAAAAAGATGGTTCCAATCGCCCATTTGGTGATTTCGCAGCCGCAGGTTTTGTACATCTGCCGCCGGAACAAGTGGCAGCTCCCAACGGCGTTGTATTGGAACACGATGGAAAACATATATTAATGTCTGATGTGGCAGACGGAAAGATTTATCGGGTAAATGTGGCCACAGAAAAAGTGGAAATGATCTATGATCATCCTTATGGTGTTAATACGATATACAGAGATAAAACGGGAGCCTTGTGGTTCTCCCAATCTACAGAGAGCACTAATGTGGAAGAAATGTTTCGTGATGTAAACTTACCTGTACCCCATGGAGCTGTTTTCAGAATGGCCGACTTAAAAAGCGTACCTGTTAAAATTGCCGACAGTCTTTATTTTGCAAATGGTATCACCATGGATAAGGATGAAAAGCACCTTTTTGTTTCAGAAACCATGATGGACAGAGTACACCTATTTGAAGTAGATATTAATAGTGGTTTGGCCAAATATACGGGAGTGGCTGCCAATGTAGGATCTCCGGATAATATATTAATTGATCAGGAAGGTCGTTTAATCGTTGCTTCTCCTCTTTATAATCAAGTGATTGCAGTAGATTTTAAGAATCATTCTCAGCATGTTATTTTTGATGGTTCCTCAAAGGATAATTTAAAGATTACAGACGAATGGAATAGAAGAAGTCATTTGGGAATGGAGAGACTAGAATTACTTTCACCGGATCTGTTTCTTCCCCTGCCCGGATTACTCACGGGCATGTTCTTTTCTGATGATGGCCACACGCTTTACATTACAAACCTGGGTAATGATCTTTTGAAATATGACTTTTAATTAAAAAGTGCCTGGCAACACCTAAAATGCATTCTCTGATGCCATACGGGAAAGATAAAACAATTCAGACAAATTGATATAAACACCTTATTGAGGGCCGTAAGGCATGTATTAAAGTGAGAATAAATGATCAATGATTATAAATTAATTAGTTAATCTTTTGGATTTTAAATTATTGGCACCATCTTTGCCCAATAATAAGTATTATAAATACATTAAAATTAAATTACAATGAGTAAAGGAACAGTAAAATTCTTCAATGATGCCAAAGGTTTTGGATTTATCACTGAAGAAGGTTCAAACAAAGAACATTTTGTACATTTTTCTGGATTAATTGATGAAATTCGTGAAGGCGATGAAGTTGAATTTGATCTTACAGAAGGAAAAAAAGGATTAAATGCAGTAAACGTAAAAGTTATTTAACATATACGCTTAAACTTTGTCACAAAAGCCCATCACGAGTGATGGGCTTTTTTATTATCCATAACCCCGGTACATCCCTTTTTAAATATTTCTTCTAAAATTAGATAAGAGGTAACAGCAAGACTCAACTTTCTGTAATTTCAGAATTCGCCTCGATCAGAGTTAAATCTAGTTCATTAAAATTATTAGCCGCTTTTACCAATAGGGTAGAGCCTATGGTTTCAAACAATTGATTCGTTTTTATGACAAATTCGGCCTGTTTTTCAATTTTGTAATTGGGTATACCAACGAGGGTCAGATCAGTTGACGCTGATTGTTCTTCAATGATGTTATAAAATGGTTTTTGCTCTACGGCATTGTTAATAATTCTAATTTCAACATTAACTCTTAAGTCTTCAACAAGTTTAGAAATTTTCGAATGTATTAGTGTACTATCAACATTATTGTTATTTACAAATAACACTCTGATATTGGTATCGTTCCATTTTGGGGAAGCAATTATAAATCGTGCAATATTCAGCATCATTTCGGCATTCTTGCTGTCTGTTTCCCGCCACCAAAGATCTACGGTACTGTAATTGCCGAATTTGTTCTTTCTATCAAAATCCAAATACAATAAGTTATAATCCAAATACAACAAGGTCTCC
>Ga0316189_10004695_pt1 | contig 13127 bp, 13 predicted proteins | sample LowCovwburrow_MG_FD_204930 | JGI IMG/M metagenome (GOLD analysis project Ga0316189, IMG submission 204930) | Coastal sediment microbial communities from Maine, United States - Lowes Cove worm burrow | ecosystem: Environmental > Aquatic > Marine > Coastal > Sediment | place: USA: Maine... | reverse complement strand
ATCGGCGTGAGGGAGACCATCGGCGAGCTGCGTATCCCGGTGCTCAGCCTGGTCTTGCTGGTCGGTGTGTTGGCCATGCTGGTGTGGGCAGTCGTGCGCTCACGCAGACAGCAGTCGCTGCGCCTGCCGCTGGTGCTGGGCACAATGTTGCTGGCCGCGGGTGCGGCGGCCTATCCGGTCGCCCAGATCAGCCTCGCACGGCCGGCGGTGATCGCCGGTGAACTCGACGATGAGCGTGCAGCTGCGCTGTTGCAGGCCCTGCTGAAGAATGTCTACCGCGCGTTCGATTTCCGTAACGAGGAGGACGTCTACGACAAGCTGGCACTGAGCGTCAGCGGCCACCTGCTGACCGATATCTATCTTCAGCACCGCAGGTCCATGGCCGTCCAGCAGGCCGGCGGGGCGCAGGCCAGGATCAAGGAGGTCGCAGTCGAACAGGCGAGCGCCGAGCGCATCGAGGGTGAGGGCCTGAGCTACGCGCTGCACGGTCAGTGGATCGCGCTGGGTACCGTCGGTCACTGGGGACATCTGCATCAGCGCAAGAATCGCTACGAGGCGGTGATCACGGTAACCGCCGAGGACGGCCACTGGAAGATCGTCGGGCTGGACCTGCGGGACGAACAGCGTATCGACAAGGCGGCAGCTGGCGGTGTGGCTGCGCCGCCCGCCGAGATGTCGAAAGCTAACCCGGGGCCCGGGTCTTGATAGAGATCGAGGGACTCAGCTTTCGATACCCGGGTGGGGGCTTCGTCCTGGATATACCGGGCTTCCGGGTGGAGTCGGGTGAAAAGCTCGCTGTCATCGGCCCGAGCGGTTCGGGCAAGACCACGCTGCTGAATCTTATTGCCGGCATGAACCCCCCGGACCGCGGAACCGTGCAGGTGGGAGACACGCAGGTGAGCGCGTTGGACGACACGCGTCGGCGCGATTTCCGTATTCGCCACCTCGGGATGGTCTTCCAGGATTTTGAACTGCTGGATTACCTGAATGTGCTGGACAATATCCTGCACCCTTATCGCATCACCCGGGCTTTGCGCCTGGATGCCGGGGTGCGCAGGCGGGCCATGGCGCTCGCCGAACGTATGGGCATCGAGGACAAGCTGAAGCGACATGCCGATGACCTGTCCCAGGGTGAGAAGCAGCGTGTCGCCATCTGCCGGGCGCTGTTGCCGGGGCCGCGCCTGCTGCTGGCCGACGAGGCCACCGGCAACCTCGATCCAGACAACAAGACGCTGATCCTCGATCTGTTGTTCGACAGCGTGGATGCGCACGGTGCGACCCTGCTGGCGGTCACGCACGATCACGAACTGCTGCCGCGCTTCGACCGGGTGGTCGATTTCGCGGGCTTCCGTTCACAGGCAGGCGCATGATCGACAGCCTGTACATCGCCTGGCGTTATGTGAGCTTCAACTGGGCCCGTACCCTGACCCTGGGTGCCTGTGTGACCCTGATCGCGGTACTGCCTTTGTCGCTGGAGCTGCTGCTGGAAGAGAGTGAGCGGCAGCTGCTCGAGCGTGCCAGGACGACCCCGCTGGTGGTGGGCGCCAAGGGCAGTGAACTCGATCTGGTAATGAACAGCCTGTACTTCGGCGACACGGTGCCCGAGCTGATCTCCATGGCCCACCTGGAGCAGGTGAAGGCGACCGGGCTCGCGTTGCCAATCCCGATGTACGTGCGTTTCAAGGCGCGCGGTGCGCCGATTGTGGGGACCAGTCTGGACTACTTCGATCTGCGTGGTCTCCAGATCGCGCAGGGGCGGCGGTTCGCCCTGCTCGGTGAATGCCTGATCGGTGCCGCCGTTGCGACCGAGCTGGGGCTCAGACCGGGTGACGATCTGCTGTCTTCACCCGAGACCCTGTTCGATCTGGCCGGGGTCTATCCGCTCAAGATGCGTGTCGTCGGTGTGCTCGCGCCGACCAACAGCGCCGATGACCTGGCCGTGTTTGTTGACGTGAAGACGACGTGGGTGGTGCAGGGCCTGGTGCACGGCCACCAGGATCTGAGCCAGGTCACCGACCCGACCCTGATAATGGACCGCTCTGACGGCAAGGTCACGGCAACGGCCAAGCTGGCCCAGTACACCCAGATCAGGCCAGAGAACATCGACAGCTTCCATTTCCATGGAGATCCGGCCGACTACCCGATCACCGCGGTGATCGCCCTGCCGCGCGATCAGAGGGCCGGTGCCATCCTGCGCGGCCGCTATGTTGCGGCGGGCAATGACGCCGATAAACGGTCCGGGCAGATCACGGTGCCATCAGACGTGGTGGGCGAACTGCTGGCAAACATCTTTCGCATCAAGAGTGTGCTCGATGCAGTGATCCTTGTGGTCGGGGTGGCCACGATCCTGGCGTTGGTGCTGGTGTTCGCATTGTCGCTGAGTCTGCGCCAGCGCGAGATCCAAACCATGTTCAAGCTCGGGTGCAGCCGGATGATGACCGCGCGCCTGCTCGGGGCGGAGATTTTCATCATTCTCGCGGCATCGGTGGTGCTGACCCTGTTGCTGCTCGGTATAGTTGCGCAGTTCGATGAGGCCCTGGTGCGCGCGCTATTCATCCGCTAACGATCGGTGACCGACATTGTGCGGCTGGGTTGGGGCCACGGCAGGGTGCGCCATCTGGTCTGAGTTGCGGCGTTTCCTTCTCTGATCCTATTGCTGAATTGCCAGATGCAGGCTGCCGAAGTCGTGCCGGTATCAGTCCTGCTTCGTCGTGCGTTGTTGTGCAGTTCGCAACGGGCGGCCTGCCAATTAGTGAAACAAAAACCGCGGCTTATGTTTCATGTTGCCGCCTTTTGATCAATTGGTCGGGCGTTCGAATCGCCCACGACCCACCATTCAGGGAGATTTCCCGGCCTATGTCCGGTGACCAACCCATTGCAGCCGCTGCAGGGTTGAATCTCCACCGGCAGCTTCGGCCGATGAGCGGGCCGATCTATTACGGGGCGGAGCGGCCGGTATCTGATGAGTTACCTGCCGTTTGCGCAGTTCCATCTCTTGGCGCCGCTACGTCTCTTCGTGGCAGGAAAGAGACGAAGAAGCCGCCCACCGAGGCGGCTTCGCGGTTTTTGCGATGCATCAGTCCGAGTTCAACACTATCCGAACCTTTCCTGCCACTAGGGTGGACCAGAGCTCCCGACGTACTGCGAGTTAGCCACCGCGGTTTGATCGCTCTACTGCTATCTCAACATATCGTGTGCTGTCGACTGAATATCGTAATAGGAAACGTAGGCTCGTTTTTCAATAAGTGTCATCGTCACAGCAACGGCGGCGGCCCGCCCCTTTCGCCCCATCTGACCTTGGTATACGAAGTCAATCGCTGGCAATGGATCGTCAAGTCCAGGAAGCTGGTATCCAATGAACTCATGCCGCTCTGGTGTGTACTTTTTCAGAGGGCCGAATGTAGTGTTGAGGACCTCGACTCCCTTCTCGAACTCCGCAAGGCTGATGCCCCGGCGGGTGATCGGGTCCATCATTCGGTAGGCGTTTTGATACTCCTCGGCGACAATGTGGCCTAGAAACTTTTCCGAGAGTTGGCTGGCGATATTTACGCCATTGTTAACTGCGGCTGCGCTCGCGGAAAGCAAACCAAAAACAACAAGGCTGACGACGGATAGAACTGCTCTTTTCATGACGTCTTTTCCCAACTAGACCGGTGCATGAGAAATATCGGGGTTACGGCCAGACGCGGCCTTATCCCTGAATGTTCAAGAGATCGACCGCATCTCACTAGGAGTGATGGCGTCCGCACTGCGGAGTTCTTTATTGGGGTCGCTATTGGCCGGTTGCGCGGTTCCCAGTTTTTTCCGAAAGCCGCAGGTGGATAGATGGAGGTTCGGCGAAGGTCAGCTATGCGTGACCTATCCCCAAAGGCAGCCACCGGCCAATTGCGGCCGGTCGCCAACCATCGGGGGCAGTCATCCGGACGACTGCTGTACTTCGGAAGCTGCCGGAAGGCCAATTCACACTACTCGGCCAGAGCGGTCGCTGGAGATCTAATATGACTGCATCCGCTATGGTTCCGTTACCGGACATCGGCCAGGAAATCTCCCTGAACGGCAACTTTCTGATTTCCTGAGCGACCGGACACGACCCACTACGGTCACTCGCCGATGCAGTAGCCGGGATGTCAGATTGCTTCAGACTCAGTCATGCGGGAACGACAGCAACCGACACACTGCCGCCGTAGGGTCTGACTCGTTGGACGGCAGCCCACCTCGGCAAAGTGGACACGCTCTGCACCGCAATTAAACAGCCGGCACATATGTTCCCTTGAGCCACCGTCCCAGGAAACGGTTCGGCCAGAACTCCGTTCCGGAAAAAATTAACTAGATCTTCTTGAGATGTTAGAGGTCTGCGCAATTATGTCGCCGCAATTTTCGAGGACAGTTATTCATCGCCGAAAACCGCGAAGACAAAAGCATCGTGTGCACCCGTTGCCGAACCGGCTAGCCAGGCAATAATTCATACGCCAACTCAAGCAGCAAATTCAGGATGGGAGACAGCTGAACGTGTTTCCTGGAGACATTTCCACCGCAGACTGTGAAAAATGGCAACGGGATTGGCGTAGCCGCATCATGGTAACAACGTCGCACTCAGGCAGTCCTATACTTAGGGAGCCACAGAGGTGCCAGAGTCCTAAAGGAGAATCAACATGACTGTTTCTCCAATTGCCATCATGGCCAGCTGTAAACAATGCCCGGCAGTCTCGGTATGCCCTTTGAAGAGCGTCCTCGGCGACTATGTCGAGGAGGATGGCGGCGAGCAGAAACCTCAATCGGAGACAAAGAACTCAGATCAGTCAAAGGACTGAGCGCAATCGTTCGAGCTGTCGGGGTCAAGCAAACAGTCTGTACTCGACACATTGCAGACTAAAACTACAGATCAGGAGGCAGCATGAAAATCTCCATCGACATGACACCAGAAGAGATGCGGAAACTGATGGGCTGGCCGGATGTACAGGGATTGCAAGAGGAGATGATCAACAAGATCAGCGAACAGATGAACGTCGGCGCCGAAGGCTACGACCCGCTGAGTCTGATGCAGCCTTTCTTTGCCCAGTCCTCCAGTTCCATGGAAAGCTTCCAGAAGATGGTGACCGGCATGATGAGCGCCTACGGCAAGAAGGGCGATTAATGGCCCGCCTGCCCCACCGCGGTCCGGGCAGTTCCGATGTCGATGCCAAAGTCCCGTTTCAGGCGTTGCGCGCCCAAAGTTAGCGCGGCGCGGCGTATCCGGACGTCCGCTATTGGCGAGTAACAATGCGCAGAATTAGAGGGCCTAGCCTGCAAATTGCATGAAGGGTTCGGGAATCAGGGCGTGATGGGCAAAGCAGTTGGGCTGATCGTTCGAAAAAGCATAGCCGTAGCTATGGTTTGAGAGGGATCGGCGCAAATGCGAAGTCCAGTGCGGCCTGAGCCCGAACAGGACAATCTGCAACGCTGAAAACCTAGGTCAAAAGATGATCAGTTGCCCTTGGCGATACGACGAACCTCAACATCCGTGTCCGCCTTCATGCAATTTGCAGGCTAGATGCCCGCTCCTGTTGGCTGGGAAGCGACAAAAAAGCCGCCCATCGAGGCGGCTTTTTCTTTGTTGCAGTGCAGTAGTCTGCTATCGACCCCAAGCATAGGTAATCGGGCAGGCGGTTATCGTCGAGCCCCAGGGCTTGGGGTCGATAGCACGTATTTGGCGTCAGAGCCCCAGGGCTCGGTAACGGAAAACGGAGCGGCTAAGTCTCGAATACCTCCGACACCGGTGGCCGAATCGAGCCTGAGCCACTACGTCTCATCGGCATCGGTTTCGGTATTGGCTCTTAATCACCGCTGCCAATTCATCCTCTGCCAGTCATGTAATCGCTCCAGCTCCAGGTTTTCTCAATTTCCTTACCGGACAAAGGAAACACCTGCACGGTCATTTCCGGCAGGCTCAGAATTGCACAGGAGTGATTGAAAGCAGAACTTCCCGGATTCACTACTAAGATATCTCCGACTTGTTCTGCGAATACCTGGTGAGTATGTCCGACCACCAACACATCACAATTTAGCGTCTTTAACTCCTCTGTCCAAAATGTGGCTCGGTCCGACTGAACTTCGCCCTCGTTGTTCAGCAGCTTGATGCCATCGTGACAGTCATCTGGCGGCCGTCCATGCACCATGTACACACGTTTGTCAGCGATCGTCATGTTCATCGAGGTGGTCAGCTGATCAAGAAACGCCACTGCCACGTTGTTAACATCATCTGCATGATGGTCCAGGTAACGAAGATCATGATTACCAAGGATGGTTTGGCAGCCACTACTAACAAGCAGTGCGATTGACTGCTCAAGCTGATCCCCGTAGCCGGCAATATCGCCGGCACAGAAGACCTGCTCCACACCTGCTTGCGAAAAAATCGTCAGGGCTTCCTTAATCGGAGAGGGCGTTGCGTGGACATCGCTAATCAAACCAATCGCTGTCATCCCACCATCTCCCGTAACAGTGAGTTCCACTCCTCTTTTAAGCTCATTCTCTCGGGGAATACCGACCCGGCTCTTCCATACCAATAGCGTGCATTCCAGTCGTCACCTTCCTTGTGGTGCAAGTATGCGTGTATACGTGCAGCGGTCACATCGTCGACCTGCTGCACGATCTCATGGGCTGTATCCCACTCACCCTTTGCGTCGTACCACAACGCCCGCAAGCAGAGCTCCAACCCGCCGGGGCATGCATCTTGATCCAGGCTGTTCATGAACTCCTGGTAATTCATCCTCTTCGCCTTTTTAAGCGATGATCATTTCATTATAGAGAGCGTTGAAAAATGTGTTTCTCTCTTGCGCTATAGATCCTTATGACGCTGGGATGGGGAATGTTTCTTCGGTGCTGGAAGCGGACCCTCGGATTGATCTCGATAACTGCTGCAGCCGGCCATGACCGGTCTGTCACAGACTTCTCTGAGCAGCCACTATAGAGGCCGTTCCACTCTGAAACCGGCCGGATGGCCTATGAGTGTTACTCGGCCGAAGCTGCCGTTGGCGAATTGAGGCGACTGCGTCCGCTCTGGATTACGTAGCGGACCCATGTCGGGAAATCCCACCGAGCAGCAGTAGAGGGTCGATAGCGCCCCGTAGTTCGCACCGACCCGAGAAAATTGCTGTGGAATAGATCGGAGTCTGCCAACACCAGTCACTAACGGGCGAGCAACGAACGGCAGCTTCACGGAATTCAGCTTTGCGCAAAACAAGCGTTAGCGACCATGCGTGTATACAGACAAAAAAGCCTCTCGCACTCCAGGCTAAGCTGACGCGCGAGAGGCTGTAGTTTCGGAATCGCTACCGTTTACTTGTCAAACGCGATCTCTATGCCGCCGACAGAAAGCGCGAGTTGCGCGCCGGAACTATCGGTCGCTGTTGCCTTGATCACGACTCCTTTACCATTCTCGATCGTGCTGGAACCACCACCCTTGTTGCCAGCGGTGGCGCCGGCTGTGCCCCCGCCATAGATGCCTGCAAAGTCCTCAAGCTTGTTGAGTTCGTAAACCTTCCCAGCACCCTTCATACTGCGATAACCAATGCCGCCTGCACTTCCGGACTTGACCTTCAACGGATAGCTTTTACCCTGATAATGCAATGTGCCGGTACCCCAGCTGGCGCCTGCAATGAGTTTGACCGAGGTAATGTCAAATTCCATCGTGGCGCTGGGCGTCATCTTGCTGTAGTCGGTGAATTTATTGTCGCCTTCGTGACTATCGGCATAAGCAGTAATCGACGCTATCAGCGCCAATCCCAGAATTGTTGCCAACACGGCCAGTTTGTTCAGTCGTACCATCGTTGTTTCCTCAAAATTGTTTTCCAGTGATCCGATGCAGCAATAATGCCAGCCACATAAGTTCTATTGGGGCCTGATTTGGCCGGCAATGCCAGCTATATTCGCGGGCGGTCATGGTGAGCGCTTTTATCTCGCGTTACTACCAGAAATCCGCAACGCTGGAAGCGCGGGTAATCAGACTAGCGAATACTTCTCTGAAGGGTCTTTGACGGCAATTCTCCAAACAATTTCCTGTAGTCTTCGGCGAACTTGCTCCTGTGCCAAAAACCCAGATTGAGTGCGATATTACTCACCGTATTGTCGTCTGGACTCGCAAGCAAAAGTGCTTTCTTTGCGGCATTGAGTCGGTAAGCGGTGACAAAGGATTTTGGCGTCAATCCGTAGCGTTCCCGAAACGCGTATTCCAATGTGCGTTCACTCACATGGGCCACCTGGCATAACTTCAATACAGTCAATGGCTGCCTGTAGTGGTCGTCGAGATGATCCATGGCTTTGGCGAGGGCTGTTTCTCGTTGGCGACGCCGGCCGGCTATCTGCACCTGCTTGCCCCTTGATATCAGGGACATGAATCGAACCGCGGCCTCGACCCTGATTTCTTGCAATATGTCCGGAAGCAGCAGTCTGTCGCACCCGGCCAGCAGTTCGAGCTCGGCCCCGCGTAAAAACTGCCTCAGCAGGTGCAAGTCATCCGGTTCACAAGAGAAAACCTCCCTGCCCCCCAGTAACTTGTCAGGTTCCGGCAGTCTCAACGACTGGCAGACCTCGCTTAGGGTCTCTTCTCCAATGGAGACAACGAACACATCGAAATCGGATTGCGACACGCAATCCAGTTCCCCGCCATGGGGGAATACAAATAGCTGATCGCCTGACACCTTTCGGCCACGCCAATACATCGTAATTCCGGGATCAGCAAGCAAGCCGAAGGTCCTCAAATGCTGGGGAGGGTTACCCTTTTGAATTAGTCGCCGCTGAAGACGCGCCCGCGTAAACTGTATGTCATCGCCGCAGGTAATCAGCAAGCGACTGTTGAAAGCCCCGCGTTCAATCTGCTTGTACTCAAGATCCCAGGTCCGCGCACTCGCGCAAAACTGGTCAAAATCATCGAATTGGCTATTGACAATAAAGTCCACAGGCTTGATCCGTGTGCATCCCAACAACTAGCGCTTTTTTTGATGCTGGTTAAGAACAATATAGACGACCGTCTTGTGCCATCAGCATAAATACCCAGTTCGGATTGACGGAGGCGCCTGCCTTTTTGCTGATATTTGGCGCTGATATTTGGCAGGGTTACAGACTAAGCCCAATAGGGTAGACATTCCGCGGCCTGATTTTGAGGCATGTTAGAGGGCCTCAGGGCTGGTACCGCCGAGATGGTTTTGCACGGCGGTCAGCGACGCCCCGGTCCTCCGACGTTCCCGATTGGGCCCGGTTGGTTGATGCCCGGGTCTACGCCTCGGCCCGCTCCCCCGACGTTCCCGACTGGGCCAGGCTGGTTGATCCCCGGGTCTACGCCTCGGCCCGGGCCCCCGACGTTCCCGATTGGACCAGGCTGGTTGATCCCCGGGTCGCGCGCGTAGAGCGAACAGGGTAGAAGCAGCAACATGATGCCGACCAAAGTGATTCGTACGTTGTTATGTAACGTGTGTTTCATTCGCGTACTCTCCATATGCCGTGCCACTGGCGATCACAATTGATCCCAATGTACCAAGTCCACCAGCCTTTACCCTCGCACATCGTATGCACGTTTGCTCTCAATGGTGTTATCAGAATTCCGCAAACACTAAGTAGAGTTCATTAATATTATTGAATTTGAGATTGATTGAAAAACACATAGAAATGATCGGGTTTCAGTCTTAACTGTTTGCGGAAAGCTGGTATCGTCGCGCCAAGCTATCGGTGACACTCTTGCAAATGGACACGTCTGGCTTATGCATCATTTCCAAGTTTCGTACTTCACAAATTCTTCTGCGCTAGGTCGTTCGGCGCCTTGCAGTTGGCACACAATCGAGAGGAAAGTATATGTCAGAGAATTCGGCAGCAACCGAGCGTGTCAGAAGAATCGGCTTGGGAGCAGGGGTTTTCCTCGGCCTTGCCCTTATGGCAAGTTCAGCTGCGAGTGCGGGTGGCATCAATCCTGAAGCCGATAAGATCCTGAAATCGATGTCATCTTACTTGGGTGGCCTCCGGGCATTCAGCGCGAGTGCAGATGTGGATACCGAGATCATAGACCTGGAAGGCCAGAAACTGCAGCTGAGCAGTTCGGCAAGCATTGTCAACCAGAGGCCCGGGAAGCTTTATGTCAGGCGGCAGGGCGTAGTGGTTGATGCGGAACTGATCTTCGATGGCGAGACCCTGACCGTTCATGGAAGAGACCATAACGTTTATTTTCAAAAGGAAAGCCCGGGAACCGTCGATGACATAATCGACACCTTGCGTTCAGGCATTGGTCTGGATGCGCCGGCAGCAGACTTGATGTATGGCGATCCTTATCCCGGTCTTGTCTCGGATGTGACCAGCGGCGTCTATCTAGGCACAGCATTTGTTGAAGGTGTTGAATGTCACCATCTGGCTTTCCGTCAAGACAAAGTCGATTGGCAGATATGGATAAAGGTCGGTGATGAGCCCTTGCCGATGAAGTATATCGTTACCACCAAGTGGCTCACCGGCGCCCCCCAATACTCTGCCCGGTTCCGCGATTGGGATACCAAACCTAAGATTGCAGCGAAGCAGTTCTCGTTCTCTGCGCCAGAGGGCGCCAGAAGGCTCACGGAGCTTTCTGCCGATGAGTTGGGTGAACCGGTCTTGGGGGGAGAGCAGTGATGAATATACGAGCGAATCTTCGGACAACCGCAATTGCAGTCAGCCTGATGGCCGCGGGTATGGTTATCGATGGTTGGGTGCCAGGCGGCGTGATCATCAAAGATGCGGAGGCGCGGATCGGGAGACCTGTGACGCCCGGCAGCGTAGCGGGTGTTGCCCGCCGCACAACCCGGCGTACCATTCGTCGAACCTCCGTTTATGTGGTGACCTTGCCAGCAAGTTGCACGACGGTCGTTGTCGAAGGGACAACGCTGCATCATTGTGGATCGACCTACTACCAGGCACACAGTAATCAGTACGTGGTTGTGAACGTCGATTGAGATGGACGCCGTGTCTGTTTGACAGGGTTACATCATCGAGTACATACAAGTTAACAGTAGACCGAAAGAAGGATTACGGGATGATTAAGAGACTCGCTATATCCAGTTTTGTCATGGTGCTTGCCAGTGCCAGCACTGCCTCTGAACAGTCAACCAAGCCGATTGTTCATGATGCCGAGTACTATGTTCTGGAGGCCCAGAACGGTAAGGTCTGGGCAGTAGAAGATGGGCAACTCGACAAAAAACTGGCCGAGCTCAGAAAGAAGTACGGCACACCTCCGAATATCATCCACTACATGTGGGACGATCAGCCGGTAATGTCCTTTGGCGATCCGATTTACCAGAAGATTCGTGGTTACGATACGCCGAATCTCAACAAACTGGCCGAAGAAGGTATGCTCTTTTCTCGCATGCTGACTGAGCCTGGTTGTACGCCGAGCCGTTCGGCCGTACTGACTGGGCAACTCGCCATCCGCACGGGAACCTGGGAGATCGGCTTCCCCATCGAGTACACAGGACTTGCCGCCGAAAACGTCACGCTGGCCGAAGTGCTCTCCAATGCCGGCTATGCCACGGGCTTTTACGGGAAGCTGCATTTGGGCGACACCGAAGAGTCCTATCCGCATAACCAGGGTTTCGACGAGGCCTTTTGGGCGCTGTACAACCAGGTGACCAGCCTCTACAACAAGATGGGCGAAGGTGCCAACGCCATTCTTGGCATGAAAGAGGAACTGCTTGCCAAAAACCCGTACCAGCGTGATCGCACCTTTATCCAGGATGAAGCCTATGTGTTCTATCTCGAGGGTAAGAAGGGCGAGCAGGCCAGGGAATGGCGCAATGGGTCCCAGGAGCTGAAAGACTACAAGGACTTCGACATCGAATCTCGCAAGCGCGCCTTGAGCTTTATCAGAAGTAACGCTGAAGCGAAGAAGCCGTTCTATGTTGCCTGGTGGCCGCTGTGGATGTCTTTTATTGGTGAACCGAAAAAGGTCACTATCCAGCGAGGCATGGTCGGCGAAGAATATCAGCGTGTCATCGAGCCCGACATTGCAGCACTACGAAAGACCCTCGAAGAACTTGGCATTGCAGAGAACACGCTCATTGTCGCCATGTCCGACAATGGACCTATGACCCATAATCCACCTCCCGGTGCCGGTCTGGGTGAAGGAATGTTCACTGGCGGAAAGGGCGACTTTACCGAAGGCGGCGTACGTGTCGCAGCCGCTGCGCTCTGGCCGGGAGTGATCGAGCCGGGTCAGGTCGCTGGCGACATGATCCACGAAGTGGACCTGTTCACCACATTCGCACGTCTGGCCGGTGCCACGCAGAACATACCGACCGATCGCGTAATCGATGGCATCGACCAGACGGCCCTGCTGCTGAAGGGCGATACAAACGGACGACGAGATTACAATTTCATCTACCAGGGTCCAGACCTGGCCGCCACGGTGAAGGACCAATACAAGATTCACTGGACTTCGAAGGATCCCGCTCAGGCCAAATCGGGGTTGACCGCCGTCTACGATCTCTATAACGATCATCGTGAGGTCAATCCGATCGTGGTCGGGGGCTTTCACATGAAGGAGCCCTTCAAGCGGATGCGTGCGCGGCACGAATTGTGGAAAGAGAAGTATCCGGATCGACATCACAAACGCGCGCCAGCGTACACGGGTATCGCCAATGCAAGACCCGAGACAATAGCGATTTCGAAGCCGCCAGCTGCGATGAAAGAGCTGCCATATGATGTGCTCGAGTTCATCAAGAAGTTGGACGACTTGCCCTACGATGGCGGCGATAACTCGAGCCCAGGCGGGTAAATCTCCAGGTTACAAAGACAGCCGCCCCGCCCGGGGGCGGCGATCACGGTAACGATGCGCTTCAATCGGCTACTTGGTGTAGTAGCGCGCGCAGAGCGACTACATTGAAGCCCGCTCATCAAGGGAATTCATCATGACTTGCCTGAAACGATATACCGTACTTCTGTTTGTCCTGCTGTCTGTCATCAGTCCGCTCTCTGCGATTGCAGACAGCGCCGCAGAGATCGATCGTGATGTGGATTCTGCGTTGCAAAAACTTTATGGAAGCTCGCCCGCTGCGGTTGAATTGGCCAAGACCGCCAAGGGGGTCCTGGTTTATCCGAATGTCATCAAGGCCGGCCTGGTTGTCGGCGGCCAGTTTGGAGAA
>Ga0316189_10004694_pt1 | contig 13129 bp, 14 predicted proteins | sample LowCovwburrow_MG_FD_204930 | JGI IMG/M metagenome (GOLD analysis project Ga0316189, IMG submission 204930) | Coastal sediment microbial communities from Maine, United States - Lowes Cove worm burrow | ecosystem: Environmental > Aquatic > Marine > Coastal > Sediment | place: USA: Maine... | reverse complement strand
GTCAATAGGTGCCGATTTTTGGTTCTTCTTGAGTTTTTTGAGGTTCTTCTGCTTGCGCTTTTCTAATATGGTTTTACCATAATTGGTGAAGTAAGTATGTTCTTTTAGAAAACCTATGTTGGTCTCGATCCACTCTTGTTCATTCAATGATCGTTGATCAGTTGCCTCCCACTCATTCCTCAATTTCTCAACTTGATGCTTAAATTGATCATTTGACAAATGATACAAGTCTGCATCACAAAGGACTTCCTGCATCAAGTTTTGCGGACTCTGAGGCATTCGGGTAGCATCAATGCATTTCTTGACTTGTTCTATCTTGTCGATGCTCAACCCTTCTTTGGTCAAAAACTCTTCAGCTATTTTTTTACTAGAGTTTTCATGATTTTCACATCCATCTTTATATCCAACGTCATGAAACCAAGCGGCTATTTGGACTATTATTTTTTCCTCTTCGTTGAGGTTGGTTTGCTCAGCTATTTCAATGGTCGCATTTACCACTGATTCAGTGTGCTCTAAGTTGTGATAGCTATACTTTGAATTTATGTCATTAATAAAAACATTCGTTGTATAACTTTTTGTGCTTTCAAGTATGGGTTTTAGTTCAGCCATAAAAAAATATTTATCTTTAAATCTAAACAAATTCTTCAAGAATGTATCCTGTTCTTTCTAAAGCAAGTGGTTGTACTCATCGATCTGAAAGGCTTGCATTCTTGCTTATTATGTTTGTTTTGACGGGCTGCGTATATTCCAATACTCAACAAAATAACGATGCAGAAAGTTTTGGTATCAGAGAGTATGACCTCAATCACCCTGATCGCATATTCAGTCTACCATATGAACTAGCAGAGATATCTGGACTTTCCTATTTCAAAGATAGCGTGGTGGTTGCTGTTCAGGATGAGCTGGGCAAACTCTTCTTTTATGATTATAGTAAAGGGAAGTTAATAGATGAATTTATTTTTGGTGAACATGGTGATTATGAGGGTGTGGAAGTTGTTGATTCTAACATATTTATAATAAAAAGCAATGGAGATCTCTTTGCGGTAAGTACACATACCAAGAAGACTAGAATGATTAAGACGCCTCTTCGGTCAAAAAATGATGTTGAGGGATTAGGCTTTCATAGCCAATCCAATCAATTGGTTTTTGCGTGTAAAGAATCATCCAAGGTAGGTGACTCTTCACCCAAAGGGAAGGCGTTTTATGGTTATGAAGTAGCCAATGATCGATTTGTAAAGGAACCACTATTCAATATTAAGAGAAGCGACTTGAGTGAGGCTTATGGTGATGAGGTCAGACTTTTCAAACCGTCTGGACTAGCGGCACACCCTATAACCGGAGAACTCTATATACTGGCACATGGAGGCAAATGGCTCGTTCATCTCAATAGATCTTATGAAGTGGTGGGTATTACCAAACTAAAAGGTAGACGTTTTAATCAACCCGAAGGTATTTGTTTCACCCCAAATGGCGATATGATGATTTCCAATGAGGGAGATGGAGATAGAGGTAATATCTTATATTTCCGATATCAATCACCGAAGTAGGCAAGCTTTTTGTAAATCACTGATATTGATAAATTAAATCACTATTTTTAATCAGTTCATCAATCAACCCACTATCATGAGAAACTTTGTTTTTGTTTTAATAATATTGTCGATTTTTTCAGAGACCTATTCAGTGGAGGCTCAAGCCAAAAAGAAGAAGATCCCTCGAAACATCAACATGTTGGGTTATCAAAACTATGGCCCAGCGGTAAGTGGGGATGGCAATGCCATGGTATTTGTTTCCAACTATACTAATGAAGGGACTTATGCCTTCATGTCTACTGAGAAGATCAATGCATCGAAATGGAAGGATCCAACCGAGCTACCTAGAATAATCAACATTCCGCACCTCACTTACAGACATGGTTACTGTCTTAATTTTGATGGGTCAGCATTTTACTTCACATTCAAGAAGAGTGGAGGGCTTGGTGGATATGATCTATGGATGGCGGAACGTCAAGGTGAAGGTTGGGGGGCAGCTAAAAACTTAGGGTCACCGCTCAACTCATCATTGAATGATGGTAGCCCATCAATATCTTCTGATGGTAAAACCCTCTACTACATGGCATGTGAGGAGATGGGTAATGAGACCGCCTCAGGCTGTAAGATCATGGTGAGCACAAGGAGAAGTGCAAAGTCAAAATGGGGTGCGCCTACGGAGCTTCCAGCCATAATCAATCAAGGCAATGCTATGTCGCCAAACATTCTTGCCGATGGAGAAACACTCATGTACTTGTCTGATCATGAAGGATCGCCACAATGGTACATGTCACGATTGGAGGATGACAACTGGAATGAACCAGAAGCCATGATCTTCATTGATTATAATAGTGCGAGAAATATTAGTATCCCAGCGAAGGGTAGATACCTCTACCATGACGTACAAGGGGAGAGAGGAACTATAATTGAAGGATTATTGATCCCTGATCAGTTTAAGCCAAAGAATACACTCAGAGTGATTGGGAAAGTCAACTCAGCTGAGGGTGGCACAATGAAAGTGTATAATGTCGAGACTCGTAACCGTGTTATTTTCCAGACATTCGCTGCAGGCGAAGAATATGATTTCGTATTGAAAGAAGGCAATATATACGATGTTTCATTCGACACAGACGATCCAGAGACGATAGCGGATGCTGAGTTGTTCGATTTGACTGTGCTGAAAAATTCAACCAGACGGAAATGGGAAGTGGACCCAGTGCTTTTGGAGGAGGGAGATAGTGTGGAAATGAAAGCAATGATAATGGACACAACAAGTGTTGATGTTTCAGATCATTCGATATACGAGTTTCGTAGATTGACCAGATTCTTATCTAAATCTCAAATCCACTATGAAGTCAGTATAATCCACTACCCATTGGATACTGCTAAAATGATCGAGCCAATGGTAGCGATAGATTCAGTCGACATTGAAGAAGAATATTTGGAAGAAGTAGAAGGAGATTCTACTAATATGTTTACTGAAGTAGATACATTATCCAATGTAGGAGTTGATTCAGCAATGATGGAAGAACCTGAGCCTGTTCCAACTATGGCGGAGAATCTCGCTACTAAATTGGCCGACTCTTTAAAAAATAAAAATGTACCTGAGGAGAAGGTTAGTGTGAGAGGGATAACAATCCCCATCAAAGAACTGGATGGCAATGAAAATAAGGCCAATAAAATTTATGTGTACTTGAAGAGAACGTACAATTAGTTCTGATCAATTGGGATGACTACCAAAGTTTTGTCCCACATGATGAGCATTTGGATCACTTCTCCCCATTCCTCAAATTGAATGGTGAATTGCTCTATCGTTTCGTCCATAGTATATACGGGCACATCTATCACAAGTGCATCGAGAGTCTCATCCCGATTAGTCTTTCCAGTCAGTGGGTCTAGTCCCCACTGTCCTATTTCTTTATTAAAGATGACTTCCCAACTGTCTTTTCCTGGGATTGTCCAAAGGCTGTATGATCCTTTTGGTAAAGCCTGTCCTTTGATCAATAGGTTTTTAGCCGTAGTAATCTTAGTAGCCTCATTGGCACCTGTTCTCCATACTTTATCATATGGTATCAAGTCTGGGAATACTTCTCTGCCATTTTTATAAGGCCTGCAATAATTGACTGAAATTCGATGACCTTTCTCCTCATAGGTACTCGTGGATTCAGGGCTGAATGACTTGGTGTAGATCCTCAAACCAACCATAGCACATCCAATAATTGCTACAATAATACCGACAACAATAAGTATATTCTTCATCATGATTTTCTAGACTTGTATTGGAATAACTGAAATTCTTATAAATGGTTGCTGCTCATTTATTAAATACCCAATTATTTAAATCAATAATCAAGCAATATATGCTATGGGTAACACTTCACAAAATGCAGTAAAGCAAAAAAATACACGTATTTTTATCTATACTTTCTAAATTAGCAGTAAATATAAACGGGCAATATGGATACCAATAAGGTGTTGAAGTTTTTGAATTTGGAGGGGCTCATGGATCATTTTTCGGGCTATATAGAAGATCGAGTGGAGTTGTTGAAGCTTGATTTTCAGGAAGATGCGATCAGGATAAGTGTGAAGTTGTTCTTGATATTCTTAATGATTCTATTCGCGGCATTTTTCCTTTTGTTCGTGAGCATTGCACTCGCTATTCTTCTGAATAAAGCGCTAGATCACGGTTACTTTGGTTATCTAATCATGGCAGGGATTTACTTATTACTCACACTAATTATTTACAGCTTGAGGAACAATGAGACGATCAGAGATGAGATTTATAAAAATATAAATAAATCATAGAATGACAGGACTTGAAAAACGAAAGCAAGAGCTGCAAAAATCTTCGGAATCACACAAAATGGCGATTGATAAAGGCATTCACCAGATCGCAAATAAAGCAGAAAAAACAGCAAGTGGTGTGGCCATAACTGGCGGGGTGCTCTTGTCGGCTTGGATCATTTACAAACTGTTGGGGCAAAATAAACCTAAAAAACAATCCAGTACGAGCAGTCGCCTGCTTAAATTATTTAAACAGCAAATTAGTTTATATATATTGAATGAAGGTCGTTCGAAAATCCTCAAATACTTAGATTCAATTGATGAGCCAAAATCATAAGCTTCATGCCGACTTCTGCAGAGGGAAAAAGTCTTTGGCGATACTGATAGATCCAGATTCTTTCACAGTACTGGAAGATCTTCTCGGGCTTATCAACTTGAGTGTTGAGCAAGGTGTGTCTTACTTTTTCGTAGGCGGCAGTTTGATTACTCGTGATACACAGCGATTGATTATTCATACGATCAAGAACAACTGTGATATTCCTGTGATATTGTTTCCGGGTAGTAATATGCACATTGATACTGACGCTGATGGAATATTATTCTTATCACTGATCTCAGGAAGAAACCCAGAGTTGCTCATAGGTCAACATGTAACATCAGCACCATTACTAAAAAAGGCAAAAATAGAAGTGCTATCCACTGGCTATATTCTGATAAATGGAGGGAATGACACTGCTGTAAGCTATATGAGCAATACTACTCCTATCCCAGCTGATAAGGTATCTATCGCTGTTGCCACCGCTATGGCTGGAGAGATGCTCGGGATGAAGCTCATCTACATGGATGCAGGGAGTGGAGCTTATACTCCAATATCTCCAGATATGATCTCCGAAGTTAAGTCCAACATCAGTACTCCATTGATAATAGGTGGTGGGATCAATAGCGGTGAAAGGGCGCGATTGGCTCTTGCTGCCGGAGCAGATACCATTGTCATTGGTAATGCTATAGAAAAAGACCCCAATTTAATAATTGAGGTCTCTAATAGCATTCGTAAATTAAATGAGGAACTACTTAATATTCATTAAAGTTTCTCTTCTTCTCATTTTTCCAGCTGGTATTCCATACATCATCTTAAATCTTCGACAGAAGTAAGCTGTGTCCTTATAGCCGACTTCATGCCCTATAGTCCGGATACTTTTCTTTGTTGTTCTCAATAAATCTAATGCAAGTTGCATTCTTTGGTACTCAATATAATCCTGTGGATTCATCCCGGTCAACATCTTGAAGTATTGACCAACATAGTCTTCTGATACGTTCGTTACTTCAGCGAGTATTTTGTTTGAAAGGTCTCCGCCCAAGTTTATTTTTACGTATTGAAAAAGATCCAATAATCTAGGATCCTTGAAGTAAGTGCTGTTCGTAGCCAGTTGTTCTACAAACAGTTGATGATCTATGATATATCTGATCACCTCAATAACAAGGTGTTCTGTCTTGATTGCAATGACTCGATTTCGACCTTCTTTTCTCTTTGACTCTTCTTCAATAATCTCAGAAATGATGTCAGATATAACCTCACTTTTGATCAAGAAAGGCTCAATATCTAAGGTTCGGAAGAAATTGACCGTGTCAAAAATATTAGCTTCGAAGGTCATGTAGTTGAAGTTGTCTACACCAACACTTCTCAATCCAGCAGAAGCTACATCCGATTTGAAATAATCCTCGTGTTTACTGGCAAGGTCTTGATTGGAGATCGTTACTTTACTTTCAAACCCATAAGTGATCTCAGTGGTGTATCCACCAGGGATAAATACAATATCACCATCTTTAGCTATGAATTTTTTATCACCTATCGATACTTCTCCTTTTTTAACCACTAAAATCGTATTTTCAGGGTCATGAAAATCAGATATTGTGACAGGCTGTGCTAACTTTATGTTGTTTGCTTTGATGTATTTAATCCCAAGGGATTCGATAATCTTGTTATAGTCTTCTAATTGTCTCTGGTCCATCTCTCTACTATTGTATTAATTTAAAAAGTATAGTACAATAATACTAAATGTTGGCGTTTGTTCAAAAAAATTTGTATTATTTCAATACTTCTCGAGAAATAACAATTTTCTGGATTTCTGAGGTTCCTTCATAGATTTGAGTGATTTTGGCATCTCTCATGAGTCGTTCTACGTGATACTCTTTCACGAATCCGTAACCACCATGTATTTGTACAGCTTCTACTGTGACATCCATTGCAGTCTGAGAGGCAAACAACTTAGCCATGGCGCCCTCTTTGACGAAGCTTTTACCCTGATCTTTTAAAGTCGCGGCTTGTAGGACAAGCAGCCTTGAAGCGTCAATACTTGTTGCCATATCAGCTAATTTGAACTGGATAGCTTGATGTTGACTGATCTCTTTCCCGAAGGCTTTGCGTTCTTTTGAGTATTTCAAGGCTAGTTCGTATGCTCCTGAAGCAATTCCTAGTGCTTGCGCTGCAATACCTACACGACCTCCATTAAGTGTAGCCATTGCAAATGAAAAACCTGAACCATCTTCACCAATTCTATTTTCTTTGGGGACCTTCACATCAGTGAACATCAATGAATGTGTGTCCGATCCTCTTATCCCAAGCTTGTCCTCTTTTTTACCTACCACAAATCCGTCCAATCCTTTTTCGACAATGAAGGCGTTGATTCCTTTATGTCTTTTCTCAGGATCAGTCTGTGCCATCACTAAATATACACTGGCGCTATTTCCATTTGTAATCCAGTTCTTAGTACCATTGATCAAATAATGATCACCCATATCTACAGCAGTGGTTCGCTGAGATGTAGCGTCAGAGCCTGCTTCGGGTTCAGATAAGCAGAAAGCTCCTATTTGCTCACCTGTAGTTAGTTTGGTCAAGTACTTTTGTTTTTGATCTTCTGTCCCAAAATTCTCGAGCCCCCAGCATACCAGAGAATTGTTTACAGACATCACAACAGAACATGAGGCGTCTATCTTAGAGATTTCCTCCATTGCCAAAACATAAGAAACTGAATCCATTCCACCACCATTGTATTTAGGATCTACCATCATTCCCAAGAATCCTAACTCTCCCATTTTCTTGATTTGTTCGGCAGGAAATTCTTGATTATTGTCTCTATGTATTACTCCTGGAAGTAATTCTGTCTGGGCAAAATCTCGGGCTGCCGCTTGAACGGCTAGTTGTTCTTCTGTGAATTCAAAGTTCATGGGATCTAATTATTGGTTAATAAAAAAGGGGCTATTAGCCCCAAATTTACATTATCTTTTTGAAAATAGTATGCAAGCATAACAAATTCTATTAATCTCTTCCACCCAAGAACATGCTTACGTAATAGAGTAAAGTGACCAAAGAACCTATGGCTGCTACTACATATGTCATGGCGGCCCACTTCAGGGCGTCCTTTGCCATGCCGTGTTCGTTAGTGTTCACAATGTTGCGCTGTTCGATCCATGCCAGCGCGCGTTTGCTTGCGTCAAACTCCACCGGTAGGGTTACGAACGCAAATGCTGTCATCACTGCGTATGCACCAATTATGACCAGCAATATTGTGTTGGTTGGGAAGCCTTGGAACAATACGGCTCCTCCAATAAAACTGGCTAAAAAGATGAAGTTGATGATTTTGCCACTGATGTTCTGTATTGGCACCATTGCTGATCTAAATTCAAGCATGCTGTATGCCGTTGCGTGCTGAACAGCATGACCACATTCGTGCGATGCGACTGCCGCTGCTGCTGCGTTTCTACCATGATAGACTGCCTCACTTAGATTGACTGTTTTATTGCTCGGATTATAGTGGTCTGTGAGTTGGCCAGCGACACATGTGACATCCACATTACTGATGTTGTGATCAGCCAACATTAGCTTAGCGATCTCTGCACCAGATAGATTGGACTGAAGTGGAGTTTGTGAATATTTTTTGAATTTACTTTTCAGTTTCGCGCCTACTGCGTAGCTCACGATCATAAAAAAAACTATAATTACAATGATCATAATAATTACTATTTAGTGGTTTCTTAGTTTATTTATAATGGCAGTAGTGGAGTAGCCTTCGACTAGATCGATGGTCTCTACACTTCCGCCAATGCCAATAACAATATCTGCACCAACTATGTTTTCTGCCAAATAGTCACTTCCCTTAACTAGCACAGTTGGTTCAAGTGTTTTGATCAGCTTGTATGGCGTGTCTTCCCCGAAAGCGACAACCGCATCCACAAAACCCAAGGCTGCAAGCATTCGAGCTCTGGCATATTCAGAGTTCACAGGCCTATCTTCTCCTTTAAGCTTTCGTACAGATTCGTCAGTGTTGAGCCCGACTACTAATCGATCTCCCTTATCTGAAGCCTTTTCTAGATAGTCGATGTGACCCAAATGTAGAATGTCAAAGCAACCATTGGTGAAAACTATTTTCTCACCAGATCCCTTCCAATTTCTGATCTGATTGGTGAGCTCGTCTGTTGTGTAGATTTTTGAAGCACTATTCATTGGCTTTTCTGTTTCTGTAATAAAACTGACTTAACAATAGTGAGCCTGCACCTACTACAATGAGAATCAATGTTTGCCAAGCATGTACAATAACGGAAAAAGCAGTGGCTTGGTCGTTCGCTACACCATAAATAAACACTAACCCCGCAGATACCAACAGGTGATAGCTTCCTGCGCCACCAGGAAGAGGAATCGCCAACGCTATACCACCTATCACGAAAATAGTTAGAGCAGCGGTCATACCAAGATCGGCAGTGGCCGGAAAGGCTTGCATTACGAAGTAATTCATCAAATAGTAACAAATCCAAATTCCCAAAGAATATAGGACGAACTGCACCCTTTTCTCAAGTTTGAATATTGATAATACGCCAGATTTCACCCCTTGTAGAAGGTCAGTCAACTTATGTAAAAGATTTGCGAAAAGGTGTTTCTTTAAAAAATAAACAATGATGAAAGAAATTATTATTGTAGCAGCTAACCCACCTGTTATTAGAAAGAATCTATTATTCAAAATACTAGAATCATTCTCGCCAAACTGGATACTTCTAAAGAAGCTTAGAAAAGTGTCTAGTTGAATAATAAAAACAGTTCCTATAAGGGTCAATAAAAACAATAAATCGATGATTCGTTCGGAGATCACCGTCCCAAATGAAATATCTACTGGTGTTTTATTCAACTTGAATAGCGTATAGCACCTTGAGAGTTCACCGCCTCTAGGGATAGCCAAATTCACGAAATAACCAACCATCACAGACATGAAGCCGTGAGATGATTTTAGGGGATACTCCAATGGTGCGAGGAGTAATTTCCACCTTTCCGAGCGGAGGTAATGGCTAAGCAATGCTGTGAATGCAGATAAGATGATGAAAGGTTTATGGGTGTTGTCCCAGATCCTTTTTAGGAAACCAAATTTGGTTTCACCTTCTACTACCTGGATATTGTTGAATGCAATCCATAGCAACAAAATAGTGAATGCAATCACTACTAGATAACGCAAGAATTTTTTTAACCCTCCACTCATCAAGGTTAAGACAGCTTATTGTCAATCGATGGAAAAATAATTGTAGGTGTGTGGTCTTTGGCTTCTTTGAAGTCTAGTTGGCCATAGGAGATGATAATGATAATATCACCAACTTGTGTCTTGCGAGCAGCTGGGCCATTCATGCAAATTGTCCCTGAACCACGATTGCCTTTGATGACATATGTTTCAAGTCGCTCACCGTTATTGATATTTATGATCTGAACTTTTTCGTTTTCTGTAAGATTAGCAGCATCGATCAAATCTTCGTCTATAGTAACACTCCCTACATAGTGCAACTCGGCTTGAGTGACTTTCACTCTGTGTATTTTGGATTTCAATACTTCAATCAGCATCTATCAATATTATTAGTTCAAAAGCATATTATCAATCAATCGCACATTTTCCACATACGCAGCAACGCAAATTGCTACTTGAATGTCATTAGAGAAGTTTGTAATGTTTTCGAGTGTCGCCCTATTTACTATTTCAAAATATTCTAACTCTGTCATAGAGGCTGCAAATCTATGATTTATTTTATTCTTTATTTCAACAATACTTTGACCTTTTTTCAACTCTTCAATAGCTAACTCTAGACTTTCACTAAGTATGAGAGCTGATTGCTGTCCCTCAGCTGATATTCTCAGATTACGTGACGATAGTGCAAGTCCATTTTTATCTCTTTTGATAGGAATACAGCGCAATTCGGTATTGAACATCAAACTTTCAACCAATCGTTCAATAATAGTGAATTGTTGCAAATCCTTTTGCCCGAAATAGGCATAATCAGGTTGAACTATGTTCAGTAATTTAGCAACAACCGTAGCAACTCCACTAAAATGACCCTGACGAAATCTTCCTTCCATCATTTTATCTAAGTCTCCAAAGTCAAACTTGATTCGGTTTCCATTTTGGTACATCACAGCATTGTCTGGGCAGAAGACCATGTCACAACCTATCTCCGCAAGCATTTGAAGATCCTTCTCCATGTTCTGAGGATACTTTTCTAGATCTGCTGGGTTGTCAAACTGCGCAGGGTTGATATAGATGCTGCAAACGGTAATGTCACTTTCGGCTTGGGCAGCACTGACTAAAGCCATGTGACCTTCATGCAACGCTCCCATTGTAGGGATTAGGCCGATTTTTTTATTATCTAATTTGTACTCAAGAAGTATACTTCTAAGTGATTTTATTTCGTTGAGTACACGCATTATTAGATTGATTGCAACGTTCTAAGTGGAATGTAGGGATTAAAACTAAAGTAATAGTAAGACTTAAGCTTGAAAAAAGGCAGAAATTTTGTAATTTTGTGCCTCAATTCAAAAGACCAATCAAATAATTTTCAATATGTCGAAACTAAGGATTCTTTATGTAGCTAGTGAGATCAATCCATTTTTGCAAACATCAAAGGTGGCTGACTTCGTAAGAAAGCTTCCCCAAGGGATGCAAGAGCGTGGAATGGAAATAAGAATATTAGTGCCAAGATTTGGACTAATTAACGAACGAAAAAACAGACTTCATGAAGTGGTGAGGCTGTCAGGTATCAATATATCAATAGGTGATGAAGAGAAACCATTGGTGATAAAAGTGGCTTCTATTCCCAATGCTAAACTTCAAGTTTATTTCATAGACAACGAAGACTATTTCCAAAGAAAACATGTCTTTGTTGACAAGGAAGAGAAGTTTTATGAAGATAATGATGAAAGAGCTATTTTCTTTTGTAAAGGCGTGCTAGAGACAGTTAAAAAACTTGGATGGGCTCCTGATATCGTACATTGCAATGACTGGATGACAAGTTTCATTCCATTGTATTTGAAAACTACGTTCAAGAATGATCCTATTTTCAAGAATTCTAAATCTGTATTTAGTGTTTATGACAATAAGTTCTCTCATACATTCAATAGCGACATCAAAGGCAAAGTGAAAATGCTTGATGTTGAAGATAATATGTTGAATAACCTGGAGTCAGCAGATTTCAATGGTTTCATTAAACTAGGGATGGAATTTGCTGATGCTGTGATTAAAGCTGAGGATAGCTCTGATATCAATGGACTGTTTGATAACGTCTCTAATGAGAAGAAGCCAGAATCAATAGAAGAAGAAGAAGAATTTTTAGAATCTTATTTCAATTTATATAATGAACTTGTGGGCTAAGGCATCAAGGTTGTCTGTACTGTTGGTATTGACAACCTTATTTTTTGCGTCTTGTAAAGAGGAGTTGGGAAATGTAGGGACTGATATCAATGGTAGTCAATTTGACTTGCTGTACAAGGAATTCACGTTACCATCGCATGTTATTATAGATTCCGTTAATACCGCCTCGCAGGATCTCATTGCAGGAAGTTATGTTGATCCTGATTTTGGAACTGTGAGTTCTAAAGTGTTTACTGAGTATGCCGGTGCGACTTCAATAAATCTATCTGGTTCTGATATTGTGTTTGATTCATTAATGTTCAATTTAAATATCAGTGCATATTATTATGGTGCTGAAGGGATATCTGATTTTACATTTACAGTTCATGAATTGACTGAGGAGATTTCTGATAATACCAATTTTTCAACTGTTGCGTTTGATCCAGAACCTTTAGGTCAGGTGAGCTATACACTCAATCCTGAAATTCATGATGCCCTGACTTCGGATACCACTGTAAGTTTCAAAATAGATGAGGCATATTTTCAAAGAATGAAGGATGTGTTGACTAGTTCAAAATCAGTCAATGGCGAATTGAAGCCCAATACAACAACTACTGTGTCACCTGATGAAGGCTTTTTTGGACTTGCTATATTAACTTCCAACTCTGAAAAAATAATTAGCATTGGAACTGCTAGTCGACTCACTGTTCATTATCATAAAGACGCTGCCACGGGACTTACTTTTGATTATGGACTTGGTGCTAATGGATTCAATAATATTACTTCCGACAGATCTGGAACGGCTTTAGAAGGTATAATTGATGAAAATCCTTCAACACCATTTTCTCCAGCTAATGACATGAGGTATGTTCAAAATGGAACTGGCATCACAACTGAAATTGACCTTCAAGAAGTGTTGGATTTCCTTGATCCAGAACAAAACACTGAAGCAGAGCATTTAGTTTTGAATAGCGTGTATTTGGAATTCGGTCAATTTGAGATTGATACAAAGTTCGATTCTCCAAATGTGTTGTTATTATCCAATACAGATGAGAATAGCGAATTGACCACTATTCCACTTCAGACATCAACTAGAGGTGAAGTTAACGCCTCATTCATATATGCTGATTCATATGCAAATCTAACATTACCATTAAGTGCCATTGA
>Ga0316189_10004693_pt1 | contig 13130 bp, 9 predicted proteins | sample LowCovwburrow_MG_FD_204930 | JGI IMG/M metagenome (GOLD analysis project Ga0316189, IMG submission 204930) | Coastal sediment microbial communities from Maine, United States - Lowes Cove worm burrow | ecosystem: Environmental > Aquatic > Marine > Coastal > Sediment | place: USA: Maine... | reverse complement strand
CGACCAGACATTGGCCGAACTCCTGTAGAAATGGCGGATGCTGTAGATAGGCGACCCCGGCAACCCGTTGCAAATCTGGTGGGAAATGGCCGGCTTGGCCCAGGGAGTTTACCAGTTGCTCTATGTCGTCTATTTCAATGTTTGCCTTGAGCAGGGCGTGGAACAGAAAGCCTTTGATCTTGGGGTTCTCCTGCCTCAAGAAACGGCCACAACATTCCAGGAAATCACTTTTGTCCTGAATAGCCTCGGATTGAAGCGAGACGGCCCGCCAGATCTCATCTGTTTTGACAAATTCAACCAATAGAGACGTACTACGCTGGAAGACAAAAGAAGGAAGCATGGGCAGCATCTCACCGAACAGATCCAGGGAAACCCTTTTCCAGCGGGCACCGGGACGCCGCTGTAAAAACAACAACACGCCCTTCACCACGGGCAACCATGCCTCGGGGACAGGCTTGTATTCAGACAGGGCGGTGGCAAGCGCCCATAACTGGTGATCATCCATCTCACTGGCAGAAACCGATTCCATGGCGCGCTTGATCATTCCCTCTACGGGTACCAGCCCGTCTTGCGTCAGGCGCAGTAATTTTTGGAAATAAACCGTCCACCAGCCGGACTCACTGAAATAGAGGCAGCGTTCACCCCTGAAAAAATGCAATGGATCTACACCGGGTGCAGCAAACAGCGCGTCCAAGACATGGCCGAAAGCATGTTCCGAGGCCCGCTGCTGGAAGGGAAAGGGTGGAAGCGGCCCATTCGGGTCGCTGTCGGGATCGATCCAGCGAACCAGGAACGCCAGGTCACGAGGAGCCAGAGGCATAAGGGTCAATAAACGAGACAGGGCCAAAATCAGCTCGGCAGGACTTTTGGTCATAAAGAGCAGCTGAATGACCTCTTTACTGGAAAGCGACGAGGGTACAACACCGACACGTGAACAACTCTCCGCGAAACAGATCCACCAGAAGGCCATATCTTCTGGCAACAACTTTCGTCGAAGGTCCAAATAGAAAAAGGGTGTTTTGTCATGGTCCAAGGCCAGGTGCTCGATCCAAATGAGTGGGATGTCATGGCGCAGACAATAGAGCGCCACATTCTCGATGACCGCGTATCTGGCCTTTCCCTCCACCATCTTGCGGGCCGCTACCAGCAGTTCCGCGCGACTGTAGTCGATGCGCTGGTTGTCCAAATAACGATTGAGGAAGGGAACCAGAGCATCGTGTACCAATTCGTAGCTTTCATCTACCTCGTCGTAATGGACCAGCCGTCTGCTAACCATTTGGTAGAGCATAAAATCGATCCGCTCGGGTTCGGCAAAGGCCTCTTTCAACAGCTCCGCTCGGATAGAGGCGCGGCGCGAGCCATCAATCAGCATGTCGAAAATTCGCAGGATCAATGCGCGGTCCGGTTCGAGTTGGTTGAGTTCCAGCACCACCTCATGGATAAAATCGGAGAAATGTGCGCCACGCCGAGTGAAATCGCGAAAGTTCGCCAAGGGGATGCGAATCACCTGATCGAAGCCCCTTTGTTCACCCAGTTTATGCTCCAGATACTCGAAGAAACGACTGCCCAGGAGTTGCAGATAGGGCAGATATACCCGGTCATTGTGACAAGAAGTCTCTGCCAGGGCGGCGACCGTTTCTTCTTCGAGCGCGTAATCCTTGGTTAGGAAAATACGCTGAACCACCTTTTCAGCCACTTGTCGTCCCAAGGTTTCGAAGCGTTCCGAATCTTGGTAGACCCCCGACAACCCAGGCGTGTCTCGGTAGTCGTGTAAGTGATGGAGTTCGTCGCTACGCATGACAAGGATAAAGAACAGCCGACCATCGGCCGCGCTGGCCATCTCGGTCAGGGAATGAGACAAGAACCGTCTGGTTTCCGTTTTCTTCATGTCACTAAAGAAGAACTGCTCGAACTGGTCTAGAACAACGATTGTTTTTTGGTTTTTTCGCTCCTCATCCGGGTTATGGTTTGCTAATTCGTCGATGAATTCGCGCAGATAATCGGCGGGTCGACGGTTCACGGGTAGCCTTGTGACACCGAATCGAACAGGCTTGCCAGCCAGGAATTGGGTCAGACCGGCATAAAAGAAAGAGGTCTTGCCGGTGCCGCTCTCTCCGAAAAAAACCGTAATGGGAGGCAGATCATCCAAACCCTCGTAGAAAGTTTTCAGGCGCTCCTCGCGCCCATAGAAATGGCGGCTGCCCACGCGATAGGGCAACAACCCAGGGAACGGGTTGGCGCGGATCAACCGTCTCTCGGAAAAAGCGTGGACTCTTTGCCGGCTCATTCCCGCGAGACAACCCAGCACCAACGGCAACCGATCCTCCTCGGGTCCTGGATCGATAGTGTCTGCATGATAGGTGGCCAAACGCTTTCGCGTTTCTTTGCTGATCCCAGGTGCGATCACCAGGCAAGCGCCAGGCATGACACCCCACTCGGCCACCCGCTCCAGCAGTCGCGGAAAAGCAGGGTCCGATACATCGAAGCCCACGATCAACAAAGCGCGACCCGCAACACATCCCCGCGCCAGTTTCTCCATATCGGGATTAAACAGGGGCTGCCGACGTGGCCATAGGGTGTGAGGATGTTCAACCGTGCCCCGTAACTTGAGAATGATATCTTTTCCAGCCTGCCCCAAACTGGCCCGATCGGCGGGCAGGAACAAGGGCAGCCCGTTTCTGCCAGCATCTTTCAGACCCCATTCCAGCAAACGGTCCATTTGGGTGGTTAAATAGGTCTTGAACGGTGCACGGGCCAGGATCTGGCAAACATCGCTGAGCGGTTTGTCCTCGTCTTCCAGCAGTTCCGCCAGCCATTGCCTTATCCTGGCCTGGCCAAACTGCTCTTCCGCTTGGAGGAAGGTCATCTCGGCATCGCGGTAAGATAAACCGGCCTTTTCCGCCAGGAGACGGGCCAGTTGAGGATCATCGGGAAGTCCCGAACGCGGGGAGAGACGGTCGCCCAGCAACACACAGGCCCTGTTCCCGTTCAAGTGCTTTGCGAATTCGGCGAGCAGGGTTTGCGCCGTCGGATCAAGGAAATCCGGGGACAATACTTCCTCGTCGTCCCCGCTTATTTGGATCGGCCTTTCCGCCTCTGAAGGTTGGACGGGCGGATGGTGCGAGGCGTAAGCATCACCAAAACCCACATAGGCCAGCCATGTCGCATCACCCGAGTTGCGTATCTCCAGACGGGCCAATCTGAGCGCCTCACCGAAGCAGGCCCCGTCCGCGAGGACTTTATAAAAGGCATGAGCAAATCGGCAAGCAGGCTTTTCAGAAACATCCCAGGCGCTGCCCACAAAAGCGCCGGCACCGGCTTTGACAAAGGCCTCGGCCCAGCTGCCAAGGCTCTTCGCCGAGATTTGGCGAGCACCGGTTCCACATGCGTTCAGGAACACCAGCATACCTTGCGAATCAATTCGCACGTCGGCCAGGTTCTCTGGTGTGAGGTATTGGTTTCGATCGAGAAAAATGCGCGAGCGATTGGGGAAATCTTCGTCTCTTTGCCCGTGGCCCATAAAATGGAAGATATCCCAGGCACCAGACTGTAAGGCCTGTTTGATGTCATCGGTCCTGGCCTCGATCTCCTTGCGATCAACGAACAAGGCCTGTTGATCTAAAAGACCGGCCAACTCTTCGCGCGCATAGATCAAATCAGAAGAACGGGGCGCACTCACGACCAGGTTTTCGGCTGGAAGGTAGTCGGCGGGATGGGTCTGCCCAGGGAACCAACGGGTGATGGGGTGCTGTGCGCAGAGGAAATCGGTTGTCTCGACATTCCCTTCGCCCAAACGTTTCAGGCGGCAGAGTTCCCAGGGGATAAGGTGAGTGGGCGAGATGATATGAACGGCGTCGATTTGTGGCCATGTCTGGCAAAGCTTGTCTCGCAGGTCCTCAGGGAACAAGGCGTCGAACAGGGCCAGACTTGCATCTGCCAGATGGGTTTCCACCGCGATATTGCGCCGATTATCAGCGCCTTCCAGGGTCTTGGACAAGTGTCGGAAATGCTCAATGGGATCCGCTTCCATGGGGAGGGTACGATATGTGCGGCGATGTAGACCCAACGCCCGGTCTGAGGCGTCCAATTCGATCTCGAAAACCAACTTACCATTCTCTTGCAGGGATCGTTCCCCGACGGTCAGCTTGCATTTCTGTTTCATGATGTCATGTTCCCTGTGAACTGGTTTCAGGGATTATAGCAGGAACCATGAAAAGGCGCTGTGGTTTCATCGACCATTTTCCAGTAAGGTTTCCATGAGCTGTCTTTTTCGAGAGAAGATACCGGCCAATTCACGGCGGCGACCGTGGCTGCCGACGAGAGTGTGTGGTTCGTCTGGTGTATTCTCTGATGCTATCTCTTTTGACGGTTGGCTCTTCTGACATTGTACTTCAAGTGTGCGTTTCATGTGTTTTTTTTGACACGTGTGGCTCGACCCCTTATGTTCATTTTTCTCACGGTAGATGAGTTTAAAGATTATTCTGAAAAGGAGCCCAATTATTCCTAACAGTACGTATGCCGTAGATTCTGAATTTTCTTCCATTTTTCCCTCCAAATTTCCTTACCATTTCGATGATTTAGATCCATGATTCGATGTGGGGCTTCGAACAAGGCTAGGCTTGCATCTGCAAAATGGGTTTCCACTGCGATGTTGCGCCGATTATCAGCGCCTTCCAGGGTCCTGGACAAGTGTCGGAAATGCTCAATGGGATCCGCTTCCATGGGGGAGGGTACGATAGGTGCGGCGAAGTAGGCCCAACGCCCGGTCTGAGGCGTCCAATTCGATCTCGAAAACCAACTTGCCATTCTCTTGCAGGGATCGTTCCCCGATGGTCAGCTTGCATTTCTGGTTCATGATGTCTTGTTCCCTGTGAACTGGTTTCAGGGATTATAGCAGGAACCATGAAAAGGCGCTGTGGTTTCATCAGTCTTTTTTCATCCCACTTCAATTATCTTTCGGGTCTGTTGAAGCCCCTTACCCGAACCTGCTCCTGATACTGCCCTCTCGTTCTCGTTGGAACATTGATCTGGCTGGAGCTGGAGTTGGCGTCGTCATAGCCATACCCACCCATGGGTGATCAGAAAAGGGAGGTAATTGAAAGCCCGTCCCACGGGAGGTGGAGCTGGCGTTCTCATCAAGCATTTCGATCAAATGAGAGCTGGGTCCTTGGTTCATTCGTAAGGGCAACGCGACGATACCGCACGGGGATTAAGCCTTCGGAATTCCATTTCTGATCCACATGCCTTCGCTTCAATATTAACTAGCACAATTTCAAGGGAAGATCTTTTAACTATGTTCATCATGTGCATTGTCTTTGTCATTTTTGTGACGAATGCGGTTTCTGATGTTTCTTCCCTGTTCGTATTTGTCGACCAGTTTAAATACAAGCTTAAAAAGTAAACCAATAATTCCCGACAACACATACGTAATCGACTCCAGGTTGTCTTTCAATTCCACCTCCAATTATCAAATCACCATCATCTCAAAAATTGGCTTTGTTAAAACAGAGTCTACGATTTGGTGTACGTGAATATCTAAAAGCGCTTTTAGTATTCTTTGATTTTTGAAACAAGCCGGCTTGTGGTTCAATTATACTCAGTTGCCGCCTTCATCTGGCTCGTCTGGTTGAATGATTGGTTGATCAGGATCAGGTTGAACGGGTTGAGAGAACAGTGATTCGTCAGTATTTATAGTAGACTCGCTACCAATGTTTCCATTCTGCATTGGACTCGTCTTTTCTTTGTTTCTTTTTGTTTGTGCCATTCTTTATCTCCTTGATTATAAGGGGCCGTTTGACCCGGATAGTATAAAGAAGGGCGAGTTGTGCAAAATATGATAATAATATTTTCACTTTCTCGAAAGAGACTATGCCATTGAGTTTGTTCTTCAAAAACAGGGACCTTTCAAGAGCCGATTCCTAGCTCCGCTAAGGGCTTGTTCAGATTTAATGTGTAGCGATTGGAAATGTGAAGAGATGGCTAAAAAAGCGGGCGGGGCCAGGAGCGGAGTGGGAAAGACTTTACATTATGGGGAGAGGAACAGAAGTAGAAAGGGGGCAGAAACCAACCTCATTTTGGGCGAGTTAATCACTTTCTAATTTGATGCCCATTTCCTTAATCAGCGCGGACCATTTGGCAACCTCATTGGTCTTTCCCCATTGATCGTAAAGCTTGATCAAGGCTGTCAATGTGTTCGCCAAATAACTGCTGGGCTCAGTATTCAAGGCTTCATAACTCTCTATAAGGGCTGCCTGCGCTTCCTCGAAACGGCTCAATCTCGTAAGACATTCACCGAACAGGCAAAGGAAAGCCGCAGTGAAGGGGCTTCCCTTTGCCAGATCATTTCGGGCTATTCTCACCACATCTTCGAAATGATTGGCTGCTTCTTCAAATCGTCCCAATTTCTGAAGGGCTTCAGCATGCGTTGCCATCAAAAAAACCCGACTTTTCTCCTTGGCGTCACTGGCAAGCAGCAGAAGGTTTTTCGTCAGATCCAAGGCTTTTTGATACTGGCCCAATTCGAAATAGAGGTGCGCGAGATTATTGCCTACACGCAAAGTTTTCGGGTCCGCATTGCCCAGGACGTTTCGATGGCGTTCCAAATCCCTGGAGAGAATAAACTCCGCCTCCTCGTAGCGTTTCAGCCCGATCAACAAGGAACCCAGGCTGTTGCGAGCTTTTAGCGTTTCCGGGTGTAATTCACCCAGGTGCTGTACACGAAGCTTGAAGACAGAACGGCAAATAGCTTCGGCCTCCTCCAGGCGCCCTGTTTGCTGCAGTACGAGCATCAATCCGAATTGAGCTGACAATGTATCTAAATGGCCTTCCCCCAGCATCTTCCTACTGCGCTGAATCAGGTCACGGTAGAGTATTTTCGCTTCCTGATATCTCCCCAGATCATAGAAAAGGTCGGCCAGAGTGCCCATGTAGCTCAACGTGGTGGGATGATTTGGCCCTTGGTATCTTTGCTGGTTGTACAACAGCTTCCGGATCAAGTCCACAGCTTCGTCCGTTCGACTCAGCCTTTTCAGAGCATAGGCTTTTCCCTGAATCGCCCTCTGCGTTTCCTCGTGGTTCTGGCCAAGACTTTGCCCGGACTTTTCGATCACATCTTCATAAATCACCAAGGCTTCTTGCGGCATGTTCCGGCGCCGCAAGGTGTCGGCCAGTCCCCGCCTGGCTCGCAGAAGATAGAGATGTGCTTCAACCAACTCTTGTCGCATCAGCTCGATCGTCTTCTTGTAGTACTGCTCTGCCTCTGCGTATTTCTTACGACGTAGTAGAATTCTGGCCACACGTTCCATGCTGGCAAGGGTGTCTGGATGCTTCGCCCCCAGTACTTCACGTCGGGTTGCAAGGTTCTGTTCGTAATGGTCGTGGGCCTTGTCATACCAGCCCAGGCTTTCGTATGAGGCACCGATCACCTCGTGAACGCTTGAACGGGCCAGGGGGTCGTCGCCGAACTCGTGGTCAATCAGAGCGGCGGCTTGATCAAGCAGGGTCACCGCCTTGATATCCCGGTTGGCATCTCGCGGAATCGGCAGGGTTAGCAGCTTGCCCAGAAAGATCCTGACAGCCTGGTGTCTGGCTGCCTCCTTCTCGGCGACGAGTTGGGCTTGTCGTGCTCGAGTCGTTTGTAAAAGAGCCAGACCCAAACCCAAGACCAGTGATAGGAAAACCAGGGCTCCCGCTGCGAACACGGCTCGATTTCTGCGTATTGACTTTCCCAGACGGTACCAACTACTCGGTGGACCAGCCGCGATCGGCAACCCCTGACGGAACGCATCCATATCGCTCAGCAGGGTCGAAACCGAATCGTACCTGAGACGACAGTCCTTGGCCAGCGCCTTCATCACAATTCGGTTCAAATCACCTTCCAGCTGTTGGGCTGTGATGATCTCGTCCTCTTTATGGGATACCCGTCGCTGAACCAGACGCCGACTGGGGTTCGGCGGATCTTCTTCTTTGATGATGTGCAGCATCTCACCCAATGAGACCTTGGCGGTGAACTCGAAAGGTGGTACACCCGTCAGTAATTCGTAGAGCAACGCACCCAGGGCATAGACATCGGTCCTCGTGTCCACCTCCATGCCGCCTGAATCCACCTGCTCGGGACTCATATAACTCGGCGTGCCCAGAATACTGCCCTGGGCCGTGTGGATGGAAAGATCGGCAAGCGGTCGTCCCCCGATCGCTCTGGCAATTCCGAAATCGATGATCTTGGCAACCGGCTGATCGTCCTGGAAGAAGGCCATTACATTGGCCGGCTTGAGATCTCTGTGGATAATGCCACGCTGGTGCGCGTGGCGAATGCCCTCGCAAACCTGTCCGAACAAATCCAGCCGTTCGTCCAAACCCATCGCGTGTTTCTTACAAAAATCTGAAATGGGTTGGCCCGGCACGTACTCCATGGTGAAAAAGGGCTCGTCGTTTTCCGTCGTCCCGGCTTCGTAAAGCCTGGCCAGGTTGGGGTGATCCATGTGGGCCAGGGCGTGGTGTTCCGAGGCAAACCGGGCGCGCGTTTCTCGATTCGCAAGCCCACTTCGAATCACCTTCAAGGCCAACTTTTGCTTGCCACTGCCCGTATCTCGTTCCGTGAGATACACACTGCCCATGCCACCTTCCGCCAGTGGCTCCAAAATCTTGTAGGGGCCAATGAACGCCTCGCCGGAGATTTTGGAACCATGACCCAACCATTCGCTCAGGCAATCGACAATCGGTTTCTCCAGAAAATCACCCATGCGATGATGCGCATCGAGGATCTGTTGCACCTCAGATCGAAGCGATGGTTCCCGGAGACAGGCCTCTTCGAGGAATTGCTTTCTGGCATCACCATGCAATGAAAGTGCCTCGCCAGCCAATCGATTGACCTTTTCAAGCCTCGACCTGTCCATGATACGCACCTCGTCCATGAAGCGTCTCTTGAAATTAACCAGGCACTACGCCTGGCAAAACGCCTGAATTGTTGAGACTCAATATAACAGAACGCGAACACAAGAAAAAACAAGTTTGCAAAATTGAGTGCGCAGCCCAGGGAGATTCGATATACTAGTCTGGATACTGATCATGATGAACAAGGTATGAATATTGGCCGAACCCAACCTGAACCATGAAATTACTAGACTCCTCAAAGACATGGAAGCGGGCGACCAGGAGGCGCGTGTTCAACTCATGGAGTTGGTCTACAAAAACCTGCATGGCGCCGCCCGCTTTTTTCTCAATCGGCCCATGGAGAATCCGAGCCTGACGCCAACCACCCTCGTTCACGAGTTCTTTATCAAGCTCTCTGAGAAAGAGAATGCCGCCTTTGAAAATCGCGATGAATTCTTCAACTACGCCAGAAATGTCATGCGCAGTATCATTTCCGACTATTTCAAACGTAGGTATACTCAGAAACGAGGCGGCGGGCAACACCCCCTTGCTCTTGACGAATTCGAAGAAATCCTGGTCAAGGCCAAAGCCGATTATCCTCTTCTTCACGAGGCTTTGGAGGAATTGCAGCGTCTGCATCCCGTGTCCAGTGCCGTGGTTGAATATCGCTTCTTCTTCGGTTTCACCCACGACCAGATTGCCGCTTTTCTGGAAACGTCTCGCTCAACAATACGACGCGAATGGGAATTTGCACGGGCCTTTATCTATCAATACATTACAGGACATGAGAAATAAGTGTCTCATTTATTTTCAAGAGTTTCGAGCGTTTCTAACGAAAAAAAGCCTACTACTTAGTGGGACACTGCAAATGATTCGGGCAGTGAGGGAGATCGGTCATGGATAAGCATGCAAAGGACAATATCACCGGGTTGCTTGAATCCTGGCGCAAAGGAAATCCTATTAGTGGTGAGAAACTGATGTCGCTCATTTACCCCGAGCTCCGAAAGATTGCACATGCCTACTTGCAGAAGGAAGGCAAAGCCCTGCACACAACCGAGTTGGTTCACGAAGCCTACTTAAGGCTGGCGCGCAGGGATGACGCGACCTGGCAAAATCGCGCCCATTTCTATGGCTTTGCCGCACGCATCATGCGCCAGATTCTTGTGGAATACGCGCGCGCCCAGCTGCGGGAGAAACGCGGCGGCGGTTTGCCAGATCTTCAATTGGATGACGCCATCAATTTACCCAATCAGAAGCCGGCTCTTCTGATCGGTCTAGACCAGGCACTGGCCGATCTCGAAAAAATCAACTCGCGCCAATACCGGGTGGTCGAGTTACGCTTCTTTGGCGGTTTGAACGTCACCGATGTCGCCGAGATTTTGAGTATCTCCACCGGAACCGTCAAGCGAGATTGGACTCTAGCCAGGGCCTGGCTTTACCATTACCTGTCATCATCTGGACCAGACCATGAGAGCTAGACATACACGCATTCACGATATATTCATGGAAACATTTGCCCTGCCTCCCGAGGAACGAGCAACGGCTATCAACAGACTTTGCGAAGGCGACCCAGATCTTCTAAAACAAGTGAACGGTTTGTTGGAGGCAAGTCAAAAAACGGTCGGTTTTCTGGAATCCCCCTTGATCGATTTGGCCACCATGGAAGAAGACCATATCCCACCGGAAGTGCCGGGCTATAAGGTTCAGGAACTGTTGGGAACGGGGGGCATGGCGGTTGTCTACAAAGCCAGGCAGCTCCAGCCGGATCGCATTATTGCGCTCAAGTTGATGAAGAAAGGACATGGCCAGGAGCTTGCCCTTCGCTTCCAGTCTGAACGTGAAACGCTGGCCCGCATGAACCACCCCTGGATTGCCCAGATTTATGATGTGGGCTCAAGCGCTGATGGTACGCCTTTTTTCGCCATGGAATATGTAGAGGGATGTTCTATTACCGACTACTGTAAAGCCAAAGCGCCAGGCCTTGAGCAACGCCTGGAATTGTTTCTGAAAGTCTGCAATGCTGTCGAGCATGCACATGGAAAATTGATCATCCATAGAGACTTGAAGCCGACAAACATCCTGGTCAGCGAGGACGGCAACCCCAAGATCATCGATTTCGGCATCGCCCGTGTTCTAGAGCCCGGCAACGATGTCGGCACCGAGATCACCGTGCAGGGCGGTTTCGCCGGCACCCCCATCTTCATGAGCCCCGAACAGACCCAATTACCCGGTTCTGAGTTGGATGTACGCACCGATGTTTACGCGCTCGGCGCACTGCTGTACCTTCTGGTTACCGGACTCAAGCCGTTTTCCAGGAGAACAAAAGGAAAACCCCTCGACGAAGTCTTCAGCATTATCAGGAACCAGACCGCGCACAAACCCAGTCGGGTCCTGAACCTGGAATCGCCGGAATTGCAGGGCATCAACCCCGACACTTTAAAGAAGAGCCTGGTTGAAGATCTTGACTGGGTCATTCTCAAGGCTTTAGCTAAGGAACGGGAGGAACGTTACACCGCTGTCGGCGAGTTGGCCGGGGACGTGAAAAGGTTCCTTGACCACAGACCGGTCCTGGCCAGGGACCCAACGGGCTATTACCGGTTCAAGCGCCTTGTCAGGCGGCATCGACGGCCTTTCTGGTTATCTGTCACCGCGCTGGTCCTTGTCATCGGCATGTCGTTGACCTCAGCGATCTATTTTTATCGAGCGCTGCATGCGGAGAAAACTGCGGCATCTTATAGCTCGCTTCTGGAAGAGATGATGTCGAGCATGGATCCCCGCCAGGATAAAGAACTCAAAATCAGCGAGCATTTGGACCTTTTTTCGGCCCGAGTTAATGCATTGAGCCAGGTCCAACCCGAGGCGGAAGCAGTTCTGAGGACGCGCCTGGGAAGCATCTATTTAGGGTTGGGTCAATATACCCGTGCCGGTCAGGAGCTGGATGTGGCATCCCGGCTTAGCGGAAACACACTGGGACCCGCTCATGCAAACTCACTGCTGGCCTCCTATCAACTGGGTATACTTTCCCTGGTAATGAATGATTATGAAAAAGCGGCTACGCTCTTTCAAGAAACACTCGCTCTACAGGAAAAAACTCTGGGACCAATGCACCCGACAACACTGAGAACACGGCGTGCTCTTACCGACACCAAGTTCCGCACCGGCACCACGGAAGATCTGGGACCCATCTATAGGAAAGTCCTCGCTGATCAAACCAGGGTTTTGGGTGAAGACCATTCCGAGACGCTACTGACCGCCACCAATCTTGCCCATTTTCTCCATGAAAAAAGACATTTCCAAGAGGCAGAGACCTTGTACCTCAAAACCTTCGAAACCCGGTTTCGGGTCTTGGGGGCGCGCCATCCCTATACACTGAATTCCATGAATGCTCGGGCCAACAACCTCTTTTACCTTGAACGCTATGAAGAAGCCCTCGGCCTTGCTAGAAAAGCCTACAAGCTGTACAAAGAGGTGCTTGGAAGGCATCATTCATATACCCTGAGCTGTGCAACCAACCTGGCCAATATTTTGGGTAGTCTCGAGGGCCATTCCGATGAAGCAGAAGAAATATACCGGGAAGCCCTGGACTTGCGGTCTAAGTTCTTCGGGGAAGATCACATTGAAACCCTGAAAATTATGAATAACCTTTCCGACCTGTTGATGAAGAGAGATAAGCTGCCGGAAGCCCGCGAACTCAAGTCAAGGGAGTTGGACGTACTTGCTGAGAAATATGGGAAGGATCATCCCGAAACGCTTTTTTCCAACCTGACACTGGGCGAGATCATGATTAAAACCGGTGAATATGCCGAAGCGGTGGAGCTTTTGGCCGATACCTGTCGCCGTTTCGAAGAAAGTGAGCTGGCCCCGAAAGCAGATACCGCCTTAGCGAATGGCATTTATGCCTACGCCTTGCTGAAGTCGGGTCGCTACGAGCAGGCTGAGGAGTTATTGAGAAACAGTTACGCCCTACTCTCCAACCAGAGAAGTGGATACCTGACGATGGTACGGGATTATATGACCGAGTTGGCAGAGAGCTATGAAGCCAGCAATAAGATGGAAAGGGCCAAATTATTGAGAGCTGTGTTCGAAGAGAAAAAAAATTAAAAAACGTAATTAGGAATGTTCCCATTTTCCCTCCTACGTCGCATGTCTTAGATGAGGGAGGTTAGGCAGGCAAGAAAGATATTTAGTGCTTCTAGACAGGTTATTATGGTTATATCAGAACATTCGCGACGCGGATGTTAAGGGATTTCCACCGGTCA
>Ga0316189_10004692_pt1 | contig 13130 bp, 12 predicted proteins | sample LowCovwburrow_MG_FD_204930 | JGI IMG/M metagenome (GOLD analysis project Ga0316189, IMG submission 204930) | Coastal sediment microbial communities from Maine, United States - Lowes Cove worm burrow | ecosystem: Environmental > Aquatic > Marine > Coastal > Sediment | place: USA: Maine... | reverse complement strand
TTCACCCTCCTAAGGATGTTGGAGGCCCGTTAGGCTGGCAAGCCTAGCGAGCGGTGATCAGTGGAATCAGCTCCACCAAAATTCTAGCCGTGCTCCCGCGTTGGAGAGTTGGGCCGTGAACGTGTCAGGTGCCGCAAAGGACACCGGAAGTTTTTCGAAGCCAGCCACCATGCTGCTGACCGTGCTGGATCCGTTGGCAGTGAGTCGCGCCGGGAAAGCGGAGACCACCGTGTTGGCTCCTGCCCCGTTGGTCGTCAGGTCGATCACCACCGGCGCGTCGATCTCACCGTCCATGCTGGACTTCAGGGTTCGCACCGCGTTGTCATAGGAGGTGCAGAACTTCACCTCGGTCGTGCTGACGACGTAGACCCAGTAGTCAGTGGCCACCGCAAGACCAGCAGGCAGAGTGCCGACCTCGGTCAGTTGGTAGGGGCCGTCCCCCGTGACGAACCCGTGCGGGGCTGCCATGGTGACCGTGTCGGTGGCTGCGTCGCCTGACGAAAATGTTGCCGTACCTGGGAAGGCGCAGTCCGAAAGATCCACGTAGTGGGCGGCACCTCCGCTGGACAAGGTCATGGTCAGGACCGTGGCTCCGGCAGGCCGCCGGTAGACCACCGCAGCGGTGGCTCCGGTCTGGACGAAGACGTCACTACCGGGAAAATTGTGGGCGACCGTGTTGCCGCCTGTGCCCAGTGCGCGAGAGCCGTTGGCCATGGGGTTGTCCTCCAGAGAACGAAAAAGGCCGGCGGGATGAATCCCCGCCGGCCAAAGATTCAGCTAGATGATAGCTGGATCAGCCTTCCGTGCCCAGAGGGAGGTCCAGCTGGGGGTCAGGTTCCACCACCAGGGCCTCGCTCAGCCGTGGCGAAACGAATGACTCCGGGGCCGGTGCGTCCCCGATCGCTGCCAGGAACTCTGCCAGCTGGGCCTTGTATGCGGCGTTGGATGCGCCTGCCTTGTTGGCCCATTCCATGATCTCCTCGGGGGTGGCCGTGCGGCCTTCCTCGTGGAGGGTGATCAGGAATGCTTCCAGCTCGTCCACGAAGTGGGCACGCGAGGTGCCCGCGCGGACTGCCTGGGCCACCATGCGGATGCCCATGAAGATCAGACTGATGGTTGCCGGGTCCATGTCAGCTCCCTGCCGTGGCGAACGCGAGCGCTGCCAGGGTTTGCGTGACGTTTTCCAGGATGTTGGCCTGCTTCTCCAGACCCTCCCCGTCAGCGTTGACGATCGCCTGCGCACCCACGCGAATGGCTGCCTCCCCGATGTCCAGGGCTTCGGCGATCTTGAGGGCGGTTTCTCGGTACTGGGCCGCGGAAGTGTCCCCCGCCTGGGCCGCTGTAGTCACACCAGCGAGCCATTCGGTGGCTTGGTCTGCCAGGAGCCGATACTCCTGGACCGCCACGAGGAAGTGCTCCTCGGACGTCCGGGGCTTTGCTTCTTCGCTGAGGCTGAAGCCGAGGCATCCCGTGGACATTCCGCCCACGAGAGCCAAGGCCGCCAGCATCAGGACTGCGCGCTGTGCGCGAGCCCGCATGATCAGGCTGCCTTCGGTGCGAAGAGCGACCAAAGGGCGAGCCCCGACATGACCACGGTGGTCACGTTCTCGCCGAAGCCCATGAGAGCATCTGCGGGAACTTCGACGCCGAAGACGGCAGCGACGCCGACAATGGCGGGAACCAGGACAACCCAGCCCCGGCGGTTGGTGAAAATCTTTACGATGGCGTCCATGAGGAGACCTCCTTGTTGGTTGGTGCGAATGAGTTGGGCAGAGGGTAGGCCGTCAGCAGAAGCTGGCAATACCACCTTGACGGATGGTCAGCGTGTGCTCCAGCGGGCCCTCCAGGGCCAGCTTGAGGGCTGTCATGGCGTCCCCTGATCTGAAGGTGGCCACCTCGTCCCGCAAGATCTGCATCCCGAGGCCGGGCCCGATGCAGCCTGATACCTGGGCCGCGTGGTTGGCCGTGTGGAAGACGCAGGCATAGCGCTCGAAGCCATCGACCGGGCCGCGCGTTGCGGAGACTGTGCCCCCATGCAGGGCCCAGGTGTCTGGGTATTTGGTGGTGTCCCAAAGGCGCAGACTGTAGTTGCCTTCCGGGACGCACGAGAGGAAAGGGACATTGGCCGCCCACTGCTTCTCGATCGTGAAGAACTTGTCCCCGGTCTCGACAATGGTCAGCACGCCCAGGGTGCCTTCGGCTCTGTACCATCGGTGGAGGTCGAGGTGCATCAGTCTGTGCTCGCTGGGTCGATGCCCTCTGATCGTAGAAGGGCGTCCAGCTTTCTGCCGGTGGACTTGTTCTGCTCGATGATGGTGGTCTGCTTGATCTCCAGGGCTTGGATCTTCAGCTCCTGGGTATCGTTCTCTTCCAGGGCCACCTCGGCCTTCTTGTGGGCGTCGTCGGCTGTGCTCCCGGCTGCATAGGCCACGAAGGCTGCACCGATACCAGCGACAATGGCGGCACCAGCCAACCACTGAACGAGACCACCTAGACTGAACCCACTGGTGCCCGCAGACATGCGTCCTCCTCCTGGGGGTGATTGTAGCAGGTTGACCCCCGCCGTCCGCAAGCGCTTGCGCTTACTCCTGATAGATCCAGACCAGATATTTTGGGGTGTCCGCGTCGATGCACTCGATCTTGACGTGGTTCACATCTAGGGCTGTCGTGCTGAAGGTCCCAGACACCACAACGCTCTCCCCTGATCCTGGGAGGGTCAGAGTCCGGGTCCCGGTTCCATCCTGCGTCAGCTCCAGAAGGACGTATTTTCCCAGGACGGGGTTGGACAGGGTCAGAGTCAGGTTGGCTGTCAGCGTCCGGGCGTAGTAGCGCTCGGCGTCCTGGAAGTCGATGTCAGATGTGGCCCAGGTGGTCGATCGCTCGGGGAACTCGTGGACGTCCAGCAGGTGCTGGTTGGTCTGGTCCGAGAACATCGGCTGGTAGAAGCCCGTGCGCGGGAGCAGGAACGTGTTGCCCGCACCGCTGGCGTGGTCGATGGTGAGGGTGAAGGCACCCGTGGTCGAGTTGCGGATGAACCACGTCCCACCACCAGACGTGCCCGTCCCACCTGGAAAGCGCACCGTCCGGTTGCCGGTCAGAATGCCGGTGAAGTCGATGAACTGGTGGATCCCTGTTTCCGTGGTGGACACCAGAGTGACGATGCCCGTGCCCGCAACCGATTTGTCCAGCTGGTGCGAGACCTTGCCCTCGATCTGATCCAGGGCCTCGTTGTGCGTGACGTACTTGTCACTCTGGGACTGGGAGATCTCGGTCCAGCTAAAATTCGTCGTTGCCATGGTGTCTTCCTCAGATGTAGATGTTCAACGCTCGGCCACGCTCACCAGTGGGCGCGAGTCCTGCGAAGATGTTGGAGTCAGCCGTAGGGAAAAACATCTGGTAGATGGCCAAGTCCAGCCGGTCTCCGTCAGTGTAGCCGGCATCCGTCATATCGCTGGAGGTGATGGTCACCGAAGGCGTGGATACCTTGTATACCTTGGACTCGTCCTGGACCGTTCGTAGCCGGCCAGAAACCCCCTCCAGGTCTGGCTGGAACGCAGCCACGTTGCCGTTGTTGTCACTGGTGCCCTTTAGGGTGATCCAGGAACTGGTCACCTGCTGGACCTGATACCTGCCAGATGCCCCCGCCGAGACCACAGGCTCGGTGCCCGTGGACGTGCCATAGATCTCCAGGTCCACGAAGTCGTCAGCTGTGAACCCATAGGTGAAGAAACTGCTGCCCCCGTTGCGGTCGATCCGGATCAGTGGGGTCTCCCCCGAACCCGAGTAGGAGAAGTCGAAGGTGACCCCATCGGAGTTGGTGTCTGCATCCGCAGCCGCCTGCTCCAGGAGCACCACCTCGTACCGCTCGTACCGCTCGGACACGGCGATGCTCACGTCCCCGTCCAGCCAGTCGTCCTCCCCTCCTACGCGCGTCCGCCGATTCCAGGTGAGGTCAATGGGTGCGCGCGCGGTCCCGTCTGCCAGGGTATCCACGGTGGGAAGTGCCACCTGATAGGGGACCGCCGTGTTGCCGGCCAGAATCACGTCCTCTCGGTTGGTGGAGTTGAAGATCTGCCCGTTGGATCGCGAGCGGAACTGGATGTTCTTGCCCCGGTCGGTCACTTCGAACACTGCCAGGGACAGGGTCGCAGCTTCCAGGAGGTAGACCTCCGTGCCGTATCGGTGGCCGCGGGTCATCTGGTACTCCGTGCCCCTGCGCCCGCGGACGAGATCCGAGAGGATGTACTCCCCATCCTGTGATCCTGCCGTGACAGTGGAGAATTGCATGATCTCCCCACCTACGAAAATGGCGTTGGCTCCAGCCAGCACTGCCTCGCGCGTGGCCGAGGCCAGCGAGTCTCCCCCCTGGATCAGCTGCACCGTGATCGAAGCGTCCAGGTCGAACCTATAGGCGTTCCCAGGCCAGTGGACCTCCTCCCCCAGCCCGTCGCTCGTGGTCAGGTAGACCAAGGCCTCTGGCTCCAGGGCGCTACGCAAGTAGCCCCAGGGGGTGTCAAGAGCGTTTACATCCAGGTTGGAAAAGTTAATTCCGTCGATTGACTTCTCCAGCGTGCCCCCGCTCCATACCGAGGAGTAGGCGGCGAAGCCCGTGTAGAGTGCCACGGCGCGCTGCTGGACGTTGTCTGTGTCACGCAGCAGTGGGATGTCCATTACCACCGGGCGGCATGGCCCGGGGTCTGCCAGGGCATCCAGGGGGACTGTGCTGGGTGCCCCACCAGTGACTGACGTGTAGGCGTCCAAATCTTCCAGCACCCCCTCCACCTGGACCGTGTAGGCGTTGCTCATGCCCGTCTGGGTCAGCCGTACCTGTCGCCCCACCCCGTCCTCGTCCGTCAAGGTGATGACGTCCGTAGGGTCGTACTGGAGGTACTTGGTAGGCAGGGCCGTCTCGTATCGGTCTCGGTTCACCCAGGTGCTGTAAAGCTGCACCTCTGCCAGCTGTGCCGCCTGATCCTGAGACAGTGAGATCCCCAGCTCGACCTTCCGGGACTGGCTGGAGGCCGTAGTGGGGTCAGGGCTGCGCTGCCTGATGGCGCTCTGAATTCCCTCTTGCTGTTCTCGAAAAGGATCCAGATGGACCACGTCCACGCGCGCGGGGACTTCCACGTCTTGGGTTCTGGTCAGCTGGAGGGACAACTCCCCCGCACTCCGCCCGTAGCCTTGCTCGGAGTCTGTTGCCGTGGCCGCAGACGCGGATGCGCCACGGGAGAAGAACCCCAGCTTGCCATCCACTTCTGCCACGTCGAAAGTGTAGGCGAATGAGATACGATCGAGTGCTTGCCTTGCACTGAAGGTGCCCGGGAATTGGTAGCCGCCAACCACCGTAGCCTGGACTCCTGCATCCAGGGTGGCTTCGGTTACGGAGTCGATCCCCACCTTCTCGATGATGTCATTGATGACCGAGTCCAGGGTCGTATCGACCTCTTCCACCGAATCCCAGCGCAGGGTGTTCCAATCGTCCCCGAAGTAGAACCACGTCGCATTCTGCCCTGGGATGTGGAACCAGTCGCCGGAGTTGAACGAGACCGGGACTTCATACCCAAAGGGGAGCAGACTCACAAAGTCGATGCGGACAATGTCGTAGGTGATGTGGCCGCTGACCGCTACGTGCCCGTATCCATTCGAGGTACTCCCCCATGTGAACCAGGGCGCGGTCATGGTCCCGTAGGTTGCCGTCAGGTATGTGGTGGCGTCTTCGCGCACGATCGTATCGGTGCTGTGATCCCAGACTGACACCCGCTGGAAGCTCTCTCCGTTGACTGCGTCCGAGATGATCATGAACGAATCACTGGGGAGGTCGTAGTAGACCGCAGCCATGTCATGGATGCTATGTGCGCTCAGGTCGAACCTGTCGTAGGAGACCTTCACCTGATCAGCGAAGCCAGGGATCAGGCCCATGTCATAGGACACCGATAGCTTGAAGGCTACGCCGCGGGGAGAGGTGTCCGCGATGTCTCGATCATAGGTGAAGATCCACATAAACCCGTTTCTATCCGGGACCATGCCATCCACCTTGCCAAAATTTCCGGGGATCTCCACCGCGTAGGACTTGATTGCTTCCTTCTTGTCCAGCCAGTAGAAGTGCAGAACGATCGGGGTGTCTGCCCCTCCCGTGCCCACCGCGTACACTACATAGACCCCTGACAAGAAGCCTACGTTGGTCCACTGGGTGGTGGCTGCGGTCATGGTAGTAGAGGAGCCAGCGTAACCCCCGTCGATCACTGCCCCAGTCGTGCTCGGGGCCCATGCCCCTTGGTTGATGGTGTCCAGCGTGAAGGGGTTAAACTCTGCGATCTTCTGGTCCACCGCTGATACGGTGGAGTGGCAGTCCCCTCCAATAAAGGTACGCCCGTTGGGGAACGAGTACACCGGTGATCTTGCCCTGAACCCGAAGGCTGAGTCCCCTGGATAAGCGAAGCCGCCCTCGTCATAGGAGACCGTGTACTTGGCCTCGGTAGGCACCACGTTAGCTTCGATGGGGAATGTGCCAGAGGCCACGCCGTCCATGTCGATCACGGATACGTTGCTGACCGATGTGGTCCAGATCTTTCGGAGCGTAGGGCTCCACGAGATCATGGGATCTGAGCCACCACCCTCAGGGTTGAACCCAGTGGAGAGCCATGTGTTTACGATCTGCCCCGGGATGTCCGAGTAGGACGCCTCGATCTCTATCTGCGGGATGCGGTTGCCGTGCTCCGTCAGGGGCACGTTCCCGAAGACCACGTAACAGATGCCACGATACGCCGGCACAAAATCTGTATCGAACGAGACCATCAGGGGGTCGGGCTCTTGTGTCTCGTTGCCACTGTAGAAGCGAACGCTGGCTTCCTCGTTTTTGATGGAGCGGCTGCTGCCCGCGGTTGTGTTGGTAGCAATGGCTTCGCCGGGCGCGGCGTCGTACCAGATGGTCTTATCGAACCAGACCTTGCGCAGAGCCGTCCCCGTGCCTTTGCCCACCGCCACTGCGAAGTTGCCAAAATAGCTGTAGGAGACGTGGTTAGTGGTCCCGCCTCCAAAGCCTTTGCCGCCTGACTCCCGCTCGGTTTTGACCTCAGTAATGGGGCCGGACCAGATCAGGTTGCCGCCCACGCGGATGCGACCGAAGCCCCACATGATGGGGGACCCCATCGTGGCCACCGTGATCCGCGCCTCGTTGATCTGACCCTCTTCCACCGTCTGATCTTCTGGCTTGTTCAAAGCCTGAAGGGCCAGAGAGAGGCCAACCTGTACCACTGCGCCGATGATCAAACTGGCCATCTGTCAGTCCTCAATCCCGTGGAACTCGTAGCAGGATACGATCCTACCAACCCAGTCATTGGTCAGCCCGTGCATCTGTACCCGCGGCCGTGGGACCGCTGCGGAATGGATGATCTTCAGGTTAGGGTACACACCCTCGACCACGAAAGCGAAGTGGCAGGGCCAGCCTGGGACCACGTCCATCATGATCAGCACGTCCCCTGGTTTGGCATCGTTCACATCCTTCAGTTTTGCCCACTTGTTGGCGTAGGTCTGAACCGTTTCTTGGCCGGGCCAGCGGAGGTAATTCGTGTAGTCCTCCTCGAATCCGGGAACCACCTCGTGTGCCACGCACGCGATCAAGCCAGCGCAATCTACGCCACGGCGTGTCCGCCCCTGATGACGCCAGCGCACGGGTTTGCCGGTGCCATCGTCCAGGTAGGACTTCGCCTCCGCGACGATCTGCTCACGGATCGTTGACATCCAGCTTGGCCTCCTGCTTGGCGTACTCGTTAGCCTGCTCCGTGAGCGCGGGGGGTGTTCCTTCACTCACAATGCGGAGAAGGGCGTCCTGCCCTGGAATGTAGGGCTCGCCCCTGAAATTTTTCACGTTGTCGAACTTGTTCTTGCAGGTGTAGAGCGTCCGGTTGCATCCCGGCGTGATCTCGAACTGGTCATTAGCCGCGATGTCTCGTGGCATCGCCAGGAAGAGAGTCAGCACGCGCGTGCTGTTGTCCCACTCCTTCACTTCCATGCTCAGACCTGCGTTCAAGCCTGTCTGCCACTTCACGTAGCCAAATTTGAAATAGTTCTTGGTGTTCGTAAGGGAGGGCGAGGTCGCTTGGGTGTTGGACTCAATCCACACCCCCAGGTCCTTGACCGCAGGGATGTCGGTGCCGCTTGCGGTCAGGGTGATCTTGAAGGTCAAGGTAAGGTTCACCAGGGAGTCAGCCGGTGTCAGGCCGATGCTTCCCCCGTTGGTGACCGTGCTGAAGGTCTCCCCATCCGTGGCTACCTCAACCCCAACCGTGGAGGAGCCTGGGCTGTACTCCTGCCATGTAACGGCAGAATCCGCATAGTCCACCAAGGGGGAGAGGTCCACCGTGTTCGTGCGCCAGACGCCAGCCATCAGAATCTCCCTGGGTCCGTGATCTTAGGGTAGGCATCAGCCCCCCAGATTGTGACTGCCACCGGACCTTCGTCCACGATCGTGTCGCCGGCGCTGACCGTGATGACGGTGGCCGTGACCGTTAGGATCTCGTGGACCGTGTCCGCGTTGTCTACTCCACCCACCACCCAAATGAAGTCTCCGATGGAGAACCCGTCCGTGACCCAGCTACCAGATCCCCGCGTCAGGGTCTTGCCTGCCGCTGCGAATGTCGTGGATACCCCCGCCGAATAGCCAACGATGGGCTGCTTCCAGGTCTCCAGGAAATCGTAGTCAGCGGTGTAGGCCTTACGGCTCTGGGCTTCCTTGTCCAGCAGCGCTGTGCTCCCGTTGCTATCCCCCGTGTCCGTCGTGCCAGCCGCATCCGAGTCGAAGAATGTGCCGGAAGAATTGTTGGTGCTGTTGGTGGCTGTGCCGATCAGTCCCCCCACCTGGGCACCTACTGTGCCGGAGATGGTGTTAGCTGCCCAGCACCGGCGAACCGTGATGCTGGCCGCGTTGCTGATCAAGCCTCCAGCCAGATTCCCGTCCGTGGTAACCGTGCAGCCGGATGACCAGCAGTCCTCGATCACCGGTGAACCGCTGCCGATAGCCAACAGGGGTGCCGCGTGGAAGGAGGAACTACCAGACCGCACCGTGGCGTTGGTGATCCCCAGCCGCTTGATGGTGCCCCCCGTTACCGAGGCGAAGAGGCCCGTGGAGGCCGGGCTGCCGGAGAGGTCCAGGTCCAGGTTGGAGATCGTGTGCCCGCGCCCGTCGAAGGTCCCGCTGAAGGTAGCGATGGGGTCCCAGGTTGGCCGCCCTGTCATGTCGATGTCTGCTGTGAGCACGTAGGTAAAGGCTGAAGAATCCGGGAAGGCCTCCAGCTCCGTGGTGTTGCTGATTGTGTAGGGGCGCTCAGCGCTGCCGTCCTCTGCCTCCGTGTCCAGCAGGGTCAGCGTGCCGCTAGGTAGTACCTGGACCAGTGATCCCTCCCCCGCTGTAGCCGGTGGGAATTGGTAGTTGCTGGCTGAGTTGGTGGGCAAGGTGAACACCCTGTTGGACGTCACCGAGGAGACGTGGGCCTCCTCCAAGAACGCCTCCCGCGAGGGTCCGTCCAGGGCCACTGCGTTGCTGCACCGATCGTCGAAGAGGTTGGCTCGGCATGGGCTGCCATACACCTCACCCACCTGCTGGGTCAGCTTCTGGGTGAGGCCCCGAATTTCAGTTTCGTAACTGTTGTATTTCTGGAGTTTTACCTCACCTATGGTCCCAGTCTTCAGGATCATGGCCCCACTACCCGCGCCCGTGTCCTGCCAGTTGACCACCCGAATCTCGACCGCTGCCCCGTTGTACTTGCCGTCCTTCAGGTCCGCCTTGGAGATCCTAGAATCATCCAGCAACGTGTTGGAATCCTGGAGCAGCCCCTGGGCCTCCAGGTTGTCCACGTTCATATTGTCCCGGGACTGGATCTGGCTGGCTGAGTAGCCGTCCTGGGCAAGGTACTCCTCCCCGTCGAAGGTAAGATTCAGGTCATGATCCGTCAGCCTTAGGATCTCCCCGTCCGTGCGGGTGATCTTCCACAGGGTCGCCAGCGTCGTGACGCTCTGCGAAATGTGGGTTTCCAGCGTGGCCGTGATCGTCTTCGCCATCAGGTGAAATTCCTCAGCTCCACGATCTCGATCTGGTCGATGGTGCCGGAGTCGAAGTGCTCCAGGGTGTCTGGCATGAAGTCCTGATCGAACCGTGACGGGACGTCGAAGAGGTAGTCCGCTGTGATCTCTTCCCCGCCCGCGATCACCGTGTTCAGGGTGACGATGCCTGTGGCCGTGTCCACCGTGGCAGAGCCATCCTCCACGCCGTCCACGTAGGCGCGCACATGCGAGGCGATGGGCTTGGCGATCGTGCGAACGTAGTCGTCTCCAGCGAGACTGCCCACCGTGTAGGTCTTGATCAGCTGGTGGGTTTGGTCCGCAGCCGTTGCCGAGGCCGTGATGACCTGGGGAGTCAGGACTCCCGCCGCCGGCAGACTGGGCACCTGGGTGCTGGAGTTGACCACCGAGGCCCCGCTCTGCAACGCTGTGATAATTCCGGCCTGATCAGAGCAGTAGTCCCGCCAGTCCAGAAACCTGAAACCGATCCCGCGCCCGCGCATGGCGTAGAAGAAGTCCTTCACCTCGTCCAGCTCAGCCTGCGTCTTGGTCTCCATGCTTGCGCTGTATCGCGCACGCGCGAGGGACCAGTCGATATTCCGCTGCTCGTAGCCTCCAGGGTTGCTGGCGATGGCCGTCCGGAACTGGGGTCCGCCCTGAAAGCCGAATGAGATCTTGGGTGGGAAGCGAACTTCCTCGAAGACTTGAATGGCCATTGGCCCCTCCATGGGCTAGGCGCAAGCGCTTGCGCTTAGTTGTTACGAGCGTTTGCTCGCGAGATCGCGCGGGCTGCCTGCGAGGTGATCTGGCTCTGGCTCTGCTTAAAGGTCTCCGCGTCGGTGCCTTCGGGCAGGTTGAAGTTGATCACGATGGGGTTGCCCCCGCCGCCGGTGCCTTGCATGTCCACAGGAATAGCGCGTCCGTTCGGCAACGGCACCACCGCTTCCCCAGGCGAGAGCATGGCCGGGATGGAATCCGTCAGGCCTCCAGAATTGAACCTCTTCGCACCAGCCATCTGCTTGGCGTTGATCAGCCCCATGGCCTGCGGGGCGTCGGACATTCCGCCGTTGCTGAAGAAGCCGCCGAAGATCTTGCCGAAGAAGCCGCCGATCCCACCACCACCGCCGCCACCACCCAGTAGGCTGCCGAGTTGAGACAAGCCGGAGGTGAAGACGGACCCGAGGCTGGACAATCCACTGGAGAAGACTCCACCGAGGCTGGACAAGCCGGAGGTGAACTTCGACCCGAGGCCCCCGAGGCCCTGGGTGAAGAAGTTGCCGAGGCCGGACAATGCACTGGAGAACTTCTCTCCCAGGCTGCCGAAGAAGCCCCCGAAAAGGGTCTGATTATTGGCCAGCTGTTCCGTGGTCTGGTTCTGGATCGCGCCCACCACCGGGTCGTCGCCACCGCCGGCGAGCACGGTGCCCACACCAACCCCAGCCGCGCCTGCGCCACCGCCACCACCGCCACCGCCGCCACCGAAGAGGCCACCCAGTCCGCCCAAGAGTCCACCGAAGTCAGCGCTCTGTCCGGTGGCCCCTCCCAGACCTACTGCTTGGAGGAGTTGCCCCTGGATGCGCTGGACCAGGATGTCGTTGAAGGACTCCAGGATCGAGATGCCGAAGGCCTTCCAGTCAGCGGACCCAGTGGTCAGCAATTCGGTGAAGGTCTCGCTGGTGGCGCTGGAGAAGTCCTCGAAGAACTTCTGGCCCTGGGCCGCCGCGTTGGCTGCCTCGCTGATGAATTCTCCCGCGCCCTGCTGGAAACCGGTCACGAAGCCGTCCACGAATGACTTGCCCGCCTTCTCGCCCGCCCCCTCAGGATCAGCCCCGCCCGCACCCGCACCCGCCTTGTCGAAGGTGTCCTTCAGGCCGGCCGTGATGTCCACCTTGTTGCGCTCCGTGAACCGCGCCGCGCCGCGCGTGGCCGCATCCTCGAAGAAGTCCCCGAGAGGATCCCCCGCGAGGATCGTCCCCGCCTCGTCCAGGCTGTCCTTGAGGGCATCCGGAACACCTTCGAAGAGGGTGCCCTCTGAGGTAGTCCGTGCGAAGTCGCCGAAGTCGGTGGAGATCTCCGCCAGCTTCTCCCCAGCCGCTGCTGCCAGATCGTTGACGCCGTCCACAGTCGTGCCGAAGAACCGCCCGATGGCATTGCCCAGGGACGTGAAGGTGTCCACCACGAAGGTCTTGACGATGCTGAAGGCCTTCACGATCGAGTCACCCACGCGCAGGAGGCCGTCCGTCAGAGTCTCGAAGGGGGCCTTCAGGGCCTCCAGGTTGTCCTGGATCCGGTTGAAGGCATTGGTGGCCACGATCGAGACCACCGTGAAGGCCGTCCGAATTCCCAGTGCGGCAAGCTGCCACACCTTGATGATGTTGTTGGCCGAGAACTTGGCGATGGCCAGCAGGCTCTCGAATTCCAGTCCCACGAGAACGCCGAAGCCGGACCACAGGGAGCCCAGTACGTTGATGACGAACGTGGTGGCGTCTGCGATCGTCTGGTAGGCCGCGGTGGCCACGTCCGAGATGACGTTGAAGAGCGGAGACAGGCGATCCAGTAGCGTCTCCCACGCCCCTACGATGAAGTCGGTCACCGTCTGGGTCTTGTCTCCCACCTCGATCACCGAGTCTCGGAACTGGAAGAGCACCACCGCCAGCGCAGCGATGGCCACGGCCGCCAGCCCGAACGGGTTCGACGCCAGGGCCAGAGTGAAGGTCCGGATCGCGGTGGCCGCCCCGTTCAGCAGGAGGGGGAGCCGCGAGAGGAATCCCAGGAACTGGCCGCCCACCTTCAGGAAGGTTCCCATCGCACTGGTGAGAGCACCCAGACCCAGCGTCATGAACCCCAGGCTGGCCAGCAGCGGGCCGATAGAGGCCAGAGCGATGCCGATGGCCACGCCGAACTTCAGCACCTCAGCGGACGCTCCACGAAGGCTCCGGACCCATTCCGCCAGACCTCGGACAATGTCGGTCACGCTCTTGAGGAGGCCGGAGTCCCCGATCTCGATGGCCACCGCCTCCACCGAGGACTTCAGGATGCGGAACGCACCGAAGAGGCCCTTCAGCTGGACGTCG
>Ga0316189_10004691_pt1 | contig 13135 bp, 8 predicted proteins | sample LowCovwburrow_MG_FD_204930 | JGI IMG/M metagenome (GOLD analysis project Ga0316189, IMG submission 204930) | Coastal sediment microbial communities from Maine, United States - Lowes Cove worm burrow | ecosystem: Environmental > Aquatic > Marine > Coastal > Sediment | place: USA: Maine... | reverse complement strand
ACGCCCCGCGGGCCGACGACACCGTGTGGGCGGCACGATAATTGTTGGTGGATTCACAGAACCGCAGCCGAAGCATGACATCGGGCATCCGGATGCCGTGCCCCGCATCGACCCATTCGGATTCTGGCTCAACCGCTGGTTCCACCAGCGTCGACGGTTCAGCTTCGGGTGGGGCTGAACCCGGGGCGCTCAGGAGGCGAGCGGTGCCGGTATCTTGCTCGGTGATGAAGGCTGGGAGTTCTTCGTCCATATCGGGCGATACTTGGGTGGTGGAACCCGACGTGGGGGCCGCGGTTTCGGTGGTTGGCTGATGGGGGGTGGTGCTGGTGGCGAGGAGGCCAGCGACGACAGCGTCAGTGGGGGAGTCAGCGCCAATCCAGCTCTTCACCCCAACGGTGGCCAGGGCGATGATGGTGGCGGCTGCCACTCCGATCATGGCTGCTCTACCGAGATTGTCTCCTACCAGGGATTTTGCCAGCAACAGGGTGGAGGTGAGATGGCCGATCGGTTGATCCTGGTCGATCTCGACACGGTTGTGGCGCTGGGTGGGTCGGGACTCGAGAGGAGAGAACGCGGGGGTAGGGTCGAGACCTGCCGCAGGGGATTGGTGATCGTAGGGCGTGGCGTCGTTGACCTTGATGGCCGACGTGATCTCCACCTCAGGCAACGAACTGGTGGGAGCAAACCCAGCGTTCGGAGCGCCACCAGTTGATCTGGTCTGATGGTGGGCCGGCGGGAGAGGCGGGACCTCGGCATGGCCTGGCGGGTGGGGCGAAATCCGTTCCACGTAACACAACCTTAGCAATGTTTGGACACAAATGTACATTCAAACCGCAACCGGATTCGTCGGGTAGTCTGAGAAGTTAGCGAGCAAAGGTTTGTGAACTCACAATGGACGATCACGCGTTGGCGGCGGCTTTGGCCAAGAAGGCAGGTGATGCTCTTGCTGGGCTCCGGCGGCGGGTGCAGATCACTGGCGGCAGCTCCTGGTCGCTTCGCGACGATGGAGATCAGCTCGGTCATGATCTGCTGGTAGAAGAACTCGCGGAGTTACGACCCGATGACATTGTCTTCTCGGAGGAAGGGGTCGAAGATCGTCGTCGCCTTGATGCTGCTCGTACCTGGATTGTCGACCCGCTCGACGGTAGCCATGATTATGGGTTCTTTGACTCGATCGAGTGGGCCGTTCACGTGGCGTTGGTTGAGGGTGGCCGGTGGACCGCGGGGGCGGTGGCGGTACCGGGGCTCAACCGCACCTTCGATACTGCGACGGTGGAATTGGCTGCACCACCCCCTGAACGTGCTCCGATGGTGATCTGTGGTCGATCGAACGTATATTTCGCTCGAGAGGTGGCCGATGTGCTCGATGCACGGCTTACTGCGTGCGGCTCGTCGGGGGTGAAGGCGATGTTTGTTGTCGATGGCGCCGCCGACGTCTATGTGCACGCCAGTGGTCTCTACGAGTGGGATGTGTGTGCTCCGGCTGCGGTGGCCGAAGCTGCCGGTTTGGTGGTGACTGACATCCATGGCCAGCCGATCGAATACAATAAGCCTCGACCGGTGGTCGAGGGGTTCGTGGTGGCTCGGCCCGAGTACGCCGACGTTACCCGGCATCGTCTTGATCAATTGCTGGGGTAGCGAGAAGCTCCCCATTCAGCACAGTGAACCAGCCGTCGGGGTTGGAACTCCACTCCCGAAATGCATCAGCGATTTCCGCCAGGGTGGCCGATGAGGCGAAGCCGCCCTCGAGTGCTTGTTCGGCCAGCGCCGAATGTTGAACCCGTTCGGCCCACAACCCACCCCACCACTGGCGCGTGGCGTCGTCGGCCCAACACCACACCGAGGCCAACGGTCGAATATTGTTCAGTCCGGCTTGGCGAGCCCAGCTCAGTAGATGACGGGCCGCATCCGGTTCTGCGTCGTTGGCGTGGGCCACTGCGTGGTACACGCTCTGCCAGGTGTCAAGACGTTCGTCGGCCGGGTACCAGGCCATCGCCGCGTAGTCGGCGTCACGCACCGCGATTGTGCCGCCGGGTTTGGTGACTCGGGCCATTTCTCGCAGGGCGGCCACTGGGTCAGAGAGATGCTGGAGCACCTGATGAGCATGGGTGACGTCAAACGAATCTGATGGGTAATCCAGGTGGTACACATCACCAACTGTTGCCGTCAGATTGTGTATCCCCTCTTGAAAGGCGAGTTCGGCGGCCTGGGCCACGATCTCTTGGGAGCGATCAAGGGCCACGACCTCACCGGGCGACACCATGCGGGCAAAATCGGTGCTAATCGTTCCGGGCCCGCACCCGACGTCGAGCACTCGGAGCCCGGGCTTGAGGTAGGGGACAAGATAGGCAGCGGAGTTTTCGGCGGTGCGGGCTTTGTGGGAAGCGAGAACCGACTGGTGGTGGCCATGGGTGTACCGATCGGCGGGGGCATCAGGGGTAGTCATTTCGACATGGTACGCCACGGTGTTAATACTTGCCGCCGTAGGCGCCGTCCGAACGGGTGGCGCCGGTGAATACATACCCCAGGATTGGGGTCGGTCCCGCGTCGCGTAACATTTGGATGGCTCGCTGGGCGGCCCGTCCCCGCGAATTGCGAGCATTGAGCGAAAGCACCACGGCGTCGGCAACGCGAGCCAGTTCGAGCCCGTCAGCCACAGGGAGCAGGGGTGGGCCGTCGATGATGATGTGGTCGCAATAGTCGCGAAGTTTATTGACTACTGCCTCTAACTCGTGAGCGCGTAGGAGTTCGGCGGGATTGCGGTTGTCTTGGATTGTGCCTGCAGGCAGCACCACCAGCCCGGGGCGGGCGGGAGAGCGGTGCAGACAGTGCTCGATGGTGACGCTGTCGTTGGAGAGATAGTCGCCGAGTCCAGGTCCGTCGGGGGTTCCGAGCGCGCTCGCCAGGGTTGGCTTCCGAAGGTCGCCGCCGATCACCAGCACCCGTCTGTTGGTTTGGGCCAAGGTGAGCGCCAGACGGGACGCGGTTGAGGTTTTGGCTTCGCCGGCTTGAGCGCTCGTGACCAATAACACCTTGTGGGCGTCCATGCTGGTGAAATCGATGGTCGACACCGCTCGCTGGAATGCCTCTTCTACTAAAGACCCCGGAGGGAGGGGCAGGGGGTGGGTGTTTTGGCGGGTATAGGGCACCACGGTAAGAGCCCCGAGACCCGTGGCTTGATCAACATCTTCACTCGTTCGGAGTCGGTCGTCGAACGAAGCAACCGCCAGTGATGCTGCCACCGCGATGACCCCTGCTACCACCGTTCCCAAAGCAAGGTTGCGGGCCGGGCGAGGTGAAACTGGGGCCTCCGGTATCTCGGCCACGGTGTTGATCCGTGCCGACACTTCGGGGTTGGCCAGAATCTCTGAACGGAGCTTCAGTTGTGCGATCTCGGTGTTCACTGATGCCAGTTGGCTGTCTATCGGTTGGAGTTGGGCATTGAGGGTTTGGAGCAAGGTGACACGCTGGGTGGCCAAACTGTTGGCTGTGGTTTCGTCGGGGGCGTTGGCGATGTGGGTGTCGAGTTCATCCACGGGGATCATCACCCGGAGACGCTCGGTGGTTAGAGCCTGATGTTGGGCCTCTAGGGAGTTCAGTTTCGTGGTGACATCGCCGAGGTCGATCTCGTGGCGGAGGGCAATATAGGTCTCGGCCCACTGTTGGGCGGCGAAGGCTGCCTCTTCGGCCGACGGAGCTTTGGTAGTAAAGGTGATCAAAGAGGGCGGGATTCGGGCCTCTAGACGGCCGGTGTCAACCGTTACCTCGTAGTCGCCGCCAGCGGCTTCGTCGGCGGCCAGGAGAAAGGGGGTGGAGACCAGGAAATCGGCCTCAGCCGCCATTGTGCGACCAGCGACATCATCATTGCCGAGTGGAAAAAGTTGGGACGATGAGGCCGTGCGGATGATTACCGTGGCCGACGATTGATAGGTGGCGGGAGTGAGCGCGGTGATCACCATCACCGCGCTGACGATGGCGACAAATAGGGTCGCGACCAGCCACCACCAACGTCGGAGAATCTCGGCGTAGTCGGCCAAGGTGAGTTCCACGTCTTTGAGTTGTCGAGCGCCACCATTTTGGGGGCTCGGCCGAAGGGGTGTCACTGATTGGGTAGTGGGTGAAACGCGTGATGGCGGAAAAGAAGACACAGCAGTCCTGTCAGGCGACGACGATACGGTCAAGCAGTCAAAAATGGCTGCTTCTGCCCCACAAACAGGTACTCCTACCCAGGGCAAGAATACCCAAGCTGGTCACGGGGTCAAGCATTTCGCCAAATTTCCATCTCACCCGGCCAGAGCGACGCGGTACTTTCGGCCAAGACTGGTACTCCGACGAAGAGGTGCGGAGCAGCAGGTGAGCGAGGGTGGTGGCGAGAGGTTTGTGGGGTGATGGGGGGCCGGCCACTTGGCCCAAGCCCACCCATCACCGCTGGGTCCGCCGCCCGATCTGTGTGTACTCTCTTCATCGGAGTTCGGCGGCCGGTCTTAAGCGAAAGGCAGCATGGATTCGGTAGAATTCTGGAGGCTTATGCATCATTCTTCTTTTGAGTTGCTTGTGCTGCACAGTCTGCAGGTAGGAGGGGCAGCGTCTCCTGAAGGCGTGGCGGGCCGATTTGTCCTGAAGGAAGCTGAGGTGGAGGTCGCGCTCCAACGGTTTCGGGCGGCTGGGTTCGCGCGAGAGGCATCAGGGGCTCTGTCGGGTTGGGTGCTCACCCCAGAGGGGCGATTGGAGGTTCGGAGGCGTCTACATCAGGAGCTTGTGGTGGGCGGGTTGGGTTCCGCGGTGCGGGATTGTTACCAGCAGTTTTTGAGGCTGAATCCGTTGGCTCTGCAGATCTGCAGCCGATGGCAGGTGCGTGGCGGTGCCCCCAACTCCCATGACGATCCAGCCTACGACCGGGCCGTGGTGGCCGAGTTGGTGGCGCTCGAAGCACAAGCTCGGCCAATTTGTGGCCGGTTGGGGTCGCTGCTGAGCCGGTACGGTCACTACGGGCCTCGTCTGTCCCATTCGGTCGCTCTGGTTGAGGCGGGCCACGACGAGTGGTTTGTGAAACCAACGATTCCATCGTTCCATACGGTGTGGTTTGAGTTGCACACCGATCTGCTTGCCACCCTCGGTCTCGACCGGTCGAGCGAAAACCGCAACTCGCCTTGACCCGAATTCGAGTATGCTGCTTTATGCCTCGTCACTAGATCTGCCCGGCTCGCCCGTGGCGCCACGAGGCTCCCGATCGTCATCTCGAAACCCTAGTATTAAGGCTGCCTTCTGTTGAGTCTCTGGGACTCGTCAGGGGGCTCGGGGCAACGACCCAAGACTTCATGAATAGTAAGGTGAAAACGTATGGCACAGTTCGGTACCGTCCTCACAGCAATGGTTACCCCCTTCGCTGATGATGGTTCGCTTGACCTTGACGGCGCTCAACGACTTGCTCGCCATCTGGTGAGCATCGGCAACGACGGCGTTGTGGTGGCGGGGACAACAGGTGAAGCCCCAACCCTTACTCATGAGGAACAGGCCGAACTGTTTGTCGCTGTTCGCGAGGCCCTCCCGGCACACACCGTGATCGCCGGAACGGGATCGAACGACACCCGGTCGGCAATCACGAACACCGAACGAGCTGCAGCCGCCGGGGTTGACGGAGCCTTGGTCGTAACCCCGTACTACAACCGACCGTCTCAGGCTGGTCTGGAAGCCCATTTCCGGCAAGTGGCCGAAAGTACTGACCTTCCGGTCATTCTCTACGACATTCCGGTTCGCACCGGACGTAAAATCGACACTGCGACCCTGCTGCGTTTGTCCGAAGTCGACAATATTGTAGCTATCAAGGATGCGGCCGGTGATGTGGCGGCTACCGCCGAACTGCTGTCGATGGCCGAGGGGGCCTATGAGGTGTATTCGGGCGAAGACAAGTTGACCTTGCCCCTGCTGGCGGTGGGTGCTGTCGGCACAATTGGGGTAGCCACCCACTGGGTGGCCGCACAAACCGCGGCAATGTTTGAGGCCTACGACAAAGGGTTGGTGGCGGAAGCCGCAGCGCTGAATGCCGCCATGATTCCTTCTTATGGTTTCGAAAGTGGCGATGATGCCCCCAACCCCGTCCCGTCGAAGGTGATGATGAACTTGCTTGGTGTGAATGTGGGGGAGTGCCGGTCGCCGATGGGGCCAATACCCCCCTGGCTTGAAGACCGGGCGAAGACCGTTCTGACTGATCTGGGTCTGTCAGCGGGAGAATTCCAACGCGAGCAGGGAAACTAACGTGCCAAAACCAATTCGAATTGTCTTTTTGGGTGGCCTGGGCGAAATCGGCCGCAACTGCGCTGCTGTTGAGGTCGAGGACCGGATCATTCTGATCGACTGTGGTCTGATGTTTCCTGACGCCGAGATGTCGGGGGTGGATCTGGTTTTGCCTGACTTCACCTGGCTGCGGGAGAACGCCGATCGGGTGGAGGGTGTGATTGCCACCCATGGACACGAAGACCATGTTGGGGCGCTCAGTTACCTGCTCGAAGAGATGCCGCTGAAGATAATCGGGTCTGCTTTGACCCTTGGCATGGCTCGCAACCGCATCACCGAGCGCAACCTTTTGGGGCAAGCCACCTTTATCGAGGTGGCCGACAACGAACGAATCCAGGTTGGGCCCTTTGACCTCGAGTTCTTTCCTGTCACCCATTCGGTGCCCCACGGATTCGCTACTGCCATCCACACCCCCCAGGGGGTGGTGCTTCATTCGGGCGACCTCAAACTCGACACCACGCCGGTAGATGGACGTCTTACCGACCTAGCTGGCCTGGGACACCTGGCTCGCAACGACGGTATCCGGTTGTTTCTTTGTGACTCCACCAATGCTGAGCAGCCGGGTTTCACGGAATCAGAGTCGTCGATTGGTCAGTCTATCCATGAATTGTTTTCCGCTCGGAAGGGGCGGCGGATGATTGTGGCCTGCTTCGCCAGCCACATCCACCGGGTGCAACAGATCGCAGATGCAGCTGTTGCCACGGGGCGAACCGTGGCCACCCTGGGGCGATCGATGAACGCCAATGTTGCCCTGGCTCGGGAGATGGGCCTCCTTCATATTCCTGATAACAAGCTGAAAGCTATCGAAGACGTCGACGGCATCCCGGAGGGAGACCTCTGTGTGATATCCACCGGCTCCCAGGGCGAGCCGATGTCGGCATTAGCCCGAATGGCTACGGGCGATAATCGCTTTCTGGAGATCAAACCCGAAGATTGTGTACTCCTGTCATCTCACCCAATTCCCGGCAACGAGTCGAGCGTGAGTTCCGTAATTGATGGGCTGATTCGCCGGGGCGCCGAGGTGATCCATTCCGGAATTTCCCGGGTTCACGCCAGTGGTCACGCCCAAGCTGGCGAGCTTCGAGTGTTGCACTCGATTGTGCAACCGGAGTACTTCATCCCTGTCCATGGTGAATATCGCCATATGCGTTGCCATGCTGACATTGCTATTGAGATGGGGACCGACGAAGCTAACGTTCACATTTGTAGTGACGGGGACTCGATGATCTTGTCTGACAAGGGTCTGCGCCGAGGTGACACCGTACCCTCGGAATACATTTACATGGCCGGAAGCGTCGGCGCTCTCGATCAGAGTGTGCTCCTTGACCGCCGAGTCTTGGGCGAGGAGGGTTTCGTGTCGGTCATCGTCCAGATTGCCAAGGGTGACAAGGGGCTTGAACTGGTCGGAGACCCTGAAGTTATCAGTCGAGGTTGGGTCGAGGGTAGTGAGGGTGAAGAGTTACGAGGTCAGGCCCGCAAGGCTGTTCGTCAAGCGGTTGTGTCTCTGCTCGCTGCTGGTTCGCCCGAGCAAAAAGATATCGAGCGTGTTGTCCGGCGAGCCGTTGGTCGTTTCATCAATCGAGAAACCCGTTTGCGACCCATGGTGGTGCCGGTTGTGGTCGGCACGGTGGATTAAACCGCGTTCCCTTTGGACTAATCAGTTTGTCGCTGTAGGCGCTAGTAATATTTGAGGTAGTTATTTGGATCTTTTCTGGGAAGGTCCAGGCCGCAGGCACTAGGGTAAATAATGATGACGGGATGGTCTTCAAAAGGCGAAATACTTCGCTGGTGGCGAACCGACGTGGCCCAAGTTTCCCAGTCGGAGCTTGCTCGACGTTTGTCGGTTGGCCCCAGCGCGCTTTCGAACTGGGAAAACGGCGCGAGGGCGATATCTATTCCGTTTGAAGATGTGGATACTGGGCTCGAAGCCAACGGTGTTCTGGCTCAGCTCCTGGAATGTTTTCCCACTCCCCAAGGGCTCGATCCGCAACGGCGCTGGACGCATGTATTTTCCCAAGTATCCACGCCGGTGTGGGCGTGGGTTCGAGGGGAGGGAAGCGTCGAACTCTCAGGAGAATGGGGGGTGGTGCGTTTCGATGAATCACTGGACTTGCGGGGGAACGGTTGTTTCATCACCGTGCCCACATCGGTGAGTGGGTCCCCCGTGGTAGTGCACGCTTCGAAGCCGGTGTGGGTGGAGTTCGGGCGGGGGGAACTTCCCTCCGTGATCCCCGACGCTCAGGTGACGCCGGCCAGTCGTTTCGCCAAACGCAGTTCAGCCGATGGTCCCTTCATGCAAATGTTTCTGGCCTCAGCGGCGGCGGGCATCGGTGGTGCCGGGCGGGTGCCCCGGAGTCTGGCGGCGATGGCATTCCTCGGCCCTCGAACAATCGGGTCGATTCTATTTGGATACGGGCGGCTTGATGATGGTGGTGTGCCGGTGCCGCTCCCTCCGAGCGATGAGGGTATTGACTCGATCGAGCGGGAGCGGTTTGTGCGATTGCGCCGGGCACGCGGGTTGAGTTTGGTGGATTTGACCGAACGGCTCTCCCGGCTTACAGGCCTCGAAGTATCGAAAGATACCCTACGCCGCTTCGAATCGTCGGTTGGTCGTCCCCACGATCCCCTGCTTCCGGCCGCCCTCGACAGTATCCTTGGAGCGGGCGGCTCGTTGGCCGTTGTCCCGCTTCGCGAGGCACGTGGTGCTGGCTCGGTGATGATTCCACTCTGGTGGTATGGGCCGTTATGGATTGACTTCTCATCCGAAGGTTCGCCGGGGCACGATTTCCGAGCCAAAATTCGGTGGGCTGACTGGTATCGAACTGTGCGGGCCACCACACCGATCGTGGTCCAAACACAAAGCTGTTTCCCCGATCACCCGCTCCAGGTGCAGGTCGATGGCTCGGTCTCGTGGAAACTCGGATTGGGTAATCGACGAGGCGCGGTGTCCATCGACCAGAACTGGGTACCCGCCAACGTCGCTGCTGCTCAGCGCTCGTTGCGAATCGTACAAGACGCTTTGGCTCACACGTATGAGGTGGACACCTCATAAAACGCCTACCAACACGGCAAAAAATTGGGAAAAAGTTCACGCTTTGGCGCATCGCTGTAGACCTGGGTTGAAACCTGAGTCTTAATTATGGGTATTCCGAAACTACGGATATTCCGTATGTATTTCCCAAAGGAGCGGTGGCTTGCAGGTTGTGAATCTCGTCGAACGAACCGTCGTCGCATTCCGGAAGCCTGATGGGGATACTGTCCCTGTTCTCGTCAACGGAACGCCAGCGTGCGGAGTTGCTGATGAGTGAGCGGCTGGCGTTAGACGGAGGTACCCCTACCGTTGGTGACGAGCATTCCTGGCTGCGTCCCGGGGCAGCCAAAAGAAACCACAAGAACGATGGTCGCTCCTCGCTATCGTTTCTTCTCGGGCGTTCACCAGACCCCGAGGAACGCCCGAGCCGAGGGTACAATCGGGCCGTCAGTCGTCTGGAACGGCGTTGGGTGGATGCTACCGGGCGTCCCCACGCGATGATCGTTCGTTCGGGAGCTCTGGCGGCCAGGGTCGCCCTGCGAAGTGTTGGTGTTGGTCCTGGCGACGAAGTGTTATTTCCGGCCGGGAGTTTCTTCGTCAATCCTGAAGCCACCAATGGGGCCACCGCGATACAGGTCGATCTCGACCCCCACACGCTGCAGATCGATGTGGAGGCCGTCCGGGCCGCAATCACCAGCAAAACCACCGCCATAGTCGCCCTTGATTCTTTCGGCACTACACCTGATTATGGTGCGCTCCTTGATATTGCCAATCGCCACGGGGTAGCACTTATCGAAGATGCCACCGGAGCGATCGGGGCCACGTACGGCACGCTGCCCGCTGGATCATTTGGGTCGGTGAGTTTCGCTTCGTTGGGTATGCCAGGGCCGGTCTCTTCAAGCAGCCAAGGGGGTGTGGTGTCCACCAGCAGTTTCGCTTTGCGTGATTCCGCTCAGCGGCATTTGGCTGGCGCCGCCCGACCCGGTATTCAGTTCACCGCGGCGAGCGTGGAAACGAATCGCGACTATCAACTTGATGATGAGAAGGCCGAAGCGGCCGAACAGATATTGGCCCAGAGTGAGCGGTTGGCCTCGGTGAGAGCAGCCAACGGCTACAAGCTGGTAATGATGTTGGCTGAAATCCCCGGAATTTGGACCCCATCCCCCCGGGTCGGCACATCCCAAGTCTTCTCCACGTTTCCGATCCTGGTGCAAACCGACGAGTTGGGGTTGCCGGAACATACCGCGCCGGTGGTACGAGACGTTCTCCGTGACTGTGCCCGAGCTGAGGGCCTCTGGCTCGACACTTGGAACCCAGAACCGATCGGGGGCAACGACCTGCGCGACGGAGCATGCCGGAGCAGCGTTACCACCGAACTTGACGTGTATATCCGTCAGCAAAAAGAGTTGCCGGTCGCCGACGCTATGGCGGAAAGCTGTGTGGTGCTCGGGCGGGGGAGTTCTCCCTTCGACTCGGCCCACACCCACGGGCCGATGGAAGTGATTGCCTCGTGCCTGCGGAAAATCTTGGTAACCAATGTTGATCGGTTCCGCAGCATTGTGAATGAGCGTCTGGATTTGGTGACTCGCTACTAGGTGGTGGTTCCCCTCCTTGGTTTGGGCGATTGCCGTGAGTCTTAGGGCAGGGATACTTTTCTGACCGGGTGATCCTGTTAGAGCTCCGACAAGTCCGGCTCATGGGCGAGTAAGGTTGACAGTATTGTGGCAGCCGAAAAGAGGACAAGGCCCGTGCCCACCCGAGCATCAAAAGGCCGATCCGGCACCAAAACCTCGACCGACAGAACACGGTCGGGTACAGGGTCGCGCAAGCGGACGACTACGAAGCGTCGGACGAAACAGCAACGGATACGTCGCCGGCGCGATGTCCAGGCGTTGGTGGTGATCGTACTAGGGCTCATCCTCGGGTTGTCGTTGTACACCAATAGCACCGGCACGGTGGGGCGTGGGCTCGCCGATTTGGCCGGTTACCTGGCTGGCCGAGCCCGGTTCTTGATGCCTCCACTGTTTCTGGTGATGGGGTATCGGCTTTTGCGACCCAAGCCGACGCGTCGGGCTCGCAGTAAAAGCGCTCGCACCAGCAGGGTCGCGTCGCTGGCACTGTTTGTGGCCGCATTCTCGACGCTGGACATGATCGGGGGAGGTACAGCCAGGTATAGCTCATCGGTCTCCGAGCTGAGTAATGGTGGCGGGGTGCTTGGGGTGGCCACCGGGGGAACTATCGATGGTTGGGTGGGCGACGTTGGCCAGTTCATCGTCACCCTCGCCCTGTTTGCCTTCGCCGTGATGATGTTGACGTCGCTGTCAATGGGAGCGGCGATGGAAGGCCTGCTTGATTGGATGGGGCACGGCGTTGATGCGGTGGCCGACAAACTGCGCTCGGTGATCGGAAGCGATTACAAGCTGCCGCGGCGTCTTGGCCGCTCAGGGTCCGACGAATTCGATGAATTCGATGATGAAGATCTCCTCGATGGGGAGATCGACGAAGACGATGATCTCTACATCGACCTGCGGGCGTCGTCGTCGTTCCGTTCTCGTGACAACACTTCCGGCGATGACGACCACCTCGACGAACTGGTGGCCGAAGCTGATAGTTTGCCCACCCCCGCGTTCTTGGGGGACCCCGCCGACTTCCACACCTCCGAGGCCGAGAGCGAACCGTTTATCGATATTCCGCAGCCTTCTGTGGTGGATGCATTGGTAACCGCGCCTCCACCTCCATCTGAGGGTTCATGGCAGTTGCCCTCAATGCATATCCTGCACCGCAGCGAGGTCCAAGACGTCGACCGGGAAGCAGTTGAGGCACGCGGACGTCAGCTTGAATATGCCTTGGCTGAACATGGGGTGGAGACCCGTCTCATCGGGGTGGTCGTTGGCCCCACGGTGAGCCGCTTCGAACTTGAGCTTGGGCCGGGAGTCAAGGTTTCGAAGGTCACCAACCTTCATAAGGACATCGCTTATTCGATGGCCACCCCCGATGTGCGAATCTTGGCCCCAGTACCAGGAAAGCAGGCGATCGGGGTTGAGGTGCCGAACGTCGACCGTCAGGTGATCTGCGTGGGCGACCTGCTCCTCTCGGAAGAAGCAGGTAAGGCCGATCATCCCCTTGAGGTCACCCTCGGTCGAGACATCACCGGAAAGACGACCATCGTCAACCTGGCCAAGATGCCGCACTTGTTGGTGGCCGGTCAGACCGGTTCGGGGAAGTCGAGTTCTATTAACTCGATGTTGACGTCGATTCTGATGCGGTCGACGCCAGAACAGGTACGCCTGATCCTGGTCGACCCCAAACGGGTGGAGCTCACCCAATATGAACGGCTTCCCCATCTTCTCACCGATGTGGTGGTCGACCCCAAAAAGGCCGCCAATGCTTTGGCGTGGGCGGTACGAGAAATGGAGCGTCGCTACGACCTTCTGAGTGAGGTCGGGGTACGAGATCTCGACGGTTACAACTCGGCGGTCGAGTCGGGGGCGCTGCAACCCGAACTGGATCTCGACGGGCAAGGCGGAAAGTCCTACCAGAAACTCAGCTACATCCTGATCGTTCTCGACGAATTAGCGGACCTCATGATGGTGGCGGCTCGCGATGTGGAAGAATCCATTTGCCGGATCGCACAAAAAGCCCGAGCGGTTGGCATCCACCTGGTAATCGCCACCCAGCGCCCTTCAACCAATGTGATCACGGGTTTGATCAAAGCCAATGTGCCGGCGCGGCTCGCTTTCGCGGTCTCGAGTCTCACCGATAGCCGAGTGATCCTGGATCAGCAGGGAGCCGAACGTTTGGTGGGGCGCG
>Ga0316189_10004690_pt1 | contig 13138 bp, 12 predicted proteins | sample LowCovwburrow_MG_FD_204930 | JGI IMG/M metagenome (GOLD analysis project Ga0316189, IMG submission 204930) | Coastal sediment microbial communities from Maine, United States - Lowes Cove worm burrow | ecosystem: Environmental > Aquatic > Marine > Coastal > Sediment | place: USA: Maine... | reverse complement strand
CGGGTGGCATCAATGCCGAAAAACTGGCGTTTGTAAAACATCTCAAAAATGTGAAGCGCGGCAGGATACACGAGTACGCCGATAAATATGGCGTAAAATTTTATAAGGGCCAGCGTCCTTGGACAGTAACATGTGATCTTGCCTTTCCATGTGCTACTCAAAATGAAATCGGCGGAGATGATGCCAATGTCTTAGTCCGGAACAGATGTATTGCTGTGGCTGAAGGCGCCAATATGCCAACAATGCAGACCGGCGTGGATGTCTACCATGAGGCAAAAATCATGTACGCACCGAGCAAAGCCACAAATGCGGGAGGAGTGGCGGTATCCGGCCTTGAAATGACCCAGAACAGCATGCGGATGTCATGGTCGGGGGAAGACATTGAAAAGCGTCTACATGAAATCATGAAGAATATCCACCATAAATGTGTCCTATATGGTACCGAAGGCGATTACATCAATTACCGCAAAGGAGCAAATATTGCGGGATATGTTAAAGTGGCCGACGCTATGGTGGCATGTGGGAACCTATAGTGAAAGGGAGAACGATAGAAATTTCTCTTTTATTATTATCAAGGATTTTTAAGGCTCTGAATTTTCCTCTCTCCCTATCGGTTTCTTCGAACGATATAATTTGCAATGGCTCGCAGTGGATCCGCTTTACTGTCAAAAGACTCAATGGCCTGCAAGGCGCAAATTACGAGCTCTTCGGCAAAAGATTTGGATTTTTCCATCCCCATAAGAAACGGATAGGTGTTTTTTTGGCGAATTTTATCCGTCCCCACGGCCTTACCCAAAAGTGCCGGATCGCCTTCCACGTTTAAAATGTCGTCCTTTATCTGGAAGGCCAGTCCAATATTTTTGGCATAAATTCCAAGCTGGTCAATCCGTTCTTCACGACCGCCACCTATTGTCGCTCCGGAATATATCGAGGCTTCAATCAGAGCACCTGTCTTTAAGGCGTGCAATTCTTCAAGTTCTTCTAAAGTAAGTAAATTGTCCTCTGAAGCGATGTCCTTCATCTGGCCTGCAATCATTCCCCGGTAACCGGCTGCGTCTGCAATCCGATGTATAACACGGAGCCATGTCAATGCCTGGCTGCCATTGCTGATTTCAACAGCTGAAAGAAGTTGAAAGGCCAATGTGAGCAAGGCGTCACCGGCAAGAATGGCAGATGCTTCATCAAAAGCGATATGGCAGGTCGGTTTTCCTCTTCGCACGTCATCGTCGTCCATGGCCGGTAAGTCGTCGTGAATTAAGGAATAAGTGTGGATCATCTCAAGAGCGCATGCCGCTTTCAACACATCCTTTGTCTGTCCTCCAACGACTTCGGCGGCCGCTAAGCATAGAACCGGCCGGAGACGTTTTCCGTTTGCCATCAGGGAATAGCGAATGGCTTCCATCAACCTGCTGGAGTTCGAGGGGTTCTGCAATATTTTATCCAAGTGGGTATTGATCAATATCCGTTTAGAATCAAGATATGATTCCAAGTCAAACATAGTTACCTCCAATGCTTCTGTGTGCTATCAGACAGCCCTTTTTATAGAATGGAAAACCATCCGAACTGTAGGTTAGCACATTACTCCAGGCCAATATAGACTTTTTTGATTTACCGGGTATAGTGGGGCAAACCCATATTTGATTATAAAGATTGTAATTTTGCGCAACCACTTCCTGAAGTGGCAGCGCAAAAAGGCGCCCGTTCAAACGGATGCCTTTGAAGACGGGATTGATTATATATCGCAACTTGAATCTGCTTCTTTGCAACAGGATGTGGCAGCTGCCTATGAAAGTAAAGTAGAGGCTGAAACCGTCCAGTCGATTTTAAATAAACTGCCGGAGAAATATAAAGCCGTTCTCATTTTATACTACATGGATGACAGCTCTTATCAAGAAATTGCTGAGATGCTGGCAGTACCTGTCGGAACGGTGATGTCGCGCCTATCCCGTGCCAAGCAGATGATGAAAAAATCACTGTTACGGTCGACGATCAACCGTCATCAGACCAATAAAGTGATCAAAATGAACTACCCCGCAGCAGAGCTGCGAGGTATCAAAATGAATTTTATCTTTTTAACCCCGATGCATAGCATCGAGGAATTCTTTTGATTAAACGTAAGTAGGTGAATACCCATGGCAAACTGTCAGGAATTCAAGCAATGGCTTACCAATCAGGATTCTGCAGATGAAAATACCTTCCGACAGATGGAAAATCATATTCAGATCTGCCAAACCTGTGAAAAACTATATCATTCCGATATGGCACTTGATACGATCCTAAAAAATGAAATACAGGCCGTTGAGCCACCGCCGGGGTTGATTACGCGGGCCCGGAATAAAATAGAGTCCGAATCCCGGCCACGACCACATAGATTTTTAGGCTTTTCCTGTAAGACGGCAGTGCCCGCATTATCGATGGCCGCTTTGGTGCTGGTGATCCTGCTGAATCCTTTTTCAGGACATTTACAAACCGTTGATGAGGTGGTAGCGTACAGCATTTCCAATCATTTGGATAGCAGTATGGAAATGGCGTTTCAGGCCGGGGAAGTCCGCGACGTCGGTCAATGGTTTTCCCAACGGCTGGGGTATACGGTCCGGTTGCCTAATCTGAAGAAATTGGGATTGAACCTTCGGGGAGGGCGCAAATGCACCTTGGAAAAATTCAGGCCGCATATCTTTTCTGTCAATCAAAGGGCAAACCCGTATCACTGTTTGTGATCAGACAAAATGATGTGGACGTTCCCTTTGACAGGCAACGAAAATATATCGTTGAAGAAGGTGACACTAAGGTAACCTTATGGGAGGAATCCGGAATGGTTTACGCCATGGTGATATAGCGATGATGATATAAACTAGGGTGTAACCCTTAATATTAATTCCAAAATCCGGAATTATGAAAAGACCCGATCATAGGATTAAAAAAAGCTTCGACTCCCGAGCGGTTTTTTCCGGCATCATCGGATTGGCAAGCTTATCTGCTGCGATCTATTGGATTAATTTTAAAATTTTTGATCTTACTCCTGTTTTTTCCGGGCTATTCCGCATTCAGCTTTATGTCATCATGTTCCTGTTTTTAAGTGTCCTGTATTTGATCGCTGTATTCCTGGTTATAAAATTCATGCCCAGGGCAGATCCCCCCGGGAAGTTGGCCGGTGTCATCATATTTTTTGCGATTATTTTCAGACTTTGCCTGATCCCATCGGATCCGTCCGTGCTCTCAAGAGACATGTATCGCTATATCTGGGATGGACGTGTGCAACAAGAAGGGATCAATCCCTACCTTTACCCGCCCCAGGCCGATAAGCTGGAACACCTGCGGGAAAATCAGATTTACCCGAAAATCAACCGCAAAGATTATCCAACTCTCTATCCAGCCGGAGCCCAGATTTTTTTTCGAATATTTTATGCCCTGGTGGGCAGCAACGTTACCGCTTACAAGGGTATCATGGTGTTTTTTGATATAGCTACCCTGTTGGTGCTGACCGCCCTGCTTCGCGCTTACGGATTTAAAGCATCCAGGATCATCGTCTATGCCTGGAACCCTCTGGTCATATTTGAAATTGCCTACAGCGGACATCTCGAGGGCCTGACGGTATTTTTGATGGCAGTGGCGCTGTATTTATACACCATCCACAAAAAAATACCGGCAACGATGATGTTGGCCCTCTCGGCCGCGGTTAAACTGTACCCGGCACTCTTGCTTCCAGCCTTCTTAAATCGCGGCGCCAGAATTAAAGGTATCACGACGTTTGCAGCAACCATCATATTTCTCTACCTGCCTTTTTTGGGTGCAGGCGGTAAAATATCGGGATTTTTACCGGTGTATCTTAAAAATCCTTATGAAAGCTTTAATTTGGGCGTAAAAAATCTTCTCATGCGTTTGATTCCGGGTCTGGACTACTACCTACTGTCTTTGGTGTTTATCATCGCTCTGGTGGTCGCCGGGCTGATGGTTTTATTGAAAGACAAAAAAGACATTGACGTCATGCGGTATGCCTATATTTTAGTAGGATCGCTGATGATTCTGATGCCGGCTTCGCTTCACCCCTGGTATGTTGTTTTGATTGTACCCTTTCTGGCAATTTATCCCAACCCGGCCTGGCTGATTTTTACATGTACGGTAACCCTGTCTTATTTAAAATATACGTCACCCCAGGGGATTATGCCCACCTGGATTCTGCTGATCGAATATCTGCCACTTTTTTCACTTCTGGCAGCAGGCTGGATATTAAAGTATCGGTTGGAAGGTTCAAGGGGTCAAGCTTCCGGATTGGGATAAGCCAGGTTAACTAAATCTTTTTCACCGTTATTCTGCAAAATCCGAGGTGAAAAAACATAAAAAGGTAGTAATGAAAATATCTGTCATTATTCCAACCTTCAATGAGGAGCAGGCCATCGGCGAGGTGGTCCGGGCCGTTCCCATTGATCAAATTCACGAAATTGTGGTTGTCGATAACGGGTCCACCGATGATACCGCCAAACAGGCGGCTTTGGCCGGCGCCAGAGTCGTTTTTGAGTCCCGGCCCGGTTACGGGTCTGCCTGTCTGGCAGGCGCTAAGGCCGCTGCTGACGCCGATGTTCTTGTGTTTTTGGACGGTGATCGCAGCGATGATCCGCGACAGCTGGAAATTGTCGCCGCCCCTGTACTAGACGACCGGGCAGATCTCGTGATCGGCAGCCGCATTAAAGGGACCCTGGAAAAAGGTGCAATGCCCATTCACGGTCGTCTGGGAAACCGCTTTATCGTGTTACTACTGGGACGGCTTTACGGTGTCAATATAACCGATATCGGATCGTTCCGGGCCGTCAAATCTCAAACCTTATTCGATCTGGGAATGGAGCAAATGACCTATGGATGGCCGGTGGAGATGGTGGTCAAAGCTGCCCGTATGGGATTGCGGGTGCAAAGCGTGCCGATAAATTACCGCAGGCGTATCGGCAAATCCAAAGTGACGGGAACCGTTCGAGGCACCATCCTGGCCACATATTACATGTTTCTGCTCCCGCTGAAGTATTTGTTCATTAAATCATAGGATCCGGCTTAAAAATGCTTGACAAATAGGATGAAATATTATTTGGAAGTCACTGAAGGAGTTCACAAACTATTCCAAATAATCTGCAAACGCGAGGCTCTCAAAGATATTTGCAAAGATGGTTGCTACGAAGACTATCATTGACACCCATAACCATTCATACCTAAACCAGATTGAAAGGAGACAAAAATGAGTAAAACCACAGAAAATCTGAAGGCTGCTTTCGCAGGAGAGTCCCAGGCGCGAAACAAGTACACGTTTTTTGCCGAAGTCGCCAGACAAGAGGGGTATCATTACATTGCAAAAATCTTTGAAGAAACTGCAGAAAACGAAAAACAGCATGCCAAGGATCATCTCCAGCTGTTAAACGGCATTGGAGATACGGCTGCCAATCTAAAAGAGGCTTTTGGCGGTGAAGACTATGAAGTAGAGACGATGTATCCCGATTTTGCAAAAGAAGCCGAAGAAGAAGGAGAAACCGCGGCAGCTATCGCATTCAAGCAGGTAGCCAAAATCGAGGCCCACCACAGAGCACGATATAAGAAACTAAGTGAAATGGTCGAAGCCGGGGCCGTCTTCAAACGGGAGCAAGCGATCAAGTGGAAATGCAGCGTATGCGGCTATATCTACGAAGGGACCGAACCGCCGCCAAAATGTCCGTCCTGCAAAAACCCGAAAGAATACTACGAACCCGCCAGCCTGGATTTTTAAGGGGTCACCATGGCAATCTATATATGCTCGATATGTGAAACCGAATTTGATGAAACCAAAGAGGACACAGAATGGGACCGGCTCCCGAGCGATTGGACGTGTCATGTATGCGAGTCCGGGAAATCCCTCTGGCGGATGGCAGGCGATGCCGTCACAAGCGATTTTTCCGAAGGTAGCGCCGACGTTGTCGCCGGCACTGCAAGTGTACCGGAGAAAACATTCGATGAATTTGAGGCCTACATGGCCGACATCCATATCATGTCGGAAACCGGCCAATCGATCATTGAACCGATGCGCACGCGACAGCCGACATTTTCCTGGGATGATATTCTGATCAAGGGCGCCCAGCTTTCAAAAGTGCCGTTAAATCTCGATCAACCGGTCAACACGAAAACGGTCATCGGTCCCCGCGCTGCCCACCCAATGGAAATCGACTCCCCGGTTTACATTACCCATATGTCGTTCGGCGCCCTGTCCAAAGAAGCCAAAGTCGCATTGGCCAAAGGAAGTGGTGCAGTAAAAACGGCAATGTGCTCAGGGGAAGGCGGTATTCTGCCGGAATCTTTTGAAAGTTCCCACAAGTATATATTCGAGTATGTACCCAATGAATATAGCGTCACCCCAGAGAATCTGAAAAGGGCTGACGCCATCGAAATCAAGTTTGGTCAGTCAGCCAAGCCGGGGATGGGTGGACACCTACCGGCCGAAAAGGTCACCAAAGAAATCGCCGACATCAGAGGATTTGCCGAAGGTCGCGATATCATCAGTCCGGCGCATTTCAGTGACATCCTCAACAAAGATGATCTGAAAAACAAAGTGGCCTGGCTCAGAGATGTTTCGGGAGGAAAACCGATTGGGATCAAATTTGCAGCCGGCAACATCGAAGCAGATCTTGAGGTGGCGATATATGCGCAGCCGGATTTTATTACCATCGATGGAAGAGCCGGGGCCACTGGCGCCGCACCCAAATTTGTCAAATCGGCGGCCTCCATACCGACCATATTTGCCATATATCGGGCCCGGAGGTATTTAGATTCTCACAGTGCATCCGACATTTCCCTGATTGCAACCGGCGGGCTTCGAATCTCGCCGGATTTTGCAAAAGCGCTCGCTCTGGGAGCAACCGCCGTGGCCATCGGTACTACGGCCTTAATTGCGATCGGGTGCCGTCAGTATCGAATTTGTAACACCGGCAAATGCCCCATGGGCATAACCACCCATGATCCCGCTCTCCGAAAACATTTGGACGTCGATACGGCTGCAAAACGTTTGGAGAATTTTTTAAGAGTAACCAACAATGAATTAAAAGACTTTGCGCGTCTCACCGGAAACGGTGATGTCCATAAGCTATCAATAGAAGATTTATGTACGACGAATTCAGAGATTTCTGAGCACACTGAAATTGAACATGTGTAGACAGTAAATCCCTTCGGTCTGTCTATAGCTGGCTTTTTATCGTTTGGAAAGTGTCGATTGATAGGTTTTTCCTTCGACACTTTCCAGATAATTAAGCAGCAACCGCTCCAATTCAGCAGCTAACTCCGGTTCTTCCGTAATCATATTAATTTTTTCCTGTGGATCTTCGATCACATTAAACAGTTGCAACAGATCCAGTTCGGCAAAATAAACCAATTTCCATTCCCAATTGCGATAGAGAAAATAGCGCCGTTTGAATGACGCCCTTCCAACCACATCCCTTTCGAGATACGGTTGTCTCTCATTTCCCAGGATCAGGGGAACCAGGGAAATACCCATGTGGGGGTCATTGTAAGGGGGGTTGATTGAATAACCGGCCAAATCGGCGATGGTCGGCGCCATATCGGCAGCAATGGACGGCACATCTTCAAATCTTTTTCGAATACCGTGAGAGACAAGGATTAAGGGGATGCGAATTTCTTCTTCGTAGACGGTATGCCCGTGGAGACTGGCGCCGTGTTCCCAGAATTGTTCACCATGATCGGATGTAAACAAAATGACCGTTCGATCATAAATGCCTTCTTTTTTGAGCCAAACCACGAAGCGGCTGATGGCCCGGTCAATATAGGATAAATTATGGTCGTATAAATCCTTTGGTTGGTCACCAAAATCCATCCCGTCTTTTTTCTTATACAGGTCATTGTGAACATCCATCAGATACAAAAAACAAAGAAAGCGTTCACCGGCGGGAAGTGCCTTGAAAGCATTCCGGGCGGATTCAAAAACTTCATCGGCCGTGGCTGAATGCCGATCGCTGACAGCCCGCGGAATGGCAAGCTCGGTTACCGGAAAATTCGGTGGATAGATGTCGCGTGGGCTAAATCCCTTCATTAGCATGTAATGTTCTATTCCTTCAGCCTGCGCGAGTTTAAAATATAGATTTTGCTGATCTAAGCCCGGTCCGTAAAGCTCAAATCGGCTTCTGCCGCCAACTAAAAACGGCAAAGCGGCAAAAGACCCACCACCCTGGCTGTAAGCCCGCCGAAAAGATATTCCTTCCTCCCCAGCCCAACGATCCAGAAAAGGGGTCAGATTACGGTGGTATCCGGCGGAATGAAAAGCATCACCTCGCAGGGCATCCACAATAACGACTAGCAAATTGAAATCTGCGGGCAATCGTGATGGATGGGATTTGCGCAGTTCCCAGGGTTGGGGCCACGGATGGGGGTTGTTGTTTTGAGATGGCCGTTGTCCGATATGTATCCACTTATCGAGTCCCAATACGCCGGCAAACTCTCTGGCAAAGGTTGCATCCACCCGGGTCAGCTCATTGAATTGAAGCACGACGGCCTTGACCTCGGGATACTTTCCGAGGGCATAAAATGGTAAAAACCCAAGAACGGTAGTCATTGCCAGGACGACCCCCAGCCGGTGAATATTAGACGGCGCTGCGAACTTTCGTAAAAAAAACCGTTCTATCAACAATAGGGCCGTTCCGGCAGCTATCACTGATATAATTTTTAATATAGCCCCTTTGAGATAGGAAAAGGTCGTAAACCAAGGATTAAACAGATCACCAAACAACACCACATAGCCGATGGCGACACATGCGCCAAAAGTGGAAACCAGCAGCAGAATCCAGCATGTCTTTGTGTTTTGCCGCAATGTCAGAATCCATGTAAGCGGGAAAAGCATGGCGGCACCAAAGGTCAAGGCGACGATACCGATCAGACTGGCTTGCCTAGATTGGGGTATATGCAGGAGAATCCTGTAATAAACGCCTGAAAATAAGATTCCGCCGGCCACACTTATAAACAGAACCAGTTGCCAGACCGTTGATGTTAAATGCAGATTATGGATCTGCCAGGATATGGCATAAAACAGTGTGAGGAAAAGGAACGCCGTATAAGCCGCGACTAAAGAAAAGAATATTGTAAAAGATATTAAAAATTTAAATTCTTTAATCTCATGTAATTTATGAAGTAATATGCCAAGGCCGTTGACCATAACCAGCATGCCTATCCCTATCCATGCAGTGGTAATCCCGGACAATAAGGCAGGAAAAACATATCTCAGGTGGGACTCAAATTTCGAGCCCAGCAGGATTTGATCTTCCATTCGATGCCAGGAAGGATCAAGCAGAGAAATGGCGGCGCCAAAAACAAACAACAGCATCAAAAAAAGGCCCGCATTTAGCGCAGGCTGTTTTGAAATCAGCGATTGACGTTCGACCTCGGCGAAACCAAGACGTCGGAAAGCAATAACCCCCTGGATAAGAAACGATATCAACAGGACTGCATAAAACAAAGACAGCAAACTTGTTTGTCGAAAAAAAAGCAGCAGTGCAATGGCGGCAACACTGAGGAGTTGAAGACAGAGAAACAATGACACCAATCTGCTGTCCCCAAAGGATGATTGACGCATCTGCCGTAGTTGAAGCCAAGACACCACAACCAGGTAAATCAGGCCAAATCCGATACAGGTGGTGATGTTGGTCCGCAGCCAAGCAAAGCCCGGGCTTTCACCCGCTGAAATCTCTTGGCCCAGAGGGCTGTGGACGGCCGAAAAAGCAGCGTTGAGAAAAACGACCAGCAGAGCTCCCGCAAAATACAGCCACGGCAGGATCCGATAACTTCTTATATTATCGGCATCTGATGAAAATAAAGGCATATATTCCCCAAAGTGAAATAACAGACCCCGTTCTTTGCTATAATAATAGCTCTTTTTTAGGACAATATTTATTTTTATTATTGTCAATTGAGAGATTTAGGCATTGAGGAATTAAAGGATAAAATCAATTAATCAAATAGATAAAATTTCATCAATTCCTGAATTCCGCAATCCCATAATTCCTGAATTAGACCCATGTCCAATTTTTATGCAATCCTCCGACAGTTAAAAATTCACAGCCATTTTTTAAAACTGAATGCAACGTCTGAAAATTATGGAAACCGGGTGAAGATCAAGTCTCCTGTCAAATGAAAGGCAATGCTATGACATTGATGGCAGTCGCGTACCGTTGCAGCTGTCGTGACGGGATTTCCATCCGAATTAAACCTGGCATAGATCCAGTTTGCCGGGAAGAATGCTTTAAAAGATGATCTCCGCTCTGTTTTCACTTTTGACATCGCAGCAATTTCAATCAATTTTTCATTTTCTTTCTGAGGTGCATTCCCCTTGTAAATTTCTATGATCATGGTGGTGCCGACAGGCCAAAATCGGAAAGCGTCTTGCTTCCCTTCGATTCGCCGGGACACGGATCGTAGTAAGTCCGAATCTCGAAAAAAAACCCAGGCACTGCGGTCGCTGGCAAAGCGGCGGGTATCAACAAATTTAGCCGACCATCCGTCGGCCGGCCTTCCTGTAGGGTTGCGATAGGCCGGAAGCAGAAGCGACCGGTTCGGGTAATTGAAATCAGCAGGGATCACAATAGATGGGTCTTTAATGAGCCTTAGACCGGGCGGCGAGAGGAGAATCTCTGCCGCTATTGAGTGGATTGAAACGGCGATCGAGGCTAAAAAAAAGAAAGCACCCGGAAGGATTAATTTCCGGATGCATTTCGATTTCAATTCAATCATTATAAACCCCAATTTTGCATAAACAACATGGAGAAGAGTAGCTAATGGCCTATTACAATGCTCGATATCATTATAAAACCAACGCTGGGGTTTATAGTGCTTTCAAGTAATCCAGAATTGCCTTAAGCTCCTCTTTTTTGAGATGCTTAAACGGCGGCATTTTATCCCCACCATTGACAATTCGCTCACTGACATTCTCATCTGTTACCGGTAAACCGGAGTCAGGCAGTTTGGCGCGTTTGAATAACCCCTTTAACCCCGGTCCCACTTTCTTGTCTTGACGATCGGCAAAATGACAGGCGGCGCAGTTTGCCGAAAAGAGTTTTTCGCCCGATAACGCCGCTTTGGTATTTTTTAGTTTGGTAAAAACCCAGTCGCCGGAACTATCTGAGCTTTTAAAAGTACCCTTGAGAAGAACCTCATTCTCCTGACAAAGCAATTTGAGTTCAGCGCTGCCCTTCTTGCCCCCAAAGCGAAAGGCAATGGACAACCGATCGTCCTTCTGGGCCATTTTATCGATGAGCACACTACCTTCGAATTGCTCCCCGGTAAACGCTCCCGGTGCGGATTGGGAAAACTGGTAAACTTTAGCAAAATTGGATTTCCAGACCCCAGGCACATCACAGCTCAATGTCTCCGAATGTGCCAGGACCGGCTTGAAAACCGATTGACCCAGACCATTATAAACGGGACCATTGCTGCATTGATGATCGGCAACGACAAAAAGCCAATCGTTTAAGTCCTCTCCATCCAGTGCAAGGGGGATGAAAGGTGAAACGTATTCACCGATTGGAAAATCGCCTTTCACATCCTTTAAATCGCCGTCCTTTGGCACCAGGCGGTAGGATTTAAAGCGCTTGGTATCGATGGCCAGCATCTGAGGCCCCAGGTTATTGTTGGGGTCGTCCACCCGCATTGCGATCTGCAATACATGGTCCGATATTTTCTTAAACTCAATATTAGAAATCTTGGGATCATCGCCCGTCGTCCCGTCAACCGGCAAAATCACGGGAATGTCATTATCAGCGCCTTCGGTGATCTGTATTTGCAAGGGAAAATATATATACTTTTCACTGTATACATGCAGCCCCCAGGGGCCACCAGTGAGCAGTGGAATTTTAAAGGTTCCGTCCGAACCGATGGCACCCCCGGTCAAAAAAGCATTGTTGTGCAATTCTCCCTTCTCCAGGGCCACCGCCCCGCTGGAGACCACCATACCGTCCGAGGTAATGACCTTGCCGGATACAAACGTTTGGGCCCATGATTGGGAGACAAACGAAGTCCATGAAATCATCAAACCAGCAAGGGATAAAGTTATCCAATTCCGTGTGGTTGATGTTGATACAGGATACATATCTTTTCCTCTCTTGGTTGAACGGTTCAGGGTTCATCGGAAGTAACCTTTGAACCTTGAACCCTGAACCCAGAACCCCCTTCAGAGTGTTTTGAGATACGCAATCAGGGCCTCCACCTGCTCTGGCGGTAGGTGCCCGAAGGGCGGCATTTTTCCCAAAGGTTTTTGTAGCTGCTTGCGGAAATTGTCTTCCGAAACCGCAAGGCCGCTGACCGGGAATTTATCAGCCTTGAAAACACCCTTCAATCCCGGACCGATCTTGGCTGCCGTGCTGTCGGTCAGGTGGCAGGCGGAGCAGTTTTGTTGGAAGACCATGGCACCTTCGGCTGCCGGGCCTTCCGCTACCTCGGCAGCAGGGGTTTTAGTACCGTAAACAAGCTCACCCCCAAAATATCCCAGCCCGATCACACTGAACAAACAAAGCACGTATAGTGAAATAACGAGCTTCGAGAACGTTTCACCAAAAAATCCAAATATAACTGCGAGGGTCAAAAAAACAATCAATATACCGGCCAGAATAAGTTTCATCTTGATCGGAAACAGGAATGAGCCGCCATAGAAATGCTGCCAGTCCATAAGCCCCAAAAGTGCTGTCGGTACGGCGGCAATCAATGCCAGAACAGAACAGTGTCTGGCGGTTTGCGCCAAATTTTCCCTGCGAGTAATCTCAGCGACCAGCACAAAGATAAAGGCCCCCATAACCATTCCGATGGGCACATGGGTGAGGGTTGGATGAATGGGGTGGTTATAGCCGAAGTTTGTAAGGGTTTGATAAATAAACTCAAACATAGTGTTAGCCCCTGGAACAAAAAAAGAGCTGATCTTGCCGGCCGCTCTTAACCCGGTATTGTTTTACATTTTCAGGAACATGCGTGGGCAAGACTACCGATATCTGACTTTTCTTTAGGTGGAATTAAACCTGACTACCTCATAAAAGCCCTGTAAGTCAAATATATTTTTATACAGGATTATATTCAATGATAATTAATTTCAAATAATTATCATAATAAGCTTGCTTTTGATTCAGGGATAGATTATGGTCTAAAC
>Ga0316189_10004689_pt1 | contig 13138 bp, 6 predicted proteins | sample LowCovwburrow_MG_FD_204930 | JGI IMG/M metagenome (GOLD analysis project Ga0316189, IMG submission 204930) | Coastal sediment microbial communities from Maine, United States - Lowes Cove worm burrow | ecosystem: Environmental > Aquatic > Marine > Coastal > Sediment | place: USA: Maine... | reverse complement strand
CGATCCCCGCGATCTGAAGTCAGAGATGACGATCGCCGCGGCGGCCCAACGAGCAAGGGCTGAGAGTCCCGAGCGTTCGCGCAGCGCTCGTCGGCCCTCCTGGCCGACGCGCCCCGCTTTGCCGGATCGTACCGCCGAGGCCTTGGCGGAGCGGAGAGAGCCTGCATGCGAACGCACGCCGGGCTATCGCCATGGCCCCTAGAAAGCCCACACCCGGCCAGGCCCGCCCCACCTGCCGATGAGAACTGGCGCTGGGAGTTCGGCTCGCGGCGAAGGTCCCGCGTCTCGCACCGTCATCGTCGCCCCCGTCGGCTTCGACAGAGCGCAGCTCTACCGGGCCGTACGGCACGTCTTGGCGGAGCCGAGCAGACCTTGGAGGGCTGGGCTCCTAGTCGAGCTCGTCGTCGCGGACCATGCCCCTGAGGTTCTCCTCGAGGAGCGTCCGCAGGTGCTTGTCAGCGGCGGCGAGGAGCCGCGGCGACCAGACCTGGAGCTCGACGAGCAGCGCGCGCCCGTCCTCCGCCTCGCAGTTGACGTTGACCCGGCTGTTGACGTCGCGATAGGGCGAGAGCATGGCGACACAGCGGGCGACCTCGAGGGCCTGGGGCGGCCATGCCCGAGCGGCGGTCAGCCGCGCCCGCAGCGGATAGGAGTTGCGCGAGCGGCCGATCGACAGCGCCTCGCCGGCGAGGAGCCGGTTGGGGAGGAAGACCGATCCCTCCGGCGTGCGCAGGTGAACCTGCATCAGGCCGATGTGGCGAACCATGCCCGTGTGCGCCCCGAGGGTGATCTGATCGCCGACCTTGATCCGCCCGCGGAGGGCCAAGCCGAAGCCGGTCGAGAGATTTTCGAAGTGCTTCACCAGGCCGACCATCAGCCCAGCCGCGACCAGCCCGGTGGCGAAGAGGGTGATCATCGGCGCGATCCGCCAGGCACGGATCAGGATCATCATCACCGCCCAGGCCCAGATCCCGAGCCGACCGACCATGCCAAAGTTGTCGACCCAGCGCGCGCGCTCGATCCCCAGGCGATAGCCGAGGCGTATCAGCCACTGGATGAGCTGGGTCGAGAACCACGCGAGGGCGACCAGCGCCCCGAGGAGGAAGAGCGTCGACAGGGTCAGCCAGTCGCGGACCGCCCGGACCTCGGCCGTAAACTCCTCGGCGACGCTCGCCCCGTCGCGCTCCGCGGACAGGGCCGCGGAGAAACGCTCCTTCCCAGCGGGCTCCATCGGTGGGGCTGCGGCTGCGGCCGCCCCCTCGCCGACGGCCTCGGCTGCGTCTTGGATCCCAGCGGCAGAGACCGTCGCATGACGGACCGGACTGTCGCTGTCTTTCTTGCTCTCCTTGCTCTCCTTGCTCTCCTTGCTCTCCTTGCTCTCGCCGGTCTCCTTGGCCGGGGCGCCGCGCTCAGGGTCCGCGGCTGCCCGCTCTGCCGCAGGAGCGGCCGCAAGATCGGCGGCGACGACCTCATGCCCGGTCGCCCCGGTCGCCCCGGTCGCCCCGGTCGCCCCGGTCGCCCCGGTCGCCCCGGCCGCCCCGGCCGCACCGGTCGCACCGGTCGCCTCGCCGCTATGCTCCTCTGCCTGCTCTCCGTGCTCTCCGTGCTCTCCGTGCTCTCCGTGCTCTCCGTGCTCTCCGTGCTCTCCGGCGGCACCGCAGCCGCTGAGCGCCAGGGCCATGAACAGCGCGAGAGACGTCCCAAGCCCGGCCCAAAGGCCCGCGGAGCTCCGCCGGGGCCCGACCGTCCGGGTCATCGTCGTCCGGGTCATCGTCGCCCGCATCCTCCGCATCATCCGACCTCCCGCTGGAGCGCGCCGGCGGCCCGCAGCGCATCGCTGAGGGTCGGCTGGATATCCGGGGGGACACGCTTGACGCCATAGGTGCCCGGCTCGTCCTCGATGATCCCCGCGCTCTCGAGGAAGGCGAGGTGACGCATGACCTCCTCGGGCGAGAGCATCAAGCTCCGCGAGAGGGTCTCGACCGCGAGGTCGCCAAAGCGCATGCCCTGGACGACGATCGCCAGCGCGTGCGGGTGAATGTGATCGAGGAAGCGGACCTGCTCGCTGAGCCGAGGCGCAGACACCGGGGCGACGGTGTCGCCGGCGACGACCGTGGCCTCTCGATGCCAGCTCCTCAGCGCTGCGCGGATGTTGCCGCTGGAGCTGCGGGCGAGCCCGCGGAAGTAGTCCCGGCGCGAGACCTCGCTGCGTCGGCGGAGGAGACGACCGAAGCGACCGGCGGGGTAGACGATCTCGAGGCCGCTCACCCGGTTGCGGACCTCGACCACCCTGCCCAAGACCTCGGCCTCGATCGCCCCGAGCGTGATCACCCGATCGAAGGTCTGGCCCAGGGCGACCAGCGGATCGAGGAGGCCGAGCGCGTCCTCGTCGACCGCGGCCAACCAGAACGCCTCGCCGCGGGTGGCGATGATGACGTCGAGCACCCGCTCGAACTCGCGGAGGCCGCTCGGGTCTGGGCGGACCCAGGACTCGAGATCGTCGATGATGATCGCGGTCTTGACGGTCCGGATCGCGACCCGGATCTCGACCAGATCGGGGGCGCAGCGCAGCTCCTCGGCGAGCGCCGCGAGGAGACCGTCGGTCCGGTCATCGTCGTCGCCGATCCGGATCACCCGCTTGGCGACGAGCTCGAGCTGAGCGATGTTGAGCAGGGAGGTCCGGCCCGAGCCGTGACGACCGACCAAGAGGAGCCCGCTCAGGCTCGGCGCCTTGCCCTCGAGCCAGTGCTGCTCGGCGCGAAGGACCGCCTTGAGCTGGGCCTTGCGGGCGGTGAAGAAGCGGCGCTCGTGAAGCGACTCGAGGCTGTAGAGTCGGCTGTAGATCGGCGGCAGCGGGTCCTTCTTGCTCTCCGCGCGGACGTCTGAGTAGACCACAGCGCGGAGGTCGTGGGCGTCCAGGTGCTTTTTCGCGTAGCGCTGCTGGACCTCGGTCGTCGGATCGTCGAGGCGGAGCCAGACGAGGCCGCGACGGAAGCGGCGGAGCCCCGAGAGACTGCCCTCGGCGAAGCGCTTGCCGAACGCGCTGAGGCGACGTCCGGCCCGCAACGCCAGGCCACCGCGGGCCTGTCCACGGTCCCGGCGACGACGGGCCGCGTCCGCGCGGATCGCCTCAAAGGCCTCGACCCGCTCCTCGCGGACTCGAGCGAGGGTCGCCTCGCGGCGACGCTCGAGGGTCGCCGCGAGCTCGTCGACCCGTCGAAGGCCGCGACCAAAGCCGTCCCGGATCAGCGCCTTGGCGTCGCCGCGGCTGCGGACATGACCGAGGAGGACCACCTCGATCGCGTAGGTCGCGACCCCGACATGCTCGCGGATCTGCGAGTTGACGTTGTTGACCAGGAGGTTGGCCTCACGCAGATGCTCGTCGATCTCGGGGAGGAAGTCATGGATCAGCGCCTGCTCGCAGATCCGCCGCATCGGCACGGTGAAGACAGTGACGTCGGTCGGTTCGCGGACAGCGTGGAGCTTGGCCTCGGCGTCGAGCACGTCGACGCTCTCGGGCAGGGCGGCGACCAGCGAGCGCAGCTCCAGGGCCAGCTCGTGCGCGGAGACCTCCTGCTTGAACGCCGCCCGCAGCTGCTTTATCCGGATGTGCGACTCCTGCGGGAAGGCCTTGCGACAGATCGCGGCGAGGGCCTGGAGCGCCGCCTCGTCGGCCTCCGCCTCGAGCTCCTCGGCCTCGGCGTCGCCGTGCAGGAGCTGCTCGCGGGTGCTCGCCACCTCGGGGGTGATCGAGTCGAGGAGGCGACCGAAGGGCACGAGGAAGCCCGACTCGACCACGCGGGAGACGTGGAGCTCGAGGCGCTCCAAGAGTAGCGCGAGGCGCAGCGCGGCCTTGGCTGCGGCGATCCCCTGGCCCCAGGAGGCGCCCTCGGTCTCGATCGCGACCAGCGTCGCGGTGACCGCGGGCTCGACCTTGGAGTAGCGGACCTTGCGGCTCGGCAGCTCGCGCGAGCCGGCGATCTCGAGGCACTCCGCCAGGTCCTTGAGACCGTAGGCGAGCGCGACCTCGGCGTCGCGACGAAAGCGCTCGACCCACTTCATCAGCAGCTTGTCGGAGTTGGCCTGGGCCTCTTCGACGCCCTGGATCCCCTGCCCCAGCCGGCGCAGCTCGACCAGGACCCGGGCCTCGACCCGACACCACTGGCCGAGCGCGGCCCGCAGCGCGTCGGCGACCCGCGGCTCGATCGTCACCCGCGTCGCCATCCGCAAAGGGACGACCCGGACCTTCGCCTTGCCTGGGACGAAGAGGCGGGCGCCGAACTTGCGCAGGCGACGGATCAGGCCGTCCCCCTCGACCCCGAAGAGGAAGCGATCCTCGGCCTGGATCGGCAGCTCGACCTCGATCTCCGAGCAGGTCGCCCGGAGGTCGTCGAAGAATTCAGAGAGCGCCCCGACCCGCTCCTCGAGGTCGCCCCCGGCGGGCTTCGCCGCCCAGCTGAGCATCACCCCGAGCGCCTCCTCGCGCTCATCGGCGTCGGAGAAGAAGCTCGCGACGCTCGCCTTGTAGGCCTCGGCCCAGGGCTCCAGCTCCTCCTCGATCAGGAGCTCGACGCGGCTACGGATCGCCGCCTCGATCCCCTCGAGCTGGCTCTCGAGGTCGGCCGACTCGAGCTTGCGCCGGGTCGGCGCCACCGGCACCTCGGTGTCGATGAATTCGCGGCGCGAGAGGGCCGCGGCGCTGATCTGGGCGTGCGCCTCGCCGCCCTCGGCGGCGCTCTCGGAGGCGCTCTCGGCCGCCGCCTCGGGGATCTCGCCGGCCTTGCGGAGGGCGATCCGGAGGGTGATCGGGCCGACCAGCAGGTTGAGCGCGACCACGGCCATGCCCGCGTTCGTGATCGGCGAGGCCAGGGCCGGGAGCTGCTCGGCGGCGAGGCCGACCAGCCCCAGGGTCACCCCTGCCTGGGGCAGATAGGCCAACCACGAGTACTTCTGCACCGTCGTCGACTCGCCGCCGGCCGCCGCTCCCAGGCGCCCGGCGAGGATGAAGGCGAGCGCGCGGGCGACGCAGAGGGCGATCGCGAAGGGCAGGATCGCCAGGGTCACCTCGAGGTTCACCTGGGCGCCAGCGTTGGTGAAGAAGACGACGAAGACCGGGAGCGCGACCACCTCGAGCGGGTGGAGGAGGTCGTGCTCGTAGGGCGTGAAGTTGCGGATGACAAAGCCCGCGACGATGAAGATCAGGAGCAGCTCCAGCTGCAGGTGGACCGCCTCGCTGAGCTTGGCGCTGAGCTCGGCGACCACGAGGATCATCGCCGCGACGAAGAGGAGCATCTCCGCCTTGACGAAGCGGATGTAGATATAGAGGAGCCCCGCGAGGACCAGCCCCGCGAGAACGCTGGCGCCGATCTCCTCGCCAACATGGACAAAGACGCTCGCGTCGAGGGCCGTGTCGGGCGAGGTCATCGACCTGGCGATCGCGATCGCGATCGCGAGGCAGATGACGACGACGACGTCCTTGAGGACCGAGATCCCGAGCACGAGGTCGCTGAGGCGCCCCTTGGACTTGGTCTCCGAGAGCACCGCGAGGGCGATCGCCGGCGAGGTGCCGACCGCGAGCGCCGAGAAGATGATCGCCAGGCCGATCGTCGCCGGCGACGAGTCGACGCCGAGGAAGTGAAAGGCCGACTCGAGGCCGAAGAAGGTCCCGCCGACGAAGAGGGGCAGGAGCAGGACCTTGAGACCGGTCGTCGCCGAGAGCGAGCGCCACATCCGGCCCATCGCCTTGGCGTCGAGCTCGAGGCCCGCGCTGGTCGCGATGAGCCCCAGCGCCAGGGTCTTGAACATCCCCATGTCGCTGACGACCGAGGACGAGAGGATGTCGGCGACGAAGGGGCCGAGGACGATCCCGGTGACGATGTAGCCGGTGACCTTCGGCAGGCGCAGGCGCGAGCCGAGCTCGGCGACCGCGTAGGCCGCGAGGAGAACGAAGCCGATCGCCGCCAGGGTCAGCGGATCGCTAGCGCTCTCGCTGCCGGCCTCGGGCACGTCCTGGAGGAGCGCGAGGCCGCGCATGACCAGGAGGAGGAAGGCGAGGACGACGAGCTGCCTCAATAGTCACCTCCGTCGACGACACGATGGGCCCGGGTGCGGGTCCGCGATGCGGAGGCGCTGTCGGGCTCGATCGCCGCGTCGGTCTCACCGGCGTCGGCGAGGATCCGGCGGACCGCGCCGTAGCTCCAGAGGTCGCTGAGGATGATACCGCCGAGGATGGTCGTGAGGGCGATAGGCGCTTGTTCCGGGAATCGCTGGGCGAACGAGACCGCGATCGCCACGGCCAGCCCCCCCTGGCCGACCAGGCCGAGGCCTAGGCGCGGCACGTTGGGCAGCTTGCGGACCATCCAGGTGCTCGACCAGCTGGTGAACCAGCGGACGATGATCCGGGCGGCGACGTAGGCCGGGGCAAGGAGCCACAAGAGGCCGGAGACCGGCGCCCAGAGGGCCCCCGCGAAGATCCGCAGGAGCACCAGGATCGGGTGCCGGATCGGCATCAGCGTCGTCTCCAGGCGCGTCGCGTGCCGCGAGGTGAAGGAGACGACAAAGCCGGCGATCAGGTTGACCACCAGCGGCGAGACCCCGAGGGCCGAGCCGGTCCCCGAGGCGAAGGTTACGGTGCCGACCGCCGCGAGGTAGATCCGCAGCTCGTCGCGCTCGCGACCGATGAAGAGGTTGAAGAGGAGGCCGATGAGGATGCCGACGCCGACCGTCACCGCGACCCAGATCGTGATCGGCAAGTGCGTCTGGCCGGCGGACTCGGCCGCGCGGGCCCAGACCAGGGTGCCGCCGAAGATCGCGATGGCGATGAGCTGGCTGACCTTGGCGTAGCCCAGGAGAAGATCGAGGATCGGCCCGCGCGCGCGGTGGAGGCTGGCGACCCTGACGATCACGACCGGCGACGAGACCGCCGCCGCGCAGCCGATCGCCAGCGAGAGCCAGAGATGATCGACGCTGCCCTCGAGGGCGAGGTAGTTGTCGCCGATGAGGACGCTGTAGAACTGGAAGCGCTCAGCGTCCGGCGGCGCGCCGATAAAGGTTTCGAGGAGACCGAAGGCGGCCGCCGCGACCAGGCCGATCAGCGCCATCGAGGCGATCGAGCCGCCCAAGGCCACGTTCGCCGGCCTCAGCGAGCTCCGCCCCCGGAGCCCGAGGAGGAAGCCGACGAGGCCGAGGAGGAGGTTGATGAGCGGCGCAAACTTGTCGAGCGCCTCCGCCGAGAGGATCACCGGGCGCAGCTGCGGACCGAGGATGATCCCCAAAAAAATGTACTCGATCCCCGACACCGCGAAGCGCGACGCGTACCGGGAGAGGAGGCGGCTGATCGCGAACGAGAAGACGACCAGCACGACGAGGAGGAGCGTCGGATTCATGGGGGACAGAGTTCGCTAGCGAGGAGTCTCCGTAATGCCCCTCCCTGGGTCAAGGAGACGGCCGCGCGGACACGCCCGCAGAGCGCTTCGACCCGCCCTAAATTGACCCTCCCGCCCGATACTGCGCTCAAGCCGCAGCGAATCGGCAAGTTTCAGGCACACTCGAGAAAGGAAGCTCTGAGAACAATTTGGCCCCTCGACTCAGCGTGATCTACGCGAGTCCTGCGAGACAATCTGCGAGACAATCTGCGAGGGGTTCGGCCCACAAGAGCCCCCCGCAAAGCCGAAGGCGTTCGCGACGAGGGAGCGCTCCAGTCGACCGCCCGAAGCAGACCGCCCGAAGCAGACCGCCCGAAGCAGACCGCCCGAAGCAGACCGCGAGGCTAGAGCTTCGCCAGCCCCTGTCGGATGAAGTTCGGCTGGACAAACGCGGCCCGGTGGATGTCGCGGTTGTAGTAGAAGCAGCCGGCCTCGATCGCGGCGAGGCGGGCCTCGTCGACGGCGAGCGGATCGACGCCGTTGCTCGCGTGGGTCCAGCTCCATACCCCGGAGCAGTAGAGCGGCGCCGGCCCGAAGTAGGGGTGGACCGCTGGGAACGCGGCCCGCAGCCGCGCCTGCGCCCTGAAGAAGATGTCGCGCTGGATGAAAGGCGAGGCGCTCTGGAGGGCGAAGACACCGCCCTCGGCGAGGCGCGCTCGGCAATGGCCGTAGAACTCGGCGCTGTAGAGCACCTCGCCGGGCCCCTCTGGATCGGTGCCGTCGAGGAGGATCACGTCGAAGGGCTCGAGATCCTCGCGGGCGACATAGGCCGCGCCGTCGCCGATGATCAGCTCGAGGCGAGGATCGTCCCAGGCCGAGCCGATCGTGCTGAGGTGACGCTTGGCGGCCTCGACGACCTCACCGTCGATCTCGACCATCACCAGCGACTCGACGCAGGCGTGGCGGAGCACCTCGCGGGCGCTCCCCCCATCGCCGCCGCCGATCAGGAGCACACGGCGGGCCGACTTCGCGCTGACCATCGCCGGGTGGACCATCTGCTCGTGATAGAAGGCCTCAGCGCCCTCCGAGGTGTTGAGAACGCCGTCAAGGCCGAGCACCCTGCCGAAGATCTCGTTCTCGAAGATGTCGATCCGCTGAAACTCACTTTGGCTGCGATGAAACCACTTCTTGACCTGCAAGCCGACGCGAAAGACCTCGCGATACGTCTCCTCGAACCAGTCGTCTGACATCCTCAAATCTCCGTTCGGCGTCCAGAAGAGCCTCCTCAGGCCCGGGCGACACGCTCACCGGGTGGCGACGCCGAACCCCTTGTAACGCGATGCAGGACCATTTTCCACCGCTCCGCAAGACCCCGTCGAAGCCTTGAACACGGGCCCCCTGTGCGGGGATAAACGGCCCATGGCTGGATTTCTCGAGTACGGCGAGTATGACGCCCTCGGCCTCGCGGCCCTCGTCCGCGACGGTCAGGTCCATCCCAGCGAACTCATCGAGGCCTGCTTGGAGCGGGTCCAGCGGCATAACCCCCGCCTCAACGCCATCATCCATCGGCTCGACGAGCGGGCGCGCAGGAGCGCCGCCCTGCCGATCCCTGAGGGGCCTTTTTCGGGTGTGCCCTTCCTCGTCAAGGATCTGCTCGCCGATATGGAGGGGCTGCCCACCTCTCGCGGCTCTCGCTTCTTCGCCGATGACATCGCCGACCGCGACTCCGAGCTCGTCCGTCGCTGGCGCGCCGCCGGGGTGATCATCGCCGGCAAGACCAACACCCCCGAGCTTGGCCTCCACCCGACCACCGAGCCCGCCCACTTTGGACCGGCCCGCAACCCCTGGGATACGGAGCGGATCACCGGCGGATCGAGCGGAGGATCGGCGGCGGCCGTCGCCTCGGGGATCGTGCCGATCGCCTCGGGCGGTGACGGTGGCGGCTCGATCCGGATCCCCGCCTCCTGCTGCGGTCTCTTCGGGCTCAAGCCGAGCCGCGGACGGACGCCGACCGGGCCGACCGCCGGCGAGCACTGGCGCGGCTTCGCCGTCGAGCACATCCTCAGCCGCTCGGTCCGCGACTCGGCGGCGATGCTCGACGCCACCGAGGGCGCTGACGTGGGCGCGCTCCACCACGCACCTCCGCCGGCGCGGCCCTTCCTCACCGAGCTCGGCGCAGCTCCAGGGCGGCTGCGGATCGCCCTCTCGGTCGAGCCCCTCCTCGGCGATCATCTGGACCCCGAGTGTCGGGCGGCGATCGAGGACACCGCGGAGCTCCTCACCGAGCTCGGCCACGAGGTCGTCCCGAAAAGGCCCTCGATCGAGGCAGGGCCCTTCTCCGAGGCTTTTCTGACGATGCTCTGCGCCGAGGTCAGGAGCGCGATCGAGGCCGGCGGTCGTCGCCTCGGCCGACGCCCCCGCTCCCGCGACTTTGAGCCGGCGACCTGGGTGATGGGCCTGCTCGGGCGCAACCTCCGGGCGAGCGATCTCAGCCTGGCGCTCGACCACCTGCACACCAGCGCCCGCAGGGTCTCCCGGCTCTTCGAGGACTACGACGTTCTCCTGACGCCGACCCTCGCCGCCCCCCCGCCGCGCCTCGGCGAACTGCGGCCGAAGAGCGCCGAAGAGCGCTTCCTCCGGCTCGCCGGCAAGCTCCGCGCCGGCAAGCTCCTCGACCTCCTCGGCGCCCTGCCGAAAACCGCCGAGAAGGTCTTCGCCTTCACCGCCTACACTCCGGTCTTCAACGTCACCGGGCAGCCGGCGATGAGCGTCCCACTCCACTGGAGCGCCGAGGGGCTGCCTATCGGCAGTCACTTCGTCGGTCGCTTCGGCGACGAGGCGACGCTCCTCCGCCTCGCCGCCCAGCTCGAGACGGCGAGGCCCTGGGCCGATCGCCGCCCGCCGTTCGGCTGATCGAGGCGCTCGGCGCGAGCGGTCAGCTCCACCTCGCGAGCGCCACGTGCAGCTCTCGCAGGTCTCCGCTCTCAGCCCGCAGAGCCGACCTCGACGCCCGGCGGCAGCGGCCTCCGACCGAGGAGCTTCTCGGCGGCGAGCAGCTCCCCCTCGACCGCGGCGCATAGGCCACTGCCGCGCTCGCCGACCAGAGCCTTGATCTTGGCCAGGGCCTGGCGGTTGAAGGCGAGCCCGGCGTGCGAGGCCTTCTCCCGGTTGACCGCGATCGAGGCGGCGAGGAGGCGGAGCGAGCCCTCGATCCGCCCCTGGGCGGCGAGCAGCTCCGAGAGGCTGGCGCTGGTCCGGGCGAGGCCGATCGCGTCGCCGAGCGTTTGTTGGGCCTCGAGCGCCGCGGAGAGGCGATCGGCGGCCCGCTCTCGCTGACCGCGGCGGAGCTCCAGACGGCCCATCGTCTCCCAGACTCGGGCAAGCTCGCGACGGTCGTCGAGCCGGGAATAGAGCTTCTCGGCGATGAGGCCGTGGTCGAGCCCCATGAGGAGCGCGTCGCGCTCACGACCGGCCTGGACCCGCGCGTGCAAGGGGACCCGCGCGTAGAGATGATGGGTCTCGGCGAGCTCGCTCATCGCCAGCGGCTCGTCCTCCTCACGACGCTCAAAGATCGCCCGCGACTCCCCGAGCAGATGAAGCGCCCGCACCGGATCGCCGAGGCGGATGTAGATCGCCGCCTGATCGTTGAGGAGGCTGGCGGCGCCCAGCGGATCGCCGGCGGCCATCAGCGCCCGGCTCGCCGACGTCAGGGCGGCGAGCGCCTGCTCGAGCGAGCGGAGATCGCCGCGATCGTAGCCGATCCCCGCGAGGGTCTGGGCGACCTGGGCCCGGAGCTCCGGCGGATCTTCGTCGGAGAGGAGATCACGGGCGCCGACCGCTGTCTCCATCGCCCTGTCGAGGCTGAGGTTGGGATGGGCCGCGGCGCTCCGCCACTCGACCCGGGCGACCTCGAGGCGGGCAGCGATCGCGAGGCGACGACGCTTCGTCGACATCGGCAGCTCCCCGAGGAGCGTCAGGGCTCGCCGGGCGTGGGCGAGCGCGTGACCGTCAGCACCGGCGAGCGTCGCGTCTTGGGCGGCCTCGACATAGCGCTGGGCCGCGGCGTCGCGATCCCCCGCCGCCGTGAGGTGCGCTGCCGCCCGCGCAGGATCCCGCGGACGACGATGACGACGGGAGCGATGCGCGCTCTTCGAGCGATCTGCTGGGACCGTCGGCCGACCCGCCGACCCGCCGAGCTCCGCTGAGCTCCCAGGCGATGCCGACGCGGCACCTCCGACGGCGGTCTCTTGACCGCTGGTCGGCGCGGCGGACCCTCGCACCTCCCCGCCCCCAGCGGACGTGCTCGCCGCTGCGCCGGGCTCGCCGCGTGCCGCAGCTCTCGCCGAGCTCGACGCCCGCTTCGCAGCTCCCCGCACAGCGTCCTCCTCGGGCCCGCTCGGCCTCTCGCTCGGCCTCTCGCTCGGCCTCTCGCTCGACCTCTCGCTCGACCTCTCGCTCGACCTCTCCTTCGACGGCTCGAGAGGTGCGCCCGTCGACGTCGCCGCGACGTTCTGCTCCGCAGAAGCCTTCGCCGCGGCGGCCGTGCTCGACGCAGGCGAGGCCTTCGGCCGCGATGCAACGCCCGCTCCCGTCGACGCCGCGGGGCTCGACACCGGCGCGGGATCTTCCCCCAGCGCCGACGGCCGTCGCGGACCGGAGACGACGGTGTCGGCCGGCCGCTGCGCCTCGATCAACACCTCAGCCTCGCCCCGCGGGGCGTTCGCGACGATCCCCTCGAGAAATTGCCGATCCGCGATCTCCCCGACCAGGCCCGCTCCGGCCTCCATCGCGTCGCTCTGCTCCTCCTCGAGCTCCCCGTCATCGCTGAGAAGACCGGCGAGCCGCTGGTGCCAGAACTTCGCCAATGAGGGCAGGACGGTCGCTCGCAGGCTCTTTCGCCATACGTGGTCGACGTAGATCCGCCCCTCCCCGCGATCCTCGAGCGGCGCCCCTGCGTCGGCCGCAGCCTGGAGCCGCAGCAGCACCTTCAGGGGCGAGAGATCGAGGAGGCGTGCGACCAGCTCGATCTCAAACCCAGCGCCGATCACCGCCCCCGCGCGGAGCACCTCGATCGTCTCGTCGGGCAAGCCCTGCCAGGGGATCCGCTTGCCGACCTCGGTGCCCTCGCTCGCCGGAGCGCCCGCCTGGACCACCGCCGAAAAGCCCTCGACCCGCAGCAAGGTGTCGAGGAGGATGCCCGCCATCCCGCCAGGCTGACGTGAACGAAAGACCAGGAGCATCGGTAGGCGGAGCCAGGCGGGCCGCTGCAGGAGATCCCGCAGCGTCGCCAGGGTCGCGTCATCGGCGGCCTCGACCACGTCGAAGATCAACAGCGTGCGCTGCTCCGTACTGTCGACCAGGCGGTTGGCGACCTCGACGAAGCCTGCGTCCGCGCCCCCGTGGGAGAGCTCGCCGAAGAGATGACGGCGGAGCCCGCTGACCACCCGCGAGCGGGCGAGGGCCGCGAGCGGCAGCCCCTCGCTCTCGCCGAGGACCGCCTCGATCCGCCGCTGGGCGAGGGCGAGCGGCCCAAAGGTCGAGGGCGGCCCGTCGCAGCTCACCCGGATCGCCCGGATATCCCCCGGTAATGTCGGCATCCCAAGGCCGACGAGGGCGACATGACGCCCCCCTCGAACCCGCTCCCACACCGCATCAGTCACGCTGGTCATAGCGGCGAGACTTTGCCACGGGCCGCCGCTCCTCGGCGCCGCGATGGCCCGCAAAGATCGTCCCAGCGACTAGATTGCGCACACCGCACACCGCACACCGCACAC
>Ga0316189_10004688_pt1 | contig 13139 bp, 12 predicted proteins | sample LowCovwburrow_MG_FD_204930 | JGI IMG/M metagenome (GOLD analysis project Ga0316189, IMG submission 204930) | Coastal sediment microbial communities from Maine, United States - Lowes Cove worm burrow | ecosystem: Environmental > Aquatic > Marine > Coastal > Sediment | place: USA: Maine... | reverse complement strand
GCTTCAAACCACCTAATTGTAAGCGTTTACAGGGTGCCGCAGATGCAAGGCGTCGGGTGCGCAGACGTACTTTTGTACTTCAAGTGCCCGACAACAAAGCAGATGCGGTGCCCTGTGAACGCTTACGAATGAGGTACTCAACGATTGCAGAGCCTGCAGCGCAACTTATGCATTAGAACTCGTAAACAAATAACATAATCTCACTCGGATATAGAAAAACGCAACAGTCTCATCTTCGCCGAATCCGACAGGAACCTGCCTTCCGTCTTAACGCCGGTGGGATTTGAAAAAGTCCCAGATGATCTTGGCGGCATCGAAATTCTTCAGCGGGTCGTTTTCGGCCAGATCGGCCGTAAAATATGTACCGGGCCACACGTGACCCCAGCCCTTAATCAGCCAGAGCGCGACTGTGGTTTCGTTTTTACAGTTTCCCCAGGTTTTGATCAGAACGCTCTCGCTCCTTATGGTTTGAGTGACCGGTTGGGGATCGCATCCGTCGCGGTTAACCCAAAAATCAACCGAATCCGCCACCGACCAATAGGTGCGGGTCCCGCCCCTGTGGCGGCTAACGCCGCCCTCATAGGGTACGTCATCGTCCGCCAGACCGTGGAAGGTAATGACAGAAAGCGGCTGAATTGGCTCCGGTATGCGCCATTCCGGAGCATCCGCCGCAGGTCTTCCGCCAATGGATGCGGCGAGTGGTGCAATGGCCGCCAAAAGCTCTCCCCTCTCTGCTGCAAAGCGGTATACCAGCATGCCGCCGTTGGAGAAACCGACCATATAGATTCGATCACGATCGATCTTTAATCGGACGTCTACGTCCTCAATGGCTGCGGCAACAAATCCAACATCGTCTAATTTGTCGTCGGCAGCTTTTCCACAACAGTGTCCGGCATTCCAGTGCTGCAGAAACCCCATAATTCCGAACCCGTTGGGATACATGACGATAAAATTCTCAGTGTCCGCCAGTCGGCTGAAATTTGAAAATTTTTCCATCCCCTCAGCTGTGTCGAAAGCCCCGTGAATGACGACAACCAGGGGTAACGGTATTTCTGGTGTATAACCGGGAGGGATATGGACCAGGTACGTGCGGCGAAACCCGTTTATGCGGATGTCCACTGCGCCCTGATAGGTCTTTGGCCTCACGAGACGGTTATCCTGCGGCAAAGTGGACCGGCAACCGATTGGAAACTGAAAAACAATCAGTAGAACGATCCCGGTCAATCCCCAAATGATTATGTTGCCTCGCGCCATCTCTACCCTCGCTATCCTTGAGTAGCACTCTGATCCCGATCAATGCCCCGAGCATGAGCGCGGGTGCGGCCATCCGTTGCTCGAGTTGAAAAACATCCTGCCGCCTTCTCAACTAAATCTTTCACTGCAGGCACACAAGCGTAAAAACATGTTGTCGCACAGCATCGTGAAATGCATGGCTCGGAGCATCATCATCGATTTGAAAACGGCTTTCATAAGCGCCGACGGTCGTGACCCGAACGCGTCGCCATGCGTCGGCCAGGTTAATGTCCAGGGCCTTGGTCACCGCTTCCTTGATCGACCAGATTCGCACTGCAGTTTCGGCCTCGCCAAGCGGAGTTTCCCGAACCAGGGCCATCTCCGATTCACTCATATAAAGGCGGCGTGATTTCAGCACGCGCCCGGATATCTTTTCGACGTCGATTCCCACCGGCCGGTCGCAAGCCACCGCGACGCTGAACCGGTTGTCGTGTGACACCGAACACGCACAAACATCGCCCCCGTCTGTCCTGGGGCAGCAGGGATGCGGCCTGTCCGCAAAGACGGTGGCGATGTCCCGGGGGTCGGTCACTTCGTCATGGCCGGAAAGTGTCCTGGAAAGTCGTTTGCATGCCAGACGCGCCGCCAGAAAACTCTTGCGGCGCTGATCGCCCATTTTGTCGAAGCGGATTTTTTCTTTCGTCGACAGCACCTTTTTCGCAAACGGCGTCACGGATTTCAGTTCGATCACCGAAATTGCCCGACACTGGGCGGCGATCCGCTCCGCTGTCTGCTTCTGCCCTCCCGCCGCGATCCATCGTGGTGGTTTCAGCTTTCCGCCGCTCACATCGTGCATGCGCACACCGGCTGCCGTTTCGCATAGCCGGCCGCCGCCGTCAAATATCCGCAGGTCGAAAATCAGCAGGCCCGATTCCACCCGAACCGGGATCACATGCCCGAAATAAGTGTCGCCGGGGCGAGTGTTCCTGTAGATCCGGCGTCGGTCGACAGCCAAGGGAAACGCGACGACATCTGCGAAACGCTGCCCCCAGACGCAGGCGGCGTGAAACGCCGCATCGAGGGGAAAAGGCGACCCGAGCTGTCGCGTCCGTTCCTCACCCACCGGGTCGACGGGGGTCTTGATTTCGGCAATGGCCCCTCCGCCGGCGAGGTGCAGTCTCGTCACGTTACGAAAGGCCGGTCCGAAAGGAACCAGGTCGCGATAGATTTTTTCGGCCTGTACGGTAAAGCAGGCCCCCTCCAAAGCGGATGCTAGATCGAGCGCCAGATCCGGCATGTCGGGTTTTCGACGGGAAAACCGCACGGCGGCATGTTCTTTGACCCGCGTCATGGCCGCCTTCTTCGATTTTGTCCGGGTCGCCAGCACGGCTTGAACATCGCCGTTCTCGTAAAGCGCCAGATCGCAGAAAGCCGCTGTGGTTTTTGCTTCAAGATCGAGAAACAGGAATTTGTCGAACCGCAGATCGACCATGGCGGCCACATCGGTTCCGGGTTGAAACCCCTTGGCCGCCCGAGCCAGCAACTCCGCGGCTTCTACCGCCGGCAACACGGCGCGGCCGTCAACGCAATGGTCCTTCAGGTAAGGTCGCAAAGGGATTTCTAAGTGTATGGTCGCCAATTTGACTATTCCGGAAAGATCTTCCATAGCTGGGCTGTCTTGTCGTCAACCGCCACCGGGATTCCCGCGGCATTGACCGCGCAGTGGCGCGTGAATCCCTTGCAGGCCATCTCGCGGCTTTCTTCCCGCGTAATGACATAATCGAAACGGAGTTTGACCCTTTCGAGAAGGGACGGCCGGGTGTAGATGCACATGGCATCGTCATAATAGACTGGGTTGTAATAGTTGACGCCGATTTCGATGATCGGGTAGATGGTACCGCTTTCCTCGATTTCCTTATAGGGGTAACCGGTGTCGCGCATCAGGGAGGCCCGCCCGAATTCGAAGTAGCGCAAGAAATTGGCGTGATACACCACCTGCGAGCGGTCGGTGTCGGCATAGAGAGTCCTCAGCCGACTGCAGTGCCAAACCAGCCCCTCGGTTTCATCCTTGACATATCGCTTGTCGCCATCGAACACCAGCGGGACAAAGGGTTTCGGTCTCACATTACACTCCTCTGAAAACGACACAGCAGTTGGTCCCGCCGAATCCGAAGGAATTGGATAGGAAAAACTCATACCTCTGCCGGCGCGCACTGTTCGGGACCACGTCAACATCGGCCAGTTCGGGGTCGGGCACATGATTGACGGTCGGCAGGAGCAGCCCCTGCTGCATCGCCTCTATTCCCAGGGCGGCCTCGATAGCGGCGGAGGCCCCCAGGGTGTGGCCAATCTGGGATTTGTTTGAAGAAATCGGTGTTTTCGCCAATTTCGGGCCGAACACCTCTCTGAGGCACTCGACCTCGACCCTGTCACCCTTCTGGGTCGAGGTGCCGTGCGCGTTGACATATCCGATGTCGCCCGGCGTCAAACCGGCATCATCGAGAGCCTCTCTTATGGCGCGAATGATCGTAGCGGCATTCGGCAATGTGAAGTGGTGAGCGTCGGAGGTCCAGCCGATGCCCATGACCTCGGCCTGCGGGGTCAGCCCGCAGGCCGTCATCATTTCTTTGGCCGCCAGGACCAGGACCCCTGCACCTTCGGACAGGACGATTCCCTTTCGGTCGTGGCTGAAGGGTCGCGATGCCTGTACCGGATCGGCATAGGCGCGGTCCCGGGGTCCGACATAAATGGTGGCCCTCATGTTGGCGAATCCCTGGATGATTTCGGGGATTAAAGCCGTGTCGACGCCGCCGACCAGGGCAAAATCACAATCCCCGTCCCTTACCATCCGGGCACCGATGCCGATGGCATGGTTACCGGAAGCACAGGCCCCCTGAGGTGAGAATATCGGTCCGGTGAACCCCTTCAGCATGCCGGCCTTGCCGGCGGGAACGTTGGCACACAAGTTGGGCAACAGGTAGGGACTGACTTTAAGCGGTCCCCGGTTTACGTAATTGTCCATGGCGACCCGGAAGGCGTCGGTTCCATTCAGAGCCGACCCGATCAGGCAAGCGGTTCGGGGCCCGGTGTCACCGTCGATGGGCAGTCCGGCCCGGAGAAGAGCCTCTTGGCACACGGCCATGGTCAGAAAGACATAACCGGCGCTCCAGTTATAAGCCTCCCTGGGGACAACAAAATCGAGTGCTGTCGGATCCCAGTCCGGAATCTCCCCCACGATGGAAAAGCCCGAGTCCATCTGGAATCGGGTCAATCGTCTGAAACCCGCCTCGCCGTTCACCGCCCGCTGCCAGGTGGTATCAAAGGTCTGGCCCAGCGGCGTCGCCGCCCCGTATCCCACGACGAAGACGCGCCTGTTGAGAGGAGTTTTCATGAGTTTTCAACCTATTTAGTGCCATGCCGGTCAGGCTGTTCTGTGCAGCACCACACAAGCATTGCATCCGCCGAAGCCGAAGGAGTTTTTCAGTACGAACTCCTGGTCCAGCCGCCGCGCACCTTCAGCCACGCAATCGAGCGGTATCTCCGGATCGAGCGTGTGATTGATGGTCGGCAGGAGAGTGCCCCTGAGCATCCCTTCCACGGCGAAAATGGTCTCGATCGCGCTGGAGGCGCCCATGGCGTGACCGATCAAGGATTTATTGGCCGAGACCGGCGGAAGATGATTGCCGAAGATTGTACTAAGGGCCTGATATTCGACCCTGTCACCCACTTTCGTGGAAGTAGCATGGGCATTTACGGAGGCGACATCATGCAACGATATCCCCGCCATGTCAATGCTCTCGGCCATGCACCGGGCGACGGTCTCCAGACGGGGCGCCACGAAATGACGGGCATCCGATGTCATGGCCCATCCGGCGAGTTCGATACCGAACTTCAGCTCGTGGGCGCCGGCGAAGTCCCTGGTGGCCAGGATGATGCATCCCGCGCCCTCGGAAATCACAAAGCCCCGGCGGTCGAGGGAAAAAGGCCGGCTGGCGCGTAGCGGCGATTCCGGCTCGCCCGGTTTTTCCTGATAGGCGCCGTTCATGGTCGCAAAACCGGCCACAATCGGTTCGACCAGGGCGAAATCGACCGCCCCGCAGATGGCGACATCGGCCCTGTTGGCCTCCAGGAGCATGGCACCGACAATCATCGAGGTCACTCCGGTGGCGCAGGCGGTGATGGTGGCCGTGATCGGACCGGTCGCCCCGGTCAGAATCGATACTTTACCGCCCACCATGTTAATGCACGAGTTGGGGTTGGCATAAGGCGGCGGCAGCTTACCCTCGGCAACCATGCGCCGATCGGCCGCCAGGACCGCATCCTGCCCTCCGACCGCCGAGCTGAAAGTAACGGCGACCCGCGGCGACAGTGAGGGTGTGATGTCGATACCGCTTTTGGCCAGTGCCCGGTAAACCACCAGCATGGCATACTTGAAAATCGGAGAGGGCCAAAGCGCCAGGTTACGGGGGCTCAGGAAAGGGTAAGGGTTGGTGTCGATGTCAGCCACCTCCCCTGAAATTCGGACCGGGAATCCCTCCGGAACGGGAAACCGGGTCAGACGGTCGATCCCGCTGTGTCCCTTGACGGCCCGGCCCCACTGGGTTTCAAGGTCGGTCCCCAACGCGGAAACGGCATCGTAGCCGACAATGACGGGAGGGGGTGAGGTCATAGATCACAAGTTTTCGTGCGAAAATAGACTGGGTCCCACTAAGCGGATAACCCGGAACCAGTAAATAGAAACTTGAAACTTGAAACTTGAAACTCGCAAATAGGAATTCGAAACCAATCCGAAATTGACAATTGAAACCCAGAACCTTGAACTCTCCGATTCCTGAACCTTTGAACCCTGAACCATCACCAGGGAATAAACTGGTAGAGCTTGGCAAACATCTCGTAGACCTCGATCCAGTTTTGCAGGTCTCTGGTCGTACGGATGTGGGCGCGCTTGTTCACCATCACCCAGCTCATGTGCGCGGCACCGTCCTTGCAAGTCGAGCAGTCCCTGGTTTCCGAGGTGCAGCAGCGATGCATGGTCTTCAAGTCCGAAGCCCAGCGAATGAATTCGATCAGGCGTTTCGGCTGCGGGTGGCGGTGGTCCAGCGGCAGAGTCACCGACGGACACTGGTCCCAACCGAAGCGCCGACCCAGCATTTTGCCGGTCGTGATGATTTCGTGATAGTATTTCGAAGAAATAACGGCCGACGGATAGGCATCCAGCATCGCGTCCATTTCCGTGCGGATGTCCGCGAGCTGTTGCGGGGTCCACGAAAACCCGTCGACGCCTTCATCGTTGGAAAGCAACTGCATGTGGACCTTCAACCCGGCTTCGTTGATTTTGCGGATGATTCTTTCCGTCTTTCCGATCTGGTTCGGGGTGATGGTGTAAAGATAGTAGACAAATGGATCACCGGCGTAATTTTTGCTCGATATACGAAAGGTGTCTTTTCCGCGCAGGGTCTTTTCGTCTTGCTCATCGCCCCACAGCGAGATCCCGATCATCATATCGGGAAACCGGTCGCGCGGCACCTTGATCAAGCCGTTGGTGGCGCAGAAAGTGGGCAGTCGCTTGTAGAACGCTTCGACGCGGTCCAGGCACAGCGTGGGTTCCCCGCCGATCAAAATGGCAAGGTTCACGCCGCGCTCTTTTTCCTGATCGATAAACGCCTCCCACTTTTTGATATCCGTTTCCTCGGGCGCCGCCTTGTGTTCGTCCGAGGAGAAGAAAAAGCAGCCTTTGCAACGCAGATTGCACCGATTGGTGACGTCGTAGATCGAGCTGCGGATGTTGAGCTTGGAAATCTGTTTGTAGCGTGCATACCATTCGGAATCCAGCAAGGAGCTGACGGTCTTCATACAAGGTCTCCCTGATAACCTGCCGATAGCGGGTCACGATTCATTCCCTCGGTTTCCGTGATCAGAAAAGTCGATGGCCAGGCGGAGCGGACAGAACATCGGCAAGATTGGCGCCTTTCTCATACCCCATGACCCATACGGCAAGATACGTTTCCACGTAATCAAGCCAGGCCTTGAAAGTGTCGGGATCCGTCGCGTGCCGAAACAGCCGGGCCGTGACCACGGCGCTGCCGGCGGCATAATGCCGGCAATCTTTGCAATCGGTGTCCGGAACACAGCAGGCCGCACTTCGATTCCACGTGAGGTCCGTCCGATACTGCCGGAATGACCGCCCGAGTCCGATCGCGGTGGAGGGATTCATACGGGGGTATGGGCAGCTGAATAGGTCATGCAGTCCGGACGAGTGGGTGTGGACGACGGCGTTGTAGCGGGAAAAAAGGACCGTGTCTGGATACTTTTCCAACAGGTCGATCATGGTGTTTCGGCATTTTTCGAGTGAAGCCGCCGTGTGGCGCAGATTTCCGTTAAAGCCCACCGGCGCCGAAAACATGTTGAAGGTCAGCCGGCATCCGGCGGCGGCCAGTCGATCCGCAACCGGTCGAGCCTGATCGATATTCTCGCGCGTAAACGTGTAGACGAAAACGGCCCGGGGATCATTGCCGTAATTGTCGAGCTGCCGCCGCAGCATGTTTTTGGCCTTGCGAATCCTCAGGCTGGTCTCATCCGACCCCCACACGGAAATGTGAATCCGATATCGAATCGATGATGGGATCGCTTTCAGCCCGTTGGTGGCAATGGCCCCGAGCGGCATTTCCTGGTAGCAGACCTCGCAGAGTTCGGGGACCAGCGCGGGTTCGGCACCGGCCAGCACGACATAGGTGATCCCCCGCTTCTTTTCCGCCTGCAGCAGCCGGCGCCACGCCTCGGGATCACTTTTTTCGGGGGCAAACTGTTTGTCCCCCGCGTAATAATAACACCCGTCGCAGCGAATATTGCAGCGGTTGGTCATGTCATAGGTCGATTCCCGCAAAAAGAACCATGTCCTCACCTTCTGCCAGCGTTCTCTGATCAGGGGGTCGGCCAGAATATCGGAAAACGTCCATTCCGCCGCAGGTACCGGTGTTTCACCGGCGTCTGTTATGTTGTATACAATCGCCAAGGGCCTAAGCAGCGGCTCCTTCGGACGCCTTTTCGTCTAATTTCCATTCGATATACTCGGCAATTAACTGAACATTGGTCAGTTTCGGATAGTCGTCTTCATCGATTCGGATGGCATATTCATCGCGGATCACCAACGCGACGGTGGCCAGGTCCATACTGTCGATGCCGACCTCGTCCACGAGGTCGATCTGAGGATCGAATGTTTCAGGCGTCACATCTTCGAGTTTCAGCTCCTGAATCATGATTTCGGCCACCCGGAAAATGATGTTGTCAATGCTGTTCATTCGTGTGCACTCCTTGCTCTTAAATATTGGGCAGTGTTTGCGGCTCCCGAAGACCTTCCCGCTCTTTAAGCGTCATGCTGCCGCTGCAGGCGATGTCGCGGTCGACGACGATCCGAAAAGTGAAGACACCTTCTTTGTCCACTTTTGGCGCGATCGTTATTTTCAGGCAATCCTGCGGTCTGATGATCTTTTTGAACTTGACCCGGCTGAATCCGGCAAGGCTGAAGAGTCTTTTCCGTGCCCCGCACACCGTGTCGTAGACAATCCCGAGTTGGGCGATCCCCGGCAGAATCGGCTCGCCGGGGAAATGGCCGGAAAACCATTGCGATACCGGCGGCACCCGAACCTCGGTCGAGATATCACCCGCTTCGGAGATGTCGATATAATTCAACTCATGCCACATGAAATATTCCTTTATAGCCGAATTTAATAAAAAAATCAACCACTAACCCGCGCTACGCGCCATTCATCGAATGCGGTGCTCCCAAAGGGGGCCGGAATACCCGCGCGCATGCATTTTGGAAATAACACCGGCGGTTTGTTCCCCGCCGTCTCCGATAATCCAGTTCAGTCGTCCGTCGGCACGCTCCCGCACCCGGGCCAGGATCTCGCGGCCGCCGATCTCGGGCGACCGGTAGAAGAGCGGTTCCAGAAGATTGCCGGATGCCTCTATCTGCCCGTCTTGACAAGCGATCTCGTAAAGATCGGTTTGGGGATAAATGCGCATACCGCAGAAAAAGAAGAGGACGCACTTGTCGAGCCTCTCGATTCGCTCCAGAGTTTCAACCATGGTCGTGGGGGTCTCGCCCGGCCCGCCCAGCAGAAAGTAGTGGGCGACATAAATACCGGCCGCCACGGCGGCGGCGTGCGCTTCGAACACCTGGCCGACACGAAATGGTTTGCGGTAGGCCTTCAGTACCACATCGGAAAGGGATTCCGTACCGAATTCGACATGAGTCAACCCGGCGTCGGCCAGAATCCGGTAATAATCGCCGACCGGAGAGACGGGTGCGAAAAAAGCACCCCAGGGGATGGATACCCCGGCCTTTTTAAAGGCCTGCGCCACGGCCAGACTGTGCTCCACACTGGCGTTGAAGGCCGAGTCGGACACGAAAAAATAGCGGGCCCCCGCCTCCTGCAGCCGGCGCGCCGTATCGGCGACCTCTTGCGGATCGAAAAGCCGCATCACATGCCCCTCGATCTGCGGATAGGTGCAGTAGATGCAGTTGAAGCTGCACCCGCGCTTGGTTTGGAGGTTCAGCATGCCGCCATTCTCGAGATAGTAGCCCAGATGCGGCAGTTGCGGGTCGAACTTCCTGACGATGCCGTTTGGCCATGGGGTTGGAAATACCACCGGGGAGTACTGCGTCACAACGCCGGGAATCGACGCGGCATCTCGGTGGCCCTCTAAGGCCTCCAGCAGCAGGACCAACCGTTCGCCCTCGCCGATAATTCCGTAGTCGGCCCCCAGCGCGCGCATTGTCTCGTCCGGAAAGATCGTAAATCCGCTGCCGCCGAGGATAATCGCCGCGGAGGAGCGGGCGCGCATGTGAGCGGTCAACTCTTTGTATCCTGCAAAAAAACCCTTCGGATTAGAGGCATCGGAGGTGTCGACGTTGCGGATGGACATACCGATGACATCGGGTGTAAACGCGTCGATGACTGTAAAGAGAACATTCTCGTCATCTTCGGCATTCAGGTCGAGGATCCGAACCTGATGATGGTCTGCAATCGCACCGGCGACATAATCGAGTCCGAGTGGATACACCGGATAAGGTTGGGTCAAGGTATTGGCGGAGACCAGCAGAACCTTCATCGTCGCAGGACCTCGACGGCCGTCACATGATTACCGAACCCCATAACCAGGGTGCCCTTGTCGGCCAAGCGGGTGGAACGGCCGTTGCAAAGCGGAGCGGGGATCGTGCCGGTCTGCGTGAAGGTGACCGCCATGAACAGTGCCACAGCCGACGCGGAGGCGAATTCCCCGATAAGTTTTCGATAGTCGATCACCGGCAGCGTGATACCGGAGCAGGCCCGGAAGGCTTCCAGTTGAGCAACACCGGTTTGTCGCTGAGCCGCCGGGATTCCGGCCAGCAATGCGCCGAAGCGAGCCCTGATCCGCTCCGGGCCGCCCAGGCTGTTCACCAAAGTGGCCGTAAAATCGGCATCCCTACCCGCTCTGGCGTAAAACGCCGGAAAAACGGTCACTCCGGCCGCCGTCGAATCCGGGTTCAACAGCAGCGCCGCACCACCGGCCGAGGGAATGTCGTCCGCCCGAACGGACGGGTCAAATAGAGCCGACAGCGGTTCGTGGTATTCGTCGGCGCCGACGACAAGGGTCGTCCGGCCCTCCTCCCGGCCGAGATATCCGGCGGCGATGAGCGCCTGTTCGAATGACGCATCTCCGCCGGTTGTGGTCACGTTGGCACCGGTTGTCCCGAACATCATCGCCACCTGACCGGCCGGCGCGTTGTGCACCGAACCGATAAAATCAGTCGGACTGGGAAACCTTTCCCCGGTTTCATAAAGGCCTTTGAGAAATGCATGTGTCTCGGACAGCGCTCCCCAGCCGGTGCCGAAAAAGATGGTCGCCGGCGGATCCTTTGTCCCCGAACGAGTCCGGGCGTCTTCAGCCAGCGCCATCACCATCCGGGGCAAGCATTTGAGCCGTCTGACCCGATGTGCCGGCAGAATGGCGGATATGTCATCTAACCTGAGAACGCCCTTGCACGATTCGCCTGCCCTCAGGCGTGTCAGAGTCCGGTCGGTGGTTCCCGCACCGGTCATACACGCGCTAGAGGTCACCAGCATCGGGCGGGGGACATCCGCATCCGCCCGTTGCCGTTCCGCCGCCGGAGCACCAATCACGACGGCGGCATTGTTACCGCCAAAGCCGAATGAATTCACCAGTACCGTGCCGAGGCCTGCCTGAAGGGGCCTGGTCACGGGATTCAGTCTCAGTTCCGGGTCCGGGTGGCAGGTGCCGGTGTTGGCGGGTATCAGTTGGGCATCGATACAGATCGCGACCGTCACCGCCCCCAAGGCGCCGGCTGCGGCCAGCGGATGACCGGCAGCACCCTTGAAAGATGACACCGGCGGCGGACGATCCCCAAATAACCGCTTGACGGCCCTTGCCTCGGCCAAATCGTTATCCGGCGTACCGGTACCGTGAAGATTGATGTAGTCGACGTCGGCCGCAGTCAGTCCGGCGTCATCGATCGCCGACACCATCGCCGCGTAAGCGCCGCGCCCTTCGGGGTGTGGAGCGGTCGGGTGGTAAGCATCACAGGACAGGCCGGCACCGAGGAATTCGGCAACCGCATTGTGGGAATCGTCGGCTACCAGCATCAGCATGGCCGCCCCCTCACCCACGGACATGCCGCGCCTGTCCTTGTCAAAAGGCCGAGCGCCAAGCGGGTCGATAAGCTTGAGGGCGTTAAATCCATAATAGGTCAGACGACACAGAGAGTCGACCCCACCTGCGAGAACCCGGCGGGCCTTTCCGGTCCTCAACATTTCCAGAGCAAGTTTGAGTGCGACCGCCCCCGACGAGCAAGCAGTGGACACGGTCAAAACGGCACCTTTGCATCCGACCCGATCGGCAATGTCTTCGGCTACCGAACCGGCGGCATGCCAACGGTACGCGGCTGGGTCAACGACCCCCTCTTTCAGGAGATCCTCGGTGGTCCGCATCCCGCCGGTTGTGGTGCCCACCACCACCGCATCGGGTGCCTCGCGGCAGCTTGCCATGGCCTGGTCGGCGGCCAAGCGCGCCAGCTGGTGGGTCCGGGAAATGGGCTGCCTATCGAGAGAAATCCGGACCTGGCCGACCGGCAGAGGCGTGTTATCTGGTGTCTCAAAGAGACTCAGGGGCCCGAGATGGCTCCGTCCGGCGGCAAGGGCCGCACGGGTTTCGGCAACACCGGATCCAAGGGGACTGACAGCTCCCATACCGATTATGAAGATCCGCACACCGGTCATTTAAGCGGGCCGGGAGTGTTGTCGGCGATGTAGGTTGCCATGGCAGCCAGGTTTGCAAAGACTTTTTCACCCAGTTTGCGATTTTCGATTCGGACGCCGTAGTCTTTTTCAATCATGATGACCATTTCCAGCACGTCGATCGAGTCGAGTTCCAGTTTGCCGCCGATAAGCGGGCCGTCCGCATCGATATCCTCCGGCTGAATGTTTGTCAGATCGAGCAAGTCGATAATTTTGACTTTGAGTTCACTGATCAGTTGTTCCATAAGGCTGGCGTGCATCAAAGATTTCCCAGAAGGGTTCTTCATCGGTTTCCCATCCAGATTTCACTACGATTCGCAAAGTTTTTAAATTCAGGTAATGGCACGGAGGCGATCGCGGGTGTACCGTGCAGGCGATTGAGCCAATCGACGCCGGAATTGCGGAAAAGGGTCATTTATGTTTGGAATACACCTGAGTCGAGTCGCTCCTCGATGATCACCCATTGGACGAGCGGCTCATTCTTTACAGCACTGCCAAATTAATGTATCCTTTTGCCTTGTTTGACGTCGAACTGGCGGAGAAAAGCTGGTTATGGACGGAAACGCATCGACAAACCGTGTGTATACTAATAATATTGAATAATCGCCT
>Ga0316189_10004686_pt1 | contig 13145 bp, 10 predicted proteins | sample LowCovwburrow_MG_FD_204930 | JGI IMG/M metagenome (GOLD analysis project Ga0316189, IMG submission 204930) | Coastal sediment microbial communities from Maine, United States - Lowes Cove worm burrow | ecosystem: Environmental > Aquatic > Marine > Coastal > Sediment | place: USA: Maine... | reverse complement strand
TCCTCGGCCCGCCCGCGCCCAAGATCCCGAAAAAAGATGTCGGCCACAGATCCCGACGAACGCCGCATCGTCCGCCCTGGGTCGCCGCTCTCCCGAGGTCGACGATCGCGGCACGAGGGCACACCAAAGCTCGACCTCCCCCCACGCTCGCGGTGAGAGGCCACCCCCGGGCCTCTCGCGAGCCCGAGACGATCCTCCGCGGGCCTTCACGGCCCTTCGCGCCGCGAATGTGGTAGGCGATCGAGGATGACTTCCCCCGCCGCGGCTCCGCCGGTGTCGATCATGAGCTCCCGTCAGCTCGCGAGCTGGCTCGCCGAGGTCGACGTCAGCGTCGCCCTGACGACGTACCAAGCGGGCAAGCTCTTCCTCCTCGGGCGGCAAGAGAACGGCCGGATCGGGATCCATGAGCGGACCTTCAACCGCTGCATGGGCCTCCACGCAGGCCCGAGCGGGCTGTGGATGAGCTCGATCTATCAGCTCTGGCGCCTGACCAACGCGCTCGATCCGGGGGTCGTCCACGACGGCTTTGACCGCCTCTTCGTCCCCCGCGTCGCCTACACCACAGGTGACCTCGACATCCACGACATCGGCGTGCTCGCCGACGGTCGGCCGATCTTCGTCAACACCCTCTTCTCCTGCCTGGCGACGATCGCCGACGACGCCTCGTTCGCGCCCCTGTGGCGGCCACCGTGGATCTCCCGCCTCGCCGCCGAGGATCGCTGTCACCTCAACGGCCTGGCGATGGGCGAGGGCGAGGCCGCTGGTCGTCCCGCCTATGTCAGCGCGGTAGGCCGCAGCGACGTCGCCGACGGTTGGCGCGAACATCGACGTGCGGGCGGTCTGGTCGTCGACATCGAGAGCGGTGAGGCCGTCGCCAGAGGCCTGTCGATGCCCCACTCTCCCCGCCTCCACCGCGGCGAGCTGTGGCTCCTAGAGGCGGGCTCCGGCTACCTCGGCGTCGTCGATCGCCAGCGGGGCACCTTCGAGCGGCGGGTCTTCTGCCCGGGCTACGCCCGCGGCCTCGCCTTCGTCGACCGCTACGCCCTGGTCGGCGTCTCGGCCCTACGCCAAGACCGGACCTTCGCCGACCTCGAGCTCGGCGAGACCCTCCAAAAGAAGTCCGCCGAGGCGCGCTGCGCCCTCCTGGTGATCGACCTGGAGCGCGGCGACATTGTCCACTGGCTCCGCTTTGACGGCCTTATTCAGGAGCTCTACGACGTCGCCGTCCTCCCCGGCGTCCGCCGACCGATGGCCCTCGGCCTGCGCAACGACGAGATCCGCCGGATCCTCACCGTCGGCGCGGCGGCCGAGCTTCCCCGTCCCTGAGAGGTGAATTGGCCCCAGCGCCGCGCCTCGTGTAGGTTGCGCCCATGCGCCGCTCGCTCCTCCTGGTCCCCGCCCTCCTCCTGGTCCTCCCCGCCTGCGGTAAGGATGCCCCGAAGGACAGCAAAGGTGAGGCCGACAAGCCCGCCGCCGCCGAGGCCAAGCCCGAGGCCAAGCCCGAGGCCAAGCCCGAGGAGACGTGGAGCTTCACCGTGCCGAAGGGTCTCAAGGCGCCCGAGGTCCCCGCGGACAACCCGATGAGCGCGGCCAAGGTCGCCCTCGGTCACAAGCTCTTCTTTGACAAGCGCCTGAGCGGCGACGGCTCGCGCAGCTGCTACTCCTGCCACCAAAACCAGCTCGGCAACGCCGACGGTCGGGCCAAGGCGCTCGGCGCTGGCGACAAGGAGCTCGGCCGCAACTCGCCGACGATCTGGAACGTCGCCTACCACTCCTCCCTCTACTGGGACGGCCGCGCGCCGAGCCTTGAAAAGCAGATGCTCGGCGCCTGGAAGGGCGGCAACATGGGCGCCGGTGATGATCTGGCGGCCAAGGCCAAGGAGATCGCCGCCCTCGACGGCTACGCGGCGGAGTTCCGGACGGTCTTCGGCCTCGCCGAGGGCGACGACGTCACGCCCGAGCACATCGCGATGGCTGTCTCCGCCTACGAGCGCACCCTCCTCTGCGGCGACTCGGCCTGGGACAACAACAAGCTCGAGGGCGACGCCCTCGCCGGCTGGGAGCTCTTCCGCGGCAAGGCCGCCTGCGCCACCTGTCACGAGGGCCCGAACCTCAGCGACGGCAAATTCCACAACGTCGGCATCGCCGTCGCCGAGGGCGGCGACATCGGTCACGGCAAGGTCAGCGGCGACGCGGCCCACAACTTCACCTTCCGCACCCCGACCCTGCGCAACGTCAGCGAGACCGCCCCCTACTTCCACGATGGCAGCGTCACGGAGCTCCGCGACGCGGTGAAGGCGATGGCCAGCGGCGGCGATCGGAAGATCGAGGGCCTCGACGAGAACTTCGCCGACCGCGGCCTCAGCGACGCGGAGATCGACCAGCTCGTCGCCTTCCTCGGCACCCTCAAGTGCGCGAACAACCTCGAGATCATCGGCGAGCAGTCGGTCCCCGGGATCGACGCTCCCGCAGGCTGAAGACTAGCGCGGTAGCAGCCGTGCTGAGGTCGACGCCGACTGTGAGACCGTACTCTCGGGCTCCTCCTGCAGGGCGTCCGTGCCCGCTCTTCTTCGGATCGAGGAAGACATCCGCCGGTGGCGCTGGCCTTCTCCTTTCATCCGAGCTCCGAGCTGGCGCACACCGGCATCGCCGCCGGCCCTGCAACGCCGCCGCCGGCGATGCCAGCTCCGAAAGTGCCCGTGATTCCACCACAAGGGCTCGCGCCCCCCGGGGTCTAGCGTCCCATATCGGAGCCGCGGACGGCTCACTGGCCGGCTGACGCACTCGCCGCGAGAGCCGAGCCTTCCTCCTCCCAGGCCCCCAGCGACTCCGCCCCTCACCCGAACTCGCAGCGAGAAGTCCTTTCGCGCCAAGAATGGGTTGCGCTCGATCTGGGCCTTGAGTCGCGCTGTGGCTCAGAAAACGGAGCCGATGTGAAAGCCGGTTGTGACCTGATGGACCGCGGCCTGATCCGTATCCTGAGCGCTTGCGCATGAGCGCTGCCACTCAAGGTCGTCTGTGCAGACTCTGTTGTGTCGATTGATAATGATGTCTGCTCTTATTCCAAGGAAGAGTCGACGGGTCACGAAAATGTCGATCACAGGGCCCGTTTTCATGGCGAACCCCTGGGAAAAGACCCGGGAGAAGGGCAATTTTTCGGTGCCGCGGAAGATCTGGCGAGACCATCCGGGGCCGACCTCGAGGCCTATATCAAAACGCCAGATCGGCAGGATTAGCCGCATGATCCCGAAGTATGAATGTTGCCGGGCATGACGGTAGACATCTGCTCCTGCGGCCTCGTACTCGGGGTTGAAAAATCCGAGATTGAAGGCCGCACCGAACATGAGAAAGCGCAGCGGGCGATACCCCAGGGTTACCCCCACACCGACGTGAGGGTTGGTGCGTCCTGCAATAGCGTCGTTCTCAGCACTGCACTCGGCGCGACCCGAGATGCAAGTGCTCGCACCGATCATAAATTCCTTCTGCAGCCCCCGGCGCTTGGGTTTTGCCTCGGCAGCATTGGGCGCGAGCAGTCCAATCGCGGCTGCGGCGAGGAGGGGAAGAGCAAGTCTCGGCTTGACGGATGAAGCTTGGGTGCGCATTCGAGAGGTTCTTCCTCGTCTTTGCCCTACTCGTCTACCTGGACCTCGGTCTGGACCTCGGTCTGGACCTCGACCGGGAGCTCGGCCTGGACCGGTACACCTTGCCTAGGAGCGGCCCCAGCGAGCACGTCATCCTCATGGATGTGGACACAGCGCCCCTTAACCCTGGTCTTGTGGGTCACAATGTTGATGAGCAAGAGCGGAATGATCCTCCGCTGGGTCTCCACCCGTGTGTTCAACATCGCATCGCACCCTGGGACGGCGTCGACCGCATTAAAGTAGGCATTATCGGTGTTCTCAGAGGCGGTGTTTTGCGAGCCAACGGGGATTGTTAATATGAACACGTGCCGCGACTTGCTCTCACCAGCAGAGGCTTCGATGACCTCGTACTGATCGCGGCTGAGTGTGGCGATATCACGCCCCTGTTGGTTTATCTCGATGCTACTACTGACACTAGAGTTCGTCTGATTACGACGAAAGTGACCGCAGCCGAGGGACGGTAGGGTCAAGCAGGTGATGATGATGGGAATGATCCCGCGAAAGCGTGACATGCGTATCTCTTCTCTGTTGGGAATGCTCGAGTCGCCGAGAATCGCCTCGGGAACGCGAGTCGAAGGCGTGGTTTGGAGTGTTCGACGTTTCAGAGCGAAGCGCGCCAGTCCAAAGCAGGTTCTGCTCCAAGTCCTGAGGGGAAAATCTGCAGCGATTAGAGGGCCTTACAACAGGCGACCTAGACAGCCCCCCTGGAGTGTCGGAGACTGCAACGCCGCGTTTTGCATCTTGGGTACTTGCGTCGCTCGAGTTGAAGGCGATGTTGAGATTTGCCTCTGTGTGATTGGGCTCGACCCGAGTCGCATCTTTGAATGACCTGAGCGCTCCAAACCTGAGCTGGAGCAGGGTGCGCTTCCCGCCCTCCTTGATGCGAGAGAGCACGACAGGGGCTCGCGGCGGCGCGCGGCGGCGCGCGGGCGGCGCGCAGGAGCTCCGCGATGGCGCCGGGCCCCGATCCGTTGACGTGGTCTCCGAACTCGGCCGACACGAGCAGGCATCCACCAGCGCTGCGAGGGCTAGGCGAGCGGCGACGGTGCGCACTTCTTCGCCCCGTGAGAGGCCGACCCCGACGGCTCGGCGCGCCCCCACGCGAACATCAACAACTGCGCGGGAGGGCAGTCGCGTGCAGGTGCGGGCGCCGTGCAGGTGCTCCGCGATGGCGCCGTCGGGCTCACTCGCCTGCGCTGCCGATAGCCAGGGGGGCCGGCTCCTGCGCAGCACTCCGCGATGGCGCCGTCGGGCTCACTCGCCTGCGCTGCCGTTCGCCAGGGGGGCCGGCTCCTGCGCGGCACTTCACGTGTCTTCGCTAACCGTGGGCCGATGCTCTCCCACCCAAGCAACCTCAACAATGCCGTCGCTCGTGATGTCGTAGTAGATCTGAGCGCACCGCTGCGCACCGACACCGTGGCCGAGAGTGATGTGCCGACGGAAGAGCTTGCGGTGGCCTGAGAGATCAGACCAGGTCCTGTAGGAGCCGTAGCGTCCCGTGGTCTCGGCACTGTCCTTGGGCCGAAACCGGGCCTGCTTTGCGAACGTCTTGTCTAGGGCGCACTCCAGATCAGCGTCATTGCGCCCAAAGAAGGCGAGGAGCGCGAGGGCTTGAAACACCTTCACCGGCTGTCGGTAGACGGCGTCTTGAGCTGACGAGCGAGCACTGGAGAGGAGCACAAGGCGACCCTCGAACAGAGCTTCGGCATGGGTGACGGCATCGGCGACGGTCGTGGCGACTCGAGCCTCGACGGCTTCGTCGCGCTCTTGCTCGGCGCGGCGCTGAGCCTTTCGAGCCAAGAGAAGATCGTTCCTCGTCGCCTCCAACTCCTCCCCGAGCTCCTCGGCGAGCTCAGCAGCCGCTGAAACGTCAGACACGAGCCTGGCCCATGTTGACTCTCCCGTGGGTCCTCTCACCGGAGCCGGGTGTGAGCCCTCGACACCTGGGGCTGGCGCCGCCTCGATGCTCGGCGGGCGCTCCTCTGAGACCACCCCCTCCGCAGGCGCAGCACCGGCCGGGGCGGAAGGCCCCGCCGGATCTCCGCTGGCCGGCGCGGACGCGAGATCGTGGGCGAGAGCTTCTGAAGATGCAACGAGAGGCGTCGCAGCGACAGGTTCTTCGGCAGGTCCACTGGGGGACGCGGCATCTGCCGCGCGCCCTTGGAAGAGGAGCTGAGGTCCAGACTCCGATTGAGGCCAGGCGACCGAAGGCTCGGCCCGACGTTGGGGAGGTTTTGGTCGCGGCGCAGGCGACTCGAGCTGGCGCAACCAGCCTCGCAGGTCCTCGCTCTCGCTGATCATCTCTGAGAAGTGCCCAGCGACTCGTTCCGTGCGGATGCTGGGGGCGATGGCGTGCAGCCTCACCGGCAGAAGGAGCAGATGATCGTAGGGGTCGTCTCTCTTCTGGATACCCGGCCAGAGGATCCTCACCCCCCCGTGGAAGCAGCCGAATTTCTCCGAAAAGCCCCTCGCGCAGAGCTCGTCCTTCAGTCGGCGAGATGCCGAGACCGTTGCAAGCGAGATGACGCGAGCCATTCCCGCGAGCCTTTCGGCAAGCTCCTCTGGACTCACCAGCGGGCGCCCAGTGTGGTTGTCCACGGAGATCAGGATGAGCGGCTCCGCCCTGTCCGCGAGGGCCATATCCACCATATCGGAGACGTCTGCAGCCTCTGTGACCCCGACCGCATTGCCACGCCGACCTCCGAAAAGGACACCGGGGAGACCGAGGATATGGAGGACTGTCTCGGGAGCGGCCGCTGAGGGGTACACCGCCCCAATGGTCCGCTCTCGGATGACGAGATGCTCGACATCAACGTTGGCGCCCTGTTCTCGAACTCGTACGATGCTTGTGCGCCGACAGGTATCGGTGGGCATAGAAAACCGGAATTGCCACTGCTCGCCCTTATCACCGAGCAGGTCTGCCGGACGCGAGCCTTCGGGCACTCCTCCGGAGAGGCGTTCACTCCGAAGACTGGCGAAGCGCTCAAGGCCGAGGGCCCACTCGCAGTGCAAGAGAGCGAGGTCCTCCAAGCTGCCGCCGGGAACTCGCAACCTTGAGAGATGAGCCACCCGCATGTGCGGTTGAGCATGACGCCTCTAGGACCACCTCGCTAGCCACGACGCCCGAAGGAGCGCGCCCCGGAGACGACATCGACCGCCGGAGTTGAGGCCGGGAAAGCCAGGGAGCGACAGCAATGGCAGCCGGGGCCAGAGCAGCGACGGCCGCCACAGCCGCGAGAGCAACGGTCACGGGTGGCCGGGGCGAAGGCAGCCGGAGCAAGAGCCGCCGGCGCGAAGTCGCTCCCCCTGCCTCAGGATGACCATGCGGGCGACCGCTGAGGCTACCGCGACCCCGGAGGGGACGGTGAAGACGCGGATGCGCCGGGGGAAGGAGCTCCTGCACGCAGCGCTGGCCGAGCTGGCCGCGAGCCCGGCGCTCGTCCAGAGCACCCACACCGATCTCGAACGATGGGCCGAGGAGGTCCGGGATGGCTGACTCTGGACTGCTCTGACGAGCCTGCTCACTCGGGGGCGAAGACCCAGGATGCAGGCTGAAGGGGCTGCGCATCGCCGATGCTCGGCGGCGTCCAGGGCCTGGGGGCGCCGTCCTCCCAGACCATCCAGCGCAGCGAAGGATCGTCGAGGGCCGTAGCCAGACGGAGCTCGATGCTCTGTGGTCGACCGTCGGCCGTGAGGCGGACGACCTCGACCTCGATCACCAGCTGGGGTCCCTGGAGAACGACCACTTCGCCGAGCTCTAGCGGGTGCGCCGAGTCTCGGAGGAGCCGGTCTCCGGGGGCAGCCAGCCATCCCTGCTCTGCGCTCAACCGGAGGGTCGCCGCGTCGTCGCGAGCGATCTCGAGGGCACTGCTACCGGCGTAGAGGAGAACCATCCCGGGCTCGCTCGACCCAGCAGCGTCGCGGAGCAGGGGGGCGTAGAGGGCGAAGACGTCCCCGGGCGCGTTGAGGAGGATGACCGTCTGGTCCTGGGCGTCAAGGGCGTCGGCCCCTGCCTCGATGGCGCCGTGCAGCGAGGCGACGCCGAGGGTTCGCGGGAGGGCGAGGAGCGGCGGGAGGGCGACGTGGAGGAGGAGCCAGATCCAGGCGAGCGCACGGGCGGTCCGCGAGCACAGGGCGCCTCTCGCGAGCTCCACGAGTACGCAGGCGACGAGGCCACAGCCGCCGACGCCGATGAGCAGGAGGTAGCGCTCTTGGGGGACGGTCATCCCATGGGCGAGGGCGGCGAAGAGCATGCCGAGGGCGAAGAAACGAGCGAGGCGCGAGCGTCGGAGCGTCGGCCAGAGGACGGCGGTCGTGATAGCCACGCCGAGGAGAGCGGCTCCCGTCGCCTGAGCTTCGATTCCGGGGATGTAGGCGATGAGGTCGATGACCATCGGCAGCCCGAGCTGGGCGGCGATCAGGAGCGCTCCGCGGCTCAGCGCAGCGCCGACGAAGGCCAGGGGATCGGCGAAGGGATCGCTGTAAAGACCGCAGCCGGCGGCCCCGTGTCCGAGCGTCCGGTAGAGGACGACCCAGGCGACGAGGACGAGGGCGTAGGGGAGGAGCGAGCGGGCTCGAGTTCGCCAGCGCGGGCTCGGATCGAGGGTGAGCGAGAAGGCGAGGAGGTAGCCGAATGCGGCGAGCGTGGCCTCGGCGGCGAGCAGCCCAAGCCCGGCGAAGATGGGCCCCAGGAGGGCGCCCAGGCGCCAGCCGTCGATCCTTCTCCGGACTAGCGCGAGGAGCGCGAGGACGCCGAACATCGCCCCGACGAGGCTGTTGCGCGCGGCGAGCCAAGCGACATTGATCGCGTGGGCATCGTCGATGGCGTAGAGGACGAGCGCGAGGCCGGCGAGGTGGATCCAACCGGAGTTGACGTTGTTCTCGGGGCACGAGGCGTCGAGGCGGCGGTAGAGCGCGCCCACGCCGACCAGGAGGAGGAGGTACCAGGCGATGCTGTGGAGGTGCATCAGCCGGGGGTCCTGTGGCCACAGCGCCTGATCGAGGGCGTGGGTGAGGGCGCTGAGGGGACGGAAGAAGTCGACCTGGAGCGCATCGCTGGCCCACCAGGGGTAGAGCCCGGAGTCCCGCCACGCGGCGACTTCGGAGGCGCTCTGAGGGCCGAGCGCAAAGGCGGAGAAGGGCGATCCGCCAGCGCTGAGATGTCCGTAGATCAGCAGATCGTCGAGGGCAAAACCGCCGACGAGGGCGGGCAGGCCGACGAGGAGGAGGAGCGCGAGGAGCAGCCACAGGCGGGCGCGCGGTCTCGAGAGCGCGCCGAGGAGGCGGGTGAGGGGCCGAGGGCTCGGTCCCTCGCCGGGCAGAGGTCGATCACTGTCAGTCACACTTCGGGAGTGACCGAGCCTACCCCGGGCGGGGGCGCCTTGGCCAGCAGCTCGACCGTACGAAGCTCGGTGGGCCGGGCGAGGTCGACGGCGCGCTAGTGTTTGACCATAGGCACCTTGACGCCACGACGAGGACGCCTGCGGCGCAGCCAGAGGACGACGAGACCCCACCATCCGGGTCCCATGGAGCCTTCGACTCGGCACCCCCCGCTCGCGGATCCGTTGGCATTGCAGCCGCTCTCAGGTGATCCAGTCTGCGAACCAGCGCTGGTGGTCGCTCCCGACCCCCCGCCGGCGCTGGTCGTGTCAGCTCCGCTCGTGTCAGCTCCGCTCGTGTCATCGCCGGTTGTGCCCTGAGAGCCGCTGCTGCTCCCCGAAGAGTCGTATTCGCCTGTGGACTCATCCCCGCCGGAGGAGGTCCCTGGCGGCATGACACCGACCTCGAGCGTCACAGGCTCGGAGCTCGCCTCGAGATCCCAAATGTTCATGGCGACCGCGACGATCTCCCACGTGCCGACGGGGAACTGGGCCTCGGCGAACGAGAACGGGGGCACCTCATCGAAGACAGGCTGCAATTCACCGTTGATCGACAACTGCACGTAGGCTGTGTCGGGGCTCGCGGTGACATCGATGGTCGTCGAGAACGTCATGTCCTCGGTCTGTGTAGACGTCGGGTTGGTGATGACGACGCTCGGCGGCTCCATCGGCGATATCAGAGCTGCGGCGATCGCCGCGGGCGCTTGCGGGAGGGGGCCGATGAGCCTCGAGTCGCCCTGGGACTGCGGAAGGCCGGTGCCGCGGAGGACGGTGCGCATCTGTTCGGACGTCAGCGGGTCGCCTCCGGAGACTTTGACGGCATCCTGGACGAGAGCCGCGACACCCGCGACCACCGGCCCAGCCGCGCTCGTACCGGCGAAATTCTGGGTGTAGCTCTGGTTCAGATCGTCGCCGTAGGCCGCGTAGTCACCGTAGCCGGTGGTGAAGACGTCACGGCCCCAGCCCTGGACATCGAGCCGCTCCCCGTAGGTGCTAAAGCTCAGGCGCGCGCGCGTGCCCGGTCGCCCTGCGCCGACCATAATGGCGCCCGAGTCCCCGCGGCTGCGGTAGTATAGAAGCTCTTCACGGTCGAGGTCGAGGCTTCCGTTACCTGCGGTCGCGACGACGACAATCCCCGCGTCGGCGACCATGCGCGTGGTCATCCAGACAGCTTCGTCCAGCTCAGCGGGGCCGAGCAGGTTGGTACTGTTGTCATAGGCCTGCATTTCGAGGAGGATGATGTCGCCCACAGCGCTGTCGGTGGCCGCCGCCATGATCGCTTCGGTCCGTCTCGGGCCGCTCTCGATGGTCAGCTCGGGATACACGCTGAGGACGGCGTCGGGGGCGATCCCGGTGATGCCGTAGCCGTTGTCGCCAGCGATCAAAACGCCAGCGACCGCGCTCCCGTGATCGCCGTTCTCGATCCCCTCGAGCAGCTCGAAGTCGGGCGTTTGTCCGGGCTCGGGAGTCAGCGCCCCTTCGTTCCACTCCTCGTGATCGAGCCGCCAAGCGTACTCGATGTCCGCCAGCCGCACACTGGCGCCGCGGTAGCCCTGCGCCCACGCGCTGATCGCATCGACGCCTGGATTGGGGTAGAGATATCCCTGAAACTCGAACAGGCCGGGGGTCGGGGGTGCGATGTCCAGGGGGGCTGGCGGTGCGATCGCGCTAATGCTGACGAACTCGACGATACTGAGGGCTTGTAGGGCCTTTGCATCCTCGAACGATGCGCCGACGACCTCGAAGAGCCCGAGCAGGTCCGGCTGGGCCTGTCCGCTGCGACGGCGCGCCCGCTCCCGAAGACGCTCTATCGGTCCGGGCTTGTCGAACACCGGGGCGAGGACCAGCTCACGCGATCTGAGGAGGTCGTCGAGCGCTGCCAAGTCCCGTCCGGACTCGCTGCGGAGCCCAGCCTGCGTCCGCCGAACCTTGATCGCGTCCCCGAATTTGACCAACACCCGCTGGGGGCCGGAGGCGGCTATCAGTGTCCGCTTCGGGAGCGGCGTACGTGAAGGCTCGGCCTGAGCCTGGGGCACGAGGAGCAGCGCACACGCACACGCACACAAAGGCACTCTTGAGGTTTGTCGTGTCATGGTCTCTTACAGTCGGGGGGAGGCTTGGCCATACCCATGAGGTTGCCGCGTAGCCGCCGATGGTTCGTACGCGAATTGGATCTTTATCGCCCATCGGGCGCAAACGTGCGTGCTGTGGGTCGCGGGGGCGAAGCCGAGCGGAGGGAGGACTGCGCTGCCGCTCAAGGTACACCGTCGGCTGGAGCCTATCTGGCGTCTTTGAGGGAGAGCGTCACGAGGCGGCCGTCGAGCGTGCCGATCGTCGCCCGCAGACCGTCGACGGCGATGCAGGTGGGCGGTGCCAGCATGCCGTCGAGGGTCAAGAGGGTCTCGTCGAGGAGGGCTCCGCTGCTGACGTCGAGGGCGGCCAGGGAGCCGTCGAGCGAGGCGACCAGGACCGCGCCCAGGGCAGGGGCGTAGGCCATGGCGATCGGCGCGTAGGGCCGCTCGATCCGCCACGCAGTCGCGCCGTCCCGGCTTCGTCGGGCGATGAAGCGCTCCCCCTTGCCCGGGTGCGGGTGATACACACGGGCGCTCATCACCACCCCATGCTTGCGGCCACCGCGGGATGGCATGATCGGCTCACGAGCCACTTCCATGTCTGTCACTCTTTGGTTGCCACAACTTTGGTCTGAGTGACCTCGTGAAACCCATACTTGCTGTGCTCTCTGCCAAAGCCAGAGCCTTTCCACCCGCCAAATGGACTACTCGGTGCAAAATAGCTGCAACCATTGACCCCAACCAGCCCTGAGTCGATCGCCAGTGCTATCCGGCGAGCCCGAGCGGGATCCTCCGTAAAGACATAGGCGCCTAGGCCGTACTGCGTATCATTGGCCAACGCGACAGCTTCCTCCTCGGTTGAGAAGGAGACCACGGGCAACACTGGGCCAAACACCTCCTCCTGCCAAACTCGCATGTCCTCTGAGATGTTGCATAGCAGCGTAGGCTGATAAAAGGCGCCTCCCAGCTCACTCTCCAGGCTCTTGCCACCGGCCAACACCCTAGCCCCCTTTCCGACCGCGTCCAGGACCTGTCGCTCAAGCCGAGCCAATTGCCCCTTCGAAACAAGAGGCCCCATCTCAGTCGCTCCATCGAGAGCATCACCCAACCTCTTCTGCGAGAAGAGCTCCGCCAACCTCCCCTGGACCCTATCGACTATGCTCTCATGAACGACTAGCCTTTTCAGGCCATCACAGCACTGTCCTGCGTTAAAGAGGCGCGACCCACAAACAGATGCCATGGTCCTCTCAAGCTCGACATCCTCAAACAGGACTCCAGGAGCCGATCCTCCGAGCTCCATGTTCGCCCTCAGAAAACGCTCACCAGCGACCCTGTACAGATACCTCCCGGTCGCCGTACTTCCCGTAAACTGGATCATGTCGATCTCTTGATGAGCCAACCACTTGCCGACCTCTCGGTCTCCGTAGACCTCACCAAAGACACCTTCTGGCAGATCACAGCTAGTGAAGACATCCTCGATGAACTTTCCGACGAGCGGGCACTCCTCAGAGTGTTTCAGCACGACAACATTGCCGGCGATCATCCCCTGCAGGGTAGCCCACACAAACATGGAGAACGGGAAGTTCCAGGGCACGATCGCGGCGACAACTCCCACCGGCTCACGGTACACCCTGTGAATGAGGCCGTCCGCCTCATGGGTCACCTCTGGACTTAGGTATCTTTCGGCGTTTTCAAAGTACCAACAGACGTAGTCCATCGTATCGTCAAAGTCGTCAAGGGCGTCTCGAAGAGGCATGCCCATCTCTCTAGACTCAAGCTCAGCGAGCTCCTGTCTCCTGCCCCTAAACCTGTCATATACACGCCTCAGCAGCTCGACTCGGTCAGTGACGGAGGTGTTTCGCCAGCCCCGCTTCGCCGTATTGGCCAGCCTGGCCGTCCTCTCGACGTCATCGAGAGCTGAAACCTCGACCTCACCAAGACACTGATAATTGGATGGATTCGTCGACTTTAGCGTCATGCTTCGTACTCCCTCGGGGGCGTGCGGCCGAGGAGGACTGGCTCGCGAACACGCAGCCATCCTCAGCCATCCTCAG
>Ga0316189_10004685_pt1 | contig 13147 bp, 11 predicted proteins | sample LowCovwburrow_MG_FD_204930 | JGI IMG/M metagenome (GOLD analysis project Ga0316189, IMG submission 204930) | Coastal sediment microbial communities from Maine, United States - Lowes Cove worm burrow | ecosystem: Environmental > Aquatic > Marine > Coastal > Sediment | place: USA: Maine... | reverse complement strand
TATCTACCTCCTGTTGTGCTTTCTGAATTCCCATCATCCGATATTTTAGACAAAACTACCTTTTCATTCATCTTTTCTATCATTTTCTTGTAATAATCTTTCAAGGTGTCATAATACGTGGGAGGTATTATGGCCATATTCATTTCTTTTGATATCCTAAGTTGTACAGTAGTTGGATTTTGTTCCTTTATAGTATATACTACCTTACCCAAATCATCTGGTAGCATCAGTACAACAGGTTCCGGTAATGATTCTATACGGTAACTATCTGGAATTTTAATACTTGATATAATATTTCTAACGCTAGGATAGCCAAAATCTATTGGATATTCCCTTTTTTCCAATTTAAAAGGGTTGGTAGATGTTTCAAGAAAGAACAAAGGCGATATATAAATTCTATCCCCTATTTTTTCAAAGGCATCCTCTTTGTAAAAATCATAGGATGCAATTAATGGCTTATTATACTCTCGCTCATTTTTGGTGGTAAACTCTTCTATTTCAATACCGTCGTATTTTTTTTCTTCCTCAGTTAGAAAATCTTCCTGATTTGTATTTAAATACTTATTTCTATAATCCAAGGCACTATGGTCATTATGTATAAATCTGATTTTCCCGCTTAGATCCCCATTTTCTTCCAAGATATTATTTACGTAGATCTTGGATGAGCTTTTCTTTGCTGGGTATAAATTGACCAAGGAAGATTTACCATCTTTCTCAATTAGCCTTCCCTCCCAGTTCAAAGTCCTAAATGGCAGAATATTTGGCGCACTGAATTCGCTCGAGGCATCCAGCAATAGTATACCGTCTGATTGTCTTACTCCGCAAATAACATAGTTATATCCATCCCTGGTCGGAAAAAGAGGGATACCGTTCTTACGTGTACTTAATAAAACAGGGTTCGCATCCATACCTGCCTTCCGTAACATAGAGGTCAACATTAGGTTTATTTCGGCACTATTACCCTTTTGCTCCTTATAGGCTTTTCTTACGCCTCCTGCACTTGTGAATTTTGAGTAAAAACCGTTCCATTTAACCTTTGACTTCACGAAATCAAATATCAGTTGTACTCTTTCATCTTCATTTTTGGTGGCATCCAGTATTGTGCTCAGCTCGTTTTTATAATACCCGGTTTTTTCAAGTTCTGATCCAAAATTTGAACTTTCATAAATGGTCTTGACCACATCTTCCCAAGTTGTTGAATAATATTTGGGTGGGGAGCTCGGGAATTTCACAAAGGATAACTCATATTTAACCCCAGATCTATAGTTATCAATACTATTTACATAGGGTTCTTCTATTAATGCAGGAACATTGCTTAGATCGTATTTATATATTTCAGTTGCATAATCAAAATTAGAGGTTCTTAATGTTGTTCTCCCCCCGCCGTTAACGCTTCCTACGGTCCTGCCCTGTGTCACATTCTCCCTTGTCTGTACCGTGGCCTTGCCATTTCCTTTATCCATTTTTGGGGCTACGCTGAGAAAGCCCTTCATATTCACCCTAAAATTAAAGTATTCCGGTGCTTCCATAACGGCTTCCAATTTTTTGATCGGAATATCATTTTGTAAAATAAACTCATCTACATTGGACAAGAAAGGTGAAATGATACGATATTTGTACTCAACAACGGTTCCTTCTTTGATATTCGGTAAGGTAAATGAACGTTGAATATTGTATTTATTCAATTCTGTCTCAAACTCACCATCCTTTTTTAATTTAACAGATTCAACCTTACCATCCACAAGATTAAAAGTGTTTGCCTTGAGCAAGCCAACTTTTTCACGGGCCGAGGCGTTTTGATAGAGATTGATTTTTTTTGTGGCGTAGTCAAAACCCTCTTTGTTATATATTTTTATTCGCTCATGGATCAATGTGTATAATTGAAATCCCTGTCCTGATACATACTCGAAATAACTCTTTCGGTACTTGTACAAATAAGTCGCTGCAGCGGAAGAGTCATTTGGGTTGAACTTTTCAAGTAGCTCTTCCTTTGAAACCTTCCCGAACGTATAATCCTGTCCTGTTACGTTCATACAGACCATCAATGCAAATACAATTAAAAATCCTTTCATTTTATTATGATTTAATCAATACTATTTTGGCGTTATCGGCCTTTGCTATTTCCCTTCTAAAATCCCTATAGGCTTTATATGCTGTTTTGGGATAAAGCCCATGCTTAAGGCTCATTTTTCTTTTATAATTGATGTTGTTTTCCTGTACCGTTATCTCCATTGAATAAGATCCGAATTGGTTCTCAATGATCACATTCTCTGGCATGGCCTCAATTTTATGATCTTCGGGCATTTGAATTACCGTCTCATCCTCATCTAAATAGCCGCGGGAAATTTCAAATGCCAATTTTCTATTGCGGTATCTTGGTGGAACAAATTGATTTTTATTCAGTACGTTTACCGGGAACAACATTCGCTCTCCACTTAGGGTTGCAAAATCACTTGCTTTCATTTGTACGTCTTCATTGAAAACAACCTCCTCTTTATCATTGGAAAAACTATACTTTTCTATCTTCAGATTATTGATGTTGTCCCAATGTTTTTTATAACCCTTAACAATATCATCTTCGGTTTCCTGTTCAATTCTGAACCGACTATTATATTGGGAGCCCCTTGAACTAATTTTTGCCGATACTTCAATACTGGCATCCTTTTTCAATAAGATATTGCCAGTTGTCTTTTGGTGATTGTTGCTGTCTAAATAGGCAACGGTCTTTACGATTTTCCCTCCATCTGGAGTTACAACAAGTACGTTTCTATCATCTGTGAAGCTTCCCACATAGCCAAATGGGTTGATTTGGGAGGTGCAGTCAATCCAATAATATGAATCGTTATAGGGTATGGCCAAAATAGCGTGATTGCCTTGAAGTACTGCAAAGTCCTCATTAAAATCGGTCTTTGAACTCCCGGCATGTACCACTACATAATATGCTTCCACCCCTACCGCCTTTAAAAGGGCCTTGGTATAATTGGATAGTCCTTTACAGTCACCATATTTTACCTTATCAACCTCAATGGCACTGATCGGTTGCCAACCCCCTATGCCAATTTGAACACTCACATACCGGGTATTTTCCTGAACATATCTATAGATGATCTTTGCTTTTTCCAAAGGATCCGAAATTCCTTCCACTAATTTTTGAACTTTATTTATTGTGGCTATTTCAAGCCGGTCACGCCCTTGTAGCAAGGCATTGTCGACCCATTGTCCAAATTCCTTCCAATCATCAATTTCGGCATTCTGTCCCTTTAATTGAAATTTCTTGGTCCTTGTCATTAACCTTGGGGCAATATTCCTGAAAGAAGGACTAAGACTTTCATACTTAAATGCAGGGATGTTCTTAGCGGTATAATCAATCCTATTGACAGACTCCTTTTTTTGAAAATCGAACCCTTCAAGGTTTATTTCCTTGATTATCGGTTTTAATCCTTCATCAGGATATATGATACTAAAGCGACTTTCTGCTACGCTTTCCTCGTAAGAACCTAAAAAATACCATGGAGGAAAAAATCCAGTATCGGAAGTTTCAACTTCATAGGTAAATGAGATCGTATAGGGGTATGCTATGGGTACATAGCGATGGTAAATCAATCGATCATCATTATATAATGAGATGCCATCGACCGCACTTACATCAAAGAACTTACGTCTTGAATAGGTATCGATCTCAGTCCCATATTTATCATAGACCACTACCTCGGCACTCTTTATCTTTCTAAATTCATTATAGGACAATTTGTTCAAAGCCCTTTGGTCACCATCTTTATTGAGAACGGTAGTCACAATCCTACCTTTGATGGTCATTTTATCAAACGAGGACAACTCAACCTCCATTTCGTCTAAACGAAGAATAGCGTTTGCGTTTGCCGTAAGATTGTCATCTAAATCGGTGGATGGAAAAATTTGGTCTTGGGCCAGGACCACATTTAATGCCAGAAAAGCACTTAGCAATATGGGTATGCGCATTGGTAAAATTTGGTTAAACATTGATAACGCAAATTTACCTACTTTTCTTACATTGTCATAGCGTTTTTATTATTTTATTCTTTGTTTTTTGTGTCGATAATAATAGTTACGGGGCCATCATTCAATAGATTAACCTCCATGTCAGCACCAAAAACACCTGTACCAACAGGCCTTCCAAGGTCTTTTTCGAATTGTTTCACAAAACCCTTATACAATGGTATGGCCACAACTGGTTTGGCGGCCTTAATATAAGAAGGTCTATTGCCTTTTTTGGTGGTTGCGTGTAGGGTAAATTGACTCACCACGATCGCATCCCCATTCTGATCTTTCAGGGAATTGTTCATTATACCCGCTGCATCATTAAAGATTCTTAGGTTGCAGATCTTACGTGATAGCCATTCAATATCCTCCTTGGTGTCGGCTTCCTCAATACCCAAAAAGATCAAAAGTCCATTGTCGATCTTTGAAACAACCTTTTTATCTATGGTAACACTTGCCATGGAAACTCTTTGTATCACCCCTCTCATATACTCGGTTATTTCTTGGTTATGCAATCCTTTTAATTGTTCCCTTCATAATCGTCAATACGATAATTATCATCATCCCCAGTAACCATTTGTACATAACTTTTATACCTGCTCCATGCCACCTGTCCTTCTTCAAGTGCCTTTTTAACAGCGCATTTTGGTTCATCTAAATGGAGGCAATTGTTGAATTTACAATTGATCTTAAGTTTAAAGAATTCTGGGAAATAATCCCCTATCTCATACTTATCCATATCATGGATCCCAAAGCCCTTTATTCCAGGGGTATCGATAATTCTGGCATTGAAACTTAAATCGAACATTTCGGCAAATGTGGTCGTATGTTGGCCTTGTAGATGTTGTTCCGATATTTCAGTGGTCTTGATGTTCAATTCGGGTTCAAGTATATTGATCAAGGTAGATTTCCCAACACCTGAATTTCCTGCGAACATACTTATTTTACCGACCATGAGTTCTTTTACCTGTTCAACATTCTTACCCGTTTTGGCCGATATTCCTATGCACTTATATCCTATTTCTCGATAGAGGGCCGCTAAATATTTCACTTCCAGCATTTCCTCTTCCGAATAGGTATCAACTTTATTGAATAAAAGAATTACAGGAATATCATAGGCCTCCGCCGTTGCCAAAAATCGATCAATAAAGATCGTATATGTCTTAGGGTTGCTTTGGGTGATCATCAGGAACACCTGATCGAGATTGGAGGCTATAATATGGGTCTGCTTCGAAAGATTGACCGATTTTCTAATGATATAGTTCTTTCTATCCTCTATTTCATTGATTATACCAATGGTCTCGTCTCCGATTTTTTCAATACTGAATCCTACATGATCCCCTACGGCAATAGGGTTTGTACTTTTAATTCCCTTGATTCGAAACTTGCCCTTAATGCGACATTTATAAAAATCCCCCGTTAAGGCCTTCACCAAATACCAACTACCTGTAGACTTATAAACGACCCCTTTCATTAAGACATAGAAACATTTAATTCGTGCAATCTGCACAAATTAACAATATTTCTTCCTAACTATTCGTTTATCTTTGGTGAATTAATAATAATCAAAATTCTTTAAACAATGAAAAAAATCATTCTCTTCGTTTGCCTTTTAGGCGTATTGTCCCTAGATCTTAATGCCCAGGAATTCAAAGTAATAACCAGTATAGAGTCCATTGTACCCAATGGTCTTGGTAGATCTAGAATAATCAGCGCCCTAGAGGACAAGGATTATAAGGAATATTCCAGTATCCAGACTGATGAGGACAACACCCGGAATAAATCAAAAAGGGGAGAAATCCGTGTAAAGAATTTTGAAGAAACCAAATTATTGAATTTCTACAATATCGGTGGGATCAGATTTCAGAACATAGCAGCCAATGATGCCATAATAACCTCAAAGATCAATACCATGATCACAGAAGGATGGGAATTGGCTTTTGTAACCAGTGCCGTGGAAAGTGAAGGTGGCAAAGGTGATGGAAAAGGGATCTTTATTACCCGTTATATTTTTAAGAGATAAGAACTGAAAAACCCGGCCTCGGCCGGGTTTTTATTAAAAGTCCTTTATATAGACCCTGCCACCGGCAAGGGTTTTTTTGTTTACATCCTTTGGATTCCCATAGACATAAACATCCCCTCCCGCGGTAACACTTATATCAACTTTGTCGGATGCATAAACCTCGGCTTCTCCTGCAGCGGTGATCTTTATATCGGTATTCTCAGTTCGCAGTTCACGGCCTTCAAAAATTCCTCCAGTATTCAAAACCACCCATTGGTTTTGGGCAAGTCCGGATACTTCAATGATTCCCCCGGTGACAGATCGTGCGGTTAAATCGGTAATATCCAATCCGGCCTTGATCCGTGCACCTTCCTGTGCCCTAATTTCAAGTTTGTCCTGCTCAATCATTTCATTACAGACGATTTTTGCTCCCTCATTGCCGTCAATTAGATCCAAGTGTTTATAAAATACCTCAATTACAGTATCCTCACCCCTGAATTTTTGCTCAAATTGCATTCTTAATTTTAGGGTGCCATCGGAATTTACAACCCGAATATCATCTACATTTTTGCCCTTTATTAAAATCCTGTTCTCGTTTGATTGAATAAGGTTCACCTCAATAAGATCAAATACCTTGATTTTATTAAAATCCCCTACCTCTTTGTCGATCGTTCTTTGCGCGAAAGCGCTTACCGTTATCATCGCCAACAGTAAAACCAATACTTTTTTCATTTTAATGTTCTTTAGTTTTCATAAAGATGCGTCAAAAGGCCATTTGTTACACTAATATCAAAAAAAATCCCAACCTTGGGGTTGGGATTTTTTTTAACCATTGATGATCTTCTCTTGATGGTTTATCGACTCTTGGTGAATGGCCTTGAACATCTTCAGGACAAATTCCTCACTCAGTCCTTTTGACTCTCCTTCAAGGATCATGGCGCCAAGGATGGAGTTCCACCTATTACTTTGTAGAACGGCAACGTTCTTTTGTTTTTTAAGCTCCCCTATCCCATCGGAAATCTTCATTCGCTTTCCAAGGATTTCTATCAATTGATTATCGATAATATCAATCTGGGCCCTCAAATTATTTAGATTCCCTTTATATTCCGCTTCTTCGTTCGTCTCTTTTCTGATTTTCAAGTCATTCATAATTTGAACCAATGTTTTTGGGGTAACCTGTTGGGCGGCATCGCTCCATGCATTGTCTGGATCATGATGTGTTTCAATGATCAGTCCATCAAAATTAAGATCCAAAGCTGTCTGGGATACATCAAAAATCATATTTCTGTTTCCGGTGATATGTGATGGATCATTGATGATGGGCAAATCAGGAAATTTTGTCTGTAGTTCAATCGCCAATTGCCATTCCGGTATATTCCTATACTTCGATTTTTCATAGGTTGAAAACCCTCTATGGATCACACCTAGTTTATCAATATTCGCGGTATGCAGTCGTTCAACAGCTCCTAACCATAATGATAGGTCGGGGTTTACAGGATTCTTGACAAGAACAATCTTGTCTGTACCTTCAAGTGCATCTGCGATTTCTTGAACAATAAAGGGGCTAACGGTAGAACGGGCGCCGATCCATAATAAATCAATATCATGCTCCAAAGCCAATTCAACATGTGCTTTATTGGCTACTTCCGTTGCCGTTTTAAGTCCGGTTTCTTGCTTTACCTTCTGCAACCATTTTAAACCTAGTGCGCCAACGCCCTCAAAGTTTCCTGGACGTGTACGTGGTTTCCATATACCAGCACGAAAATAGTTTACATCCGTATCTTTAAGCTCATTGGCTATTTTTAGTACCTGTTCTTCAGTTTCAGCACTACATGGTCCTGCAATAACCAGGGGATGATCTAATCCCATATCATCCAACCATGTTCTCATTTGTTTTGAATTTTCCATTTGTGAATCCTATTGTTTGTTTAGCGGAATACCGCTTAATATTTCCTTTATTTTATTTGTATTGTTCATTTCCTTATAAATTCCTTTAAAATCATCCTCCAAGAGCAAGGTCTTAAACTCTTCAAGATTCTGAATATACTCTTTTAGTGTCTCGATAACATTCTCTTTGTTCTGTTCAAAGATCGGGGTCCACATCGCTGGTGAGCTTTTGGCCAACCGTACTGTACTTTCAAACCCACTACCCGCCATGTCAAAGATATCGCGTTCATTTTTTTCCTTCTCAATTACCGTTTTACCTAACATAAATGAACTTATGTGTGATAAATGTGAGACATAGGCTATATGCTTGTCATGTGCCTTAGGGTTCATATATCGAATCCTCATTCCCATTTGTTGAAATAGGTTCAGTGCCTTTTCCTGTAATTTGAAAGCGGTTTTTTCAACCTCGCAAATTATATTGGTCTTGCCATCATACAAGTGTTCAATGGCCGCTGATGGACCTGAGAATTCAGTACCGGCAATAGGATGGCATGCCAAAAAGTTCCTTCTTTTCGGATGGTTCTCCAAATTTTTGCAAAGGGCAGATTTTGTTGAGCCTGTATCCATAACCACACAATCATCATTGATTGCATCCAAGATTTTCGGCATTTCGGTGAGCATTGCGTCAACGGGTATACTAACGATTACAATATGTGCCAAATGAAGATCCCCATAACTTGATTTATGATCAATAAGACCCAACAGTAGGGCTTCCTCCAAATGGGGTCCACTTTGGTCTATACCATATATTTTGGCACTGGGTTCAAGCCTTTTTATATCCTTGGCCAAAGATCCTCCTATTAATCCGACTCCTATTACGAATACATTCATGTTAAAATCTATCTAATGCTTCTTTTATTTTTTCTTCCTTAACGCACAATGAAAAACGAATATAACCTTCCCCATTATTCCCAAATATCGTTCCTGGTGCAATAAAGATATTCCTATCATATAAGACTTGATCTATAAATGCTTCCGATTTATTGGAACCGGCCGGTAATTTCGCCCATACGAACATACCCACTGCATTTTCATTGTAAGTACAACCCAGTTTATCCGCTAATTTGAACATTAAGTCCCTTCTGCGCTGATAGGTTTCGTCCAAAGCATCAAACCAATCCTGACCACTTTTCAGTGCAGCTATCGCCCCTTTTTGGATACCATAGAACATTCCTGAATCCATATTGCTCTTTACCTTTAAAATTGAATTGATATGTTCGCTAGCTCCCAAAACCATTCCAACACGCCAACCTGCCATGTTAAATGTCTTGCTCAATGAATTTAGTTCCAATGCATTCCCTTTTGCCTCAGGAAGTCCTAAAATACTTATCGGATCATCACTTAAGACAAAACTATAGGGATTGTCATTTACCAACAGTATTTCGTTTCTTTTTGCAAATTGAATCAGTTGGTTCAGCTTTTCGGTATTTACCGTTGCCCCGGTTGGCATATGCGGATAACTTACCCACATGAGTTTAACCTTGGACAAATCTTCTTGCTGCAATCTTGTAAGATCAGGGAACCAGCCCTTCTCTGAAAGTAGATCATACTGCCTTGGCACTCCACCGACCAATTTTGTAACCGAGGTATATGTAGGGTATCCTGGATTAGGTATCAAGACCTCATCCCCTTCATTCAAGAATGCCATACTGATGTGCATAATACCTTCCTTGGAACCCATCAAGGGCAATATTTCGGTTGCCGGATCGGTAGTAACAGAAAACTTAGTCTTATAAAAATCGGCAATGGCCTCGCGTAGTTCAGCAAGTCCTTGGTAACTCTGATATTGATGTGCGCCAACATCTTCCATTGCATCCTTAATAGAATCGATCACCTCTTTGGAAGGTGCTAAATCGGGGCTTCCGATTCCCATATTAATAATAGGTCGACCTTCGGCTATAAGCCCTCTTACCTCTCTCAATTTTTTTGAAAAATAGTACTCTTCAATGGTTTTTAGCCTATCTGCCGTTCGTATCATACCCTAGCATTTTTATATTCGCCCAATACCCTAAAATCCTCAGACATAATCTCTAATAGAGACTTCGCCTTTGCAAAATTGTCATATATCTCAAAGGTCACATCAACAAAAAAAGCATACTTCCAAGGGGTCTCGATTATTGGAAGTGACTGTATTTTGGTAAGGTTCAAGTTACAATCGCTCATTACGTTCAATACGGTCGCCAAACTTCCACGTTTATGGTCGGTAACAAATCGTAAAGATGCTTTGTTGATCTCAATTCTTGGTAACTCCTTATTTTTCGTTTTTACAATAATAAACCGAGTTGAATTATTTTTAATAGTCTGTATATCCGTGGCAATTACCTCCAAGTCATATAAATCCGCGGCCATTTTAGGAGCTATGGCCGCAACACCCAATAATTGCTTGTCATGGATCTGCTTGGCGGTTTCGGCCGTATCAACATCTTCGACCATCCTAATATGGGGTTTTGTCTTCAAATACTCCCGACATTGTAATAATGCCATCGGATGTGAGCGCACCTCTGTAATCTCATCAATTGTCTGCCCAGTATAGGCCATTAGGTTATGATGAATGTTCAAATAATGCTCACCAATAATATGAAGTTGTTTGTCATACACCAAGGCATAATTTGGAATGATAGAGCCAGCAATAGAGTTTTCTATGGCCATGACCCCCTTATCCGCATTCTTGTTCAGCAGTTCATCAACCAATCCATGAAAGGAAAGACATTCGACCAATTCTATAGGTTCATCAAAATAGTCCATAGCCACTTGATGATGGTTTGAACCCTTAATTCCTTGTATTCCTATTTTTAAGCCCATTATTATTAACGCTCTACAACCAATGCAAATTATGTTTAATAAAAAAAGTCCCGTAAACAACGGGACTTTATCTTATATTATATACGAAATACATTATAATAGTCCCTTATCCCTCTTAAAAAAGAAGAAAAAGTAAAAACCATTATAAAAATATTGTCTTGACATTTTGTTGCAATTATTGGGCTAAGGTAATTATTAAATTTAAAATTCAAATTTTATACCACTCTTTTTTAATTATTCGCCGATAAAGCACCCAAACAATGCATATTTTACTTTTTAAACTATTGTTTATTGCGAATCACATATAATCAAGTCTATAACAGCATCCAATTCTTCTTGTACTTTTGGATGGGTACAGTTCACAACTATAGAAAAAACAAGCTGCTCATTTGGGTAAACAAAGAGATTTGCATATCCTCCCACACCATTCCCCACATGACCATAAAATGACCTTCCTTTCTTATCCTGACTTACTTGCCATCCTAGTCCATAATAAGTTGACGTTCCGTTTATGATAGCGGACGTTAGGAATTGGTCAAGCACATCATCGTCCATTATGCTTCGATCTAACACGGCATTTCCAAGTTTGGCAAGATCGGCCGAGGTAGCCAAATATCCGCCCCCAGCCAATTTATATGTATTGTTCACAGAAACCGACTTTCTGAAACCCAGGAGGTTTTTGGAATAAAACTGTGCCATCTGTTGATTCGTATCGCTTAAGCCATGATCCTCAGCAAAGGTTTGATCCATTTGTAAGGGTAGCAATACTTTTTCATACACGTAAGTTTCAAAAGGTTTGCCCGCCGCTTCCTGCATTGCCAATGAAACCAGCACCCAATTATAACTAGTATAAAGATAGTCGGTACCTGGTTCAAACAGCAAGTCATCATTTTTAAAGACAGCGATACCCTCCTTGATCGAATAAGGTTCGTTCAATGCATATTCCTTACCTCTATACCCCCTGATTCCGGAGGTATGGCTTGCCAAGTGACGTATGCTAAAGTCATATTCCTTTTTTGGAAAGTAGGGCACATAATCATATAATGAAGTGTCGAGGTCAATGAGCCCTTCCTTTACCATAATGGCCAAGGCAGTGGCCGCGATGTTCTTTGATACACTTGCGACCCTAAATATGGTCATTTCCGGATCAACTGGGGTTCTATCTTCCAAGGATGCATATCCGTAGCCCTTCTGGAATAGAACCTCACCGGCTCGTAAGACGGTTATTGCCAGGCCTGGAATCTTGGCGTCATCGACTAATTTATTTAAGACCAAATGAAGCTCCGTGCCTATACCGATCTCTTTTTCGGGATTCTCTTTTGAACCAAAAAAACCTTTTAGATATGTAAAGAGAAATTTCAATATTAATTCTTATAGATCAATCTTCCCGTATACAATATTTCAACATCCACATCAACCGGCTGATTGTAGCTTATAACATCACCGGTACCCCGAATGACCCCGGATATAGATTGCTGCGGATTAACTTGAATATCGTTGGTGCCTCTATGATCAATAGCCACGGTATTCGCCATCAAGTTTTCGGTCTCAATTCTGGAATCCCCCGCGGCGATGTTGATATTCAATTCTTCCGTCACTCCTCTCAATTTAAAATATGCTATACCATTAACTACGATACTTACTTGTTGACTGCTCAATTGTAGATCAAACTCGCCATCCGTCGTTTCCGCATCAGGTTCAATAAAGCTCTCGGACAATAGGGTCAGATCAGGATATTCCAATACTCCATCACTTTTTATGGGAAGTCCTGTGCTGCTTCTAACTTCAGTAATGTTGGGAGAAGTGATATACACTGTGGTCAAACCGTACTCCCTAAAAAAATTGCATCCGTTTTCATTGGTAAGTATGAGTCGGTCTTCTTCTACAACCGCGGTAACCTCGTTCAGAAGATATTCCCCGGTTTCTATCTCCACTTTTTGAATGTCGCCTTGTTTCAATACCAAAGCCACTTTTTCAAATACGGTGATTTTAGAAAAAGATGGAACTGCAATATCGTTTCTTATAAGATCTCCTTGACTTTGAAAACAATCAGGAGTGTTTTCACCGCTACATGACAGTAAAATGAATACCAATGTTATGTTCAACAATTTTTTCATAATCGTACACCTATCCCAAATTCAACAGCTTCAGCCTTGGCTCCGTGGGATTTTAAGGTAATTGCACCAAAAAATTTAGTTCCGAAATATCTTTTTAACCCAACCCTGTTATACATTTTTCCCTCGAAATCAAATGGGTAATACACATAATATCCAAGTTGCGTGATTACCGACATTTTATTGATATTCAGTTCATGTCCTAAAAACAATCCCACCCTTTTATAATCATCATCTTCCTCTACTCCATTTTCAGGGAAGGCAA
>Ga0316189_10004684_pt1 | contig 13148 bp, 9 predicted proteins | sample LowCovwburrow_MG_FD_204930 | JGI IMG/M metagenome (GOLD analysis project Ga0316189, IMG submission 204930) | Coastal sediment microbial communities from Maine, United States - Lowes Cove worm burrow | ecosystem: Environmental > Aquatic > Marine > Coastal > Sediment | place: USA: Maine... | reverse complement strand
CGCAAAATTAGGCAACGGTATCTATGTTGATGTCGACCAGCACCCACATATCGGCCTAAGTACATTGACCTATCTCTTCGAAGGCGAAATTGAGCATAGAGACAGTATCGGAAGTGTTCAAGTTATTACGCCAGGTGATGTTGCTTTTATGACTTCGGGAAGCGGAGTGACACATACCGAGCGAACACCCATCGCGAGACGCGGCAACGAAACCTTTGTGATGCATGGTTATCAAATCTGGGTCGCCCTGCCGAAAGCAAAAGAAGAGATAGCACCTCGATTTGAGTACTATCCAAGCAGTGAAATACCCATATGGCATACCGAGGCGCTCCGATTCAAATTAGTGGCGGGCAATGCCTTTGGGAGGTCGGCACCGTTGCAAGGCTACTCTCCTTTATTTATGGTGGATATTTTTGCCGAAAAAGCGAGCGTTTTAAACCTTAAAGGACAATTGAAGGGCGAGTTGGCCTTTGTCATCGTAAAAGGGTCTATTACCGTTCAAGATGAAAAAGTAGAAGCCGGGCAAATGTTGATCAGTAAGACCGATGACCAATGTGAGATATGTTTAGATAAAGACACCCAACTCTTACTTTTTGGTGGTGAGGCTCTACCCGAAGAACATTACTTGTTATGGAACTTCGTATCGCATAGTAAAGAACGTTTGCAAAAGGCCAAAGAAGATTGGAAGGATAAAAAATTCCCAAAAGTACCTGGGGATGATACCTATATTCCTATTCCAGAAATGCCTTCAAGGGCTAAGAGCTAGATTTACTTTCAAAGTAGTTTAGTTTTCTGTTCTGGCAAAAGGCCATTTTTTGTATTCCGCCTGAAGTTCTTTGACCTTGTTCGGATGCTGCCTGGCCAAATTCGTCATTTCCGTGGAATCTCTCTTGAGGTTCACCAAAAATAGTTTATCCTTTTCCGGGTCTAATTCGCCTTTGTTGGAGCTATCCTTGGGGTCGCCGATTAGTTTCCATTCGTCTTTTCGAATGGCCCAAGAACCATTGTTCTGCCAAATAAAACCGTTATGGGCTGAAGGTGAGTTTTTACTCTGAATAATTGGTAAAAGGCTTTTTCCTTCTAAATCATTAGGCCCTTCGATACCGCATAAATCGGCTATGGTCGGAAACCAATCGATATTCAAAGCCATCTGGTTTCTTGTTTCGTTTTCCGGCAAGTGACCTTTCCAACTAATTATAGCAGGAACACGTATTCCGCCTTCGAAGAGACTGAATTTGGCACCACGAAATGGCCCGGCACTACCACCGCCACCAAAAGTACGTTCTTCGGTAGAATATCCATGATCGGACTGAAAAATAATCACTGTATTTTGCCTGATATTGAGCTCATCTAGTTTTCCTATAAGTTGGCCAATGCGTTCGTCGATGGTCGTGATAAAAGCTGCATATTCTTTTCTCGGCGATTCAAGTGTTGCATAATGTTTTCTCCATTTTTCATCAGGTTGTAAAGGGTAATGGGGCAAATTGATGGCATAGTAGAGAAAGAAAGGGTTCTTTTGATTTTCCTTAATAAAATTTTCTGCTTCGGATTCTATCAAATCCGGAAAATATTGGCCATCGCGCCAGATTTCGGTTCCATTTTCCCAAAGGTCATGTCTATTGGGGCCGTTCCAATAGAAAAAGTGGGAATAGTTATCGATACAGCCGCCCATATGCCCGAAGGACGAATCAAAACCTTGCCCATTGGGCATTGTTTCTGGCGTATAGCCTAAATGCCATTTTCCAACATGACCGGTAGTGTATCCGGCCTGTTTCATCATTTCTGCTATCGTAAAGCGATTCGTTGGCATGCCTTCTTTGCCCTTTGAAGATGAAGCATTCCCCGGAAGTCCTGCAGCATGGGGGTTCATGCCCGTCAACATCGATGCTCGGGAAGGGGAGCATACTGATGCGGCTGCATAAAATTGCGTAAACCGAACGCCCTCTTTCGCCAACTTGTCCATATTGGGGGTATGGAGGTCTTCTGAACCATAACAACCCAAATCGGCCCAACCTTGGTCATCGGTCAGAATGATAATAACGTTTGGAATCGCCGATGCTTTTTGTTGACCATAAGAAGTTGTAGTTAATAGGGAAAGAAAGATTAAAATCAAACAAGACCTTAAATTCACACTCGGTTTTGAAGCTACCATTAGTTTATATTTAGGGTATAATTTACCAAAAAATGATTCATTTTCTATACTCCAAACTTTTCCAAACTTCCAATAACGCTCTCGGTACGTGAAAGCAGCCCTTCCATTTGCCACCTTTGCTATTTAGCAAAACTTCACCTTGGCGGTTGAGATAACCGTACCATTCGCCGCGGTTTTTTTTATCTCGGAAGTGGTTCCAAGTATAATCGTGTACTTTTTCGAACCATGCCGCTGCTTTCGGACTTTGGTTATAGGCATAGGTTTTAGCCAAGGCAACTAGCGTCTCGAGATGTACCCACCAGAGTTTTTGGTCGTGCTCCAGCTGTTGTGGTGCATGGCCTTTGAAATCTATAAAATAGAAAATCCCTCCGTGTTCATTATCCCAACCATGTTCGAGCTGTTGATACATGATCTGTTCTGCTTTTTCGATCAGTGCTTTATCATTTTTACGGATGCCCAAGTTCATGATAAACCACATGGCCTCGATAGCGTGTCCAGGGTTTAACAGTCTTCCCTCAAAACTATCGACAAATTGTCCGGTGTCCGAAATATTTTCCAAAACCAATCCGCTTTCTTGGTGATAGAATTTGTTTAGAATAAGGTCGATAACAGCATCGGTTACCTTTTCAACTTCTTCGGAACCCAGCAAATGTTCCAATTCTAAGGAAAGGTTGCAAAGAATCATCGGAAGGGCAAAATTCTGTAGCTCCCGTGTGCCGGGATACATTTTGTTGTATTTTCCTTTCGGGCTTTTTTGTCGTTTCAGAATATTTTGAAAAGTGATTTTTGCAATTTCAGCATACCGTTCTTTTGGCTCGATTTGGTATAAGGTGCCAAAGGCCATAGCGGCAAAACAGTCTGAAAAAATATTATAGGGCTGAACCAAAGGCTGCCCTTCTCGGTTGAGCGAAAAATACCAATTGCCTTCGGAATCACGACCGTATTTCTCTAAGAAATCAGCTCCCAACAAAGCCATGTCTTTCCATTGGGGTTTCTGCGCTACTTCTTGAAAGAGTTTGGCGAATAACCAGACCTGTCTCGCCTGTAACCAAATAAATTTGTCAGTGTCAAAGACTTGGCCAGTTTCAGTGAGGCAGGTAAAATAGCCCCCTTTTTCCGTATCAGGAGAATTGCTTTCCCAGAAAGGAACGACTTCTTTGAGGAGTTCGTTTTTATAAAGTGCCGCGTAGTGTTTCAAATAGTATGTTCTTTTATTATCATCCCCGCGAAAAATACTCCATATACCGATTATATAGATGCCCTGCCTGTAAGTATGCTGATTGTGGACTCATAAAATGAGAGAACTCGAAGGTTATTGCTTTTTGACATCCGGCACGCTTGGCTGCTTCCAATTTGAACACTAGTTTTTCCCATTTAATGGGTAAAAATTTTATGGGCATATCGCGATCGAAAGACTCGGAGTTCGTCCATGATTGGAGTGCATATTTATCGGCCAAGCTTTTGTTCAAACGGAGGTAATCTTCTAAATCGTTGTAGCCTACATGACCATCTTGAAAAGCTACAATATCGATACTATTTTTGATGCCGTCGAAAATCTCGTCCCATTCTTTTTCATGCTCCTTTAAAGAAATCGCTGAGTCTTTTGTTATTTGATTGGTTGTCGCCACTACCGCTTTTTTACCATCGATCCAAGGAGAAATCAGTACGGGTAATCCTTCACTGATCGCTTTGCAGTGGTCTCCTAGTTCAGCAATGGAGGCGACCGCACCTTTTGTTTTGCGGCTCAGTTCTAGGCTGAGGTACCACCCGCCAAAACTTTTATAATGGCCATAGGTTTTATAAACCTCTTCAATGACATGAAGGTTAACCTCTATCTCGTGACGCATGTCACCTGTTTCCCAATATTTACCACTGTCATAGGTGCCAAAGTAAAAAACCATACCGTACTTTTCGGCTAGCTCTAAATACAATTTGACCAAATCAATTGGTGGCCGAAAACGCCCGTGTTTTTCTATTAAGTATTTTGATGGATAGGTCAAAAATTGATGATATCCGCAACGGATCAAAATCACGGTATTGATCCCCATCTTTTTCATATGCGCGAAATCGGCATCCCATTCTTTTGAACCCCAGTTTTGATGGGGAATGTCATGACTGATTTCGTCAATAAAAGTTCCTGTGATTTGCATCAATTTTCAATGTTTAAAAAAGTTCTCGTTTCAGATTGTATTACGTGAAACGAGAAACCTGAAACTATTTTTCCAACGTATCCCACCAATATTTTTTAAGTAATATACTCGTTAATATAAGTATTGCACTCCAAATAATCATCTCCGTATTCTGGCGTAGCATAAAGTAAATAGGAATAACGACTTGTGCCATTTGCCAAACGATACCGACAACGACATTAAAACTGTCACGCTTGAAGTCCATATTGGGAATAAAGCATGGGTCTTCAGCCATTACTTCTTTTTTAATCGGACCCCAAAAACCCCAAGGTTTTGTTTGTTTATAAAAAGTTTTTATATGTTCTCGATTGGGCAACGGTTCTATAAATGTTCCGATGATACATCCTATCAAGGCGAAAACGAAGATAATCGGGAATACAAAAATATCGACATAATCAGGGAAGAAGATAAACTTGACGGTCGAGGCAATCAACCCGAAGAGCATTCCCCAGAAATAACCATTACCGGAAAACCGCCACCAAACCCATTTTAAGACATTGGCAGCTACGTAACCTCCGTAGAGCGATGAGCTCAACCATAAAATCAAGGAGTTGAGCGATCCGGCATTAAAACCAAAAATGATACCGACCATAACCAATACCAGTGAGGAAATAATACTGAGTTGTACTAGTTTCTTATCCGGTGCCCCGGGATTGATGTACTTTTTGTAAATGTCATTGACAATATATGCCGGAGCTGAGTTGACAAAAGCAGCAAAAGTACCCATAAAAGCGGCAAGAAACCCAGCAAGCATCAGCCCTTTTAATCCGACAGGTAGAAATTTGTTGATGGCCATCGGAAGTACCTGTTCAAAATCGATCGTATCGCCCATAGCCAATAATTCAGGGCCAAGGTAAACCAATGATAGAACGGCAAAACCGATAATCATAAAGTATCGGGGAATATACAAAACGCATATGGTCAAAAAGCTCATTTTGGCAGCCTCAGCAGGTGTTTTAGTAGCCAAAATCCGTTGCATATCATAACTAGGAACCGGTCCGGCAATCGAAGCAAAAATTCCCTTTAAGACCATTAACATAAATAGGATGCCGAAGAGGTCAAAGCCGTCTGACTTTATTTTATTATTTACTTGTGGAAAGGCCGAATTACTCCAGTCCAAATCTAAATTCCATCCAAACCAGAGTTGGTTCCATGTTGCCGGAACTACTTCTGAAATCTGTTCGTAGCTAACCATATTGTAGGCCACGATGCCAACCCCAATACAAGCAATGGTCATAATGATAAATTGCATTACCTCAGTAGCGACTACGCTATGCATACCCCCTTTGACCGTATAAAGCGAAGTGAGTCCGCAAATCAATAGTGCATAACTACGTGCCGAAGAAACCTGATAGCCAAAGAACTCAAAACCCATATCCCAAGGTAGAATCGAAGTACAATACTTGCCGATACCTTCAAAGAAATAGGCGATAAAACCAAGCACGCTGATGACCGCAAAAATCACGATGATGATATGCGAAAGCTTCGCGCCCTTACCATCCCCGAAGCGAAAAGTAATCCATTCGGCACCGGTCATCACATTCGAGCGCCGCATCCAAATTGCCAGATAGACGAAGACAAAAACTTGGTTCCAAACAGGCCAAAGCCACGGCAACCAAGCGCTTTTCAATCCGTAAACAAATAAAATACCAACACTCCACATGGTACCCGAAATATCGAACATCCCCGAAGCGTTGCTTAGTCCTAAGTAATACCATGGTAATTCATTCCCCCCTAAAAAATAAGATTCTAGATTTTTAGAAGACTTTTTGGAAAGGTAAAATCCGAGTGCCAAGACCCCAATGACATAGGCAATTACTATGGCGATATCCCAAGGGGAGAGGGTCATTTGAGTTCTAGTTTTGTCAAGTTTTTAAAATATGGAAAGAATGGGTATTTAAAATTTAATTTTCTATAATCCTTAATTAAATCTCTTTGAAAAGATCTTCATAATGTTGGGAAGGTAGAAATATACCCCCACTTTCGGCATAGAATGATTTTCCGGTCGGGTAGACCCCTTTTTGCGTCTTCGTCCATTCCGCACCTGCTTTCGGGTGGTAGGTTTCTAGTCTGTCCCATTCCTTATAGTACTGATGGCCGTTGGTTTCCAATAGTCCGATTTCCATATTGGGTAATGGAGCTAAGCGTGCGGCAACAGATTTGTTCCAATCGACTAAGATTGGATTTACGGTCAGGTCGGCACTAAAACAGGGTACTTTTTTCTCATGGGCCGCCTTAACGATTTTCATCGTCATGCTCAAGGTCTTGGCAATCGCTTTTACTACAATGGTGGTATAGCCTTGTTCCATACGATTCATTGCCTCGGCTACCGTATGTGCACTTTCGTCGGCTGCAATGGTTACGCCAACATCACCCACATACGATTCGTCAATTTCCCGTAACGGCTCTTCGATAACCGCTATCTGGTCGAACGCTCCTATTTTTTTGGCGTGATCAAGAAACCGAAGTAAGGTTTCCTTTGATTCATATCGACCGTTGGGATCAATGTAATAGGGAATTTTTCCGCTTTTCGTATAAGGAGTTTCATAGTCTCCTATAGATTTATGTACGGCGGTAAGAAACGCCATATCCTTTTCCAACATCACCTTTTGAGTTCCCTTTGAACCTGTTTTGAGCTTCATGATAAAATAGCCCTCATCGGCAGCGGATTTTATTTTTTCGATATCCGTACCCACGGGAAACGACGGAATACTGGCCACCTTCTCATGCTTATAGGATAAACCAGCGCGATACGTTGGCGGTACCATTTCATCGAAGGTCTTGAGGTTGTTCTCATGGGCATACAAAAGCCAAGCGGCATTGTCGACGCATACCAGCGCATTCAATACAAAAGTCTTTCTTAGATTAGGGTTATTGGTAATCTTTTTTCCGTATTCGTATAGTTCAGGCAAAATGGCATCTTGCAATTCAATAGGGTCGGTGAACGAAGTGCTCTTTACCATCTGGACGGCCCTTTCGGTCATGGCGAACATCAATGCATTTGCGCCGTTTTCAGAGTGAACACTAGCTACGCTAGCATCTGACCAAAGGGCACTTTGTGTTCCCAGACCAATTTTTGCTGCCCCCGATTCACTTTGTAGCCAAGCAGCCGTTTGCCAAAGTTGGGTTACGGCACTTCCCTTAAAGCGATAAGGGTACAAGTTTTCACGCTCGAAATTCGAGCTTACATTTGTAATCCTGATTTTTGATTTCATGTTTAGATTGTTTGCCAATAGATGAGGTATTCCCAATGTGCCAGCAGCAATGCATGCGCCCGTTTTGGTCACGAATTCCCTTCGGTTCATACCCTGTTTCCTATGCTTTGAATCGTTCATTTTTAAAACAAAAATTTAAATTTTAGCCGCAGATGCTTCATCCAAAAACAAGATGGTTTCCTGATGTGTTCGTAAAATAGTTGCTGGACAAGCTGTACTTATTTCGTTGTACAAGGTATCATGAACGGCTTGCGCTTTTCGAGTGTCAGGCACTACACAACTAATAGCTTTACAACGCATAATTGCCGGTATCGTTTGTGTCAAGGCTTGTTTAGGTACATCGTCGAAAGTAGGAAACCAGCCTTCACCCAATTGTTGGTTACGACAGGCATCATCTAGGGTGACCAATTTCACTAGTTTTGGGTCTTCGAAATCGGCGACAGGAGGATCGTTGAAAGCAATATGGCCGTTTTCACCTATACCTATACAGGCCACGTCAATGGGATTTGCTCTCAAAGCCTCGGAATAGTTTTCCATCTCTTTTTCTAAATCTTCGGCATCTCCGTTCAGGAAATATATCTTTTTAGGGGCAACGTCATCCAAAATACGTTCTTTCAGATATTTTCTGAAACTGGCAGGGTGCTGATCTGAAATGCCCTTGTATTCATCAAGATGAAAAACGGTAATTTTCTGCCAATCGATGTCTCTTTCTTTAAAGACCTCGAGAAAAGGAAATTGCGAAGCACCTGTTGCTAAAATAAGATTTGCAGCACCGTTTCGTTTGATGGCCTCATTGAGCTTTCTTTCTACAAAATCGGCCGCAGCACTTCCCATGGAATTTGCGGTGTCATAAATGGCTACTTGTAATTTGTCTACGGAAAAGTTCTTCGTCATATTTAATAAAGTTAAAGGAATTCGGCTATGGCAAAATAGGAGGTAAGCAATGAAAATAAGATTACCGCAACAATACCAATATTAAGTTTTGTGCTTGCTTTATGCTTTTGCATCAATTTAGATTTATTGATCAATACAAAAATAGGAATCGCTACCGCAGGCAAAATACAAGCTTGAAATGCCTGTGAAAAAACCATTAAAGCTGGGGGGCGTTCCTCTAGAAAAACAGTTCCGAAGGCAAACAACAACGCTCCGAAAATTAATAATCGCGATTGTTTTGAATGTATGTTTCTAGGCTTTCCTGTATAATCTGCAATTAACCAAGGAGCAATCAGTACAATAGGGAATATGGTTGAAAGTCCTGCTCCGGCAATTCCTATGATTAAAAGATAAGCGGCGAACTTTCCACCAAGGGGTTCGAACAATTCAATCATCTCTACCGTGTTTTCAAGTTTTAGACCCGATAGATGAAGTGTGCCTGCGGCGACGGCCATAATTACTCCGCTCAAAAGCAACATCATAGCGGCCGAAACGAACGAATCGCGCTTTTCGGTTTTTAAGTCGTTGATGCCCCAACCCTTTTCCGCTACAACTGTGCTACGCATTATAAAAACAGCGGCCGAGCATGTAGTACCTGTTATCGCAGCAATAAGGCCTAATGCTCCTGGAGTATTCGGGATACTGGGGATAATACCTTGCGCCAAAGAAGTAAAGTCGGGCTTGACCATAAAAAAGACGATAATAAACGAAAGCCCCATTAAAATGACCAAGACCGTCAGTATTTTTTCGAATACCTGATACCGCCCGTACCACAAAAGAAAATAGAGAATGATACTAAAAAAGAGGATAATCCAAAATCGACTAATTAGTTGTCCGTCAAAGGCCAATCGTATACCTTCCTGTACTAAATCGGCCACGATACCCATTACGCCCATTAAGGCCAAAAGCTCACCGATAATCAAGGCGATAATTATGTAGAGGGAAAGTACCCAACCCCATTTGAATTCCGATTTAAAGTTGAACAAGGCGGTCTTGCCAGTGACCAAGGTCATTTTGCCGTAGGCGACCATCAAGACATACGTAAAAACACATGAGAGTATCAATGCCCAAAATAGTCCCATGCCATGCTCTGCACCGGTTTTGGCCATGGTGGTTACACTCCCTGTGCCAATGTTATAGCCGATTAGAAAAAGCCCAGGGCCCACAGCGCTCAGCGCAAGTAGAATTTTATTTCTAAGAGTTTTGTTCTTCATGCCTTTAAGGTCGGGTATATACTAATTCCCCCGCGACAAAAGTCTGTTCGATTACTAGCTCCTTGCCTTCTATTGTAAACAGGATAAGATCTGCGCGTTTATCTTGTGCTATAGCGCCTAGTTCATCTAACGAGAACATTTCAGCGGGATTTGTACTCGCCATTTGAATAGCATTCTGTAACGAACAGCCGGTAAAATCCATAACGACCCCGACACATTTGCTAATCGGGGAAGCCGCCCCTGCCAATACATTTTCCTTAGGAAGTTTTACTACATTTTCCGTCAGTAATAAGGTGCGTTCGCCACGGGTGTATTCTCCGGGTGGAAGTCCTGCCAAGTCTAATGCATCGGAAACCAAGATGGTCTTCTCGACACCTTTGGCCTTGTAAAACGTACGCACTTCTTCTCGTCTTAAGTGGAAACCATCGGCTATGATACTTGCGGTAATGGCATCATTTGACAATTGTGGCCACAGTGGATTGTCATGCCGATTGATTTCGTTCGCACAACCGTTACCGAGATGGGTAGCCATTTTTGCCCCAGCGTCGACGGCGGCCTGCACATCTTCTGCAGAGCCATTATGGTGGCCTAAGGAAACGATTACTCCACTTTCGACACAGTTTTTTATAAATGGAATGGCCCCTTCAATTTCTGGAGCGACAGTAATGATTCTGATGCCATTATTGGCCGCTTTTTGGATTTCCTGAAATTCTTTCCAATCGGGAGCCTTGATGTATTTTTCTAAATGTGCGCCTCGAAAACCTGCAATTGGAGAGATATATGGCCCTTCTAAATGAAAGCCGGGAATAGACTTTTCAATTTCAGGGTCCTCTTTGGCCATGGCCAAAATGGCGAAGTTCTTTTTGATTCTTGCAATATCGCTGGTAATAATAGTTGGAAAATAGGAAGTGACTCCTGCCTTCCACAACGCTTTAGTCGCTTTTTTCACACCTTCAACGGTCAGGTCTGGCCCGGAAAAATCAATACCGACATAACCATTGATTTGAACATCGATCAATCCCGGAGCTATATAGGTTTTCGTAGTATTGCTAGACTCTTCCGATGGATTGATTTCCTTGATTTTTCCATTTTCCAAAGTAAGCTCGACCTCTCCATCAGTTGAATACAAAACTCCTTTTACTTTGATTTCTTCGGTGGATTGAAAAGGGAGAATGAGCATGGTGATAAGCATGATACAAAAAGTAAGTGTTTTCATTTATGGAATTTAAATTTGGTCATAGGGAACAACATTTTCCCATTGCCCGCTAGCAACAGATTTTTCAAGAGCTTCCAATACCGCAACGCAATGGATGATACTTTCATGGCTTCGCGGTTCTTTGCCGGTTTTGAACATTTCTACCATATCTACGTAGTTTTTGTCGGGCTTTTTCTCCTCAAGTTTTGATTTCAGTTCTACGATACCGTCGTCAGTTTCCACAAAAGTCTGCCAGCCGTATTTTTTAGTAGTAAAGACCAAACTTGCTAACATGCCATTTTTAAAAATTAAGTTCGCACCGCTATTTTCACCGTTTTCGTTTATCCGAACCTTTTCTACGGAATCGCCGAAAAGATATAATAAGGGTTGCACGGTATGTGCGCCGTAAAAGAAGACACCCCCATATTCAGAATCGAGGCCTACCCGACCGGAACGTACCACCTGATTAATGGAACCCATACTTTTTAGTTGTTCTTTGATGTCAAAGGTTTCATAACTATGTGCAATAGAGCTAAAAGAAGTCACAGGTGTGCCATGTTTACGGGCCAAGGCCAAAAACTCTTTACCTTCCTTGGCGCGATAGCAGAATGGCTTATCGATAAAAGTTGGAATTCCCGCTTCGATAAACGGAATCGCAGGTTCTAAGTGAAATTTACCGTGGCGGTGGTCTACGATGAGGCCGTCTATTTTGCCAAGCATCTCTTTTGGGTCTTTGACCATTTCAGGAATATTACCTTTTTCCATGGCTGTTTTGGCAAATTCCTCGGTTTCGCCCCACACATATTTTACCCTCATACCGGGAAATGTCTTTTCAATGTTGAAAAGTTTTCCGAAGCCCGTGGTATGTGAGTTCTCGGCTCCGATAATACCAATGCTAAACGTTTTCATAGGTGTATTTCGTTTGTTACTGAATTGGGAGAATACATCAAATGGACTAGCGAGTGCAATTGCCGAAAAAGTCGCACCTTGCCCAATTTTCTCAATAAATTTTCTTCTAGAACCCGTATTATTCATTGTTTATAGTTTCATTTCCCATCCCTTTTCATAAGATCGGCTCCAAAGTTTTTGGGCATCTTGGTCGTTGATGATATGTCCGTTTTTTGAATCGATATCCAAAGACCGGCCAACGCGTTGGGCGATATTTCCCAACTGAACTAGTAGTGTACTTTTGTGTCCAGAATCCACGTCCGAATTTAAGGTGCCACCGTTTTTTATTGCACTAAACATATTTTGAATATGAAGAGCATCCAATGTTTCAGCAGGATTACTTTTATTTCTTGCATCGATTTCTTGGGTGTTCAATACCTCTTTTACTACTTTTCCATCCAAATCGAATTGGGTATAACTATTGCCTGATGGAATGAGCAGACTCCCATTTTCTCCATAAAAGACTACGCCTACGGAGCTGCCCTCTATATTTTTCCCATTACAGCTTCTACCTTCCCAAGACATGGTCTGGCCCGAATCGAAATCAAGATTGATAATTTGGGTGTCAGGTGTTTCCCAATCGTCCTTGTAGCGGTATCGACCTCCGTTCGAACTTACTTTAGTGGGGTAATCGACCTCCATGCCCCAACGTAATAAATCGATCATATGCGTGCCGTTGTTCAGAGCCTCCCCTGTACCCCAATGCCAAAGCCAATGCCAATTGTAGTGCACGATGTTGTCCTTAAAATTTTTACGGGGCGCAGGGCCTTGCCAGAGTTCCCAGTCGAGCCAATCGGGTGTGGCCGTTTCTTTACCAATACCAATCGATGCGCGATTATTGGTATACCATCCCTTCCCATAATATACGCGACCAATGGCTCCGCTTTTAAGGGCATCAATACCTTCAATAACATTGGGCCATGAGCGACGCTGATTACCCATTTGTACTACCTTTCCGTATTTTTTTGCTGCTTCGACGAGTAGTTCCCCTTCATTGGGGTTATGACTACAGGGTTTTTCGACATAGACATGCTTGCCTGCTTGTAGTGCCAAGAGCGAAGCTGGTGCGTGCCAATGATCTGGTGCCGCAATTACCAATGCGTCTACATCTTTGCTTTCTAATGATTTACGAAAATCGGTAAATGTCTTAGCTTGCACCTTTTGCCGTTCCGCTACGGCAGTCAAACAGTTCGTAATCGCCCTACTGTCTACATCACAAATATGAATGACATCGCAATTTTCTTGGCTTGCAAAATTTTGGGCCAAGGCCTTGCCACGGCTATTGACGCCCATTACAGAAAC
>Ga0316189_10004682_pt1 | contig 13151 bp, 15 predicted proteins | sample LowCovwburrow_MG_FD_204930 | JGI IMG/M metagenome (GOLD analysis project Ga0316189, IMG submission 204930) | Coastal sediment microbial communities from Maine, United States - Lowes Cove worm burrow | ecosystem: Environmental > Aquatic > Marine > Coastal > Sediment | place: USA: Maine... | reverse complement strand
CCTTTCGGGGGGGATGTTCGTGTGTATATGAATGCCTGGTTGTGGCAGTTCTCGGTAGTACAGGTTGCCTGACGGGAACGTCCGGTTCTGCTGTAGTCGGACATACAGATTAAGGTGACCAATGACTGTAATCGATCCGACGGGCCTGTCTACTTGGTAGATATTGGTCTTTGGTATAAAAATGCCTCGCACTCAGGCCGGGCCATCATTGCTTGACCATCGCCCTAGGTATTTTCAATAGGCCGGTATTCGCTGACATCCCGTGTTCGGATTATGGCCTCGATTAAATCGCGGATGCAGGCCCAGCTGTTACCTTTACCGGACCAGACCCGTGCAAAGTGATCAAGATCCTCATCAATTAATAATCGCACTGCCGTGACGTGCTCGGCTGTCCAGGGTAGCCCTGTGCGATATGCATTCATAAGTTCCCAGGCATCTTCTGTAGTCATCATTCAGTTCCGCATCAAAAACTCCGCCAAGGGGCGGGGCCGTACATCAAGGAGCGCCCTAATAGGCAGAGGAGTAGCGCAAAGGACGTTTATCGTATCGGCACCAGTCCCGCATGCTTTACAATCAGGGTTGTATAACGGGCGGGTCACAATCGTGACGTCAAAGGTCAGGAAACGGGGGCTGTCCGGACATCCACCGTCCATAAGTATCTGTCTGGTTCAGCCTTACCAGAAAATCGGAATATCTGCTTTGTGGCGGCGGGTTCAACCTGAGAGTGCAACTCTTTATCTTTTTACAAAAAGATGGGGCGAATTTGATTGACCCTGCAACGGTCAGTTCGAGATATTTTACATTGCATTTTGCAATTATCACCCTCAATCTATGCAACTGATTGGCCGATAACAATGTAACTTATGAAAAGCTTTCTACTGCCCAGCTGTCTGTCACTCATCTTGTTCGCAGGAACCGGTGTTGCTGCGGATACTCCTGTACAGCTGGCAAAACTGGAACTCGCCAGCACAGACACGCAGACCATTACAGCACCTTACTGGAACACACTAAACCCGAAAAACCTGAAGCTCAAATCGGCCGCCGTGCTGGTGCTGAACAAAGATGGCGAGGAAGTCTATTCCAAACATGTAAGTGAACCTCGACCAATCGCCTCGATTACCAAGCTGATGACAGCAATGGTCATCCTGGATAGCGACCTGGATTTACAGGAAAAGATCGCCATCACCAAAGATGACCGGGACCTGATACAGTTGACCGGCTCGCGCCTGAAGTACGGCGCCGCACTGACACGTAAACAGATGCTGCAGCTGGCGCTAATGTCATCCGAAAACCGGGCAGCCAATGCACTCGCCCGCACCTGGCCTGAGGGTAAAGCGGCATTTGTCGCCGCCATGAACAAAAAGGCCGCCGCGCTTGGCATGCATGCCAGTCATTTTAATGATCCCGCCGGTCTTGATCCCGGCAATGTCGCCTCCGCTCACGACACAGCCTTGATGGTGCGCGCTGCCATGTCCTACCCACTCATTCGCAATGCCACCACTACCCGCTCTGCCAGAGTCACGCCACACAAGGGCCGCGGTGAGCTCAGGTTCAATAACACCAACCGCCTGCTGAAAAACAAGACCTGGGATATCCAGCTCAGCAAGACCGGTTACCTCAACGAGTCCGGACGCTGCCTCGTGATGCAGACTGAAATTGACGACCAGCCACTCACCATTGTACTGCTCAACTCCTATGGCAAGCTGACACCCTTCGGCGACTCCAACCGGATTCGCAAGTGGATTGAGAGCGGTGATTAGGGCAAGTAGAAACAGCACCTGTTAATTTGCACGCCAGATCGACCCAGCTGAACGGTCGTTTGCATTCAACAATTGCCCCTGCAAATCATTGCCGCCATTCTACAGTTTCAACATTTTGGCCTATTCTTGCGACTCATAATAAAGTTCGAATGCCGGATCAAATTCAGGTGCAATCCAGCACACAACGCCCCGGCAGTGGACAGCGCCTCGCTGATGGTATTGCGCCATCCTACTGCTCTTGCGAGTGCCGCCTTGCCGAGGCATCGGGAGGGTGAAGTCCGTTGCCCTTATGGCTCTGGCAAACCTACATCGCTTGCCCTCTCTTCTTTTCACCCTCCTGTAATCAAGTATAGCCACAAATTTCCAGGTCGCTGCCTCAAGGTCCATTCTATTGAGCCATATCAAAATTTTTTCAGCGATACCCGTCACAGGTCTGCACTATCGGCTTGCATACAGGTGCAATGACGGCAACCATCAGGTTGCAGGTGTATGCAGCATTAACCACCCTTGTTGCACAGCAGCAGGATCGTGATACGCTCTGACATACAAATAAAATGGTCAATGCCGAAGGAGATTTTTCATGGCTGCCTATTCCCATATCCTCCTCGCAGTAGACTTCACGCCCGTCACGGATACCGTAACACGACAGGCTATGGAGCTATGCCAGGAGTTCAAAGCTCGGCTCAGCCTGGTACACGTGGTGGAATTCACGCAGATGGACCTGTCCAACGACCTGGTTCTCCCGCAAGAACTGGAGATCGACCAGGAGCGGATGAAACAGGCCAGGCAGCGCCTCGAGGAACTGGCAAAAAATATTGGCGTCGACAAATCAGAATGTTTTGTCAGTCAAGGCAGCACCCGACGAGAGATTCTTCGACTGGCTAAAGAACTGAACACAAATCTCATTGTTATCGGTAGCCATGGAAGAGAAGGCATACAAAGATTGTTAGGCTCAACAGCCAACGCGGTTCTGCATGGTGCACCCTGTGACGTGCTCGCGGTACGGATAAAGGACGAATAGAGAGTATAGAAAGAATAATCCCCTGCTGACTTCAAACTGGTCGCTTTTGAAATCCAGGGTCATACAAGGACTTGTACCTTGGCGCGGGAACTGTAACGATTGCAGAACATCGCCTCTGATCTAAAGGGACCTCATGCCCGGACAACTGAACCTCCAGTTTCCCAGCCCGGACAACCTGCGTGTTGTAGTAGCAGGCAGCTGGCTTTTAGCTGACAGCCTGCCTTCTCTCGACGATTTCGCTCTGCAGCTACAGTCCCGCAGCGACATACAAAAGATCAGTTTTGACGGTAGTGCCGTCACTCAATGGGACAGCGGTCTTCTGACGTTTCTCGCCCGTGTCTACCAGCTGGCCAGCGATCAAAAGATCAGCATTGATCCGGCCGGTTTGCCCGATGGTGCCCGGCGCATGATGAAACTGGCAACTGCGGTTCCCCCAAAGGAAAACACGGGCAAACACAAAAAACACCGGCCCCTGCTTGATCGAATTGGTGAGAGGTCGCTGTCCATGTGGCGCGCGGCCCCCGAGATGCTGCACTTCCTGGGCGAGGTCACCCTCAGTTTTGGCAGACTGTTTCGTGGCACGGCACAGTTCAGGCGTTCCGATCTCATGCTTTTCATAGAGGACGTCGGAGCGCACGCGTTGCCGATTGTCTCCCTGATCAGCTTCCTCGTCGGGCTGATCGTCGCGTACATGGGTGCAGTACAGCTGGCACAGTTCGGCGCCCAGATCTACATCGCCAACCTGGTAAGCCTTGGCATGACTCGTGAGATGGGCGCCCTCATGACCGGCATCATCATGGCCGGGCGTACCGGTGCCGCTTTTGCCGCACAGCTCGGCACCATGCAGGTAAACGAGGAAATCGATGCCTTCAGGACGCTGGGATTCAACCCGATCGACTTCCTTGTCCTGCCACGCATACTGGCACTGATCCTGATGATGCCGCTGCTGGTGCTGTACGCGGGTATCGTCGGCATCACTGCCGGGATGTTCGTCGCAGTAACGGTCTTCGATATCAGCACCTTTGAGTATTACCAGCAAACCGTGCGTTCCATGCAATGGACACATATCTGGGTTGGCGTGATCAAGGGCACGGTGTACGGTATGCTGATCGCCTTTGCCGGCTGTCTGCGCGGCATGCAGTGCGGGCGCAGTGCCCAGGCCGTCGGCGAGGCCACTACCTCTGCCGTGGTAACCGGTATTCTGTTTATCATCATTGCCGCCTCGCTGCTTACCATCCTGTTCCAGGAACTGGGGATCTGACATGGAAGCGACTGCCGAGCTGCATAATACCGACCCGGATGCCCATATCACCGTGCAGGATCTCACCATGGCGTACGGTGATTTCATCATCCAGCGCAACCTCAATTTCACCGTTCAGCGTGGCGACATCTTCATCATCATGGGTGGTAGCGGCTGTGGAAAGAGTACTCTGTTGCGCCATCTAATCGGACTGAAGGCGCCAGCCAGTGGCAGAGTCCTGTTTGAGAGCATCAGCTACTGGGAGTCATCGCCCGTCGAGCAGCAACGCATCAAACGGGGCTTTGGCATGAGTTTCCAGAGTGGCGCGCTATGGAGTTCATTGACACTGGCCGAGAACGTTGCCCTGCCGCTGGGTGAATATACGGAGCTCGCACCCGCCGATATCGCCGAGGTGGTGTCGCTGAAACTCTCGCTGGTCGGGCTGGCCGGTTTCGAGGAATTCTATCCGTCCGAGATCAGCGGCGGCATGCAGAAGCGCGCCGCACTGGCCCGCGCGATTGCGCTTGACCCCGCGATCCTGTTTTTCGACGAGCCCTCGGCCGGGCTGGACCCGATAAGCTCGCGTCGGCTCGACGACCTTATTCTGGAACTGCGTGACAGCCTGGGTACCACCATCGTCGTGGTAACCCATGAACTGGCCAGCATCTTCACCATCGCCAACAACGCGGTTTTTCTCGATGCGGAAACGCGCACCATGATTGCCAGCGGGGATCCAAAGACACTACGGGATGCAAGCCCCGACCTGCGCGTCAGACAATTTCTCAATCGAGGTGAGACATGAGCAAGCAAGCAAACCCCACCCTGATCGGCATATTTGTCGCGGGCGCCGTCGGCCTCATCGTTGCGGGCATCCTGATAATCAGCGGCGGCAAACTGCTGTTAACCGACAAAACCAGCTATGTCCTCTACTTCAAGGGATCGGTCAAGGGCCTCAACATCGGCTCCCCGGTCGGATTTCGCGGTGTCAATATCGGCACTGTGACCGATATCCAGCTGGTGTTCAACGAAGAGCAATCTGATATTCGCATACCGGTGATCATCGAAATGGACAACACGAAATTCATCAGGCACCCGGCCGACAAGTCACTGCTCGGCGATGATGACAGCATCGACAAGCTGGTCGAGGCCGGTCTTCGTGCCCAGTTGCAGTTGCAGAGCCTGCTGACAGGCCAGTTGTTTATTCAAATTGACTTTTTACCCGATACACCCGCGAATCTGGTCGAGCAGAACAAGTCCCGATGGGCGCTCCAGGAAATACCCACCATCCAATCGCCTATCGAGAAAATCGGAGAACTGCTGGAAGACATACCCATGGATAAGGTCAAGGAACACATCCTGGCAGGCATCGAAGGGATCGACAGGCTGGTGAATTCCGAGGATTTGCATCAATCGATCACTGCCATGCTGGCGGCGCTGGTGGATATCCGTCATCTTGTCACTAACCTCGACCGGCAGGTCGAGCCGGTCGCCAACAACCTCAACCTGACACTGAACGATGCCCGCGACACCCTGCAAAAGGCCGGCACTACACTTGAGACCGCCAGTGCAACACTGGAGCAGGCCAACACGACACTGCAGTCCGCTGATGCGATGTTCAGTGATGAGCAGATCCTGAGCGCGCTCGATAAAGCCCTGAATGAAATCACCTCCGCTGCTTATGCCATCCGCATCCTGGCCGAGACCATCAACAATCAGCCCGAGTCCCTGCTCAGGGGCAGACAATAAACCGGAGAAACTGCATGCACCCGATAATCCACACCATTGCGGCCGGCCTCTGCCTGGCACTGCTCACAGGCTGCGGCACAACACAGCCCGCAAAGTTTTACCTGTTGACAGCGGTCGAGGAAGGTAGCGGCGATACGGCGAACACACTGGCAGCTGCAGTCGGCATCGGGCCAGTGGCCTTCCCTGCATATCTTGACCGCCCCGAGATCGTGCTGCGCAGCAGCGGCAACGAGCTGAACTATGCCGGCACACACCGCTGGGCGGAGCCACTGAAGACGGCGTTCAGTCATACCCTTGCAGAAAACCTCTCGATCATGCTGCCCGCTGACCGGACCGTAATCTATCCCTGGTCACGCTCTACGGTACTGGATTTCCAGGTAATTGTTTACGTAACACGTTTCGATGCCGATGCCGATGGCACGGTTATCCTGACAGCAGGCTGGGAACTCATTCGGAGCAACGACGCGACCGTCCTTGATCGCAACAAGGCAACCTACACGGATGCTGCCGGGAGCTCTGACTACTCGGCAATCGTGGCGTCACAAAGCCGCGCAGTGGAACAGCTCAGCCGGGCCATTGCAGCAGCAATCATGCGCGCCGGGTTGCACGCTGGCCAGTCAAGGTGACCATGGGATAATTAGATTCAGGCAGTCACTCAGAAAATCACTTCGGGTTGTTAAACTTTCCGGGCCATCAACAAAGTCAGTCTGGTACTGTTAACCCCCTGGTCGAAGCTTCGACCCCTTCCGGCAGGCACACCATCCATGAATCGATCGCTCAAGACTCCACACACCACACCGTCGGGGGAATGCGCAATTTCGGGCCAGGATCAATCATTTGAACCTGTACAATGCAGGGATGTAAGGTATTGTGAGGATGCATCATGGGAAAGCGAATAACTCTGGTTCTTGGAGGAGGTGCAGCACGCGGCCTGGCTCATATTGGAGTGATTCGTGTCCTCGAGGAAGAAGGCTATGAGATATCAGCAATAACGGGCACCTCTATGGGAGCACTTATCGGTGGAATCTATGCTGCTGGCAAGCTGGATAGATATGCTGAATGGGCACAGTCGCTGACGAAAACGGACGTTATCAAGTACCTGGATATTTCTTTTCGTGCCAAGTCTGGAATCCTAAAGGGTGATTTAATTATCGAGGCCCTGAGGGGTTTTGTTGGCGATGTCTCGATTGAAAGTCTCCCCATCCCGTTTCTTGCCGTGGCTACAGACCTGACTGCGAGGAAAGAGGCATGGATTTCGAAAGGTAATTTATTTGAAGCTATCCGGGCTTCCATTTCGGTGCCGGGTGTATTTACCCCCCAACGAATTGCCGGGCGCTGGATGGTTGATGGTGGCTTGCTAAATCCAGTGCCTGTCACCCCGGCCGCACAGACATTGTCTGGTGTTACCATCGCCGTAGACGTAACGGGTCCCCGGTCAGCAAATCCTCTGGGTGAACTTGCTACCAGAAAGCACGAACAGCCGCCCCAGTTTCGCAAAAATATCGACCAGTTCCTGGAGTCGATCCAGAATTATCTAGGCCCGGAATCTTCTCAGGAAGATGATCACCCTGCACTTTTAGAAGTTCTCATAAACTCCTTTGAAACGATGCAGGAAACACTTTCACGTTACAAGCTTGCAGCGAATCCACCGGATTTATTAATTTCAATACCAAAGAATATATGCGCTGCACATGAGTTTTTCCGAGCCTCAGAGCTAATTGAAGCAGGGGTGTGGTGGTCGCGCAGGGCACTTGAGACAGCTGAAATATAAGCGTTCATTGGTTTTAAATATGAATCGCCCCTGCTTTGCCAGACAGCTTTCAGTCATGGAAAATGGCTAATAGAGAGGTGTTTTATAAGCAGCAAACGATATCCTGATGAGTTCGGGATAGAAGCGGTCAAGCAAGTTGTCGAGCATGGCCACAGGTCGCTGCTGTAGCCGCCCGATCGATTGGTGGTGAGACGATTCAGTGAGCCTGTTTCAGACGGCAACCCAGGCAACAGCGCCGTCGTAATCACCGGAATCAAAAAATTTGGTCTGGGCGTTCACAAACCTGGCCATGATTTTCCCGGCCATCTTCTGCCAGTCTTTGTTACCCACAATTGCAATGCGCTCAGGCACGCGGTAATGCTCGCGAACCAGGGAAAGATGATCACCCAGTGCAGAAAGGCCCGACCAACCATCAAACTCACGCAAATCCAGCAGCAGTCGCACATGTTCAGCACGACTCATAGCATTGTCAATTTCCTCATTGACACCATCATATGCACCTGGATCAAGCTTACCAAGCAAACGCGCCGTTACGACATCGCCCTCTCTGTTAATATGTATCGCACCCAATGACTCGCTCAACCAACGCTTGGCATCATCCAGTTCACCAATAGCAAACAGTTTGACGGGGCACGGCATCATGAATGCCATCGCCTTAACCCCCGTCCGAATCCAGCCAACATCCGTCGCCACGGCCACGCGCTCGAAACCATTCCAGTGCCGCAACCCCAGCTTGGTGTCATCCCAAATGGCATCCAGGCTGTAGCCCTCAAAATCCGGGCCAACCTGCGCCAGAAGCCTTATGCGATCAAATTCTTCGATGGCTTTGTCTACTGCAGGCGTGAGAATGCTGTCGTAATCGCTGCCCGTGACATCCCCGGAAATTTTGAATCCCAACGTAGCTTCGGGTAAACCTGCAATTTCTTCAATCATGACTTTTCCCTCCACGTTCCTGTTAAGACAAGGAAATTTTTAAAACCATATAGCTCGCAATCACCCCGTCCCGTGCCAATCCTGTTCACTACCCTCTTACAGTAGTTAGTTTTAGCTGCAAGTCCAGCTTATCGGTCTCCTAACCGCCACCCGAAAGCGGTCCAGTTTTGGCTTGCACTAGTGCGGGAAACTGAATCGTAATTTACCTGTGAACGAAATGGCCAGTCAGGGCAGGCTGCTTCATCCATCGTCAACAGGCTCGAATCCTGGCGCGCCCTCTAGTTCCCTTTAAAATCTTCGTGTTATAGCATTAAAGCAGAGGAGTCAGAATCCCTTGGTGTATCCCATAGCGGTGAGCCGAGAATCGACCGGCCTGTCGGTGTGGAGTTTGGCTCTGACACCATCACTGGAGCCATTCTCGAATAGTCCCTGCGCACCTGTTAGCGGCAGAGATAGACGAAGAAAAGGTCAAGGCAACTTCCAGAAGCGGCATCCTGGAACTCAATCGGTGTATCGTTGATATTGATTCTCAAGATCGCAACTGGATCCTTAAATCAGCTTCCTGCCCGGCATTTTCACCAAGGTGATTAGTCATCAAGGGTTTTTAGCAATTTATTACACGTCCATTTTCACCTATGCTCATAGCATGAGATATGACAACAGCCATGTCTGAAAGAGTGGATACAGGGGAAGAGCAAGCCCCAATCGGTGCCATCACCGAGGTTCATGGTCCAGTGGTGGTCATTGCCTGTGACTGGCTACCGCCGCTGCGCCAGGCGTTGTACGCTTCCATCGATAATGAAAGGTATCTGTTTGAAGTCCACCAGCACCTCGACAAGCATCATGTACGCGCTATCACGCTGCACCGCACCGCTGGCTTGCGAAGGGGCACTCCGGTTTATGATAGCGGAGCACCGCTGCATGTGCCGGTGACAGCTGACTGTCTTGGCCGGTTGTTAAATATCTTTGGCGAACCCCTGGACAGTGGCGCACCCTTGTCTGCCCAGGCCTTTCGCAACATTCATAGTCGACCGGCACCGCTGCGCGAAGCTGTTGCTATCGGCAATATTCTGGAAACGGGGATCAAGGTGATCGACCTGCTCTGCCCCTTTGTAAAAGGGGGCAAGACCGGCCTGTTTGGTGGTGCCGGTGTGGGCAAAACAGTGTTGATCATGGAATTTATGCACGCTATCGCCACTCTCTATCAGGGGGTATCTGTATTCGCAGGGGTGGGCGAACGTATCCGCGAGGGCCATGAACTTTGGCACGAGATGCAGAAGGCCGGCGTGATGCCGCAAACCCTGATGGTCTTCGGACAGATGGACGAATCTCCCGGGGTGCGCTTTCGGGTCGGCCTGTCTGCACTGACCTATGCCGAGTACCTGCGTGACAGCCTGCAAAAGGAAGTGCTGTTCGTCATGGATAACATCTTCAGGTTCGTTCAGGCAGGCAGTGAAATCTCGAGTTTACTGGGAAGGATGCCCGCCACCATGGGCTACCAACCTACCCTCATGACCGAGGTGGCCGAGATACAGGAACGCATCCTCTCCACCCGCGACGGCGCCATCACCTCGGTACAGGCAGTCTATGTACCGGCCGACGACATGACCGACCCCGCTGTCAGCGCTATCCTGAGCCATCTCGACACCACGGTGATTCTGTCCCGTGCCCAGACTGGCAAGGGGATCTACCCGGCAGTGGATCCGTTACAGTCAAGCAGCAAACTAATGGACCGTCATACTCTGGGCGACCGCCATTACACCATCGCTGAGGGAGTCCGCGAACACCTGGCACGCTATCATGAGCTGGAGGACATCATCACCATGCTCGGCATAGAGGAATTGTCCCCCGCGGACCGGCGCATTGTCATGCGTGCGCGCAAGCTGCAGCGCTATCTCACCCAGCCGTTCTCGGTGATCGCCTCCCGCACCGGTATCAAGGGTATATCCGTGCCACTGCGGCACACCCTGGACGACTGCGAGGCGTTGCTGCTTGGACGTTACGATGATTTGCCTGAGGATCGCTGCTATATGCGTGGCACGATAATGGCCAAGCTGTAATGAGAACGTTCACGCTGACCCTTAATGATGCGACCCGGATTCAGCGGATCGAGCAGCTCACGTCCTTTGTCGGCGAGGATGCGACGGGCAGCTTCGGCATCCTTGCCGGTCATGCACGCATGATGACCTCGCTGGTCTTCGGGCTGGCGCGTTTTCGCAGCGGGGAAGACGCCTGGCAGTACCTGGCATTGCCGGGTGCCGTGCTTTATTTTAACGACAATGAATTATCACTCAGTACCCGGCGTTACCTGGTGGATGATGACTACGAACGTATCAGCATTGCCCTGCATGAGCAGTTACTTGCCGAAGAAAATGAATTGCGTGAATTAAAGAAAAGCCTGCATCATATGGAGGAGGCAGTTCTCAGGCGATTATGGGAAACGGGTCATGAGATCGGGCTTGCGCTATGAGCAGTAACGAGCAACTCCGCAAGCGGGTGGAGCAACAGGCCCGGCGCATGAAACAGGCCGAAAAGGACCGCCCTAACCTGATCTCACAGACCGTCTACATTGGCACACTGGGGCTGGTATTGGTACTACCGATCGTGGGCGGCGCCTACCTTGGCCGCTGGCTGGATAGCATGGCGGATGGCTATTCCATTCGCTGGACCTTGAGCATGCTGTTTCTGGGCGTCATCATCGGCGCAGTCAATGTCTATCTTTTTATCAGGGAGTAGCACATGGATGACAGCGTGATAGTGGCGGGAACAGTGTTTCAACTCGGTCCAGTGCAGGTCACCAACACCATTGTCACCACCTGGGTAATCATGACCGTCATCGGACTACTCGGCTGGCTGGTCACGCGCCGCTTGCAGATGGAGCCGGGGCCGGTACAAGCGGTAGCCGAAGGCGTCGTCAGCACCATCGAGGAGGCCATTCGCGGCGTCGCTCCCGATCATGTGAGCCAGTTGCTGCCCTTTATCGGCAGTCTCTGGATATTTCTGGTTATCGCCAACATGAGTGGCCTGATACCGGGGGTGCATGCACCGACACGTGACCTGTCAGCCACGGCTTCACTGGCAATCCTGGTGTTCCTCTCGGCCCACTGGTTCGGCATCCGTATCCAGGGAACGAAGTCGTACCTGCAACACTATCTCGCGCCGAGCCCTGTCCTGCTGCCGTTTCACATCATCAGTGAGATCACCCGCACCATCGCTTTGGCCGTGCGTCTGTTCGGCAATATCATGAGCCTGGAAATGGCGGCCCTGCTGATCCTGCTGGTGGCCGGTTTTCTGGCACCGATACCGATCCTCATGCTGCATATCATCGAGGCACTGGTGCAAGCCTATATTTTCGGCATGCTGGCACTGATCTATGTGGCCGGCGGTATACAATCACAGCAGCTTGCGCAACAGAAATACAGAGAAAAAAACCAGGAGTAGTCCATGTCTGATCTATCCACCTTTACCCTTGCATCCACGGTTGCCGCGATTTTCGGCATTGCACTGGGCGTATTGTTGCCCGCCTTCGCTATGGGCCGCGCCATCAGCAGCGCCCTGGAGGCCCTGGCCCGACAACCGGAAGCCGAGCGCGCCATCATGCGTACGCTGTTTATCGGTTTGGCCATGATCGAGTCACTGGCCATCTACGTATTGGTTATCGTTCTCATTGTGCTGTTCCGCAACCCGATGCTGGAATACCTGTTGTAATAACAGGCCGATGCGAACGCTAACGCAGCCGCTGAGTCCACGGGGAATACCGCCTTGGAACTGAACTGGTCTACCTTTCTGCTTGAGATCATCAACTTTCTGGTCCTGGTCTGGATCCTGAAGCATTTTTTCTACAAGCCGGTGATGAATGTGATCGCCCGCCGCCGCAGTGTTATCGAGAAAAGCCTGCATGATGCCAATACCCTGCACGAAGCTGCCGAGGTGCTGAGAGTCCAGTACGAAAACCGGCTAGCCGAATGGGAAAAGGAGCGCCAGGCCGCACAGATATCACTGGACAGGGAGATCGAGACGGAACGGACACGGCGGATGGAGGCCCTGCGGGACACGCTTGGCGAGGAGCGCAAGAAGGCACAGGTCATAGAACAACGCAGGCTGGAGACCAACCGGTTGCGCACTGAAGAAACGGCCCTGGCCCAGGGCGCACAGTTCTCCACACGGCTGTTGTCCATCGCAGCCGGACCGGAACTGGAACAACGCCTGCTCGACCTGCTCTTGAAAGAACTCAGCGCCTTACCCCCGGAGCGATTGAGTACCCTGCGCGCCGCTACCGGCAAAACAGCCGACAGTATTCTGGTTGCCAGCGCATATCCCCTGGATGACGATATGCGCCTGTCTCTGGAAAGCACGCTTGCTTCGGTCCTGACGGTAACCATACCTTTTCACTACGAACAGCATAAGGATTTGCTGGCCGGATTACGCATCACGATAGGGTCCTGGGTGCTACACGCCAATCTGCAGGACGAACTGAAGAGTTTTGCCGAACTTGCCCATCAATCCTGAAGAGCTTGATGCTGGCGGACTGCTGCACAGGCAGACCGCCTGGCTCGAGCATTACCAGCCCGGACTGCGTATCACCGAGCAGGGCAACGTGGTATCGGTGGGTGATGGCATCGCCTGGATATCGGGCCTGCCTTCGGCTGCAATGGAGGACATCCTGGCCTTCGAGGACGG
>Ga0316189_10004681_pt1 | contig 13154 bp, 13 predicted proteins | sample LowCovwburrow_MG_FD_204930 | JGI IMG/M metagenome (GOLD analysis project Ga0316189, IMG submission 204930) | Coastal sediment microbial communities from Maine, United States - Lowes Cove worm burrow | ecosystem: Environmental > Aquatic > Marine > Coastal > Sediment | place: USA: Maine... | reverse complement strand
GTTTGGGGGATACCCGGTTGGAGGGCAGGTATTGGTCCAGCTGAATCGAGCTGAAATTGAACTCGGTTTTACTGACCTTCTTGCTGGAAACGCTAATAGGGAACAGGCCCATCTTCTCCAGGCGTTCCAGGGCGCGTTGCTTGTTGGCCACGTCCAACATGCCCGTCTCTATCTTGCCGCCCGTATTGGTTGCTTTGTAGAAGAAGTTGGCCATTAGAAATCCTCTTGAGTGACACGGAATAACTCTTCAACCGAGGTGGTGCCATCCAGTACCTTGGCCCAACCGTCTTCCCGCAGGAAGCGCATGCCCTTCTTGCGGGCTAGGGCGCGCAAGCGCGAGGAATCGGGTTTTTCCATGATCAGTTCGCGAATTTCGTCGTCCAGAACAAAAAGCTCGTAAATACCCATGCGGCCCTTATAGCCCGAGCCGCTGCAGTTCTTGCAGCCCGTACCGCGACTGAACCTGGCCTGGGTCGGGTCATCGACCAGCTTGTAGATATGTTTGTGAAAACCCACATCGGGGGTATAGGTTTCCCGACAATTCGAGCAAATGTTGCGCACCAGGCGCTGACCCAGAACACCGGCTAGGGTAGACACCAGCAGATAATTCTCAATGCCCATGTCCAGCAGGCGGTTCACCGCACCGGGGGCGTCGTTGGTGTGGATGGTGGAGAGCACGAGGTGACCCGTCAGACTGGCCTGAATGGAGACCTCGGCCGTCTCGGTATCGCGGATCTCGCCGACCATAATGATGTCTGGGTCCTGGCGCATCATGGTTTTCAAACCCGAGGCAAAGGTAAGGCCCACCTTGGTATTCACGTGAACCTGGTTGATGCCTTCCAGCTGGTATTCCACCGGGTTTTCCACGGTGAGAATCTTCTTGCGCGAATCGTTGAGCTGGTTGAGTCCGGCGTATAGGGTGGTGGTCTTGCCACTGCCCGTGGGACCCGAGACCAACACGATGCCGTGGGGCTTGGAAATCAGCTTGTTAAAGGTTTCCACCACCTTGGGGTTCATGCCCAGGCCGCTCAGCTCGATAAGTGAGATGGAGTCCTTGTCCAACAAACGCATGACCACAGATTCACCGAAGAGGGTGGGCACGGTGCTGACGCGGAAATCGATCTCTTTGCCCAGGATACGCATCTTGAGTCGGCCATCCTGAGGCACCCGTTTCTCGGCGATGTCGAGCTTGGAGATAATCTTGATCCGCGAGATCACGGCCGGGGCCAGCGCCTTGGGCGGCGATTCTGTTTCCTGTAAGACGCCGTCGATGCGGTAGCGTACCTTGAGAACCTTCTCGAAAGGTTCTACATGGATATCACTGGCGCGCCGTTCCACCGCCCGGCTGATGATCAGGTTCACCAGGCGGATTACCGGAGCTTCGGAGGCCAGATCCTTCAGGTGCTCCACGTCGTCGTAGTCTTCTTCCATGCCGTCGAAGCCATCGGTGATCTTCTCAAGCTGGCTGATGCCTTCGCCGTAGTAGCGTTCCAGGGCCTCCAGGATTTCCGTAGCGGTGCCCATGGAGATCTGCAGGTCGTAGCTGAGCTGCGCCTTCAACCCGTTGAGTGCGACCGGGTTATTGGGGTCTTCCACGACAACGTGCAGTGAATTTTTCTCTTCGTCGATGGCGATCGGAAGAATGTGGTTGGCGCGCAAAAATTTGAGCGGCGCCTTCTCTAGAATATCGGGCACGTTCTCCGGTTCTGGATACTGTTCCGGATCCAGGTAGGGGTAACCCAGCTGTTCGCAAAGGATGAGACAAGCATCTCGTTCCGTAAGGAACCCCATATCCACCAGGATCTTGCCGATTTTGGTGCCGGCCTGCTGCTGTAGGGCCAGAGCCCGGTCTAAATCCTTGGCGGTGATGCGATTGCGCTCGATAAGGTATTGTCCAAAGCGCTTGCGACCCAAACGGATTTGGGGGCGTTTTACTTCTTCTTCGTCGGTGGTTGCTGTTTCGGGAGTCAAAGCAAAGTCCTCAGGGCAAAAATACCCAGAATAAGTTTAGCACACGATCGTGGGCAATTGTGCCATTCAGGGGAAATTGCGGAGAACTGTCTCGAGGGGTCATCGAATCGAGGGGCCGTAGCGAAAAGCAAACGCTCCTCCACCAGGGGCCTTCCCGGATCAAACCCACGAATTCCAGCACTCCTGAACAATTTGACGGGAGAGAGCGCACTTGGGTCGAAAAAAATCTTGCAGAATTGTCGACTCCTGCCAGCATTTGAGAGCGAACCGCTCCGATCCGCTATTTGATAGTGCGCACCAGAGCCATGGCCATTCCCGAAATGGCGACCAGGCGGTCGACCGCACCCAGTTCATAGGCCTCTTTCGGCATTCCCCAAACCACCGAACTCTCCTTATCCTGAGCCAGGGTTTGTGCGCCCGCCTTCTTCATGGCCAATAAGCCCGTGCAACCGTCACGGCCCATGCCGGTCAACATAATGCCGATCGCATTGCGCCCCACCTCTCCGGCCACCGATTGCATCAGAACCTCAACCGAGGGGCAATGACCCATCACCGTCTCGCCGCGCTCACAAATCACTTCGTAAATCCCACCTCTACGAACCACGCTCATTTGTTTATCGCCAGGCGCGATCAGTGCGCGACCCGGCATAATTCGGTCGCCGGTCTCGGCTTCCTTGACAATCAAGGCGGATTGCTCGTTCAGACGATCTGCAAAACTTCGTGTGAAACCGGGGGGCATGTGCTGAACAATCACAATACCGGGAACATTGGCAGGCAGTTGACAGAGGATCTGGGTAATGGCCTGAGTCCCACCGGTCGAGGCACCGATGGCGATCACTTTATCCGTAGATTCCGATAAGGCGCGCTTGGCCTGTTGCGAATCGGCAGCGCGCACGGGCCGCCCCAGTAAGTGGCTGACATTGGCCTTCGAAGCGATGCGAACCTTGGCGCTCAGTTCCCTGATCATGGATTTCAAACCGGCTTCCACATTGGCGCTCGGCTTGGTAACGATATCCACCGCACCGGCTTCCAACGCTTCTAGGGTGATGCGTTTGCCGCGACCGGTCAAGGCGCTCACCATGACCACCGGAATCGGGTGCTGGGGCATCAGTTTGCGCAGGAACTCAACCCCGTCCATGCGTGGCATTTCCACATCCAATGTCAGCACGTGGGGTTTCAGCCGCACGATCATGTCGCGGGCCTCATAGGGATCACCCGCCGTACCCACAACCTCAAGCCAGGGGTCCAAGGCCAGACCCTGGGACAACACCTGGCGGACAAGTGCCGAATCATCTACGATCAGTACTCTAATTTTTTGGTTTGGAATCATCTCTATTTCCTGTAAACAGCAGGGAGGATATAGTTAAACCGGTTATTGCCTCTTGTAATTGATTCTGAATGACCCAAGAAAAGATAGCCACCTGGTACCAGACAATCATAGAGTTTGGATACCACATACTCTTTTGTCGGGTTATCAAAATAAATCATGACATTACGGCAGAATATGACATCAAAAGGTCGTTTGAAAGGATAGATCTTATTGATTAGATTAAAACGACGGTAGGTGACCTCATTTTTTAATTTCGGTACGGCTTCCAGCTCGCCCGTACCGTTCTTTTTAAACCAGCGGTTGCGCAGGTGAATCGGTAATTTGTCAAATTCATCGATCGGGTAACGGCCTTTGATCGCCGTACTCAAAGCCCGCTCCGAGATATCAGTGCCCAGTACACCCGCACTCCAGTTGACATAGTGACTGCCAAGGAACTCCAACAACAACATGGCAAGCATATAGGGTTCTTCGCCGGTCGAAGCTGCCGCACACCAAACGCGAAGATCTCGGTTATTGTTGGCTACATGGGTCTGGTGCATCCAGGGCAGCACCACCTTGGAAAAATAATCAAAATGATCCGGCTCCCGGTTGAAAAAGGTGTAATTCGTGGTGATGCGGTTGACAAGCTCCGTAAAATTGCCATCCGTTGGGTTTTTCATGAGATAGTCGTAGTAGCCTTGAAAATTGACGAACCCCTGTTTCCGCACAATGAACTGCAGACGGCGTACCAACAAGGAACGCTTAGATTCATTGAGGTCGATCCCAAAATTCTTGTAGATCATCTTACTGAAAAGGGAAAACTCCTTGTCCGTTATATCCATCATTCCCTGGAGCAGTGTATTTCGGTCTTTGGCTTTATCAGCCACTAGTCACCTCCCGATTCGAGTTTGGGATACCAGTCATCGTCTCGGATTTGACCCACCTTGGCAACCGCACTCTCACCCGTCAGGCTATTGAAAATCACCTTACGGCCTCGAGAGCCTCCCACGTCCATGGAGCTGACCCAAATACCCTGTTTTTCCAAGAGTTCGAGCCCTACCGCCACATTCATGCTGTGAATCTCTGGAATAAAGTCAGGGGCATTCGGCTGGCATGCACCGCCAAAAACCTGCGCCTCCAAGTCTTTCGGTTTGGAACCGCCTCCGGTCAGCTCGCGCACGAGCCATACGATGGCCGGTGCCGCGAAGAACGCGTTTGAAGGATACTTCCGATCGCGAATGGGCCGCGAGTAATGGGCCATTCCCCCAAGTTTGCGCTGCTTGTCAAAAAGAGTGACGGCTATGCTACTGCCCAGCACAGTCCACAACTTTGATGTCGGTTTGGGAACCAATCCGAATCCGGCCCGGATGAAGGTCCGATCCGGCTCTTTTCGGGATTGACGAGATTCTAAAACGTGGTCAAGTGTATTAATTGGTGACTCCTTGGGTAGCGTGGTGAAACGCTCGAAGTAAACCCAACAGCCCGCCCCATTGTGCCGAGTACGAAAGACAAACCGGCGGCAGGGGGTTTGACTATTCTCTCACAGACTGCTCCCTGACCAAAGCACCAATTTTATGCTACGCTGCACATTTTCTTGAAAGGACGGCACTCTCGGCCGTGTTTTTGCAAAAAAGTGCTATGCTTGGTGAAACCTTTAAGAGGTTCTCGCGTCTCCCTCTGCGGATTCGATAGTACTTGAGGCAGGATCCATTGACAGGACCTACGGCAGAAATCATTTCCCTGATGGATGCAGGGCGCAAAGGTGACCGGGAGGCATATGCCCAGCTACTGGACCGCTACAAGCAGGACCTGTGGGGGTATCTGGTGAACCATCTACGCAAACGCGAGGATGCGGAGGATCTCTATCAGGAGATCAGCCTGAAAGTATTTGGTCACCTGGGCGAGCTGCGCGACCCCGCGCGCTTTCGCTCCTGGCTGTTTTCCATTGCGGTCAACGCGGTTCGATCTTTCTACAGAAAGAAAAAACCGGTGTTGGACGATGAGCGCCTGGCCCTGGAAGCCGCAAACCCCGATCAGACACCTCTTGCAGTACTGGAACGTCACGAGCGAGGAAAGCTACTGCGCCGCTGCCTCAAGCAGTTGGCTGAGCGCGAACGAGAGGTTCTGCTCTTGGATGTGATGGCCGAATTACCCCAGGCCGACATTGCCCAACAATTAGACCTCAACCTGAACACAGTAAAAACCATTCTGCGTCGAACACGAATCAAACTGGCGCGCATGATGACGGAGGCGGCGAATGACTGAAGAACTGAACCTTGACCGCCTGGAAGAATTACTTGAGACCCTGGAGCCTGCCCAGATCCGCAGCCAATATGCACAACAGTTGGGCAAAAACCCGGCCTGCAACGACATGCTTAAAATGTTCGAGGATCTGGACGAGGATCTGGTTCAACTCAAAATGGCAGACCCGGCACCCGTTATCCGTACCCGACGCCGACCCCGTTTCCCCATGCATTGGGCCCTGCCCCTCGCCGCCGGTCTGATGGTGGCCTTCCTTGCGAGCATGAAACTGTTGTCCCCCCTTATGGAAAACGCGGACAGCGTCACCCAACTCGATAAAACCAGTGTAGACGAACGCTTGCATGAACCCCGCCGGGCGTTAACTGGAGCGGATGAGGACATGGCCGCCGCCAGCCCAAGTGACGATTACGAGCCAGAAGCCGAGCTGGAACAACAGGCGCCATTGAAAAAGAGAAAACCGGAGAGGCCGGTACCCGCGTCCATGATCCAAGAGGAAGAGGAAAATCGCTCCTTTGCCGATGTGGAAAGCAAACCGGAGACGGAAGTCGTGACACCAGCGCAACCGAGGACGGATGGCAACGGCGTCGTCGTCTCGGCATCCGAAGAGATGGCTCCGGCGGAAAAGCTGGCCTCCAAAAAAGAGGGGAAACGAGATCTGAAAGACAAGGCTGCTTTGCCCAAGGAAAGGAAAAAAGTCTCAAAACAGACAAAAACCGACTCGGGCCAGGGGACAAGCGCCCGGTTCGAGGCTGGCAAGAGCAGCGCCGACCAAGCTCAGCGGCAAAAGGTAGAGGCAGTGACCAAGCAAGAACAGCACACCAGAGCAGAAGGCGCCGCAGCAGGTGAACGATCGGAGAATGTTGTTCTTGGCGAGAGCAAAGACGTTGCGAACATTAACACCCTGAAGGAAGAGGTCGTAAGTTCGGGTGTTCTAGACCAGGCCCAAAGCTCCGAGCGGGTCGCCAGGAACAGCCAACGGGTTGAAGATGACAATATCGCTTTTGACAGCCTGGCATCTAGAAACAGACCTGAACCGGCCGCCGCATCGGCCCCGGCTGCCGGCCGCAAACTGGAGGCGGCAGGCCTCAGTGACGGGCTTGTCAGCGGAAGTCTGGCCTCCCAATCCGACATGCAGACCTGGCTAAAACTTTTTAGAGACAAAAAAAAGCCACTCGCAGACATGTTCCACTCAGTGGCCACCATCCATTGGCCTCTGGCCACAAATCCCGCCCAATACCCACCCCTTTCGCTGCAGTTGATTCGTTGGGAACAAGCGGGTTATTTCCGGGTTCGATGGACCGAAACCGGATCTGCCGCACCCCGTTCGGGGTTCCTGGCTATTTACCTGGACAGCAGAGGTCTTTGTTTTCGCCTGGAGCCTGTTGAATAAGTGCCATTCAACGTGGAATGTTGTGTGCAAAACAACACCCTTCCAATGACACCCAGGTAAGAAACCTGGATTGTACCGTGAAGGCTTGTCGCGTTATAATGCGCCCCAGATTCATCCCGTCGATCAAGACGCCGATAAGAGGGTAGGCCGCACCCCCTGGTCGCGGGCCATTCCCCAACTGATTGTCTGAGGAGAAATCGTTTGATACCGAAGGATCCCCGCCACCGTAATAAAACGTTCACAGTTGACTCAATTACTGACTACGTTGCCCACTATAGTCGCGCTCTGTCAGATGCAGTTGCCGGCGTCGATGGCCAGGCGCTGGAAAAAGTCTACACCCTGCTCGGCGAAACCTTGGAGAAAGGCGGTCGGGTGTTGGTTGCCGGCAACGGGGGCTCTGCCGCCATAGCCGATCATCTGGGCTGCGATTGGATGAAGAGCACCCGCGTCGAAGGCGAACCTGTTCTGCGTGTACACTCCCTGGTAAGCAACGTGCCCTTGTCCAGCGCCATCGCCAATGATTTTGGGTACGAACAAATTTTCGCGGCTCAGCTGGGCATGCTCGCCGAACAGGGTGATCTATGCGTGCTGATCTCGTCTTCTGGCAATAGTCCCAATATTATCGAGGCCGCCAACCGGGCACGTGCTATGGGCGTCCGAGTGGTTGGCATGACCGGTTTCGACGGTGGCGCCTTGGCCGGCCTGGCCGACGTCAATCTGCATGTCGACTCTGCCAATTACGGCCTCGTTGAAGACAGCCATCAGGCCCTGATGCACTGTCTTTCCCAGTTCCTGGCCCTGCACCAAGACAAAAAGGCCTCGAGGGCCTGAGCGTTATTGCCTTTGGCCGTCCTTGGTCTGTGCCAAAAACACACCTTCAACAGTGCCTTGAACTGCTTTTTGCCGCTTGAACCCAAAAAAACCAATCCACCCCGACGCGACTTCCGAGAGGGGCAGTTACTTCACCTGATCGGAGCCCCCGGTGCGGCAAGCAATCGGATTGTTTGCGCCCGGGCAGATTGGTTTCTTGTCTTCGAATCGACCTGCAAAGATCGACGCTTTTATCGGGTCACAAGAGTCTTCCGTAAAACTGACGACTCAGTCGATCAGGTTTACGGAAAACCCCTGATCTCCTATTTTGGCGGCTTTCGCTCCTGTCGGCCCCTGGCCGAAGGAGACCATTACGTGACGCATTATAGTTCTACCAGTCCGTTGTCGATCGAAAATGCCCAGGCCGCAAGATACGCCTGTTCCAGGTTCTTCGGATTCAGGGGTTTACCCCAATTCGCGACAAATGCCTGATAAAGGGACATGGGACTGTCAAAAGACTTCCTGTCCAAGTCCGTGCGCATGAACGTCATAAATCGATTCTGGATAGCTGTTCCTTTTTTCATGAGTTACCTCCAAGATAATTCTTTTTCGTTCGAGCTGACTAAATCGAAATCTTTGATCCGCCCAACGCTTGTTATAGGTTAATACGCTTTCCCTGCCACAAATGACGACAATTACTCGCGGATTTACACTAGATTTACGAGGATTCGCCTTATATCTGCTGAAATACATGCGAATCATCCATTTTCAGGCTGTTCTAAGAACATATTGGCGCATTGGCCCGGTCGCCTTCCAGAGCTTTTTTACAATCCGGATCTATCTGATTGAAATGACGGACGCTTGTAAGGGTGAATCAACAGCACCACCCATTTCTTCCCTGCCAAGCGCGCCGCCATTCTCCATCAAGGTCCAAAAGACTGTTTCCCCCCGTACCTGAACCAAACGGAATAGACAGAAGAGGGGCGGAGAGTTTGCGCGACCTATATAAACATTCGCAAAGACGATAAAGAAGCGGCCATAAAAAATAATATTTTTAATGGTCCGAGTGTTTTTGGGTCCTGGGACCACCGCAAATGATGGAATCCATGGTCACATTTCTTCTTGCAAAAACAGGGTACGGCAGAGCCGGTGAACCTGGCCTACCATATAATACGGTAGGGATAGGAGTTTGTAATCCAGCCAGTCGCCCTCGGCAAGTGCCCCCTGCTCATGGGTTAAGCTGGGGGGGGCGCTGTTGAAACGCAGCCCGAGGACAGACTTCTTTTCCGCCAGAAAGCGATGCATGGCACGAAGCGTCCCAGACTTTCCCGACTTAACTTCAACAGGGAGAATGTGGCGGCCCAGCGAGAAAACATAATCAACCTGAGCCGTCGCCGTGGGTTTTGGGCGTGACCAATAGTAGAGTCGAGGCTTCAGCCTGACTGATGGCGCATAGAGCAGGTGTTGCCCAACCAACTGCTGATGAAGGCAAATGGGCAAGTCTGGATGGTTGCGACCCGTGCCGATTCCCAGTTGGGTTGCCGCGAGTCCCACATCAAGGAAGAGGGCCCTGAAATTGCGGTTGTTACATTCTACTCCCAACGGCACCATATTGGCGTGGCTGTGGCGCACTTGATAGGCCAGACCATTCAACGTCAGCAGCTTCAGTCCGCGGGTCACATCACGGGCGCGACGGTTCGGGTCGATCTTCACATATTTGAGCTTTTCCCCTACCATCTTGGGGATTTTGGCGATTAATTCATTCAACAGCGAGGCGTCATGTCTGCGCCCCTGAGTTTCCAGCTCGGCCATGAAGGTCGCCATTATTTTTTTCTTCACCGCTTCCACCTGGCCGTAAGACCCGGTTTCAAGCCAGGTGGCGATGGCTTCGGGCATTCCTCCCACAAGCTGGTAGGTCTGCAGTAACTGACTCAGTTTCTTATGTAGGTCATCGGGCACCGTCTCACCCGGAAGCAGAGCACCGAGAAAGGCTTGGAGCCGTGTCTCCCCCATAAACACAAGAAAGTTGTCAAAGCTGACCGGTCCCAAGAAGAACTGTTCAACGCCGTCGCTCCGTTTCCAGTCTGACAATGCTGCCACCGGCCCAATCTCCGCACCGCTCGCGATAAGGTGAAGTGTCGGCCACAACTCATTGATCAGAGGAAGGCTGCCGCGAACCTGGGGGACGGCCTGCAATTCATCAATAAACAGCAAGGTCTGCCCAGGAATAACCTGCTTTCCCGTGTGAAGCTCTACATGAGAGAGAAGGTCGAGTGGGGAATGAAGGAGCAGGTGGGCCATTTCGGGTTGCTGCAAAAGGTTGACAGTCACCAGCGAGGAAAAGGCGAGGCGGGCAAACTCATGAACAAGGGTCGTTTTTCCAACGCCACGCGCGCCCCGGATCAAAATGGGTTTGTGAACCGGACCGTGCCGCCAAAGAAGGAGCTGATCTAAAGGATCTTTGTGCACTTCATTCTCCTTTTGGCTATTATTATAGGCAATTTATTTCATGGATGGTTTTTTTTCCAGGCAAAAAATGAAATAATTTACAAAGAGTTCCCACGAACCTATGAGAACAAGGGAATTTGCGCACGGGGCAAGGGGCATGGGGCAAGGGGCAAGGGGCAAGGGGCAAGGGGCATGGCGCTCGGTGCACGGGGCATGGCGCATGGCGCTCGGTGCACGGAGAAGGGGCTTTCGGCCGCCTCAGCCGGCCGCCTCAAACCCCGGTTCATTAAACAGTCTTTAAAACCGCCGATGTTCATCCAGGCGAAAGAGATCATGGCAAATGGCCAAGTAGTTCTTTCAGAAAGACATCCACATCTGAAACGTCATGGGCCAGGTGGTAGATGGTGCCGATGATAAACACTAAGGCATGAGGCTACTACGGTTTGACGAAAATAATATTGTCCATTTCAATGCGTACCAGTTCCTTGCTCTTCTCATCCAAGAACCAGTTGCCTACCCCAACCTGCTGATACTGGAGACAGGCGCGCGTTTTCCCGCTGACCTTTATCTCACGGCGGGCCACCAGCTTGATGACCTGGGTCTTGAAGCTGAGAGACTTTTCACTGAAAACGCGATAGCCTTTCGTGGAACCAACCTCGGTGAGTTCTTTAGCGAACAAGATGGGCGGGATTTCGGTGTATACAGGTTCTGCTACCGGGGCACGCTTCTCTTTTTTTTCCTCGCCCACCGTGGTTGTATAAACCACCTCTTTACCCTCAATGCGCAGGTCGATTTGCGCGACCCGGCCCTCACTGGTGAGGGTTTTCTGCGAGTGGGAGAGCGAGTAGTCCGGGTTGAGAAAAACGGTTTTAACGGAATTGCCCTGCTTTTGGGCGTTCTCGCGATACAAGTATTGGTGCTCTTCGCGGAACCCACTGGCGCCGTCTTCGAGCTTGTGCGACTCAAGCTTGTAGAGCCACTTCATGGTCATCTTTTCGCCGATATAGCCGTGGAGTTCCACGGATTGCAGCGTTTCGCCACCACAACCCAGCAGAAGTAGCAACGAGGCAAGGAACAAAGGAATTAATTTATTCATAGGTTCGGTCCCATAGAAAAAAGAATAGAACAGGTCTGTTCCATTATGAAGGGATCGAAGTACGAAGGAAAGTTTTATTCGAGGAAGATCTTGATCTCCTGTCCGTCCTTGTCGATGACTTGGAAAATAACTGTTCCGGAAGGCATTTTGGTCAGGTCGAGATCCAGGTTCTGGAGGTCGATACCGGCCTCATCCTTAATCACTTCCAACTGGTCGGACTTGAGCATCTTAATTAGCAAGCTAAAGAGACCAATGGGGAAACTCAGCTTCTGCTCGATCTCGTTGGTGTCCACATTGCGAATGATCAACTTGACCATTTTGGCCGGACCTGATTTGTCGCTGCGTTTGGCGTCAATAATCTTCTGAAGTCGTTCCTTGTCCGCCTCAGATCCCAACTTGAGGATATGGCGCGAGGCCGTATCGCGGACATCCTGATCTTTGGCATTGGTAACCACAAAGAAAAAGACTTCGAGGCCGGAGGGATCACCCAGACGACTCAGGAAGACCGCAGCCATCAGCCGAATGTCTTCGTTCTCGTCGGTTAAGGCGTCGACCAGGACCTTTTTCATACCAGGGTCCTGTTTGAACATCTGGTAGGCTAGCTCCAGGCGTTCCAACTTGGCGTCCTCAAGACTGTCTTTACTGCAGGTCCCCTGCTCGATCAACTTGGTAAAGGTTTCGAAGGCCTTTCCCTTGTCACCCATTTTCTGGTAACAGTAACCGATAAAATTCTGGCTTCGACAACGTCGCGGGCTATTCGGGTACTCGCGCACCAGCTGTTCGAAGAGCGTGACAGCCTGGCTCCATTCATTTTTGAACCAATGACCACGCGCTGTTTTGTAGAGTTCATACTCGTCTGCCGAAGCAAAAAACGAGGTGAGAAAAAGGAGGAGGGTAAAGACTTTGTTAGACCTTTGCATAGGGTGACCGCCTAGGACAGTTGGATGTCTTGGGCAATGATGCGGACCTTGCTCAAGATTCGATTTTCATTGATGTGTTCGTTTAGGAAATCGACTTCAAGGGGATCGGTACAGGGATCAAGACTGTTGAGGTCGACCAGAATATTTTCAATCTGGGAAAGAAGTTGACGCGCTCGGTAGTAGCGGGGCTTGTTGAGGTCCATGTTCAGCTGCTTCTGACGCATCAAAAGATTGCCTGCCAGAGCTTTTTCCATGGAGAGATCGGTCTGGTTGGCCGTACAGGTAATTTCATAATCGCGGATGGCGGTCAGCAGTTTCTCGGTTTCATCCAAGTAACTGATCATGGCCAACTGTGTTTGCTGATCTTGCATCAGGTCGAGGGCCTGACCATCGACCTGAATTTCATTGGAAACAGAGCGCGGCACCAGGAAGAAAACCGCTACGGCTGCGGCCAGCAGGGCCACACCGCCGTGCCACCACTTCTTGCCGGGTCGTTGGCGGATGCGGCGCACCAACATGTGTTGGAACTCCACGGGTCGCGGCATGACCTCGGCCAGGTTGTCATCCATCAGAAGCTGGACAACCTCCAGTTCGCCGGCCAGATCGGGTGCCTGATCTGCACTCGCCTCACCTGAGCACAAAGCTTCCAGGCGATCGTAATTTTTAATCAGTTCAAATTGGTTTTCGTTGTTTTCGTTCATGGTGTTCCCTCATGGGTGCCGTGACCGGCCAGGTAATCTCTCAAGTTCCGCAGGGTGTAAGACAGCGTCACTTCAAAACTTGCTGTCGCACATTGGAAGACCTGGGCGATCTTGTTTGCTGAGAAGCGTTCGGTATAGAGTTGGACGATGGTGCGTCCGGGTTGCTTGGAAAGGTTCGTCAAAAGTCCGGCGGACCAGTTTTCATGCGGTGAAAGCAGCGCACTATTGAGAATGCAGGCGGCCTGGG
>Ga0316189_10004680_pt1 | contig 13154 bp, 9 predicted proteins | sample LowCovwburrow_MG_FD_204930 | JGI IMG/M metagenome (GOLD analysis project Ga0316189, IMG submission 204930) | Coastal sediment microbial communities from Maine, United States - Lowes Cove worm burrow | ecosystem: Environmental > Aquatic > Marine > Coastal > Sediment | place: USA: Maine... | reverse complement strand
TCCTCGGTCTCTCGGCGGCACACGACGGGCTCGAGGAGTACGACGAGGCGGCTGCAGTGCTGGCGCGGCTGGTCGAGGTCCTCACGCGAGAGGGTCGCGAGAACACGATCCTTGCCGCGGCGCTCGGCAACCTCGCCGGGATCGAGCTCGAGCGAGAGCACTTTTCCGCGGCGCTGGCCGGATACGACAAGCAGATCCCGATGTTTTTGCGGATCGCTGGCCCCGACCACGTCTACGCTCCGTACTTCCTGGCCTGCAAGGCGCGGGCGCTGGTGGGCCTGGGTCGCCACGCCGAAGCGATCAGCCTGGTCGCGGGCGTCATCCAGCGGTATCGCGAGCAATCGGCCGTGGACCCGCTCCACAACGGAGAGGCGCTGCTCGTGCTTGCGCGCGCGCTACACGGGCTTGAACAAGCGGAGGAGGCCGTCCCGCCGGATGCTCTGGCGTTGGTCAGCGCGCAGTCCGTCGACGGCTGGCTCGCGGCTGCCAGCGTGGCACTGCGGTCGGCGGGCCCGGCCGCCACGCGTGCGCTTCGGCGCCACGCCGACGTCGTCGAGAGGCGCGCCAAGCAACGCGAAGGCCGACCACAGCAGGCGCCCTGAGTCACGATGCCTACCCCGCCCGCAAGAGCTCAGGCACCCCACCCCACCCGCACGACACGCTGAGCCTCGGTCTCGTCCGGGAACTCCCACCGCTCGAGCATGCTTCGGATGACGGCGTCCGGCACCACGTCTGCACGCTCCGCATTCTGCGCCCGCAACCTTGCAGCCGGGGTGTCCACGAAGACGATCTCCACGCGGGCGCCGTAGTCGAAGAACAACTGCAGGAGCCTCTTGCGGCGACTGTGCTGGAGGTTGGTCGCGTCCCAAACGAACGGTGTGCCCGCGCGCAGCAAGGTTCGCGCGCGGTCTATCGCCGCGTGACGCACGGCTCCCTGGTTGTCCGCGGGATCCACCCCCAACGCGCGCCGCAGCGCATCCAGCGAGACCACCGCGTGGTTCGGCCGATGCTCCCGAACCCAGTGCGTCTTGCCCGCTCCGGGCAGGCCGCACATCAGCGTGACTTGGAAGGTCGTGTCGTCGAACGCTTCGACCGTCGCCGGCCGCTGGTCACGAAAGAAGAGCAGCCGGGTGTGCGCGCTGGGGAAGGCGCGGGGCTGGACATCGCAGGCGAGGTCACGGCAGTACTGGCCGAAGAGCTGGATCGACTCGAGGTTGTCGGCCTGGGTTGTGCTCACGCGACCGCGGATGTCGGCTTCGGCAATGAGCCGCAGGAGGCTCATCGAACATCGCATGCTGGCGGCGCTCGTACGTCGCTCTGTGTCATCGGTGCTCAGCGCATGGATCGGGAGCTGATGGTGACGAATGAGGCCGCAAACCTGCTCGCGATCACGCGGCTCAAGGCCGGCCGCCCAAAGCAGCCTGCGGGCATGCACTGCGCCCCGTGGCGAGTGGTGCCGCGAACGAATCCGGCCGTCTTCGTGCTGCGTGGAGTAGGGCTTGGCAACATCGTGCAGCAGCGCCGCGAGCCAACCTATCCGTCGCTGGCGGGCGTCCAGCCCGCGCCACGCGGGCAACGCCACCAACGCGTTGCACACCATCGAGGTGTGCACCCAAACGTCGCCCTCCGCGTGCCAGGTCGGATCCTGCGGAACATCGCGCATCGCCCGAATCCAATCGAAGCGCGCATCCAGGGCATCCCATCGAACGCGGAAGTCCGGCCCGGTCGGCTGCAAGAACGCCTCTTCAATGGTCGTGTTCATTGCGCACACCGAATCACCGCGATCAGGTGGCCCCGAACATGCTGCACCTGGACCCGCTCGGCACCGGCTTCTTCGAACAGCGCGGTCAGGCTCGCAACATCAAACAGACGAATGTGCTCCGGGTTGTCGTCCGGCTGCGATGGCACGCTGGCGACGACGAAGTGCTTTGCCACCCGAACGACCTCCTGCGCGGCCGCACCAGGGCCGTCAAGATGCTCGAGCACCTCGAGAATCGTGACCACATCAAACGCACCGTCGCCAAAAGGCAGCGCTTGCGTGTCCGCGAGCACGCCCTCCAGCCGAGCCACACCGCCCGCTCGCAGGGCCTGGATGTCGCGAACGCGATCCTCCAGCATGTCGACGGCTGTGACGTTGAGGTCTCCAAAGCGGTCGAGCAGCGGCCACAAAAACGCTCCGCGCCCCGACCCAATGTCGAGCAGCGACTCGGGCCGTAGACCTTCGAGGATGGACAGCACGGTTGTGATGCGCGGCGGCCCCGACTTGCGCTTGAACTTGTGGAGCGAAAGGCCCGCCTCGACCGCGCGGTCGACGGCAGCTTCACGCGTTCCCCCCGCCACCTCCGGCAACCGTCCCCGAATGAACGCCGAGAGCAGGTCGACCATGAAGCGCGAGTCGTCGAGCCACCGCGGCGCCGCGTGCTTGGCTGCCGCCGCAACCGCAGCGTCGTGGGCCACGGCCCACAACAGGGCCAGCTCCTCCGGGCTCAGGGAGACGAGCACCGCGCCGTGCTCGCACTCTAGCGAGTCACGGACGTCGTCGACGAGCTCGGCGGCGAGCTCGGCTCGTAGTGCAGCCGTGTTCGGACGCCCGATCTTGGAGATCGCGCTCTGGACGCGCCCCGCGTCCATCGCCGCAAGCAGAAGTGCCTCGGCCTGCTCGAGTGCACCGACAGCGTCGCCAGGCGCGAGCGGCCATGGCATAGCCTGATGGTAGTCCGACGCTTCGAACGCAGCCGGTTTCCGCTTGAGCAGCAGGGGTCTGCCGGCCATCGCGGCCAACGGCCCGTCGGAATAGGGCTTGAGGACCAAGCCTTCCGCCCAGTTGTCTGGCAGCGGGGGCAACCCCAGCTGGCCGGGGACGAGCGATTCGAAGCGCATGGGCAACGCGAGCATCTCGGCCAGTGTGCCCGTTGCACAGACCGGTACCGTGGGCACACCGGCTTGCTCGAGCAACGCCGCCGCGCGGCAAAAGGCGAGCATCGTGATCGCACCATCGGGCGCAACGAGGCCGACGTCGAAGGCCACGAAGTGCACGTCCGGCGCGTAGTAGACCCCGGTCTGCACGGGGTGCACGCCGTCGACGGCTTCGACCTGCGCGTGGGGGTAGGCGCCGCCGAAGATCTCGCCATACACAACGACCGTCGCCGCTTCGTCCTGCACTCGGACCAACTTCAGGAGCCTGCGAAGGGCCGCATAATGCGGGCCCAATGCGCGCGGATACGCGAAGAACTCTTCTTCGGGCTCGAGTGCACGCCGTCGCTTGCCAACTTGAATCGCGTCCGACGTCAATGTGACGCACAAGTGCGCACCGTGGACCTTCTCGGTCGCAACCCACGTCATCTTGGCGGCCTGACGGATCTCCGCATCGCCGAGCGCCCATGTGTCCATCGACAGGGGCATCTTCGGGTATGGGGAGAACGTGGACATGGCGGGTCGCACGGGATAGCGCGCGACTCGCCAGACGCAAGCCCATGAGCCGAGTTTTCTGCGACCGCTCTAGGAGGGTTGGCGACGACCGGTCGGGATCCCCATCGTCGGCCGGGCCCGTCGGATGCGTATCTCCTCGGATACCGGCAGGTAGCGAAGCCCATCCATGTAGTCACAGTGCACCAGCCACCGCTCACGGAGGGCTCCAGCCTCCCACCCCTCGCAGATCAAAACGGTTCCGTCTGCCAGGCCGGTCAGGACCCCCACGTAGTCCAAGTCGATGTAGTTGCCCCGCGGATCCGAACACTGCAGGTCACCGTGGTAGTGCCAGCCTCCTGCGCTCTCGAATCCGATGAGCGAGTCCCCTTCGGAATCCGCGTTGACGATGGCAAGCGTTGCCTGAGCGTCCAAGGCTATCGCGAGTTCGTTGGGTGACGGCTGCGCGCAGGCGAAGCCGAGTTCCCGGCTCAGCTCCCGGATCAGGTCAAAGTCGTAAGGCATCGTCTTTCGGCTCCGCGTTCGTCCCGCAGCTCTTGTGACAGTGCAACCCAGCAATGTCGTGGAAGAGTGGCCAAGCGCGCGGACGGAACTGCCAGCGGCAGCGTCGGGCCTGAGACGCTCGGATCAAGATGATACGGAGAGAATCACTGTCGGATCGATTCGTGGTATATGCAATGCATGGGTAGATGGTGGCATGGTCGCGTTGGGGTCCTTTTCCTCGCGATGGGATGTGGTCCCGATTCCGTGGATACAGGGGGCGATGGCGACGGCACAGGCGAAATGATCCCGCAAACGAGTGAGGACGGGAGTTCCGGCGAAATGGTCCCGCAAGCGAGCGAGGACAGCGCGAGCAGCGGCAATGATACGGCTGGACTTGGTGGGGTGTGTGGTGGCGAACTTTCCGACAGTTGGGTCGCTTGGGAGGCGGCGCGGGATGCGAGCGCGAACACCTACGTGTTCACCATGTGGGAGACCTTTGGTGATCGGTGGGGCGGGCCAGCGTGTAGCGACGGATCGGACATCGTCGCATGCTCGGGGCTGACCACGCTTACGGTTGTCGACGGGGTCGTGGTCGGCCGCGCCCTCGAGACCACACCTGAGAGTCCGGGCGCTGAGCCCGAAGACTGTCCCGCTCCATACGACGAAAGTGGAGACGCCCTGGGAAGTCACATCGATGGGTACGCGGTCTCGACGCTCGATGAGGTCTACGAGCGGTGCTGCGACCTCGCACAAATGCACGGCCGGTATCACACAGGCTTCGAAGGCGATAACACCGACGTCTTCGTCAAGATCGGAGACGACACCCTGCTGAGAGTCTGCATGACTGGCTACGAAGACGGATGCTCGTCCAGTGGGCCCAGTGAAATGGTGGTCGGGTCGGTCGCGCTGGGTGAGTGAGCGCGTCACTCGGCCCGTACGCTGCCTCAGGGCGGCGAAGTGCGGACGTACTGGGCCCAATAAATCGGCTGGGCGATCGAGCCCACGAACAGCACGAGCAGCATCCAGCGGATGCGGGCGTTGGGGTTCAGTCTTGGGTCGCGCTGGCAATGCGCGATGAAAGCGAGCGAGGTCGCTATCTGTATCAGCGCAGTCACAACGATCGCAGCCGCGATGGGGAGCAGCTCTTCGACGCTCAGCGCGGGGACCCTGACCGATGTTGGCCCGACCGCGATTCTCAGAGCGGGGCGTCCAAACGTCGTCGCCACGACCCAAATCGCGATACTCACGACCCCCGTGAGGGGAAGGAACGCCAACAGCCCGTAGAGTGCACGCCGCATGCGGATACCTGGTCTTGACGGCGGCCGCGTGCGGCGGTTGCACCCCGATGGCTCCACGCCGACCACCGTCAGCCCTTCGACCCCCTGTGCGACGCGCTCGAGCATCAGCGCCTGGACCTGACGGCCGGTGCCGATCCCCACGTCGATCAACTGGACGCGTGTCTGTAGCGGGCCCCGCCCCCTCGCGTACGGTTCCGTCGAGGCGTTTTGGACTCGTCATTGACGGCTCTGGACACCGCATCTCCTCTCCAAAACACGGCCTGGGCGGCGTTGGCCGCACATCCACGAGACGACGCCGCGCAGACCGGTGAGCGCCGCGACGGTGCAAAACCCGGATTGCTCGTTGCGTTGGGTACACTGCTCGGGATGCACGATCTCGACGAACTCAGGCGACGGTTGTGGCTTGTCGTGATGGTCGGCGTCGTCGGGTGTGACTCCGACGACAGCAAGCCCGCGGAGCAACCCAGTCCAGCCGCGTCCGGTGCAAGCGCGACGACCCCAAAGGACCCCCCCAAGGAGGCTCCGGAGGCGACAAAACCAGGCGCCAAGGTCGGCGGAATGTCGGCGGTGGTGGAGGACGCCGCGGCCAGCGCGGCGGCGAAAGCTCGTGCGGAGGAGGACCTCGCGGCGGCCAAGCGGGCGGCGTTTGCCGCCAAGACCTGCAGCATCGTGCTCACTCGAGCCACTGCGACACTGGAGGCATCTGGGCCTGGCACGGAACATGGGTGCCCGCGTCGCACGACCAAGAGTGTGGAACTCGACGTGGGAGCGACCGCTACGCTTCGCAGCAACGGCGACGAAGACAACTGCTGCTACCAAGACGTCCCCCAGGTGATGAAAGGTCGCCCGTACATGGTCGACGGCGCGCCCGCACTTCCCGGATTCAGCGTTCGTCGGATGGCCGGTCCACCGCAGCTGCCCACTACTGTTCGACGACGCGTTGCCGCGGGATGGTTGCATGACGCCCGGGAGGAACTGGCGTCCGTTGCCGCGTTTGAACGCGCCGCACTTGAGCTCGCACAGGTCGGGGCGCCGCACCGACTGCTCGACGCTTGCGCCGTTGCGGCGGCACAAGAGCATCGGCACGCCGCAATGTGCCTCGCGCACGCCGAGGAGTTTGCGGGGCGTCCGTTGGCCTTGGGTACGCCGATGACCGCCGAACCCCGTGACCTGAGCCTGCTCGCGCTCTTGCTGGAGACGTTCGCAACAGGGTGCGCGGGAGAGACGATTGCCGCCGTGATCGCTTCGCGTAGCGCCCGGGGCGTGTCCGGCCACATCCGCGCGACGCTGCTGGAGATCGCATCAGACGAAACCGCGCACGCCGCCCTGGCCTGGCAAACGATCGCATGGGGCTTGCCTCGGTTGACTGAAGACGAGCGGGTGGAGTTCTTTGATCGCGCGCTCGCTCTGGGTCGCGCTTGTGCGCCTCGCGACTCGCGTTCGTCACAACCGGATACAGCGCACGGCCGTATGACGCGCGCTGGACAAACACAGGTCACCTCGGAGGTGTGGGCACAAGTCGTGACCCCGCTCCTGCACGACCTTCGGTCCGCGGAAGCCGATCGGTACAACTGCAACGGCAGCCCTCGCGTGGACGCATGACGGCCAACGCTTCGGTTCCTGGAGTGAGGACGCTGCGTCCGTCGGACCATTGTGCCTTTGTGCAGCTGGGGTCGTCGCGCCCCGACTATGGTGCTGACGGCGTCGTGGACAAGTCACGAACCCGTAGCTCAACCGAGGCCGCCCCGTGAATGGTGACGAACACGCGGCGCCACTCGGGCGACGCCGAGTTGTCAGGAAAGTTGAACCACTCGTCGAGCAGCGCGAGGTGCCGCTCGCCGTAGCCAGCGGTCGTGATCTCCGCGAGCGGTTCTCCCCCGAGGCAGTCATGCAACGCAGTCCTGGCGTTCTCGGCTCGGCTCTCGGATAGCACGTCGTTGTAGCCGGTAGACCCGAGGCGGTCAGCGAACCCGTCGATCGTGACCTTAACGCTCTCTTGACGTAGCTGAACCAGCTCGTGCGCCGCGAGCATGCGCAGTCGCTGTCGCCCCCAGTCGGTGACCGTCGCACTCCCCAACCGGAAATCGAATTTGTCCGTCGCGACGTAGTCGGCCGTATAGCTGTGGAGCTTGGTCTTGGGCTTGGTCGGCGGCAGCTTGTCGATGGCCCCTGGCTCGAAGACCCACCCAAACCCGAGACCCAACGCTTGGTTGGACAGATCGGTGTCGATCTTGTTGAGCAGCAGCTGGATGGAGGGCTCGGTGGGGTGCGAGCCCTCGTCGATCAAGATCAGCTGATTGTCCTCAAGCTTGCCCGTCTTGTCTCTCGCCGCCTGACCCGCCAAAACACTCAGCAAGCCCGAGAAGTGCTCGGCCTTCCAGGGGAGGTGCGTATCGGTACTTCCGCTCGCTTTGAGATACTTCTTTTCCACATCGCCGCCGCCCAGTCCTCCGCCCCCTACAAAGAACAGCATCCAGTAGTCGCTCTTCCAGTTGACCGGCTGGCCCTTGCTCGCCACCGTCAGCGGTCCAAACAAGACGCGACCACCGGCATTGACCGTGAGCTTCTCTTCGATCCACTCAGCGAGCTTCTTGGCTGTGTCGCCGGGCAGCTTCTTCTTGTACTTCTTCACCCGATCTGCGATCCGCTTGCCCATTGGCAGGGAGGCCTCAGCTGCGAATCCCAGCAAGTCGATCGTCAAGTCGTATTCGTACTTGCCGTGGGGCTTGATCCCGAGCCAATACGACAGAACGTGCTCCAGTCGCTTCACGGGTTGGATCGAGCCTTCGTTGTTCATGAACTGCGCCTGCTGAAACCAGCTGAACAAGGTGTCGGTCGTGATCGTCTTGTCCTCGCCGACTTTCAGCGTCACCCGGTGGTTATGCAGGACGTCCTGCAGGTGGTAGAGCAGCCGGTCTCGTCGGGGCCGCGCCCCTGGTGGTAGCGGGTGCGGGAGTTCGTCAACGGGACCAACGTGATCAAGGTCGATGCGGAACGCCTTGTACAGGCGGCGGGTCAACGGCTTGAGCGCCGTTCTGATCTTCGGATTGACCCCGTGGGAGGCCTTCTCCGAGAAGACCGTCTGCAGATCCTTGATCAACCCGCTGCTGCGAAATATGGCCACGATCTCGTGGTCGTCCGGAGGCAGCGGCCGGTGCTCCTCGATGATAGCTCCCTTGACCACCGGATGCGTCTTCGAGCCCTTGTCGACCTCGGCGGCCAGCTCCTTGATCGCGCGGTCGGACAGCGTGGCGCGCTCGGAGTACCGCGTCATCATCTCCGTGCTGCCGGTACCGCCGCCCCAGGTCAGCGCGACCTCCCCTGCCGATATCGGGGTCAAGACGCCCTCCGTCTTGCCCGTGTCGGCGTCGACAAGGATGAACTTGGACGTCGCGAGATCGCACAGCCCATGGTAGCGATAGAGCTTCCTGAACCCTGGCGAAGACCACCACAGCGCAAGGTAGAGGCCCGCCTGGTTGATGCAACACACCGCAGATTTTCCGGCGTAGCGCCCGGTTAGTCGCGGCACGCCCATGTCGTACTCGGACACCGCGGAGGCGCGCTGGTGGTCTTTGAGCGCGGCGACAACCCGCTGCTTCTTTTTGGACTCGGGCTTGTCGAGGGCACCGTACTCGAGCGGCTGGCATACCAAGCTGCCGTCGTCGAGTTCTTTGCATTCTACGTCTTTGCTGGGCTCTGGGCACATGGTGTCGTCCTTGTCGATCTACGCTTCGATCGTCTCTCCGGTGAACGGGTCGAGCAGCTCGTCGACGCCCCGGTTCCCGACGGCCGAGAGCTCGGGGTAAGGCACGTCTTCGAACAGCGGGAACTCGTTGTCCGATGCGTAGCGGACTTTCAATGTGAAGAACGACCCCATCGGCAGGTCGTGAAAGTCGAGCGTCGTGTAGCCGTCCACGATCCGTCCATCGACAGGGAGGTGCTCTTGGGCGTAGGCACCGTCGGTCGACTCGAGGACGAAGACCACGCCCGCCGAAACTTGCTCGGCCTCTTCGATGTCGGTGAAGACCTCGAGCGATCCGTAGCCCGCTTGCCCCGGAGTGAAGGTCCGCTCTTCGACCACCGCCTCGTTCCACTGGGCGTAGTGGGGGTCGCCGGGCTTGGAGGTATCGCCGGCTGGCGCAGGGTCCACGCCGTCCGGGAACATGAAGACTTCGACCCGACGATTGAGCGGCTCCACGACATCGTCGTCGGTGGGCACAGCCAGGAAGTCCTGCCCGCATCCGTGGGCGGTGGTCGTTACCCCGTCGGGCAACGTCGTGCCATCGATGGCCATGTAGGCGGCGATCAGCGCTTTGCGGGTGTTCTCGCCGGGGTCGCCATCCTCGGTGAGTCCCTCGGCGACCTGGAACCGGCGTACCGCCGCGGAGAACTCGTGTTGTTCGTGATGTTCACCGTAGTGCGGCTCGTCCGGTGACGGCAAAACGCTGAGCATCGCCATGTCCTCGGCGTTACCCCACCGTCGCGAGTAGTCGGTGGCTGTGGTGTAGTGCGCGTACCAGCCCTCGACGTCGTCGGTGACAAACTGGATGATCGACTCCGCCCGCTGTAACGACAGACTGCGGTTGCGTGACGACTGGCCCGATGTGTCCGTGTGCCCGACCACGAGCAACTCGGCGTCCTCGAGCTTGTTGTACATGTGCGCCAGCAACCGGATCCCCTCCATCGCTTCCGGGAGCAGGAAACCCTTGTTAAGAGCGAACGACATCCCCACCAGCCGAACGCAGCGCGGCCCGGGCTGTTCCACCACCACCGTGTGCTCAAACCCGGTCGCGCCCGAGAACACGTCGTCCTGCGCCGCGACCCGAACGTTCGCATCAGCCGGGTCGAACCCGTCTAGCGGTGGGATGTCTTTGGCGAGCACCAACTCCGACAACTGCTCCACTCGCACGTTGCCCGGCACGATGTCGTCGGCGCGCCACATCGAGTGGCCGTCGAGGACCCCCGTGCGCTCGCTACCATCGGGTAAGGTGGCGCGGATCCGCGAGCCCGCGTACGACCCGCCGGATTCTCCGACCAGCCGAACCGAAAAGAACGACGTCTCCGGCGCGACGGGCACGACGGGGTCGAGAGGCACAAGCGGTCCGACGCCCGGGATCAGGTTGCTCGCCGGCGGCATTGGGTCCGTGGCCGGACGCGCGTGGCCGGTTTGCACGAGAAGCAGCCGTCCCGTCGAGAGGTTCCGCGCGAGAAGCGTATCGACGGCCTCAGTGGGCGTGTCCGCGTAGTCCGCTTGGTCAGCCAGCAACGCGACCACGTCCTGCTGTCGCACGGAGGCCACAATCGTCCCGAGTTCCCACCGGACAAACTCCCAATCGGCGATCCACCCGGGCGCATCGCCGAACAGCGGACCTCGGATCAGCCTATAGCGCGACGCTCCGATCGCGATCTCGATGTGCAGGGCGGCCATCGGTTCCACCCCTAAGACGCCCGCCGGCCCCATCCGGATCACGATCGGACGGGAAGTCCCCGTGGCAGGACAGCAACTCCACGCCGCTCAGCGGCACTGCTGTGCCGTGAACTGCACGTAGCAGCAGTCGCCGGTGGGCGGCGTGGCGCCGCACTGGCCGTCGAGTCTTCGTTCCCTTGTCATTTGCGGGCTGAACTTGGCCGACAGACCGAGTAAATCATCCACGATGGGACCGAGCTGCGGCGGGCACTGCACAAACGGGATCGACTGCCACGCCCTGCGGACTGGCGAGGGAGGCCGGCAGCGCACGACCGATTCGAACGCGCACTCCAGCTCCGGCGGGGTCGGCTCGGCCCCGAGTTCCGGGTCCGGATCGCACTGCCCGCGAGTCTGCGCGACTGGTTCCGCGGCAATGGCAAGCGGTGGCGGGCGTGTCCGCAGTTCTCTGGCGAGCTCGGTGACCGCGACGGATCGTGACATCGCCTCGACGAGACGCACCGCGGTCTCGGCCGAGTGGTGCACGGTCTTGGGAGGCTTTCCGGACACGGGCACGGGCAACGAAATGCGATCGACGATCAACCCACCGCTGCTGAGCGCGAGCGTCGCCACCCCCGGTTGCCCGCGTGGCATCTCGGACTGCACGACGGCGACGAGATCGGCGGGCGCCGCTCGGTCCAGCGTCACCGTGAAGCCTGCCCGGACCAGCTCCAGCTGGAACAGCCTGCGCAGCTCGCCCGTGTAGCCTGGCATCTGGTGATAATCCCGTTCATCTTCAGGAGTGACCGCGGGAGTCACGAGCCTGAACACGTGCACGACCAGCCCGGCCACTTCCGGCGGCGCGGGCGTCACGACCGGAGGCGGAGGTTCTTCTTCGGGAAGGTTGGAGCATGCAGTGCTGGTCAACCCGAAGATGACAGCACGCGCAAACATGGCCCGTGCGCGTCGCTTCACCTTCCTCACCCGTGCAGCGTAGCAACCTCATGGTCGTTGTCCCACTGGGACCCATCTACGAATCAGGGTCTCGACGTCGGTGTAGGCGTTAGGGCCGCCGCAGCTTTGGGGCGTGTCCGACCACGCGAATGATCCCCAAGACGCGAGGGTTAGCACCTCCCTTGTAGTGCACCTCCATGGCGGGTCTTGTCTCGTCGCCACGCCGCATACGCAAGCGTGCCACTGAGTATCGCTCCCGCATTGGCAGCGGAAAACACACCAGCCCCTGAGGATCGACCGTATACCGGGAGAGCATCCGTTCGCTCCGGCGACGCTCGAGTCTCTCAACGACCCCGTGCGTGACTAGGCCATAGTGCACGGCAAGATCGTAGGCGCACAGCTTCCCGTCGACGACATGAAATGCGTCCAGCGGGGTCAGGGAGTCGATGTAGGTCATGCCGATTCGACGGGCGCGCTCGATGAGCGTGTCCACCAGGTAGGCGCTTGCTGGTTCGGGGAACTCACCCTCATCGACCATCGCCGCGAGGGTCGCCCGGTCGAAACGCATGATGATCTTGGCCGCCCAAAAGGCGTCCGCTGCGTCCGTCTCGTAGAACGGCCAGTACGGGAAGGCCGGACGCCACCGCTCGGGGTCAAAATGGTCGGCCGAGAATGCGCCTATCTGCGGCCACGGCGTTTGCTTTTGATCCTCCCAGGGCCGCTTCCACAACCCAAGGGCGAACAGGGCACGGGTCTGCATTCCCCAGTCGACGTTGTGTTCCCAACCGTCCTCCAAGCGGCCCATGTTCGCCTGGTGCGACCCGAAGCACTCATTGAGATCCACGAGGTAGTGCTTCAAGAAGCGCGTTCCCCCCTCCTCGACGTACACGTCCAGCGTGTTGTCCTCCTTGATGTCGGTATGCCCAAGCCAGGCGGAAAAGACTCGGAGGCCTCGCAACTCCCGCCGATGCTCGTGCGGGACCTGGTCGTTGGCGTCGTCTTTTCGGACCCCTTCGTTCGGCGAACCTCCCACCGGCTTTCCGTCCAGGAGTTCGCTGGCGAACAGACGATAGGCACCCGATGGTTCGACGGGCGAGGTCTCGAACATCGCGTCGATAAACTCGGGCGTCACCGGCACTTGCTTGTGAAACTCGTTGCTCATCGTGACACCAGCGCCCACTTCGATCTGCTCGCGCCGCGCGTAAAAGAGCGTCTCCGAAGGAACGTTGAAGCCGATCGCCCAAAAGATTCGGCTGGCGATCACCCCGGTCCCGGTTTGCATCCCCGGGTTCTTCTTGAAGTCGAACTTGATGAGGAACCGCCGCCCGCGCGCATCTTCGGCAAAGAACCCCGGCCTCGTGCCGCCCCCTTTTGCGCGGGTCACCGTGAGCGGGAGCTCGGGCCGACCACTGACCACAGGCCCGTGTTTCGTTTCGTGGTCGGTGAGTTCTCGAACCCCGATCCGATTGGTAAACCAGGTGGAGTTGGGAACCTCGTCCAGGGCGTTGGTGTTGTGGGCTGGGGTCTTGCCGTGAAACTCGAGCGCCCGGTTCATCCGTCGCATCCCGTAGACGTCGAGCCAATACTGC
>Ga0316189_10004679_pt1 | contig 13155 bp, 12 predicted proteins | sample LowCovwburrow_MG_FD_204930 | JGI IMG/M metagenome (GOLD analysis project Ga0316189, IMG submission 204930) | Coastal sediment microbial communities from Maine, United States - Lowes Cove worm burrow | ecosystem: Environmental > Aquatic > Marine > Coastal > Sediment | place: USA: Maine... | reverse complement strand
AGCATAAGTGTTCACGCAAAAGCATTCTGAGCCTGTATAATCTGGCGCATAAATAATCTGGCGCTTGAATAAAATGAAAAATGATTTATATCTTCGCACCTTGCGTGGCGAGAAAGTTGAACGAACTCCAATTTGGGTAATGCGTCAAGCTGGTCGCTATTTGCCTGAGTATCGGGAGGTTCGTAAACAGGCAGGAGATTTCCTTACTCTGTGTAAAACTCCTGAGCTTGCTTGCGAAGTCACGATGCAACCGATTGATCGCTTTGGTCTCGATGCCGCTATTTTGTTTTCCGATATCTTGACCATCCCAGATGCGATGGGTTTAGAGTTAGTATTAGAAGAAGGTATCGGCCCTGTATTTAATAAGCCTGTTCGAAGCGAAGCTGAAATCAATAAGCTATTTGTGCCTGATGCTGAAGACGATCTTGGATACGTGATGGATGCGGTACGTGTGATTCGTAAAGAATTAGATGGTCGCGTGCCGTTAATCGGATTTACCGGTAGCCCTTGGACCCTAGCAAGTTACATGGTAGAGGGTAGTGGCAGCAAAGAATTTAGGCGCATCAAAGGCCTGATGTTTGAATCTCCACAATTGGCGCATACCTTATTACAGGTGGTAACTGACAGTGTGATTAGCTATTTAAAAGCACAAGTTGCGGCCGGCGTGCAAAGTTTGATGGTATTTGATACCTGGGGCGGAATGCTCTCTACCGCTAACTATAAGGCCTTCTCATTGGCATATATGCAGCAAATTGTCAGCGCGTTAAAGTCCGATGAAATGACCAAAGACATCCCCGTTGTACTGTTTACTAAAGGCGGCGGCGCATGGTTAGAGATGATGGCTGATACCGGCTGTGATGGCTTAGGGCTTGATTGGACTGTCGATATCGCCGATGCTAAAGCACGTGTTGGCGATCGGGTTGTATTGCAGGGCAACATGGACCCCGTAGTGATGAATACTGGCCAGCAACAGGTTCGTGACAATGCCATGTTAGTGCTCGAAGGTTACGGCCAACATGCGCAGAGCGATAAGGGTCATATCTTTAACTTAGGTCATGGCATTCAACCATTTGCTCATCCGGATAATATGCAAACACTGGTCGAGACGGTTCAGGGCAATAGTTCACAGTTTCACAAGCGGGCTGCTAGTAGCTAACTCTAATGATTAACTTTGATCGAATCGAGACTGATATTTTCATTGGTAGCGCGCCGCAAAGTAATGTGGATGTGGCCCGCCTAAAGCAAATGAAAATTACAGCAGTCTTATCTCTGCAAAGTGATGCGGATTTCAAATTTCATCGTATTGACTGGAAAAAGCTACAGAGCGTGTATCAACGCAGTGAGATTGCGGTACAGCGATTTGGTATTGTTGATTTTGATGAAGTGGATTTAGCTAACAAGTTAACCGAGCCAGTAAAGGCGTTAAATGCCTTGCTGGCCGTAGGGCATCGCGTTTACGTTCATTGTAATGCTGGTGTATGTCGAGCGCCGGCCACAGTGTTGACTTACTTATGCCATTACCGAGGCATGAGTGTGGGTGACGGCCTTGAGTATCTGCGCCGCAGCCGTCCTCAAGTACATCCATACATCAGCGCAGTCGAAAAGGCATTGACCAATCTTAATGCTAATTAAAGTTTGATCTTGTCAGTCTTTATCCATCGACCTAGCTAAATTTGGCGGTGGCAGTGATCGCAGCATCACGAGCATACATCCTGTCACGATATTCTAAGTAACCTGCTGAAACATCGAAGCCAAATCGATCAGCCCAATTGAAGGTTTGTGCTATTAAAATATCGGCGAAGGTGAAACTGTCGCCAAGCACAAACTCGTCGATTCTGACCAGTTTGGAGAATGCGGTTTGTGCTTTTACAAATTCCCATTTTGCGGTCGCTAACATTCGCTCGACTCGCTGTTCTTCTGGAAGTGCAAACTTGTGCTTTCCCGTTGTCCATAGGGGTTTTTCTAGTTCTGATAGCACAAAGAACTCTAGCTCATCGTACTTAGTTCGCGATTTAATGTCAGTCGGAATCAGAGGTTTATCCGAGATGGTTCAAAATAGCGGCGCTTTCGGTGAGTATGAAGTCATCGTGTTTTAGGGTCGGCACTTTTCCTTGAGGGTTCAGTTTTAGATATTCGGGAGACTTTGCCCCGTCACTGCCGACACTACCGAGGTTCAATGAAACAAATTCATAGTCTAAGCCGGCCTCAGAGAGTGCCCATGAGCAGCGAAATGAGCGAGATGGGTCGAAACCGTAAAGCGTGATAGCCATTATTTAATCTAATAGTTTGTTGGCGTTCAAAAATTCTAAAATAATATCTTTAACGATAGGCTGGGTCTTTGCCGTAGGATGAAGACCGTCCTGTTGTATGAAGTCAGGTTCTAGATAAAATTCTTCACGATAAAAATCGATGAAAGGCAGCTCGTATTCTTGTGATAGCTCTTTGAACGTGGCGCGAAATCGATCAATGTAACGCGGCCCGTAAGAAGCCGGTAAGGAAATACCAGCAAGAGCGATTTGTATGTTTTGTTGTTTTACAAGCAAGATGATTTGCTCTAAATTATCTCGCATTGCACTGATAGGCAAACCTTGTAGCCCATCATTCGCACCAAGTTCAATCAGAATAACGTCTGGTTTTAATTCGTTCAGAGTCAACGGTAGGCGAGCAAGACCCCCACCTGATGTTTCTCCAGAAATGCTAGCGTTTGTGACTTGATGGTGCTCTTTAATTGACTCGGCCAATAAATGTGCCCATCCTTGATCTAAGTCCATACCATAAGCGGCACTCAAGCTATCCCCAAAGATCACTAAGTGCTTAGCGTGGACAGTTGTCGTAGATGCTAAAAATAACAATGAAAATAATGTAAAGATGAACTTGTTTTTAAGACGATTCGGTATCATGGAGTTAAATCAAGACCAACACGGTCTAATTGGGTATTAAGCGTAATAGATCTAATTTAGCATAGTTCTTGTGGCAACCTAATTACGACACATTAAGGCAAATATACCACATGACACAATCAATTCTTCGTGCGCAAGGCGTGAGCAAGCGTGTGCACACTGCAGATCAAGATCTGACGATTCTAGATAATGTCTCATTGGACATTGGCCTGGGTGAGAGCGTTGCTATTATAGGCCCATCGGGAGCGGGAAAATCAACGCTTCTAGGTTTACTTGCTGGTTTAGATACCCCTAGCGACGGACAAATATGGATGGGTGATCATGAGATCACCGCTACCACAGAAGAAGGTCGAGCGGCGATACGAGCAAAAATGGTTGGCTTTGTATTCCAAACATTTCAATTGCTTGGAAGCTTAACCGCACTTGAAAATGTATCCTTGCCGATGGAGCTTTCGGGGCAGGGTGACGCTCGCGAGCGAGCAATTGAATATCTGAACAAAGTGGGTCTAGCGGCACGCTTAAGTCACTACCCAAAACAGTTGTCCGGTGGCGAGCAACAACGCGTTGCTCTGGCTAGGGCATTTGCCTGCTCGCCTAAGATACTGTTTGCCGATGAGCCTACTGGTAATCTCGACCAAGCGACAGGTATGAAGATTAGTGACTTACTTTTTGATCTTAATCAGCAAACTGAAACGACCTTGGTTTTAGTCACGCATGAGCAGAGGTTGGCTGAGCGTTGCCAATCGATTATTACCATCGATGATGGACGCCTGCTTAGTCGAGTTGATAGCTAGCCATGAATCTAATTGATATAAAGCTCTTATGGCGCGACTGGAAAGGTGGTCAGCTCAACTTGGTTGTGTCGGCACTTGTATTGGCGGTTATGGTTGTCACCGCGGTGAGCCTGTTTGCTGACCGTGTCGAACGTGGCTTGAACCAACAAATCACCAGTTTTCTCGCATCCGATTTAACCGTCAGAGGTGGCATCGAAATCGGCGATGATTATCGAGCTAAAGCCGCTGAACTGAATCTACAGACGGCTGACTTGGCATTGTTTCGATCGATGGTGTTTGCCGGCGATAATAACCATTTGGCGTCAGTTAAAGCAGTTAGCACGGCTTACCCATTGCGTGGACAAATGGAACTTAGCGATGACCTAGAGGCCGGTAATGTTACCAAGCGTTCGAATGGTCCTGCGTCGGGCGAAGCTTGGGTTGAAGCTCGGTTATTCAATCTTTTAGACATCAAAATCGGCGATAGCATTGAGGTTGGTTATCTGAACCTTATTGTGACCCACCTTATTGTTAATGAGCCTGATCGAGGAACTGGTTTTGGCGCAGCGGGCGCACGAGTCATGATTAGCATTGACGACTTGCCAGCATCGCAACTAGTTCGGCCGGGTAGTCGTATAGGCTACCGCTTTCTGATGAGCGGTGATGAGGCCTCTATTGAGCAATATCAAGATTGGTTTCAACAGCGTGAAGACGCGCTAAGCAATAGCAGTGAGATCAAACATTTCCGATTGCTTACGCCGGATAATGCCGAACAACAATTAGCCGATGCGATGCAACGTGGCCGAGCATTTCTGCTACTGAGTGGGACCATTGGTGTATTGCTAGCCGGCATCGCCATGGCATTGGCGAGTCAGCGCTACGCCAGCCGGCTGACTGACCAAGTTGCCTTAATGAAAGCTTGGGGGCAGTCTGCCAATGCGATTCGACGTAGCCAATTTCTACGCTTATTTATCATTGCTGCGGTTTCAACCTTAATCGGCATGTTATTCGGTTGGCTCGCGCATTATACCTTGCTGGAAGTCGCTAAAGGAGTGTTCGAAGTTGAGCTACCATTGCCAGGTAGTCGGCCATGGATAGTGGCGACCATCACCGGTTTTGTCTGCGTGCTTGGCTTTGCCCTGCCAGCACTATGGCACCTACCGACAATTGCGCCTTTGCGAGTTTTGCGCCGTGATCTTCCTGATTCGCTACTTGGCCAAGGTCGCCGGCTGCTGATCGGTATTGTGTCTTTATTATTGCTGACGTATTGGTATAGCGAAAGTATCGTCACGTCTCTGCTGTTTTTAGCGGCAATATTTGCTCTATTCGCTGTCTGCGCCATAATCGCCTTACAATTTTTAAAATTGGTACAAAGCTTCGGTAGTTGGCGCGGTAGTTTTGTGCGCTTAGGCTTAGCCAATTTATGGCGACGTCGTGGTCAGACCTTAGTTCAACTCGTCGGCTTCTCGACCACCTTAATGCTTTTGTTGGTCGTTACTGGTCTCAGAACGAACCTCATTGCTGAATGGCAAGCGCAACTACCAGCTGATACCCCAAGCCACTTTCTATACAACGTTGCCGATCGAGAAGTCGATGCGGTAAAACAGTTGCTCGCAGAATCTGATGTGACGACGACTCCCTGGTTTCCGATGGTACGAGGCCGCTTAGTTTCGATTAATGGCGAAGCGATTACTCGCGAGCGAATGGCTCAGTCAGACGGCCTAAGTCGCGAAGTGAACTTTACCCAAACCGTTGATTTACCTGTCAGCAATGAAATCGTTAATGGTAAATGGTGGACAGAGGCCCCAGAGAGTTTCGAATTCTCAATTGAAGAGGAAGTTGCATCAGAAATAGGTGTCACGGTAGGCGATGAAATAGAATTCAGTATCGGGGGCATCAATTTTAGTGCAACACTTGCCAGCATTAGATCGGTAGATTGGCAGAGTATGAACCCCAACTTTTATGTGGTGTTCTACCCTGGAGCGTTAGACCGCTATGCACCTAATTGGGTCACGGCGGTGCGAGCCGCAAATACCTATGGGGTTGAAAATACTAAGGAGGTCAATCGCGGAGCGCTTGCCAAGCAAGCGCCATTCGTTAATAAAATGATCAAGCAGTATCCGACAACGGTGGTGCTTGAACTGGGCGACGTGATCGCCCGCATTCGGGATGTGATTGATCGAGTTACGCAGGGGCTCGAGCTTATTTTATTTTTGGTTTTAATTTGTGGGGCACTGGTTTTGTTCGCTGCTATTGGCGTTTCTTACGATGAACGCTTACGTGAGAATGCGATTTTACGCACCTTAGGCAGTTCTAAGAAAATAATTCTTGGCGCCTTGACCATTGAGTTCGCCACCTTGGGGGCCATTGCTGGGTTGATAGCCAGTGCTGGCGCTGAAATAATATTGTTCTTCGTGCAGCGAAACATTTTCGATATGGCGACCCAATGGCATCCGAATCTATGGCTTTTGGGCTTGTTGTCGGGAGTAATATTGATCACTGTGTTGGGCTTATTACGCAGTAGAGATATTATAACCGTGCCGCCACTTCAGTCATTGCGCGAAATCGATTAGGGTTTCTCGTAAGGGCGAAAGCAAACGCAATAAATAAAGCAATTATGCTCAACTCTCGAATTGATCTACACTGACCTTTGGCGCTGCTTAGCCTGAGACACGCTCGCGTAACAGATAAACTTAATAAAGATAATCGTGAAAAAAAATAGCCCCGAAGTTGATCTACTTAGCAAAAGTACTAGCAGCAAAGGCATTGAAGACGAAGTCCGTAATTGGCTGACGACCATCGTTATCGGTTTGAATTTATGCCCATTTGCGCAACGAGAATATAAAAGAAACAAGATTCGTTTCAAAACATCTTTAGCTGAGAATGAGCAAGAAATTGTTACCGACCTGGCTGTAGAGCTATCGCTGTTAAGCAAACAGGAAGAAATCGAAACCAGCTTACTTATCTTGCCGATGGCCCTTGCCGAGTTTGAGTACTTCAATGATTTTCTTGGCTTGGCTGATACCTTGCTTGAGGAGATGAATCTTGACGGTGTGTTTCAGATAGCCAGTTTTCACCCTGATTATCGTTTTGCTGGAACGAATAACGATGATGCCGAAAACTACACCAATCGCGCACCTTATCCTGTGTTACACATTTTACGCGAGTCGAGCTTGGACTGGGCTATTGATGAACACCCAGATACCGATCAGATTCCGCTCAATAACATCGCCTTGATGAATAAGTTAGGCGTTGAGCATATGCGAAAAATGTTAGCTGATTGCTTCACTAGTGATGATTCAACTGGCGATGACTAAAACCTATTCATTCAGTGTCTGGACATTAGTCGCTTTAGTTGTCGGCAACGCGGTTGGTGCTGGAATTTACACAACTTCTGGTTTTGCCTTAGCAGATCTTGGCTCGCGAGAATGGGTACTACTAGCGTGGGTCGTCGCTGGCTTAATAGCACTAATGGGGGCCTTAAGTTACGGTATGTTGGTGCAAGGTATCAGTGAATCTGGCGGCGAATACCTCTATCTCGCGCGCTCGATTCACCCTTTAGCCGGCTTCGTTGCTGGTTGGATTTCTCTTTTAGCCGGATTTCCTGGTGCGATCGCATTTGCCGCGCTTGCTTTCGAAACTTATAGCGTTGCGGCCTTCGTGCAATTGCAAGAACTGCCTAAAGACCTGTTAGCGATAAGCGTAATTGTGCTGGCTGGTGGTGTGCATATCGTACGTACTAAGTCGGGTGCTAAAACACATGAGGCGATTGTCGCGATAATGCTATTGGTATTATTTGTAATTATCATTTGGTCGGTTTGGCAATTTATCACTGTGCCTGCTTTGCCTGTAGCCGATACCGGATCTATTGCCGCGTTTAGTATTTTTGCATTCGCCAATAGCCTCGTTTGGATTTCACTGAGTTACTCCGGTTTCAATGCTGCTGCCTACGTCGCTGGTGAGGTTGCGGATAGTAAAAGAAATGTGCCAAAAGGTATGCTGATCGGTACGTTGCTGACAATGCTACTTTGTGTTTCTATTAACGCAATCATGATTTATGGTGCGCCGTTTGAGAGCATAGTGGGCCAAGCTGACATTGCTGCGGTGTCCGCTCAAGCAATGGGTGGTCTTGCAGCCCGCCGAGTAATAGAGGTAGTCATTGCTATTTCTTTATTGACCTCTATTACCGCGATGGTATTAGCTGGGCCGCGAGTGTATGCAAAGATGGCTGAAGACGGCGCGTTACCGAAACTGTTTGCTGCTAAGGCTGGTTTGCCTCCGAGAATGTCAATCTTGCTTCAGGTGGCAACTGCGGTGATGTTGGTTTTAGTCGCTGATTTACGCAGTCTATTGTCGTATCTCGGCTTCACACTGTCTCTATGCTTAGCGTTAGCGGTCACCAGTCTTTTCGTTCGGCATTTGCGTTTGCAAGAGCGACCCACTTCCGCTTGGTATCCGTGGGCGCCGATTATTTTTGTAGCTTGTACCGTATCCTTTGCGGTGCTCTCAGCAGTTAACGACCCAACACAGTTTTACGCGGCGATTCCTACGGTAGTAATCGGCGGCTTGGCCTACGCCGTTTCAAGCAGTTCACGATCACGTGTGCTTGCTAAAAAACTTGGAGACTAGGAATGAAGAAGATAAGCCTATTAATACTTTTAATTAGCGGTTTGCTCTCAGCTTGCGTGTCTTTAATTACGCCGAAAGTAGAGCCTGATGTGCTTAAGCTTAAAGCGGGTCAGTACTCTTTAGACACAAGCCATGCGACGCTATTATTCAAAATTCAACACCTTGGCCTTTCTACTTACGTTGGGCGATTCAATCAATTCGATGCCTCACTTGAATTTGACCCGCAGAATATCGCGGCTGCACGACTCAGCGCTGTTATAGAGATCGACTCTTTGGATATCAACGACCGCGATTTGAAAGACGATTTGATGGGCAGGTCATGGTTTCGTCAGTCGGAATTTCCTCAAGCTAAGTTTGCCAGCAATTCAGTTCGCGCCATCAGTGAAACAGAGTTCGAGTTTAGCGGCATGCTGGATTGGCGTGGTGAGCGAAAATTAATTACGGTCGCTGCGACTTTTCACGGTGGCGCGAGCAATATTTTAACTGGTAAGTACACCCTTGGATTCTCGGCAAAAGGAGCTTTCTTGCGCTCCGATTTTGGCATGGATAAATTTGTTCCTCTTGTCGGCGATGAAGTGACTATTGAAGCCTATGCCGAGTTCTTGAAGAACTAAGTCTGCCTAAAGTAACAACGCTGTAGCTTAAAATAGCACGATAAAGCTAATTACCAGGTAGATAACCGCCGATAGACCTGCCGCGATCATAGCCAAAGGCAGCTGGGTATTAACGTGATCCATTAAGTCAGCACCGCACGCCAGAGATGACAATATTGTCGTGTCGGATATAGGGGAGCACTGGTCACCAAATACCGCGCCGCCCATAATCGCACCGAAGCACAGCAGTAAATAGGTTGGGTCTTGCGATAAAACTAATGCTAGTGGTAAGGCTATCGGGAACATTACCGCATAGGTGCCCCACGACGAACCAATTGAGAATGCTACGAACATACATATAAAGAGTAATAGGCTCGGCAAAATATATGGCCAGTTGGCTAAAAAACCCGAGGTGCTTTGGATCACAAAGTCAGCGGTGCCAAGTTCTGATGAAACACCCGCTAACGTCACCGCTAAGCCGAGAACAATCGCGCCAATAGTAACGCCCTTGATGCCTTGTACCATGGCGTCGAACGCGGTCGAAACCTCCATCCCACGGATAATACTAGTGGTGAAAGCCGCTACCACAGCAGCACCGAAACCTTCGAATACCAACGGGCTTCCACCGGTTGCCCACGGTATGATGCAAAATCCAAGCAGCACAGCGATTGGCACTAAGAAGTCGACTACCGATGGAGTATAGCCCTGGGGTAGTTTCGATTCGGTGAGTTCTGATGACACCATCGGCTGCGAGCCCACTGCATCAAGTTCTCCGGTGGTGTTAACTCGTTCAACAACCTTAGCCATAGGAGTGCCGAATAATGGTAGGCGTCCAAGCGAAAACAGCAAGGTCATGCTGACCGCAATCCAGGCATAAAAATTAAATGGTATTGCGTAGAGAAACATCTTAATGGCCTCTTCTTGATTAGCGATTATCGCACTGAGTGGCTCAATGGTAATCAGGCCGGCAACGTAAATCGGCCAAACATTAAACGGGATAATCGTCGCTATCGGTGACGCAGTTGAATCAACAACATAGGCTAATTCTTCATGTGCAACGCCATGTTTGTCAGATATCGGCTTTACGGTTGTGCCTGTCAGTACCGTACTAATAGTGCCGCCTTGATGAAACAAAACGCCCATGCACCATGTGAACACTTTAGCGGAGGTACGTGAGTTAACAAAACGGGCGGCAAGTTTTTCAGCAAAATGGCGCGCGCCTCCGTTGCGGTTCCATAAGCCTAATAAACTGCCCAAGGCCCATAGATAGACCAATAGCATCTGTGCGTAGTTTTCACTGCCTAGGCTGGGTATCAAAAAGGCATTAATTATATTCAGTTGCCCGGTAACTAAGCCACCAGTAAATACGCCAAATAATAATGCCAGCAAGACGTTGCGTGTAAGAAAGCAGGTAACGATGGTGAGCATTGCCGGCACTAATGACCAAAATCCATAATGATCTGCGACATCCTGTGGGCGCAGAAACCAGATAGAGACAGCACATGCCAATACCACTAGAACTTGAATTACCGCGCGTTTGTTTATCATTTTTTGCTCTTTTAGTTTTCACCAGTCTAGCAATATTTGCATGCAAGTATGTCAGAATCGGTTAGGGCGGTTTAGTAATTGAGTGAGATAATAAATCAAGCTATTGAATTGTTATTGTCTAGCCTCTTGAATCAATCGAAGTAGATCTGCTGTCGCCTTTGCATCGCTCAGCGCCCTGTGGTGGTTGCTTAAGTCGATATCAAAATGCTCGGCTAAAGCGCCCAAGCTATAGGATTTTAGACCTGGGAATGCTTTTCGTGAATGGCTAACGGTACAAAACTTTGGCTTTTTGAATGGCCGATTAATTGACTCGAACGCGGCCTTAATAAACCCATAGTCGAAGCCAACGTTATGCGCCACGAAAATAGACTCCTTCAACTGCAGCTCAAGCTGGTCAGCTATTTCAGCAAAGCGTGGGGCGCTGGCAACCATAGCGTTATCAATACCGGTCAAACGGGTAATATTACTGGGTATAGGCCGTTGAGGGTTGACCAAGGTAGACCACTCGCTGATAACTTGATGATTTCGAACCTGAACCACGGCTATCTCGGTGATCGCATTTCCTCCCTTGCGACCGCCAGTGGTTTCGATATCGACAACAGCGTAAGTTTGCTCAGGATTTGTAGCCCATTCAACCTGAGTTAAATTAACCTCAATCCCTGCTTTCCTAAGGCGGTTAATGCTGACTAATTGGTTTGGTCGTAATACATCGCCAGGTGCTTTGACTTCTTCAAAACGCAATTGCTGGTTTTCGATAACCATCAGATCCGGGTAGCCATCCTTGGTGTTAACATAATTTTTTGCCATACGCCTTAGCACTGTTGCAATGGCGGGAGCCTTATCGTGAGCAATTGCGAGCCGTATGCCATCGGTCAAACCTGGTGACCAATTAAATAGCCCATTTGGTTTACCGTAATGAACCACCGATTGTTGTGTTAATTTTGATAATAGTATTTTCTTATCGCTTACATTATTACTGCCGAATAAGGCAAGACATTGCTCTATTTTTTCAGCTTGAAGCCTGTAGAAGCTATTGTTCTTTATCTGCATTGGTAGGCGATCAAATTCTGAGAACTGAGCTTGTTGTGGACCGAACAGTAAATCCCAAAACGTGAGTGCGAATAATACCCGCCAAAACTTATTTTCAGTAAAGTAGGCATCGATGCCGAACTTTTGATAATGCGCGATTACCCCGTCTTCCACATCATTGGTAAATGCTTCGTCCAGCCGCACTGTGCTTGATGTTTCGCGAAGCATATCGGTAAAAATACTGGTACGTTTTGCTTGATATTTACGAGCGTAAAAATCCTCGATGAAGATTTTAGTGAGCGGGCTAAGGTCGGCTTCCTTCATTTTTAATAAGGTTGCGCCTAAGGCGTCTCTGTCAAAACGCTTATAACTTTCTCTGATCCATTTCTCCGTTGCAACAGGCTCGTTTGACATTTTCCAAAGGGTAATGGCTCTCTCTGCATCAGAGTCGATCAGTTGATTGCCAACGTTGAGTAGTAGGCGGTCATAGGTTTCCTGCGCGCTGTGGCCTATAGCATTGCAGCCGACTAAATAGTCGGCGGTCTGTTCTTTCAGCTCGCTCGGGTTGAGGCTAAAGTCTCGTCGACGCTTTTGTAATTCAAACGCACTTTTTGCTTCGTCGATGTGCTTGAACCGTGCTACATTTTTAGCCTCTTTGCAAGTTTTCATCACGCCAAGATCGCGCATCGCAAATTGTTGAAATCGGTTGCGAATATCGCCAAAGAATAAAAAGAAAATATACTCGATTAAATCAGTCCTCTGCTTAACAATAATGTTGCTGAGTAAAGACGAGAGGTGTGCTTCTTTACCACTGACATACTGTTGAGCGTGGCGAACCAACTCAGCTTTGCTGGTCGATGACTTTATTTTAACCGGCGCGTCGATAAGGCTCTTTATGAGTTGAGGCTTAGTTAGTGATTGACTTAGTTGCTGCCAATCATCGTGGGTGGCGAACCTCAGATAATTTTTGCGTTGTAGTTCGTCGACCGCTTTACCGGTGTTGTCGATTTCGGTATAGCTAAGTGATGCGAGTTTTATAAAATGAGGTTTGCGAGTTAGGCAGCGAATCAAAAGGCACCGAGCATCTTCACCTAAAGCGCCAATTCCCTGTAGATAATTTTTGTGTTCACGGCTTAGTAATGACTCGCATTGCGTGGCTACGAAATCAAATAATTCGTCAGCGTGATTCAAGTAATACTTGCTCGGAAGAATTTGCTTCATTGAGTTCTATGGTTACGGCGATAATTAAATACTGGTTTTAAAAACAGTATTTAATTATCGCCGTAATGTCAAGCTGCTCTCTTCGGGGAAATCTATTTAGCCTTGTAAGTGATGATGGCGAGCAGAATGAAAACGCCGTTCTATTGATCACCAAAACACTGTCATACTGAGCGTAGCCGAAGTATCTTCTACGTTTAACTTCAATTGAGATACTTCGGCTGCGCTCAGTATGACGGAGTGGGGTGTGACTAAGTTCTAAAAGCTAAGTTCTAAAAGCTAAGTTCTAAAAGCTAAGTTCTAAAAGCTAAGTTCTAAAAGCTAAGCTTAAAGTGCCCCGTCTTTATATGTTGCATAGTTTTGGTGATGTTGCGTCTCTAATTATAGTTCGGCAAATGAGAATACTCTCGACCATACTCCAACATTTGTTCTACAAAATCTTTAGGGTATTCGATGCTCACATCT
>Ga0316189_10004678_pt1 | contig 13156 bp, 12 predicted proteins | sample LowCovwburrow_MG_FD_204930 | JGI IMG/M metagenome (GOLD analysis project Ga0316189, IMG submission 204930) | Coastal sediment microbial communities from Maine, United States - Lowes Cove worm burrow | ecosystem: Environmental > Aquatic > Marine > Coastal > Sediment | place: USA: Maine... | reverse complement strand
AAGCACGTCCGGATTGCCAATACCCGACTGCTCGAGCAGCGGCGGCGAGTTGTACGTCCCAGCGCAGAGCACGACCTCGCGATTGACGGTGACCCGATGCGTGTTCCCCTTGGCGTCCTGGTACTCGATGCCGACGGCCTTCTTCCCGTCGAGCAGCACCTGCTTCGCGACGGCCTTGACCACGATGCTGAGGTTCGGCCTCTTCTTCACCTCCGGGCTCAGGAAGGCATCGGCCGAGCTCCAGCGCTGCCCACCCTTCATGTTCACCTGAACATAGCCAATGCCCTCTTGCTTTTCGCCATTGATGTCGTCGTTGCGCGGAATGCCAACGCTGATCGCCGCGTCGATGTACGCGTCGCTGATCGGATACTGCATCTGCACGTGCGTGACGTTCAGCTCGCCGCCCTTGGCGTGGTACGCATTGGCCGGCCCCGGCTCGAAGTTCTCCGAGCGTTTGAAGTAGGGCAGCATGTTCTTGTAGGACCAGCCCTCGCAGCCAGGGAGCGCACCCCAGTCGTCGTAGTCCTGCCGCTGGCCGCGCATGTAGACCATGCCATTGATCGAGCTGCAGCCACCGAGCACCCGCCCGCGCACCACACTCATCTCGCGGTCATTGAGGTGCGGCTCGGGCTCGGTCTTGTAGAGGTTGGTGACCTTCGCGTCGTACATGAGCTGCGTGAAGCCGATGGGCATCTTGATCAGCGGGTTGCTGTCCTTGCCACCCGCCTCGAGCAACAACACCCGATTGCTGGGGTCCGCAGAAAGGCGATTGGCCAGGCAGCATCCAGCCGACCCAGCTCCGACGACGATGTAATCAAAGGCTTCTTCAGGCATCTGTACTCACTGGTTTCGGGTATGAGAAAATCAAGGTTTTCTATCACAGGACCGGGCCCCGACAAGCCCGGTTTCCGCTGGCGCCCTGCACGCGCTCGACTATGTTGCGGCCGACTTTAACAGATTGCCCGCTAGGGGAGGTTGGGATGCAGAAAATGTGTGTATCGTCGAAGCTAGTCGGACTGAGCCTGCTGTTCACCGCGGTAGCTTTCATGGCATGGGGAAACCGCGCGTCGGCGCAAGAGGAAGCGATTCCCGACAGTGTCGCCACCGATGTCAGCGGGGGAGGCACCGAGGCCGCCGGCGAGGCCACCTTCCTGGCGGCTCCCGATGCCAAGGCAGAAGCTGACGCAGAGGCCGCGGCGGAAGACTCGAAGGCCGAGGTCGATTGGAACCTCAGCGCTGGCGGCTCGATCAACACCGGCAACACGCGTTCGTGGAATCTGAACGCGGGCTCGGACTTCAAGCTCGTGAAGAAAGACCACGAGCTGAACATGGGCGCCCTGTTCAACTACGGCAGGGCAGACGCCCGGCCCACCGATCCCGCGGTGCCCTACTCCACCGTCGCGCGGCAGTTCTTCTTCACGTCGCGCTACGACTACTTCTTCACGGAGAAGGACGCCGTCTGGGCCGGGCTCTCCTATCGCTGGGACCCACTAGCAGGCTTCAGGGCACAGCTCCTCGCGAACGGAGGCTACCTCCGCGCCTTCATCAAAACCGAGAAGCACTACTTCGCCGGGCGCGTCGGCTACAGCTACACCTTTGAGAACTACGTGCCGCCGGCGGAGCTCACCAGCAACTCGAACATCCACGGCCTCCTCGCGGCGCTAGACTACGAGAACAGGCTCAACGAGCACGTCGAGTTCCTATCGAGCATCACGACGATCTACAACCTCAACAAACTCGACGCGCAGTACGGCGCGTTGCCGTTCCGCGATATCCGGATCTACCTCACGGCCGCTCTGCTCTCGAAGCTGACCGACAAGCTGGCATTCGAAGCGCGGTTCTTGATGCTCTACGACCGTATCCCGCCAGGCCCCGATCTCGTCAAGGTCGACACCACGACTCTGTTCAGCCTGGTCTACACCTTCATGTAGAAAGGGCTGCTGGTTCCCTCGAGCCCCTCGAGGGAACCCAGCGCCTCTCCATCGTTTAGCGCGGCTACTTCTTGGCGAGTAGGTCGCGAATCTCTTCGAGGAGCACTTCTTCCTTGGGCGGAGCCGGAGGAGCCGCCTCTTCGGCTGCTTCTTCCTTCTTACGGAGCGAGTTCATCCACTTGATCATCATGAAAATGACGAAGGCGATGATCACGAAGTCGAAGACCGACATCGCGAAGGCGCCGTACTTGAGTACCGCGGCGCCCGCTTCTTCGGCAGCCGCAAGCGACTCGTAGTTGCCGTCGCCGAGCAGCACGTAGCTCTGGCTCACGTCAAATCCGCCCGTGAACAATCCGACCACTGGCATGATCACGTCTTTGACGAGCGACGCGATGATCTTCCCAAAGGCGGCACCAATGATGATGCCCACCGCCATGTCCATGACATTGCCCTTGAGGGCGAACTCTTTGAACTCTTTCAACATCGATTATCCTCTTTCATTCCAGCACCTCGGAACCGAGGCGGGCTCTGTATGCCCGGATTGGTACGCAGCCGCAATGGCGCCTATTCAACCCGCCCTTTGGGGCGCTTGCCCATCCCTCGCGTACGGTCGTTTTCTCTGTAAAAACCAGGACTCGAACCAGCGATAGCTGGCGTACGAGACGGCGACGACGATGGCGCTGTAGAGGATGAACATCAGCCCTCCTCTGAGTGAGAGCGGCTCATACGAAAACACCCGGCGAAACGGAACCATGATCGGCCAGTGAAAGATGTACATGCCGTACGAGATCTTTCCGATGAGCACCATCGGGGGTATCGACAGCAACTTGCGCAAGGGCTCCCAGTCGAGCGCAGCGATCAAGAAGGCGACGATCCAGAAGTTGCGCAGCGTGTAGCCGACCCGACGCTCGTGCAGAACGGCATGCAGGAGCTCTCCCGGGGCGCGCACTGGATCGACACCCTGTGCAGAGAGCAGGTAGGCGCCGTAGCCGAGCGTTGCCGCGCCCAGAATGCTCAGGTACCAGACCCAAAATTGGCGAGGCTTGGTTCTGAGCCGGGCAATGTGAATCAGAGCCCCTGCAGCAAAGGCATCCCAGCAGCTGACGGGCAGTCCGTCCAAGGCTTCGATCGCCGCAAGGGGCTCCGCCGAACCGACGGCCTCAACCGCCGGCGCCACATCCAAGAGAAGCGCGTACATCACGATTCGGATCAAAGGACAGCAGATGAGCAGAGCAACCATCAGCACCTTGGACCCCTTCGGGCTCAGGAAATAGATCAAGAACGGCCAGAGCAAATAGAACTGCTCCTCGACTCCGAGTGACCAGAGGTGCCCGTAGAAGGCGCTCGAAAACCAGTTGGGGTCGAGTGGCGCGAAGTTGGTGGTGTAGGTGATGAGATAGGGCCAGTTCGTATCGAAGCCGAGCGGCCGGCCGGCGAACACGAAGGCGAGGCCGAGCAGGGCGACGTACGCGTAGTAAAGCGGAAAGATGCGCAGCGACCTGCGCTGGTAAAACACGGCCAGGTAGTGACCGAGCTTCTGGTGACGCTGCTCGACCAGAATCGAAGTGATGAGGAATCCAGAGAGAACGAAGAAGATCGTCACCCCGAGATGCCCCCAGGAGTTGAGGTCGAAGTGATACGCCATCACGATCAACACCGAGATCGCACGCACTCCATCCAATGAAGATTGATATCTCACCGTGGAACCCCAGTCGCAGCCGAAGAGCGACCCAAGCTATTGCGATCGGCCTCGCGGCGCTACTTTGCCGCGAAGGTGACCGCAGGCTCATGCGCATTCGCGTGAGCCGCAGAGAGGAACTGATCGTAGTCGATTTGCCCGAGCAGGAAGCGCTTGAAGTGGGCCACCATGTAGAGACTCTGGAGCCTGTGCGCCTCGACAATCGGGAACACCTCGTCGGTGCAGGTGTCGTTATAAGGCTGAATGAGCCCCTCGGCGCCTACCATGGCCCAGCGGTCCTGGGTGATCATGAGCCGATCGATGAGCATGTTCCCGATGTCACAAACATTCGCGAAGTGCGTGTGGTTTGCGCCGATCACTTCGACCTTGAAGAGCGACTCCACCTTGGGCAGCCGGTCGAACACGTAGTTGTGATTCTCGAGCGCGTTCGGGTCCAAGGTGCCGACCAAGAGCATGGTCGGCTCGGTCACCGTCGCGAGCACCTCTTCACTGAAATTGTTGGCGCCGACGCCCCCGGCGATGATTCCAATCGCCTTGACCCGCGGGTCCGGCTGAGCGCCAGCCCAGCCGGCCACCGTGCCCAAAGCGGTGCTGCCACCGAACGAATGCCCAAGCACACCGACCTTGGTTTCGTCGATGCGACCCTCGAACGCGTCTCCACTGGTCTTGGAGCGCTCGAACATCTGGTCGATCAGGACCGATACGTCGGGCACACGATTCTCCGCGGGCGTCGGGTCACTTCCATCGAGCGCGGTATTCCCGGTGTGCTCCGGTGAAGCGACGATGAAGCCGTGGCTGGCTAAGGTTTCCATCAGCTGGGTCGACTGTGTGTTGATCCCACCAAAGCCGTGCGAGAACACCAAAAAGGCCAGGGCGCCGTCTGCCGAAGACACCGGAAGGTCATCGACTGCTACGTCCGAAGGGAGCGTGAAGACCGACTGCAGAGGGTACTCCGTCCGCGGCTCGCTCGCCGCATCGGCCTCGTCGACCGGATACCAGACGTTGACGATCAGCTCACGCCCATCGCGCGCATCGTCGACGAGCGTGAACATCGTATGGCCGACTGCATAGGCTCCAAGCGCATCCGGCGCGCCGCCAGCCGGCGTGGTGTCGGCGTTGCTGTCACCGCTGCACGCAGCGACGAACGAAACGAAAGCAAGGGTTGCAAGCGCCCATCGGCGGCGCAGGTTCTTTTCCATCATTGGAAGCACGATACTGCGTCATCGAAAGCGCGAGATCAACTCCCGGAGCTCCTCTGCCTGCTGCGCTGCCTCGGGCCCCGTTCGCGTGAACACGAATCCGCTCGAAAGCTGCTTCCCTTCATGCTCCCAGACGAGCTTGATCGCCCGCTTGCTGCCCACCCATCGACCGGCGTGCCAGGTGCCGAGCTCCACCGCTTGAACCTGCCGCAGCGGAATACTGAGCGGCGCCCGGGTCAGATATCGCCGGAAGCGAAGGACATCGCCTTCAATCCAGTAGTCACCCAGGCCGCGCGCGAACAGGCCGTCTTTGCGGTATCGCCGGTGCCATTTCCCATCGATCTCGGTCCCGAGATAGTGCCCGCGCTGATGCTCCATACCCTCAGCATACCCCCCCCCTTGGCCACGGCGCCATCGAGGTTGGCGATGAGTACCCGAGCGCGCTAATCGAAGAAGAACGATGTCTGACGAGATCACCCCAAGCCAAGCCGCATGGAACCGCTTCGCCGATCAGCTCAAGGAAGTCGGCGATAAAATCGTCGGCCCCATCGGCGCGCGGAGCCCACGCGAACGCGCAGAAGGCTTTCGGTACCTGGCCTCGCTCATCGCAGGCGGCCAGGAGCTCGAAATGGAAGCGGACCGCGCCCATCCGGTGCTCGCGCGGGCGTTCACTCCCCTTCGGAGCTTCGTCGGTGACGGCCCCGACACGCTCTACCACGACGCCAAGCTCGACGAGTCGCTCTGCTACGAGTTCACGATGGAACGCGGCGACGACATCTTCTTTTCGATCGTCGTCTACGCGAGCGATGACGAGGGCATGCGTTCGATGGTGAGCCACTTGATCGACAAGGACATCGCCTTCGAAGAACAAGGCGGTCCGGAGCGAGCCACGATTCACATCAGCGCGCAGCGTCCGGAGGGCGCGAAGAACTGGCTGAAGCTAGAGGGCCAGCAGCCCTTCATCATGACCCGGCAGTACTTCCCCGAATGCGTGATCGAGGTTGACCGGGGCAAGTACCGCCCCGCGACCATGAATATCGAATGCACAGACGAGGTGGCGCCTCCAAGCGAATACTCGCTCGCCGAGCTCTCGGCTGGGCTCGACCGCATCGTCGCGTTCATGCACGACACCGTCGATGCCGGCCTGGGCGTCTCGGCCATCGTGGGCATGAGCATGATCGAGTACGAGGGCGACGTGCCCTCGACGCCCACCCGAATCGGTGCAGACGGGCAGCTCGCAGTCGAAGAAGGGGAGCACGAAGAATACTCACCCGACGAAGTCTTCGAAATGATCGACCCCAAAGTCGTCGCCAACAATCTGCCAGGTCCCGGCATCGGCTACTCGGGCGTCTCGTTCAAGCTCGCAGACGACGAGGCCATCGTCATCGAAGGCACGGACGTGCCCTGTCGCTACTGGTCATGCCAGGTCTTCGACCACTATCTGCGGGCGGGCGACTACCGGCACTATCCGGTGGCGATCAACAACCGCCAGACCGTGTACGACGAGGACGGGTCCTTTCGGATCTACGCCTGCCGCGAGAACCCCGTCGTGAAAAACTGGATCAGCACCGAGGGCCGTCGCCGCGGCCAGGTCGTCCTGCGAACGCTACTCGCCGAAACCGATCTCCTCCCGGAGATGTCGGTCATCAAGATCGCGGACATTCCGGAACACGACCGCGTCTAGGCCGAGCGACGGCCCATACCCTGCATGAACCGGCGCCTAACGCGAAAGAAGCGCAGAAATGTCGAAACTCCGCGCAAGTGAATGAACGATGCTCCGAGGCTCGACGGTCTCGACGTAGGGCAAGCGAAGCAGCTGCAAGTTCGGCTGTCGTTTCGAGAACGCGTCCGTGATTCGAGCAGCCGCGCGGCTCCGCGTTTCTCTCTCGTCGCTGAGCGCGCAAAGCGCTGCGTGGATGGCCGGGGTCGTCTCCTGAGCGGCCTCGAGCACTTGGACCCAATCGCGCTCTGGAACGAATGCAGAATTGAGGATCAAAGCACGCGGAACGATTCCCAGCTTTTCGAGCTTCTTGATCAGGTAGTCCGCATCGTCTCTCGCAGCAGCCGTGGGAGAGGCGACGAGGAAGTAGCGTGTCTCGGGTCGGAGCAGCAAATCGCTCGTGTGCTCGTTGAGCAGAATGAAGCGTTCACGAACGCGCGCCATCTCCGAAAACAGCCCCGCAACATCCCGCGTCACCGGCCCCAAAGCGCGCACCAGTAGTCGCTCGACCCGGCCCATTTTGTCGTCCTGCGACGCGACAGACCTGCGCTTTCCGATCGCGGCCATCCAAGCCACCGCGCGGCCGCCGAGAAGCTTTGCCAAGCGTTTCGGATAGGTGATGAAGTCGATGGCGTTGCGAGAAGGTGCCGTGTCGATCACGACCACATCGACATCATGCTCGATGATCGCTCGCCAAGTCAGGCTTATCGTCGCCACTTCATGGATTCCTGGGACCGAGGCCTCTAGGACGCGGAAGAGACGGTTCTCAACCAGTCGCTCGAGCGCCGCGGGTTCCTCCGCAAACAGAAACTCGACGAAGGTGCGCAAGGCGTCTTGGGGATCGGGCATGAGCCCGAAGAGCTGCCCAGTCCCAGAATCCACGGAAAGCTCCCTGGCCTCGGTTCCAAGCTCGACGCCCATTGCGTCGGCAAGTCGGCGAGCCGGATCGATGCTGACGATCAACGCCCGGTGCCCACTTTTGGCGAGCGCAAGCGCAAGCGCAGCCGACGCTGTCGTCTTACCCACGCCACCACCTCCGGCGCAGACGATGACCTCGGGTTGTGTCATGCGGCTCCTTGGCTCCGCAGCCAGCCAGCCACCGTTCGCGCCTGCGGGTCCGTGGAGGCGAGCGGGAGCAAAGTAAGCCCGCTGTCGCCGCCCTTCTCTTCTCCATAACGGTGGACGGTTTCGTCCAACGCTTGCATGACTTGCTTACGAACCAGGTCACGAATGGAAAGAAGCTCGACGAGCTTCTGCGCCGCCTGTGCAATCTTGCCTTCGTTCTTCGACAGGGACACGGCGTCGTTGAGCGCGTTCTCCGGAGGCGCTTGTGGGACCCGGTTTACGACGAGCCGATCAACGGAAAGACCGACCTCTTTTTCGATTGTCTCGCACAGCGTGAGGGTTTCCCATAAAACTAGGCGTTCGGGGAGCGTGACGACCACGATGGAAGCGCGTCCCGGCGAAATCAGCTCGGCTTCGAGCCTCGCGCAAAGGTCATGCACAGGCCCGCGGCCGGTGAGCTCCCGTCCCTGCCGAGCGACTTTGAGCCAGGCCACACTGTGCCCGGACGCTGGCATATCGAACACGACCCGCTTGCCTGGATGCTCTTCAACGACCTGGCGCGCCAACTCTAGAACGCCGAGCTCCCGCACTGCCGGCGCCGCGCGAATCAGGGGGCGCATCGCAAAATTGTCGAGTGCGAGCTTCGCGAGCGTCGCCGACCCAAACACCGGCGCGGCGGCTCTGGCCACTGCATGGCTCGGATCGAGCACGACGTGCTCTAGGCCGCTTGGTCGATTGCGCAGCACTCTTCGCGCACCCGCGCCATCCCCGAACTCGACGAAGACGGCTTCGCCTTCCGTCTCCGCTGCAGCAAGCGCAAGCCCCGCCGCCACCGTGGTCTTCCCCACGCCGCCCTTCCCGGTGACGAACACTGCCGGGGAGAGAGCAACATGCGTCCGGGCACCTGGAGCGCTAATCGGCAAGGCCCGACGCCATCCCTTCGAGAACCTCACCAAGCATGAGAACGTACGCTTCACGGATGAACCGGACGTAGTGGGGCGCGGCATGTCCCCCCGCACGTGTCAGCGCTTCGATTCCAGCCACGGTCTTTTGCCAGGTGCGCGCAATGTCTTCGAAAGTCCATTCGCCGGAGATGACGGGGGTCAAACGCCCATCGTCGATGTCGGTCTCGATGTCGATGTAGTCGTCGATCATCTGGATGAAGAGCGAGACCTCGTACATCCATGGCCGCGCCCCCTCGCCTGCGAAGTGGTGCACCGGAAACAGCAAGCCATCGATGGTGCCCTGGATGCCCGCCAGCCGATGGCCGAGACCGGTCGCGTCGCTCACCCCGGTCATCCCTGCGACCTCGGAATCAACCCAGTCCTTGAGTCGTCGTACGGCCTCCTCGTAGGGTGCGCGTTCGCGCGGCGCTAGCCCGCGTTCCATCTCCACCTGTATGGCGCGCGTCAGCCGGAGCTCCGCGGTGTCGGGGTCCCATGTGCCATCGAGTAGCGCATGGAGCTTGCGTCCGCGTTCTTCAGGCGGGTCGTCCATGCAGTGGTCAAAGGCATGGTCGATGACCGCGATGAAAGCTGCGATGAGAATGATTCGACGATGCTGATCGGCCAGCGCCACGCGACCGAGAACGTTCATCGCAGCGCGCGCGGCAAGGGCGAGAACGGCGTTGGGCAGAACCAGTCGATTCCCGAGACCGGTAATCAGAGATACGGAGAGCGGCCTCTTGGGCGCACAGAACAGCACTGTGTAGGGAGCCGATGCATACAGATCGCACGCTGCCAGCCGCATCTTCACTGCGAACGGATCGTGCAGCATCGCCGGCCAGTGCTGGCGAATCAGCGGCATGACGAACTGGTCGTAGTGCAAGGAGGTGACGTCTCGGATCCCAACGGTCAGCTGGGCCACCGAAGGGTCGGCTCTACCCATGAGAACCCGCAGCTGCTCAATCCGCGCTTCGCGCGAGAGCGAGGTCGCGGGGATCACCGTGTCGGAAGGCTGAGCGCGTGAATCGAGCATGGGTCGACGCGAGCATAGCAGCAGAAAGTTCCGAGAGCTGCCCGTGCTTCGCCAAGTTGCTCAGAGATCCAGGATCTGCCCGGGGCTTTCGATCCAGTAGCTCGGACCCGCAGCTTCCAAGGTCTCGCGCGCGAAAGGGCCCCAGCCGACAGCAGCGGTTTGCACCCCGGCCCTTCGGCCCGCCTCGATGTCGTGATGGGAGTCGCCAATGAAGACCGCCTGTGCCGGCGACGCGTCGAGCGCCGCCAATGCCTTGAAGACCGGCTCGGGGTGCGGCTTGCCCTGGACGACATCATCGGCACAGACGCGAACGGCAAACTCATCATCGAGGCCCAGTAGCTGCACACCCAGGTTCGCTCCGCGACTGAGCTTGCTGGTGACCAGGCCGAGCTTCGCCCGAGCACGGTGAAGCGCCCTCACGACCTCGACGATCCCGGGGTACGGCTTCGCCATCTCATCGTGTCGCTCGAGGTTGAAGTCACGATAGGTATCGAGCATCGCTTCGAGCTCCCCATCGGAGCTCGCCATTTTGCTGAGCTGAACACGGAGCGGCGTGCCAATGCCCTGGAGCCAATATGCATCCGAACGCTCGGGGCGCTGGTGCATGCGCGCTGTGTGATGGAACGACTGCACAATGAGGTCGATCGAGTCTAGGAGGGTTCCATCGAGATCGAATAGATAGGTCTTCATGTCGATTACCAGAGTCTTTACGGCAAGCTCGCGAGCTGTCTAGCGCACGGGAATGCAGGGAATCCGCGGACGCGTTCGCATCCTGTTTGCCCGGTCCCCGGTCGATGATACGGTCGTTGCCTAATACGGATGGAGGCGTGGCCACGCGGATAGACCGAACTTTGGCGTGCTTCTGTCGATAGGTGCTTAGTGTTCCAGGCTGCGCGAGAACGATCAGGACGATGGATCGCGGTCCTGCTCGCTTCGCTGACGGCGCACCTGGTCGCGCTTTTTTCGCTGGGCGTCCTCCCGCGCACGCCGGACACCTGGGAGTCGAACCCAATCCATGTCTCCTTCAGCGTTTCGGCCCCGCAGCCAGATCCGTCGCCCGACCTGGCACCAGCAGAGCGCGCAGCGCCGCAGACCATCTCCCCGCCACCGGCCGCAGCCCCCTCGCGACGCAAGCGCCCGACTGCCACGGGCGAACGAGCTGCCCCAGACAAAGCGATCGCGCCCTCCCCCAAGCGATCCGAAGTCCTGTTCGCGCTCGACCCGACCAGCGCGGCGCGCTCATTCCTAATCGCCCAGGAAGTCATGCCGGGCGACCCTTCGGAAACCGGGCAAGAGGCTTCGCCCGGAGCCGGGTCCGAATCTGGGACCGAGGACGGCCCAAGGAACTACTTCGAAGGCGTCGGTGAGAAGCGTTACCTCTCGGTCCGCGACCCCCCGAAGCTTCGACGGCACCGAGATGGAACGCACCATTACCAGGGCCACGCATTCAAGGCGGTCGTGGAACCGGACGGCTCGGTCACCTTCGATGACGGCCACGCTCAGGGCCTCACCGTCCGGTTCGACATCACCGAGCTCATCATGCGCCGGCACGGCGAAGACCCGTACCGAGTGGAAAAGAACTGGTTCCTCGAAGGCACCTCCGAGTTCCGCCAAGAGCTCTTCGAACGCTGGCAAGAGAAGCAAACCCTGGTCGCCGTCCGCAAGCTCCGCATCCGCCTCCTTCGCATCTCCGAAGACGACACTCTGCCCGATCGAGAAAAGGCAGCGCGCATCATCGCGATATTCCGAGACACCGCAGACAATGAATCCGGCGCCTCGGCCCGCACCGCAATCGCGGAGTTCGTCGCGGAAAGAATGCCCGAAATCGAGTTGCCCAATGGCGCTCCCTGACACGCATGCCCTGCGTCTCTGCGGCCCGCGGCGCAGCATGTGCGTCGGAGACGCGGGATCTGCCGAGAAATTCCCAGCGTTCTCGCTTGGCCCGCATTTTGCTCGATGATCTTGGGGTTGAGTTGCATCTTGGAGGTGATCATGAAGGCGAAGGAGAACCGCGGCCCAGACACCAACACCGCAACCATCCTGCGAGCGATCCCCTAGGGGCTCTCGGTCGCTAACCGAACCCTGGAGAAACTATGGATTTCAGTGTCGACGAAGAGACAAGGCTGTTTCGTGATGCCTACGTTCAATGGGTGGAGCGAGACCTCATTCCCGTCGAAGAAAAAGAGAGGGTCACGCAGGACACGCCGATCGACCGCGAGCTGGTCCGCAGGGTTCGAAAGCAGGCCGTGGAGCTCGGCATCTGGGGTCACCACATGCCCGAGGAAGTCGGCGGCGGCGGCCTCAGCAACGTCGCTTCGGTCATTGTTCGCGAAGCCTGCGGTGAAACCGGAAGCGTCCTTGGCTCCTTGGCGATCGCCGGGCCCGAAGGGCCGTCGCCGATGCATCTCGTCTTCAACGAATCGCAGCGCGAGAAGTACCTTCGCCCCGTCATGGAAGCCGACCAGAGCTGCTGCTTCATGCTGAGCGAGCCCGGCGCGGGCTCCGACGCGCAGAACATTCAAACGCGTGCGGAGAAGCGCGGCAACACATGGGTGCTCAACGGCAGCAAGCACTTCATCTCGAACGCGCACCACGCCGACTGGGGCGTCGTCTTCGCCACCAATGACGCACAGAAACGAGCCAAGGGCGGCATCTCCGCCTTCATCGTCGAGAAGGGCCAGTTCAAGGTGGGACGTCAGCACGAAGGGATGGCCGGATACGAAGGCCAGGCCGAAGTGGTGTTCGAGGACGTCGAAGTACCCGAAGACCAACTCGTCGGCAAAGAAGGTTTCGGCTTCGCGCAGGCGATGGTCTTCCTCGGCACCGGGCGTTTACACATCGCTGCAGGTGCAGTGGGCGTGGCGCAATTCCTCTTGGACCTCGGGGTCGACTACGCCAAGCAGCGGCAGGCCTTCGGGCAACCCATCGCCGCCTACCAGGCGATTCAATGGATGCTCGCCGACAGCGCGACCGAAATCTACGCCGCGCGCAACATGGTGTACCACGCTGCCTGGCTGCTCGATCAGGGGCGCGACGCGACTCGCGAAATGTCGATGGCCAAGCTCTACGCCACCGAAATGGTCAACAGGGTTTGCGACCGAGTCCTTCAGGTACACGGCGGCATGGGCTGGATGAAAGAGAGCCGCACCGAAGGCTTCTATCGCTCCTTGCGCGTGATGCGGATCGTCGAAGGCACTAGCGAGATTCAGCGCATGATGATCGCGCGCAGCCTGTTTGCCCAGCGTTAGAGAGACGGCGCCCGCTAGATTCCGCCACCCTGGGCGAAGGCTTCCGCTCGAGCCTGGGGCAGGACGACGCGTGTATGCGGGCGGACGTTGCTGGTGAGCCAGACGTTGCCGCCGACCACCGAACCCTTGCCGATCGTGATGCGTCCGAGGATGGTGGCGCCGCCGTAGATCGTGACATCGTTTTCGACGATCGGGTGCCGGGGGATTCCCTTGATGGGGATTCCGTTTTCGTCTTTGGGGAAGCTCTTCGCGCCGAGGGTCACGCCCTGGTAAAGACAGACGTTGTTGCCGATGACGCAGGTTTCGCCGATCACGAC
>Ga0316189_10004677_pt1 | contig 13156 bp, 14 predicted proteins | sample LowCovwburrow_MG_FD_204930 | JGI IMG/M metagenome (GOLD analysis project Ga0316189, IMG submission 204930) | Coastal sediment microbial communities from Maine, United States - Lowes Cove worm burrow | ecosystem: Environmental > Aquatic > Marine > Coastal > Sediment | place: USA: Maine... | reverse complement strand
CTGGACCTTCATGTGAACCACGCGACCAAAACCGCGACGACGGCCATTGAAACGGCTGGCGGTAAAGTGAATTTGATAGAAGAAAAGCCGGTGGTGGAAGAAAAAGCCAAGGCCTGACCACGCTAAACGGGCCTTTGCGATAAGTTGGTGCTTGTGATCACGCGGTGGCGTGCCGATATTGTCATGAACACCGGTCAGGTACACGGATAAGGAATCCCGAATGGCATCCGCTGTCGAGCAACTTGCAGCAAATCTGAGCTTCGCGTCCTTCGCAAAAGCAGAAGATCTCAAGAAACGCATCTGGTTTACGCTGGCAGCCCTCGTCGTATACCGGCTTGGGACCTATATCCCCATTCCTGGCGTCGACGCGTCCGAGCTTGCCCGCCTTGTTGAGCAGAATTCATCCGGTATTCTGGGATGGATCAATGGCCTGGCTGGCGGCGCACTTGGCCGCATGGCGATTTTCGCGCTCAATATCATGCCTTATATCTCGGCCTCGATCATCATTCAGTTGATGACCACCGTCAGCCCCCATCTTGAGCAACTCAAGAAAGAGGGCGAGCAGGGCCGCAAGAAGATCAACCAGTACACCCGCTACGGTACCGTCATACTGGCCGCTTTGCAGGCTTATGGCATTGCTGTCGGGCTGGAAAGTCAGGGCAGTGCGGTTATTGATCCCGGCTGGTACTTCCGGATTTCGGCGGTTATCACGCTGACGGGCGGCACCGTGTTCCTGATGTGGCTGGGCGAGCAGATCACTGCGCGCGGCATCGGTAATGGTATTTCGCTGATCATCTTCGCAGGCATCATTGCCGGACTTCCGTCAGCTATTGCAGCCATTCTTGAACTCGGCCGCACAGGCCAGATGTCCACATTCCTGATTATCGGCATCATCATCCTCGCACTGGTAACCATCGCCGTGATCGTGTTCATGGAACGGGCGCAGCGCAGATTGCTGGTAAAGTATCCCAAACGCCAGGTTGGCAACCAGATCCAGAACGTCGACCCTTCGCATCTGCCGTTGAAGTTGAACACTGCCGGTGTGATTCCGCCGATCTTCGCGTCATCACTGTTGTTGTTGCCGATTACGGTGTCGAATTTCAGCCAGGGTAGCGGACCGGACTGGCTCAATACGGTAAATGCGCTTCTGGGACGTGGTCAGCCTCTGTTCCTGGCCATCTATATCGGCTTGATCATCTTTTTCGCATTCTTCTACACCGCGATCATGTTCAATCCGAAAGAGACGGCTGACAACCTGAAGAAATACGGCGGCTTTATTCCGGGTATTCGTCCGGGCGAGCGCACGGCTGAATACATTGATTATGTCCTGACCCGCATTACCGTGGTTGGCGCTCTCTACCTGGCTGCTGTTTGTCTGTTACCGGAAATCCTGACGTCTTACGCAGCCATACCGTTCTATTTCGGCGGCACGTCGTTGCTGATTATCGTATCCGTTACGATGGACACGGTCTCCCAGGTACAGAGTCATTTGCTGGCCCAGCAATATGAGGGCTTGATGAAGAAAACCAAGCTCAGGGGGTCACGCAAGTGAATGTCATCCTTCTAGGCCCGCCCGGTGCGGGCAAGGGTACGCAAGCAGTGCGTATCGAAACCGGTAAAGGCATGAAGCAATTGTCCACTGGAGACATGCTGCGCGCCGCCGTTGCAGCCGGGACACCCGTCGGCTTGACTGCCAAGGACATAATGGCACGCGGTGAACTGGTGCCGGATGAAGTCGTGGTTGGTATTATATCGGATCGCGTTGAAGACGCTGATTGCGCCGGTGGATTCATCCTTGACGGGTTTCCGCGCAATGTGTCGCAGGCAGAAGCCCTCGACGTCATGTTGGCCGAAAAAGGCCTGCAACTTGATGCCGTGGTCGAACTTCAGGTTGACGATGGAATTTTGATCAACCGCATTGAAAAGCGTGCGGCTGAGACAAAAGGCGGCCCCCGGGCCGACGATAATGCAGAAGCGCTGAAAAAGCGGCTTGATGTCTATCATGCCCAGACAGCGCCGCTGATCGAGTATTACGCGGCGAAAGGCAAGCTGCGCAGTGTTGATGGCATGGCGGAGATGGATGAAGTCACCCGCCAGATCATGGAGGTGTTGAACGGGTAGGGGTCACAAGCGACTGGATATTGGTTAAATGGTTGACGTGCTGGAGAATCCAGCATAGAAACTGCGCCAATCCGGTTGCTGACAGGCTGACCGCAAGTGGCTTTGTGTCTGCTTGGGGTGAGCCTTGTTGCCGTTAGGCATCAACAATCCGTTTTTTGGTTTAGTTTTGGTGCTGGCATTTCTGACAATCCGTCAGGCCAGACCGTTTGCAGGAGAATAGCGTCTTGGCCCGAATAGCAGGCGTCAACATTCCGACGAACAAGCGCGTAGTAATCGCGCTGCAGTATATTCATGGAATCGGCGCGAATTACGCGAAGAAGATCTGTGAAACCGTGAACATAGCGCCAGAGCGCCGTGTGAATGAGTTGACAGATGCGGAAGTCATCCAGATTCGTGAATCCATTGATCGGGATTACATGGTTGAAGGCGATTTGCGTCGCGATACCGCAGTGAACATCAAGCGTCTTATGGACCTTGGCTGCTACCGTGGCTTGCGCCATCGTCGTGGTCTGCCGGTCCGTGGTCAGCGCACTCATACAAATGCCCGCACCCGCAAGGGGCCATCCAAGGCCATCGCAGGCAAGAAAAAGTAATCAGTTTATTTCTCGGAAAGCATTTTTTAAATGGCTAAAGAACCGACACGTACGCGCCGCAAGGAACGCAAGAACATCTCTTCCGGCGTCGCTCATGTGAACTCCACGTTCAACAATACCATGATCACCATCACCGATGTTCAGGGCAACGCGATTGCCTGGTCATCAGCCGGCAAGATGAAGTTCAAGGGTTCCCGCAAATCGACGCCGTATGCCGCGCAGGTCGCCGGCGAACAGGCGGGCGAAATTGCCATGGAACACGGTATGAAGACCATCGAAGTTGAGGTATGCGGGCCCGGTTCCGGCCGCGAGTCTGCGCTGCGCGCACTGCAGTCGGTTGGTCTTCAGGTAACCTCGATCCGCGATGTTACACCGATCCCGCACAATGGCGTGCGCCCGCCAAAGCGTCGTCGCGTCTAGTTTTGATCTGGACTGGGTGAGTTTGCTGGATGGCCAGCAGGTTTCCCGACACAATTTGAATTCAGGGTTCTTGTTCCGATCCGCGGAAACCAGAAACCCACAACTGCACAGAGGTCGACACCGTGAACACTAAAAACTGGCAAGATCTTATCAAGCCAATAAAGCTGGACGTGAATGCTGGCCGCGATCGCCGCCGCACCGCGACGCTGGTTGCCGAGCCGCTTGAACGCGGCTTCGGCATGACGCTTGGCAACAGCCTGCGCCGTGTATTGCTGTCGTCGCTGCAGGGCGCGGCAGTTACGTCCGTTCAAATTGATGGTGTACTGCATGAGTTCTCGTCGATCGCCGGTGTGCGTGAAGACGTGACGGACATCGTGCTGAACATCAAGGAAATCGCTGTTGGCATGCAGGGTGAAGGCCCCAAGCGCTTGACGCTGCGCAAGCAGGGACCCGGCGCGGTTACAGCCGGTGACATCGAGGAAAGCGGCGACATCACGATTTTGAACCCGACACTGCCTATCTGTACGCTCGATGACGGTGCAGAAGTGCGGATGGAATTCACGGTCAACACCGGCAAGGGCTATGCAGCAGCTGAACGCAACCGGCCTGAAGATGCGCCAATCGGACTGATCCCGGTTGACAGTCTCTACAGCCCGGTAAAGCGCGTATCCTACAAGGTTGAAAACACCCGTGAAGGCCAGGTTCTCGATTATGACAAACTGATCATGACCGTTGAAACCGACGGCTCCATGACACCTGAAGATGCAGTGGCATACTCTGCCCGTATCCTTCAGGACCAGTTGCAGGTGTTCATCAACTTTGAAGAACCTCAGCAGGTTGTTACCGAAGAAGAAAAACCGGAACTCGAATTCAATGCAGCCCTGCTGAAGAAGGTGGATGAGCTGGAACTGTCGGTTCGGTCGGCCAACTGTCTGAAAAATGATAATATCGTTTATATCGGCGACCTGATCCAGAAGACGGAAGGCGAAATGCTTCGTACACCGAATTTCGGGCGCAAGTCGCTGAATGAAATCAAGGAAGTGTTGGCTCAAATGGGCCTGCATCTCGGCATGGACATCGAAAACTGGCCTCCTGAAAACATCGAGGAACTGGCCAAGAAATTCGAAACCCATTACTAACTGAAGTTCATTGGAGACAGCCGTGAGGTTGCCTCTCAAGTAAGTATCCAAGGAGAAGGCCAATGCGCCACGGAAAGAGCGGACGCAAGCTCAACCGCACAAGCTCGCATCGCAAGGCAATGTTTGCCAATATGGCGGCTGCGCTGATCAAGCATGAGCAGATTGTTACCACGCTACCCAAGGCCAAGGATTTGCGGCCGATTGCTGAAAAGCTGATTACGCTTGCCAAGCGTGGCGACGTGCATGCCCGCCGCCAGGCCATGTCCAAGATTCGCGATGAAGCTCAGGTGAAGAAGCTGTTCGAGGTATTGGGTGCTCGTTATGGTGAGCGCAACGGTGGCTATACACGCGTACTCAAAGCCGGTTTCCGGTATGGCGACAGCGCGCCGATGGCGGTGATTGAACTGGTTGATCGCGATCCGGCAGCCAAGGGCCTCGACTCCGGTCCGACACAAAACACCGATGAGGGTGAAGCTGAAGCGGCGTAATCATCGCGTCAGGCAGAAAAGTAGTTGGGCGGTTCCTGAGGGAGCCGCCTTTTCTTTTGCCCGGTTATGAAGCAACATGAAGCATGACAGAGTTTACCCCGAAAACCACCGACTATGCGCAGCGCGTCAGGGACAGTTTTGCCGGCCAGGCGGCACTGGCGACCATGGGGGTGCGGTTGCTGTCCGTGAAACCGGGCAGGGTGACCATGGAAATGGCACATGATGACCGCTTTACCCAGCAACACGGGTTCATTCATGCCGGTGTAACTACCACTGCGCTGGACACCGCCTGCGGTTATGCAGCGTTTTCACTGATGCCTGCTGATGCAGGAGTGCTGACAGTCGAATTGAAGACCAGTTTACTCGCGCCCGCCGCCGGTGACACGTTCATTTACGAAGGCCGGGTCATCAAGCCCGGCCGCACCGTGACTTTCTGTGAAGGTGAGGCGTTCGCAATAAGCAACGGCAACCGGAAGCGGATCGCTACCCTGTCGGCCACCATGATGACAGTACTGGGTCGCGATGACGTGAAAAGCTAGATGGCGACCTGCAAACGGGCGCTGTCAATTCTACAGACAGGCATTAGCCGGTATAGGCGTCGCTCACCGTGACCTGGTGCGCTGAACCGTATCCGTTGAACCGGGTTGACGTTGCCATGCAGTATGCGCCGATGCCGCCAAACTCGATGACGTCGGATTCGCGGATATCTGCCGGCAGGCTAAGCGGCACTGGCAGCACGTCGAGTGGATCGCAGGTTGGTCCAAACACGGTGAAGTCACGTCGTTGCAAGTGCGCAACCACCTCGCCGTCACGCAATACCCGATAGAATGGCAGCAACTCAGATGCCTGCGCGACTTCCAGCAGGCCGCCGTAAATCCCATCGTTCAGGAACAGGTCACACGAGCTGTCGCGCACGAGCTTGACACTTGTGAGCAGCGAAAATGCCGCGGCGACGATGCTGCGTCCAGGCTCACACTCCAGCACGGGGGCTGTACTGCCGAAAACATCCGACACGCTGTTGCGAATGGTCTCGAAATAGCTTGCCAGGGCGGGCCCACGGCTGGCGCCATAGCGTGCCGGAAAACCACCGCCGACATTGAGCCGGGTCAGCTTGATGCCTGCTGATTTTGAAATCCGTCCGGCAGCTTCAATGTGCCTGTTCCAGGCCTCGGGGTCTGTGCATTGCGAACCTGGGTGGAATGTCAATATGGGTGCAAACCCTGCTTGTACGGCTTGTCGCATCAGGTTGGTGGCGGCTTTCTCGTCTACGCCAAACTTGCTCGAGAAATCATGCGCGGCGGACTTGTGCGACGGTAGACGAAACCGGATGGCCACTTCCGCGCCACTCGCCGGTCCGACGACCTGTTCAATTTTAGCCAGTTCTTCTCTGCTGTCGGCGGCAAACCGCCTGCACCCGAATGCGTGCCATGCCGTTGCAATCTCGCCACGCGATTTGACCGGGTTGTGATAGTGGATGACCGCATCTGGGCATATCCGCGCAATCGCGGCCATTTCAACGATGGAGGCGGCATCAAAGACGCGCATGCCATCCGCAGCCAGTCTGGTGATGACCTGCTCGCACGGGTTGGCTTTTACGGCGTAGGAGACTTCCCCTGGAAAACTGTCAATGAACAGTTTTGCCTGATCCGACAATGTTGAAGGTGAAAAACACAGAACCGGCTTTTCGAGGACCGTGGTGGCCGCAACCTGTTTGCTGTCACGGTAAGTCTTCAGCAGGTCGTGTGCGGCAGGTTGAATACCAGAGGTATTGAGCGCTAGCACTGTTTTGTGTTCCTGAACCAGAAGTGGAAATGTGTCACTGGCAATGCTGGGCTAAGATGATGAGGGAAAATAGCCGTGCATTTTTCGTCAAATGCATTTTCGATCGTCATATAGCCGAAAAAAATGTTATTACGACGACATGCGTATTTCGGAAAAAGATCACGAACTCATTGCCCTGCTAAGGACCAATGCCCGCATGCCGGTTTCGGAACTGGCTCGAAGGCTTGGCGTGTCGCGCACAACGATACAGGACAGGTTGCGGCGACTGGAAACCAGTGGTGTCATTGCCGGTTACAGCGTGCGGCTCGGCGACCAGGCGGGCTCTGGCGGCATTCTGGCCTATGTGGAGCTTTCCGTGGAGCCGCGCAAAAGCCAGCAAGTGGTGCGGGCTCTGGTGCGAATTCCGCAAGTGGAGACGCTGCACACAGTATCCGGAAAGTTTGACCTGATCGCCCGCATCAGGGCGCTCACGACAGATCATATTGATCAGGTGCTTGATGACATTGGGCTCATTGAGGGTGTTACCCGCACCGAATCTGCCATCATCCTGTCGACCAAGCTGGATCGGCGCTAAGCCAGCCGGGCCGGCGCCGCGGGGGGGGACCCATTAGCGCGTTCGATTTGGCTGACAAATCGTTGGCAATGGTTGGCCAACGCTCATGGTATTGCTAGTGTGCGCCAACGTGTTGTCTCCATGCAATGAAGGATTCGCCCATTATGCCGTTTGTCCGCCATGCGCTGTTGTCCGCAGCTATTGCCGTTTTCCTGATGATATCTGGCCTGGTACCGGCTGGTGCCCAACAGGTGCCGGCGTCGCGCGGCGACATTGCCATGTCTTTTTCACCGGTTGTGAAGAGCACAGCGCCAAGCGTGGTCAATGTTTATGCGAAACGTATTGTACAGGCGCAAGGCCGCCGCCAGCCGTTTGGCGCTGACCCGTTTTTTCGCCGGTTCTTTGGCGACAAACTGTTTGGCGGCCGGCCGCGCAAGCGTGCCCAGAACTCACTGGGATCCGGTGTGATTGTAGATGCCTCCGGCATAGTGATTACCAACAACCACGTTATAAACAACGGCACTGAAATTCGCGTTGTGCTGTCCGACAAACGCGAGTTTGACGCCGAACTCATTCTGACCGATGAGCGCACTGATCTGGCGGTACTGCGGATCAAGCCGGACGGAGACCCTCTCGTGGCGCTCCCCCTGGGGGATTCCGATGCGCTGGAAGTGGGCGATCTGGTGCTCGCTATCGGTAACCCGTTTGGTGTCGGCCAGACGGTGACAAGCGGCATTGTCTCGGCACTGGCGCGAACTCGTGTCGGGGTGTCGTCCTATCAGTTCTTCATTCAGACCGATGCAGCGATCAATCCGGGCAATTCCGGTGGCGCGCTGGTGGATATGAACGGTCGACTGATTGGTATCAATACCGCGATATTTTCGCGCTCCGGTGGATCCGATGGCATCGGGTTTGCCATTCCGGTCAACATGGTGCGCTCCGTAATAGAACAATCGCTGAGCGGTGCCAGTAAAGTTGTCCGGCCATGGGCGGGAGCGGATCTGCAGAATGTCACCAGCGACCTGGCGTCCGCCCTTGGGCTGAGCCGGCCGCGCGGCGCACTGGTTTCCCAATTGCATGCTGCCAGCCCGCTCAAGAAGGCTGGTATCAAGCGCGGTGATGTCTTGCTGCGCCTGGCCGGCAAGACCATCGAGAATGCGCAGGAATTCAGTTTCAGATTTGCCACCCTGACGGTAGGAGAACAGTCCCGTGTGGTATTCAGTCGGAAGTCAAAGCGGCTCAAGGCTGACGTTTCGTTGAAGCCTGCGCCGGAAGATCCGCCGCGCAATACCACCGTCATCCGGGGCCGGTCGCCGTTCACAGGTCTGGAAGTTGTCAATGTATCGCCCGCTGTAGCAGAAGAGCTTGGCCTGCCTGCATCCGTTGCAGGTGTTGCGGTGTCCAGTATCAAGGGGGCTCTGGCGCGTCGGTTCGGGTTCAAGAAGGGCGATGTGATTGTTGAACTCAACGAGCGCAAGCCGGGCTCCGTGGCCGACTTGCGAACTATCTTGAACCGGAGAGATGGATATTGGGATGTCGCCATCCTGCGCAAGGGCAAGCTCATCCGCCGCGAGTTTGGCGGTTAAGGGGAAGTCCTTCGAATGTCATCTCTGTTTGACGCCGCCGGGCTGGAAGCTACCGCACCGCGACCGCTTGCAGACCGGTTGCGCCCGAAGGCCTTGGCCGAGGTCCAGGGACAGGACCACCTGAGCGGCGAAACCGGCCTGATCTCGCGAATGATCTCGTCCGGCCGGATAAGCTCGATGATACTCTGGGGCCCGCCAGGTACGGGAAAGACCACGATTGCACGATTGCTGGCAGGCGAGGCTGATCTGCATTTTGAACAGATATCAGCCATACATTCAGGGGTTGCCGATCTCAAAAAGGTGTTTGAGGCAGCGCGTGTCCGGCGCACGGACAAGGGGCAGGGAACCTTGCTGTTCGTGGATGAGATACATCGCTTCAACAAGGCCCAGCAGGACAGTTTTCTGCCCTGGATGGAGGACGGTACCATCACCCTGGTGGGGGCAACCACTGAAAACCCGTCATTTGAACTGAACGCTGCGGTGCTGTCGCGGGCCAAGGTGCTGACCCTCAATCGGTTGGACAGTGCCGCCATGGCTGGCTTGCTGGCGCGCGCAGAAGACCTTGAAGGTCGGGTTTTGCCGGTAACCGAAGAGGCACGAGAACAACTGTTTGCCATGGCGGATGGAGACGGCCGGTATTTCCTGAACCTGGTCGAGGACCTGTTTGCCATTGTCGAAGCAGGATCCGAAGCGCTGGACGCCGCCGGACTTGCGGAAACCATCCAGCGACGCGTGCCGGTTTACGACAAGGGACAGGACGGGCACTACAATCTGGTGTCCGCATTACACAAGTCGATCCGCGGATCGGACCCGGACGCAGCCTTGTACTGGCTGGCGCGCATGCTTGTGGCGGGCGAAGATCCATTGTTCGTTTGCCGGCGCCTGGTGCGCATGGCCAATGAAGATATTGGTCTGGCTGATCCACAGGCGGTGGTCCAGGCACTCGCAGCCAAGGATGTTTATGAGTTTCTCGGGTCGCCGGAAGGTGAACTGGGGCTGGCGCAGGCAGCGGTCTACCTGGCAACAGCACCGAAATCCATCGGGGTTTACAAGGCCTACAAGCAGGTGGTGCGCCGGGCACGGGAAACCGGTTCGGTCATGCCGCCGAAAATCATCCTCAATGCGCCGACCAAGATGATGAAAGAGCAGGAGTATGGGTCAGGCTACAAATATGACCCGGACCAGCCTGATGGGTTTTCGGGACAAAACTACTTCCCCGATGAAATGGGCCGGGAGACGTTCTACGATCCACCTGACAAAGGCTTTGAGCGCGAGATACGCAAGCGGCTTGACTGGTGGGCGTCTCTGCGCGCGCAGCGCAGTGACGCATAATTCTGGTTGGCGTGCCGATCTGAATTGATCCAGATCAACTCGCTCATTGACCGAAGCCGTCAACATGTTGTCAGACCCGGAAAAGGGCATTTTGAGCACGTCTCGCAAATTTGCTGCCGGTTTTGCGATAAAGACGCGTGACAACAAGAGGACAGAGCGCGGGTTTGATTCAGTCCAAACTGAACAGCTCTGACTGGGGAGGGAAATCGCGATGGTGAAGCAACCGCAGGCAAAAATGCCATCGACCAATACCATGCCGGTAGTCCGGCAGATTGGTCTGAGTGATGTTCGCGCAGCATTCGCAGCTGGCGTCGGCGACTTTCGCCGGGCACCCTTGTTTGGTCTGTTCTTCGGCGGATTTTATGCGCTGGGTGGTCTGCTGGTGGTTGCGTTCATAGCCCGGCTTGACATGCACTACATGATTTATCCGTTTGCCATTGGTTTTCCGCTGGTGGGCCCGTTCGTCGCGGTGGGACTCTATGAAGTCAGCCGGTGTCTTCAGGAGAAACGCGCGCTGACCTGGACTGGCGTGCTCACAACTGTATGGCGGCAGAAGGGGCGCGAACTGTCCATCATGGCATTTGTTACCCTGTTCATCATGTGGATGTGGATGTATCAGGTCCGGCTTTTGGTGGCGCTGTTTCTCGGCTTCAGGTCATTTTCAACCTTCGAGGGCTTCACCGACATCGTGCTGCACACTGGCGACGGATTGCGCTTTCTGATCGTAGGCCACATCGTAGGTGCCATACTTTATGCCGTGCTGTTCTCGGTGACGGTCGTGTCCATACCTCTGCTGCTCGACAGGGAAGTGGACTTCGTTACCGCTATGATCACCAGCGTCAAGGCCGTGCTGGTAAATCCGTTCACCATGATGGTCTGGGGACTTGTTGTGCTGGTCCTGACGGGACTGGCTTTACTGCCGGCATTCCTGGGACTTTTCATCGTGTTGCCGATTCTCGGTCATGCCACCTGGCATCTTTATCAAAGAGTGGTGGAGCCTGCCATTGACTGACAGGCCCCAACGCCGTCTGCCCCCGGCTCCATTCTGTGAGAGCAAGAATGTTGCTCAGAAACTCAGGATATACGGTCTGACAAAGCCTGCGATTCCGCAGGCGATATTGCTCTCCACTACGTAGGACAGGTACTACGCATCAATAATGTTGTGATCCGGCCCGTAGGGAAAACCGGTTATGTTTTCAGCCCCGGATGTGCAGACCACCAGGATGTCATGTTCTCGATATCCGCCGGCGCCTGGTTCTCCCAGCGGCATCGTGAGCATGGGCTCAATCGATACAACCATGCCCGGTTCAAGTACGGTGTCGATGTCCTCACGCAGTTCCAGGCCTGCCTCGCGCCCGTAATAGTGCGACAGGATGCCGAATGAATGCCCGTAACCGAAAGACCGGTATTGCAGCACATTGTGCTCTTCGAAATAGCGATTGATCTTGGCAGTTATGCCGGAACATGTTGCGCCGGGCTTGATCAGCGATATGCCGAGTTCATGAGCGCCGACATTGATCTCCCACAATTTGCGCTCAGCGGTTGATGGTTCGCCGATGAATAATGTCCGTTCGAGCGCCGTGTAGTAGCCGGAGATCATCGGAAATGTGTTGAGAGAGAGAATGTCGCCTTTCTGCAAAGCTCGCGTGGTGACCGGATTGTGGGCGCCATCGGTATTGATGCCGGACTGGAACCACACCCAATTGTCACGAATTTCACTGTCTGGATGACGCTCGGCAATTGCGAGTTCCATGGCATCGCGTCCGGCCATTGCCACGTCGATTTCGCGTGCGCCCACATGAATGGCATTGCGAATGGCTTCGCCGCCAATGTCGGCAACTCTTGCACCGGATTTTATCAGGCTGATCTCTTCTGCCGACTTCACCATGCGCTGAGCCATGGTGGCCTTGCCGATGTCGCACATGTCCGGTGCACCGAGAGTTGCGGTTGCCTGGTCGCGCATGGCCAGCGTGAGGTGGTCTGCTTCTATGCCCAGCCTGCCTGGTTCACCGATAAGGGTGCATATGGCGCGCCAGTAGTTGCCTCGCTCCCAGTCCGTGTAAGTGATATTGTCACCAAATGACCGGCGCCATGGTTGTCCGGCATCGATATTGGCGGATACAGTCGTGCACATGTCCTGGGTGACGACACAGGCATAGGGACGGCCAAAGCTGCAGTACAGGAAGCCTGAATAATACGCCACATTGTGCATCGAGGTCAGTAACACCGCGGGCAGATCCATGCGCGACATGATCTTGCGCAATCCGCTCAGGCGGCGAGTAAACTCTTTGTCTGTGAAGGGGAGAGTTGCCTTTTCCCCATTGTGAAAGCGAAACGCGTCTGGACGCGCGATTTTCTGCAGCATGACAAACCTCCAACAAGCCGACTTCCGGGCATGTTGGGCGGCGCCCATGAAAATGCCCGGAGAAAACTCATCCGGGCGTTCAGGATGCCATGTGGGTCTGATCTCTCAGCCATCCCTCGGGGTTCGTGCAGCGACGCCATCGCTGCCCCGATTTGTGTGCTGGTTACTGCTAATTGCTGCCAGAGTCAATCTGGATAAAAAAACCCCGGCGCGCAGGCCGGGGCTGGTCGTCATTTGGGGACCTGATACTTCAGGCAGCAGGTTTGTCGCCTTCGCTGCCGGCATCACCTGATTGGGTATCTGCAATGTCAGCCGCTTCTGCCCGCGTGGCCCGGTCAGCCATGAACTGATCGAATTCCGACTTGTCGCGTGCATGACGAAGTTTCTCCAGAAATGACTGGAATTCCTCATGTTCTTCCTGAAGCCGGTGCAGGGTTTCCTCGCGATAGTCGTCAAAGGCGCGATTTCCGGATGTCGTGAAACCCCCGCGATACCAACGTCCAGGGCCGTTTTTGCCCATGCCAAAACCGGTTGCGTTAAAGGCCGCGACCTTGCCTCTGTTTTTACATCTCATGCGTCCGCTCCAAATCATGTATCCAAGAATTGCCAGTCCAAGTGGCCAGAAGACCACGAAACTGAGCACCATCAGTGCTATCCAGGCACCCATTCCGTAGTTGTCCAAACGTTCAACGAAAGTGTTCATGTCTCGCCTTTTTCCGTAATGTAAATGTAATTAACATTCACATATGTGAGCATTATCTGTGGCGGTGTCAAGGC
>Ga0316189_10004675_pt1 | contig 13158 bp, 11 predicted proteins | sample LowCovwburrow_MG_FD_204930 | JGI IMG/M metagenome (GOLD analysis project Ga0316189, IMG submission 204930) | Coastal sediment microbial communities from Maine, United States - Lowes Cove worm burrow | ecosystem: Environmental > Aquatic > Marine > Coastal > Sediment | place: USA: Maine... | reverse complement strand
GCGATCCATCAGCGGCGACCAGAGAAACTTCCAGGTGTAGGGCAGCGACATCAAGGAGAACAGGCCGATCGTGGCCAGGTCGACATCGTTGCTGCGCAGCCAGGCCGGCACCAACTGGATCAACACGTACAGCGGCATACCTGAAGTGAAGCCAATGAATACACAGGTCACCATCCTGCGGCTGAACAGGATTTCTTTCCAGTTACGCTGCTTGGCGGCGTTCAAGCAATCATTCCCGGCCGGGGAATTCGAAATCGTAATCCATGATCAGCGGAGCATGATCTGAAAAGCGTTGTTCTTTGTATATTTCAACCTTGCTTGCCTTGTCAGCCAGTTCAGGCGTTGTCACCTGGTAATCGATCCGCCAACCCGTGTTGTTGGCCCAGGCCTGTCCCCGGTTCGACCACCACGTGTACTGTTCTTCACGCGGATCCACCTTACGAAACGCATCAGCCATTCCAACATCACCAAACAGCTCGTCCAGCCAGGCCCGTTCTTCAGGCAGGAAACCGGAATTTTTCTGGTTACCGCGCCAGTTTTTGATGTCGATATTCTTGTGCGCAATATTCCAGTCGCCACAGATGATGTAGTGGCGGTCATCGCGTGCCCACTTCGCCAGCCGGGGTTGCAGGTAGTCCATGCATTCGTACTTGATCTGCTGGCGCTCTTGTTTTGATGAACCCGAAGGAAGGTAAAGCGAGACGACGGACAGGTCGCCGAAATCTGTCTGCAACCAGCGCCCCTCACTATCCATGACGTCCCAACCAAGCCCGTAGTGCACCCGGTTCGGCTGGTGTCGACAATAAATGGCCGTACCGCTATAGCCCTTTTTCAGGGCATCGTGGTAGTAAACATGGTATCCGGGCGGAAAAAAATGCCGGTCCTTGAGCTGATTATGCTGCGCCTTGGTTTCCTGGATACAGACGACATCGGCGTCCTGCTTCTGCATCCAGTCAAAAAAGCCCTTGCGGGCAGCGGCCCGAATGCCATTGGCATTCAACGTCAATATCCGCATCCCTTTTTTGCTCCTCAAAGCGCGTCTTATCAGCGGGTCAGCATATCAAAAGGCCCTGCCCGTTGGGTGTACATTTTTCTTCCTGGCTGGTTTTTTGGCATACTAGGCACCCACGGGAAAGGATTCTGCGGTGAGAGACTACAAAAGCACGTTTTTCGAGCTCGCCCTCAGCAAGGGGAACCTTGGCTTTGGCAGCTTTACCCTCAAGTCGGGCCGGGTCAGCCCGTACTTCTTCAATGCAGGCGGATTTGATGACGGCGCGTCGCTGGGCGAACTGGCGCGCTGCTATGCCGCAGCTATCCTCGATTCCGGAATTGATTTCGATATGTTATTCGGGCCGGCCTACAAGGGCATACCACTGGCGGCAGCCACCGCGGTGGCGCTGAACGAACAGCATGGACGAAACGTACCCTATGCCTACAACCGTAAGGAAGCCAAGGACCACGGCGAGGGCGGAACCATTGTCGGAGCCCCGCTGGCCGGCAAGGTACTGGTCATTGATGACGTGATATCAGCCGGCACGTCGGTCAGGGAATCGATCGAAATCATCCGGTCGGCTAACGCACAAACCGCCGGGATCGCCATTGCACTGGACCGCCAGGAACGCGGTACCGGCGAACTGTCCGCGGCCCAGCAGGTCAAATTGGAGTATGGGATTCCGTGCACGGCCATCGCGGGCCTGGACGACCTGATCGATTACCTGGAATCAAAATCGATCGAGGGAATTGACCTCAACGCCATTCAGCAATACAGGGAACGTTATGGAACTCACGACTAGATTGAAGATCTCGCTGATCCTCCTCTGCTGCACCGTCGTTGCCGCTAGTGCAACGGCCAAAGTTTATCGCTGGGTTGATGAAAAAGGCGAGGTTCATTACAGCGAATCGCTGCCGCCCGACCACGTGGACGCCGGGCACGATGTGCTCAACGAACGCGGAATCCTGCTTGACGAAGACATCAAGTTGACGCCGCCTCCGCCTCCGCCTCCGGAAGTAACTGAAGAAGAACAGCTGCCGGAACTTCCGCGCGATTCTTCAGGCCTGCCCCGTCCCAAGGCCATGTATACGGAGTCAGAGAAACAGGACCGGATGGATAAATTGTTGCTGCTGCGCTACGCATCAATAGAAGAGATCGAATCACAACTGGCCTACGAACTGAACAATATTGAGCATGATGCGAAAATGCTGGTGACCTCGAGGAACAGCCTGCTCAAGTCCTATCGCGGGCAGGTCAGGGAAGCCGCCGATCTGCAGCGATCCGGCAAACCGGTCAGCAAAGATGCATCACGCGCTATTGCCAACCTGAAATCAAGGCTGGGCGAGAACGAGGTCGAGGTGGAAGGCCTGAGTGCGCGTGAAGAAGCCACGCGTGCCGAATTCAAAGATTACCTGGATCGTTACCGAATGCTTGAGGAAAAATGGGCCGAAGCCAACCCGGGCAGTTGAGCCGCTAACGGTGTACACGCGCTGCAAGGGATGCCATACGGTTCACCCGGTAAATGCCCGACTGCTGGCACAGGGCAATGGCCAGTATCGATGCGGCAAGTGTAAACAAGCCGGAAATGCGCTGGAGTCACTTTTCGATGAATGGCCCGCGGCAGGCACACGGCCTCCGCCCAGCGGCGCAATGCCTGTGCTCGGTTTGCCGATCGACCTGCAAGAGGCTGAAAAATCCAGGCTGAACCCGGAAGAATCCTCAACATCCGCTGAAAACACAGAAGAACCCTCGCAAACCGCTGGCTCCGGAAAAATCTGGCTGCGGGCCGCGTGGATCACAGCGGCGATCGCCCTGACCATCGTCACGACCTTCAAACTGGCCGATTTCTATGACCAGCCCCTGCTCGAACAACCCGCTGTACAGACAGCAATCGTCCGGCTGGGCATCAAGGAAGCGCCCCCAACACAGGTTTTTCGTGATGTGGACCAGATTCACCTGGTCAGCCGTGAACTCCGGACCCACCCTTCCCGGCCCGCCATGCTTCAACTGACCGCAACCATAGTCAACCGGGCAACCCGGGCTCAGCCCTACCCCGAGCTGGAGGTCATTTTGCTCGATGCCTCCGGCCAGTCCATCAGTGAGTCGCGGTTCGCGCCCGCCGACTACCTGGCCGAAGATGCAATGGGCGATTCGGGCATGACACCGCAAGCGTATCTGCCGCTGGTCCTGGACCTGTCGGATCCAGGTATCCGGGCGATTGGTTTCGAGCTCAATTTCCTTTGAAAAAACCGAAAAAGCTGACGCAATTTACGCGGTCATTGTGGTAGGGTTACAGGTTCTTATCCAGCCAGAACATTAAGGTCAAAATAGAAAATCAATGACCACAGATTCAACAAAAAAATCTGCCAAAGAAGTGGATTTGCCCACACCCCTGAGAAAAAACGTACAAGAAGCGATCCGGCGTTACCTGGAGGATATGGGGCATTCGCAACCCGAAAGCCTCTACCGAACGCTGATGGCACAGGTAGAACCTCCGCTGATCGAAGAAGTCCTGCGCTACACCCAGGGCAACCAGTCCAGGACCGCAAAGATCCTGGGGATGACGCGTAACACGCTGCGCACTAAACTTCACCGTTATGACATTCCGATCGGGAATGGAAAATACTGACAGGCCACTATGAACAACACATCTGATTCTCCGGGCGCTCTCGCACTGATCAGCGTTTCGGACAAGACCGGCATTATCGAATTCGCAAGCAAACTGGTTGAAATGGGCTACGGCCTTCTGAGTACCGGTGGCACCGCAAAGACACTTGCCGGAGCCGGCTTACCGGTAACGGAAGTCTCTGACCACACGGGCTCTCCTGAAATCATGGGCGGGCGCGTCAAAACCCTGCATCCCCGAGTTCATGGCGGCCTTCTGGGACGTCAGGGCGAAGACGATGAGGTGATGCGCGAGCAGGACATTCCGCGTATCGACATGGCCGTAATCAACCTGTATCCATTCGAGGCGGTGACCGCCAGGCCCGGTTGCAGCTTTGAGGACGCCATTGAAAACATCGACATTGGCGGACCGGCGATGGTGCGCTCGGCCGCCAAGAACTTCGACGCGGTAGCCGTCGTCACCAGCCCGGAGCAGTACGAATCAGTACTTGAGCGCTTACAGGCCGGCAATGGAAAACTTGACCGCAAGGCACGCTATGAGCTGGCCGTTGAAGCCTTCAACCGGGTGGCCCAGTATGACGGTGCGATCAGCCACTACCTTTCCTCGCGTACGCTCGGCGGCGAACCGTCCGATTTTCCGGGCCAGGTGAACACCTGCTTCGTCAAGGTTGCCGAATTGCGATATGGCGAAAACCCGCACCAGCAGGCCGCCTGGTACCGAGACCTGCACCCGGCCGAGGGAAGCCTGGCCGGTGCGAAGCAATACCAGGGAAAGGAGCTGTCCTACAACAACATCGCGGATGCCGATGCGGCCTGGGAATGTGTCCGCCAGTTTGACGACACGGCCTGCGCGATCATCAAACATGCCAACCCTTGCGGGGTGGCGATCGCGGACAGTCCGGCACAGGCCTACGAAATGGCCTTTGCAACAGACGCAACCTCTGCTTTTGGCGGCATCATTGCGTTCAACCGGCCACTGGATGCGGCCACCGCCAGGGGCATCGTCAATCGCCAGTTCCTGGAGGTCCTGATCGCACCGGCCTACGACGAAGAGACCCTCGAAGTACTCTCTGCCAAGAAGAATGTCCGGGTGCTGGAAATCCCGGGCGGCAAATCAACGCCTCAGCGTGAATCAAAGCGGATCGGCAGCGGCTTGCTGATCCAGACCTCCGACCTGAATCCGATTACCCGGGAGGTCTGCCGGGTCGTGACGAAGAAACAACCGACCGATCAGCAATGGCGTGACCTGATGTTCGCCTGGAAAGTGGCTCGCATGGTCAAATCAAATGCCATTGTTTATGTCTCTGACGGACGCACGGTGGGGATCGGCGCCGGCCAGATGAGCCGGGTCGACTCAGCCCGGATCGGACGATGGAAAGCGGAAGATGCCGGGCTACCCATCGAAGGTTCGGTGATGGCTTCGGACGCCTTCTTCCCATTCCGGGATGGCATCGATACAGCCGGAGAAGCCGGAATATCGGCGGTCATACAGCCCGGTGGTTCAATGCGTGACGAGGAAGTCATCGCGGCAGCCGACGAGCACGGCATGGCCATGGTATTTACCGGAATCCGGCATTTCAGGCACTGATATGAAAATCCTGGTGGTCGGAAGTGGTGGACGCGAACATGCACTGGCATGGCAGGCTGCACGCTCTGAGGGCATTGAGCAAGTATTTGTGGCACCTGGCAATGCGGGAACCGCAAGGGAGCCCGGAGTAGAGAATGTACCTATCCCGGTCAGCGACCTGGATGGCCTGCTCGAATTTGCACGCGAACGTGGCGTTGGACTGACCATCGTCGGCCCGGAAGACCCCTTGGTTAACGGTATTGTCGATCGATTCAGCTCAGCCGGCCTGGCGTGTTTCGGGCCCAGCGCTGCTGCGGCCCAGCTGGAAGGCTCCAAGTCCTTTGCCAAGGATTTCATGTCCCGTCACGGCATCCCGACGGCAGCCTACGGTAATTTCACAGAAGTCGCACCGGCGATTGAGTTCATCCGCAAGCACGGTGCACCCATTGTCGTGAAGGCCGACGGCCTGGCTGCCGGTAAAGGCGTGATCATCGCGAATACGACCACTCAGGCCGAAGCCGCTGTGCTGGATATGCTGGCAGGTAACGCCTTCGGCGACGCCGGACACCGGGTGGTGATCGAAGAGTTTCTGGAAGGAGAGGAAGCAAGCTTCATCATCATGGCAGATGGCAAGAATATCCTGCCGCTGGCAACCTCGCAGGACCACAAGGCACAGGGCGATGGCGACACCGGCCCAAACACCGGCGGCATGGGCGCCTACTCTCCCGCCCCGGTCATTGATGCCGCCATGCACCAGCGCGTGATGGACAGTGTCATCCGCCCAACCATAGAAGGCATGGCCGCTGACGGCATACCCTTCACAGGGTTCCTGTATGCCGGTCTGATGGTCGCTCCGGACGGTGCCATCAAGGTACTGGAGTACAACGTGCGTTTCGGTGACCCTGAAACCCAACCGATCCTGATGCGCCTGCAATCCTCGCTGCCTGAACTGTGCCTTGCTGCCGTAAACGGCCAACTCGATAGCCATACAGCCCTGTGGGACAGCCGCGCCTGCCTCGGCGTGGTCATGGCGGCCGGCGGTTATCCTGATGATTACCCCAAAGGCATGGTCATCAACGGGCTGGACCAGGAATTCCCGTCACAGGTCAAAGTCTTCCACGCCGGCACCGCGCTCGAGGGTAAAGAAATCGTCACCTCCGGCGGCCGCGTGCTCTGCGTCTGTGCACTGGGCGAAAACGTAACCGAAGCACAAGCCGAAGCCTACCGCGCCGTCAAAAAAATCCACTGGGAAGGCGCCTTCACCCGAACCGACATCGGCTACCGGGCGATTACAAGGGAACTGGGAAACGAGACTCAATAAATGGATGTCTCCCACCTGCTGGACGAACTCAATGAAGCCCAGCGGGAAGCCGTCACCGCGCCTGACGGCCACGTGCTCGTGCTGGCGGGGGCCGGCAGCGGCAAGACGCGGGTGCTGGTGCACCGGCTGGCCTGGCTGATACAGGTTGATCACGTATCGCCGATGGGGATCATGGCGGTCACGTTCACCAACAAGGCGGCCGGTGAAATGCGCGAGCGCACCGGCAAGCTGCTCAACGTATCTACCCGCCCGCTTTGGATCGGCACCTTTCACGGTATCGCCCACCGGCTTTTACGCATGCACTGGAAAGAAGCAGGCCTGCCCGAACAGTTTCAGATCCTGGATTCTGAAGACCAGCAGCGCCTGTTACGACGCATCATCCGGGACGAAGGCATGGATGAGGCACACTGGCCGGCGCGCCAGGCGCAGTGGTTCATCAACGCACGAAAGGACGACGGCGAACGACCGCAGCACATCGAACACCTCGACCACCCGGTAACTTCGACCTGGGTGCACATTTACAAGCTCTACCAGGATTACTGCAGCCGTGGCGGCCTGGTGGATTTTGCCGAATTGCTGCTGTGCGCCCACGAACTCTGGCTGGAGAACCCCAGCCTGCTGGACCATTACCGCCAGCGACTGCGGCACCTGTTGATTGACGAATTCCAGGATACCAATGCCATCCAGTACGCCTGGATACGCATGCTGGCAGGTACAACCGGGCGGGCCTTCGTAGTGGGTGATGATGACCAGTCGATCTATGGCTGGCGCGGTGCGAAAGTGGAAAACGTGCAGCATTTCATCAAGGATTTTCCGGATGTGCTGACCGTTCGCCTGGAACAGAATTACCGCTCTACCGGCAATATTCTGGAAGCAGCCAATGGACTTATCGCCCACAACCAGTCACGCATGGGCAAGAAGCTGTGGACCGCAGGTGAACATGGCAAGCTGATACAGCTTTATACCGCGTTCAATGAACAGGACGAAGCACGTTTTGTCGTGGACCAGGTCCAGCAATGGCTGGACAGCGGACGCCGCGCAGACCACAGTGCGATCCTGTATCGCACCTCGGCCCAGTCCCGACTGTTTGAAGAGTACCTGCTGCGCGCCAACATTCCTTACCGGGTCTACGGCGGACAGCGCTTTTTCGAGCGTACGGAAATCAAGGATGCGCTGGCCTACCTGCGCCTGATCCACAACCCGAATGACGATGCGGCGCTGGAACGCGTGATCAACAAGCCTACCCGGGCCATCGGCGAGAAAACCGTCTCGATGATCCGCCTGCAGGCCCGCGAAAGCGGCCTTACCCTGTGGCAAGCTGCCGGCGAATGCATCTCTCAAGGCAAATTCGCCACCCGTGCCGGCAGCGCGGTTTCCGCCTTTATCCAGCTGATCGAAGGCATGCGGGAGCGGATAAAAGACTGGACCCTGGGCAACCAGATGCAGGGCGTGATCGATGAAAGCAAGCTGTCGTCTCACTATGAGAAAGAACCGCAGGAACGCATGGAAACGCGCTTCGAGAACCTCCGGGAACTGGTCAATGCCGCCGATGCGTTTATCCTGCCGCAGGAAGATGCAGACGCCGGCCTGACCGAGCTCCAGTCATTCCTCAGCCATGCGGCGCTGGAGGCCGGCGAAACCCAGGGTGAGCGCTGGGACGACTGCGTTCAGCTGATGACCCTGCACTCGGCCAAGGGCCTGGAGTTTCCGCTGGTGTTCATGGTGGGCATGGAAGATGGCCTTTTTCCGCACCAGCGCTCGGTGGATGATGCCGCCGGACGACTGGAGGAAGAGCGTCGGCTTTGCTACGTAGGTATGACGCGCGCTCGGGAACAGCTCTGCTTGTGTTATGCCGAAATCCGGCGCATGCATGGCTCAGAGAATTATTGCAGGCCATCCCGTTTCATCGATGAAATGCCCGCCGAATTCCTCGAAGAAATCCGCCCACGAACTTCCAGCCGTCAACCCTGGGTATCGGCCCGCCCATCTGCAGCCGCCGCATTCACAAGTCGAAGCTGGCCTTTTCAGCTGGGCCAGGCGGTCGCTCATAACAAGTTCGGAGAAGGCACCGTGATCGCTTTTGAAGGCTCGGGCGAGCATATGCGGGTTCACGTCAATTTCCTGGACGCAGGGGCCAAGTGGCTTGTGCTGGCCTACGCTAATCTGCAAGCCCGGTAGTGAAGTCTGCCGTTGAGCAAACCCACCGACATTCAACTTGATACCCGGCAGGGCCACATGGCCGGACTGGCCTGGCGGCTTGATGGCGCGCCACGGGTGCTGTTCCTGCACGGCTGGCTGGACAATGCAGCCTCATTCATACCGCTGGCGCCACTGATGGACCGGCTCGACCGTGTGGCACTGGACCTGCCGGGCCATGGGTACTCGGAGCACCGCCACTCCACCACCCGCTACCACTTTATCGATTACCTGTTCAACGTTGACGCCGCGCTGGATGAGCTGGGCTGGGAAGACTGCCACCTGGTCGGCCATTCACTTGGCGCAGCCATCTCTGCCGTTTACAGCGCCGGCGCGCCGGAACGTGTCCGCAGCCTCGTATTGCTGGATTCAATCGGCCCCATTTCCGTTTCTGCGAACGAAACGGCCGGGCGGTTACGGCGCAGCCTGGTCAAAAACCGGCGCGGCACCAGCCGGGTCCGGCACTTCAAATCAATCGACGAAATGGTTAAAGCCCGCCGAACCGTTTCTGACCTGTCCGAAACGGCTGCCCGGCTGATCTGTGATCGCGCCGCACTCAAGGTTGACGGACACTATGAATGGCGCAGTGATCCCGCGCTGAACTGGGTATCTTCGCTGGTGATGACCGATGAGCAGGCCCTGGACCTGATCCGTCATATCGAGTCGCCGGCACTGACGCTAACCGCCATCGAAGACTCCCCGTGGTCTTCCCGTGAAAAACTGGAATCCCGGCGCCGCGCGATGACGCATGCCCGGCACGAGCGGCTGGAAGGTCATCATCATTTTCATATGGACGATCCGCACCGAATCGCAGAAACTATCCAGAACTTCATCCTCGAAAACGACACTCCCGCAACCAGGAGAAAACCATGAACCGGCCGACCGAGTCACCCATCAAGACCAACATTCCAGCGCGCGAGCGCCTCATTTTTGCCCTGGACGTACCCGACCTCGATCGCGCGCGGCAACTGGTCAATACGCTGGATGATTCGGTCGTGTTCTACAAACTCGGGCTGGAGTTCTTCTTGTCCGGGCACTACTTCGAACTTGCAGCCGATCTGCAGGAACGCGGGAAAAAGATTTTCGTCGATCTCAAACTGTTCGATATTCCCGCCACGGTCGCAGCAGCCGTGCGGCAGCTGGCACGGCACGATGTTCAATTCTGCACGGTTCATGGCAACGACAGCATGCTCAGGGCCGCCGCTGAAGCCAAGGGTGACATGCAGATCCTGGCTGTCACGGCACTGACCAGCCTGGATCAGGGCGATCTTGACGATCTCGGATTTCAGTGTGACGCACGCACCCTGGTGCTGTCGCGTGCCCGTCGCGCCCTCGAGTTGGGCTGTGACGGGGTTGTCTCATCCGGGCTGGAAGTCCCCGCTCTGCGCGCGTCGGTAGACCATGCACTAATCACCGTATGTCCTGGCATCCGCCCCATTTTTAATGACGAAGCACCGGCAGAAGACGACCAGCAGCGTGTTGCGACACCCGGCCGCGCTATCGAAACAGGCGCCGACTACCTGGTGGTAGGCCGCCCGATCAGGGACGCTGCGGATCCGCGTGCAGCCGCCGAAGCCATCCAGCAACAAATTGCCTCGGCCCTGCCCTAGCAACACTTCTTTTATTTACCGTTAAGAAAGACTTGCAATAGCTAATATTCTGCATTACGATACGCCCGTAACTACATAATAATGAATGAAAACAGCTGGGCGGACTGCACAGAAAATTCTAACGAATTGATTACTACGATCCTCTCCGGCTCTGCCGGATTTCCGGGCGGGTACACTACCAGCCCGGATTTTTTTTGCCCGTTTCATTTAGAATGGTCTTTCCTGTGTAAACTAGCGAGTGGCTGCAAATTCCCTGATGAGTACCGACGGTCCAATTATCGGATTCTTCGCACGGCTGAAACTGCGGTGGTTTCTGTTCCTGAGATCGGTCCTGTGTCTTTGGGTAAAGGCGAAGGCACTGCCACAGCCTTTCGAGGACTTGCAGATCGATCGGGACAAGCCGATCTGCTACATCATCGATTCCTATGCTTTGTCATCATTGTTGATCCTGGACCGGGCCTGTGAAGATCATAATCTTCCGCGTCCCTTGTGGCCCATGCAGACCGAGGCAAGTAGCGAACCGCGTTCTTACCTGGCACTGCGCCGCAAGAAGGGCCTGATCATCAGGCGCACCGAGGTGCGCAGTCACTCGGCAACCCTGAAGGGCCTGGTTGAGCAAGTCTGTGAAGGACAAACGGATGATATTCAACTGGTCCCCGTGACCGTGCTGATCGGCCGCGCACCCGACACCGAAACCGGGCTGGCCAAGATCTTCTTCACCGAGTCCTGGGATCTGGGCGGCCGTATATGGCGATTCCTCAACTCGCTGGTCAACGGCCGTCACACCATGGTGCAGTTCAGCAACGCCCTTTCCCTGCGCGAACTGGCAGACGAGGGACTGGGTGCTCCGCGCAGCCTGAGGAAAGTTTCCAGGATTTTACGAGTGCATTTTCGTCGCGTTCGCAGCGCCGCGATCGGACCCGACCTGTCCCACCGGCGTACCGTGGTGGATGCGGTTCTCCACAGCCCGACGGTCAGGACGGCCATCGATGAGCAGGCACGCAAGGAGAAGATCAGCGAGCATAAAGCCCGGAAACAGGCACGCAACTTCGCTTTCGAAATTGCTGCAAATTACTCCTATGCTTTCGTCCGGGTCGCATCCTTCGCCCTGACCTGGTTCTGGAACAAGATTTATGACGGAGTGGAGCTGCAGCACTTCCGCAAATTCCAGGAACTGGCACCCAACTACGAAATCATCTACGTTCCCTGTCACCGCAGCCACATCGACTACCTGCTGGTCTCCTACTTCATTTACCACAATGGCCTCGTGCCGCCGCACATAGCGGCCGGGGTTAACCTGAACCTGCCAATAGTGGGACGCCTGGTCCGCAAGGGCGGCGCCTTTTTCCTGCGCAGAAGTTTCCGTTCCCAAAAACTCTACTCGGCCGTTTTTCATGAGTACCTGGAACGCATCCTGTCCAACGGCACGTCGATTGAGTATTTCATTGAAGGAACGCGTAGCCGCACCGGCCGCCTGTTGCAGCCCAAGGGAGGCATGCTGTCGATGACGGTTCGCAGTTATCTTCGTACGCCCATCCGCCCGGTCATGTTTCAACCCATTTACGTGGGCTATGAACGGCTGGTGGAAGGAGCCAGTTACACCGCGGAGTTATCCGGTAAGAAAAAGAAATCAGAATCACTGGGTGACCTGTTCAAAGTATTTGGCGTTCTGAGGCAAAAGTACGGCAAAGTTCACGTCAGTTTTGCAAAGCCGGTCTTTCTTGACGACTTGCTCGACCAGCATGATGCGGAGTGGCGCGACACCGTCACAGGATCTGAGCAGCGCCCACCGTGGCTCGGTTCCCTGGTCGACCAGCTTGGCCATGAAATCATGACCGGTATCAACGATGCGGCCCACGTCAACGCCATCAACCTGCTGGCAGTGATCCTCCTGACCACACGCAAACTGGCCATGGGCACCACGGATCTGCTGCATCAGCTCGAGCTCTACCTGGACTTGCTGAGTCATTGCCGCTACTCCAGCCGATTGACCTACACACAAAAATCCGCGCAGGAAATAATCGACTATGGCACTGAGTTGGGTGTGATCGAAACCCGCGAACATCCGTTGGGCGATATCGTTGCCGTCGTACCCGCCCAATCGGTTCTGCTGACCTACTACCGCAACAATGTCTCCCACCTGCTGGTCGTGCCCTCACTGATCGCCAGCTGCTTTCTCAACCGAAGCAACATCCAGCGTGATGAGCTACAACGCATCGCACTGGCGCTTTACCCATTCCTCAAGGCCGAGTTGTTTCTGCCCTGGAGCGAAGAAGAGTTCATCCAGGCACTGGACGACCACATTGTCTGGCTGCAAAAACAGGGCTTGTTGAAGAAGACCGAAGGCGAGCCGGTTCTGAAGCGACCCAAGGGCGGAAGCCGCAAGGAACAGCAATTGCGGGTGATGGGGCATGGCCTGTTACAGACGTTTGAGCGTTACTACATCACCGTGGCGATCCTGGCCAAAAACGGGTCAGGCACTCTTACACGAAGTGAATTGGAGCGATTGTGTTTCCTGACGGCCCAGCGTATCTCGCAGCTCAATGAATTCGCCGCACCTGAATTTTCCGACCGGCAACTATTCAGACAGTTTATCGCGCTGCTGCGCGATACCGGCATATTGAGCACCAATGCCGAAGAAAAACTGGAATTCAATGAAATGATCCAACAACTCAGTGATGACGCGAAGTTCATCCTGAGCAGGGAAATTCGCCACGGAATACTACGTGTGGCGCCCCAGGTGCTTACGCATCCAGATCAGGAATAAGCTGCGACTCGAGGTAGGCAATCCAGTCCTTGAGTTTCAATTTACGCTTCTTCAATCGCCGCAAACGCAGCTGATCGACGC
>Ga0316189_10004674_pt1 | contig 13160 bp, 6 predicted proteins | sample LowCovwburrow_MG_FD_204930 | JGI IMG/M metagenome (GOLD analysis project Ga0316189, IMG submission 204930) | Coastal sediment microbial communities from Maine, United States - Lowes Cove worm burrow | ecosystem: Environmental > Aquatic > Marine > Coastal > Sediment | place: USA: Maine... | reverse complement strand
GTGAACGAAGTAAAGGCCGGAAAGATCGATTTCAAGGTCGATAAAACTGGTATTGTACATGCGGCCATCGGAAAAGCATCTTTTTCCGCTGATAAGATTGCAGGCAATGCAAAGGAATTATTGGATACCTTGAACAAACTGAAACCATCGTCCTCAAAAGGTGTTTACATGAAATCTATTTTTATGTCAAGTACGATGAGTCCCAGTGTTCAATTAGACCCAAAAACAGTTTAAGGAACTGGTAGTTAAAAATTTTAATTATGACTAGAGAAGAAAAATTAAATGTTATAGAAGATTTAACTGCTCAGTTAGCTGAAAACTCAACTATTTACTTAGCTGATATTTCAGGATTGGACGCAGGCACGACCTCAAATTTGAGAAGAGCTTGTTTTAAGGCCAATATTAAACTTGCAGTGGTTAAAAATACATTACTTGCTAAGGCAATGGAAGCTTCCGAAAGGGAATTCGGTGAACTTCCTGAGGTATTGAAAGGAAATACTTCCTTGATGTTCTCTGAAACAGGTAATGGTCCGGCAAAACTTATCAAGGCATTTAGGAAAAAGTCTGATAAGCCTTTGTTAAAGGGTGCTTTCGTAGAGGAAGCGGTCTTTATCGGTGATGATAAATTGGATGCATTGGTAAGCATTAAATCCAAAGAGGAAATGATCGGGGAAATTATTGGCTTGTTACAATCACCGGCCAAAAATGTTATTTCAGGTCTTAAATCCGGTGGAGGTAAACTTGCAGGTATCCTAAAAACATTATCCGAGAAACAGTAGTACGCACTTAAACACATTATATTTTAAAAATTTTATTAAACGATAGAAAAATGGCAGATTTAAAAGATTTCGCAGAACAGTTGGTTAACTTGACCGTAAAAGAGGTAAATGAGTTGGCTGATATATTAAAAGATGAATATGGTATCGAGCCAGCTGCAGCCGCAGTTGCTGTAGCCGCCGGCGGTGGAGCAGCAGAAGGTGGAGAGGCCGCTGAGGAACAAACAGAATTCGATGTAATATTGAAAGCTGCAGGAGGTTCTAAATTAGCAGTTGTTAAATTGGTTAAGGAATTGACAGGTTTAGGATTGAAGGATGCTAAAGATATCGTTGATAGCGCACCAAAAGCCGTTAAGGAAGGTATTGCTAAAGACGAAGCAGAAGGTATTAAAAAATCATTGGAAGAAGCAGGAGCCGAAGTTGAGCTTAAATAATCGCAGCAACCATAACACTTTGGGTTTAGGTCTTACCACTATTTGTGGCTAGACCTAAGCCTTTTTATGCATAAAGTATATGAAGTAATATACGACCAATCTAATATTCACGATCAAAATTTTATCCAAAGATGTTCACAAATCAGACTGAGAGAATAAATTTTGCATCCGCTAAGAACACACCGGAATATCCGGATTTCTTGGACATTCAGATTAAATCGTTTCAGGATTTCTTTCAACTTGAAACAAAATCTGATCAAAGGGGCAATGAAGGATTGTATAATACCTTCATGGAGAATTTTCCAATTACAGATACAAGAAACCAGTTTGTATTGGAGTTTCTTGATTATTTCATAGATCCACCAAGATATTCCATCCAGGAATGTATCGAAAGAGGTCTTACCTATAGCGTTCCACTGAAAGCTAGGTTGAAATTATATTGTACCGATCCCGAACATGAGGATTTTGAAACGATTGTACAGGATGTATATTTGGGGACCATACCCTATATGACTCCTAGTGGTACCTTTGTGATCAATGGTGCCGAACGTGTTGTTGTTTCCCAATTACACCGTTCGCCAGGAGTGTTCTTCGGACAGTCTTTCCACGCAAACGGAACAAAATTATATTCTGCCAGGGTTATTCCTTTCAAAGGATCATGGATAGAATTCGCAACGGATATCAATGGTGTTATGTACGCCTATATTGATCGAAAGAAAAAACTACCTGTAACAACCTTGTTCAGGGCAATAGGGTTTGAAAGTGATAAGGACATTCTGGAAATATTCGATCTTTCTGAAGAAATAAAGGTCTCAAAAGCGGGACTTAAAAAGATCTTGGGCCGTAAATTGGCGGCAAGGGTCTTGAATACTTGGCATGAGGATTTTGTAGATGAGGATACCGGTGAAGTGGTTTCAATTGAAAGAAATGAAATTGTTTTGGATCGTGACACTGTTCTAGAAAAAGATCATATTGAGGAAATATTGGAAGCTGATGTAAAAACGGTTCTTTTACACAAGGAGAACAATGCACAATCAGACTATGCGATTATCCACAATACATTACAAAAGGATCCCACAAACTCAGAAAAGGAAGCAGTAGAACATATTTACCGTCAGCTACGTAATGCTGAACCGCCTGATGAAGAAACGGCCCGTGGTATCATAGATAAATTGTTCTTCTCTGATCAGCGGTACAACCTTGGGGAAGTAGGGCGTTATAGAATGAATAAAAAACTTGGTTTGGATATCGGAATGGACAAGCAGGTCTTGACCAAGGAAGATATTATCACCATCATCAAATACTTGATCGAGCTTATTAATTCAAAAGCGGAGATCGATGATATTGACCACCTTTCAAACCGTAGGGTAAGAACTGTTGGTGAACAATTGTCTTCACAATTCGGCGTAGGTCTTGCACGTATGGCCAGAACAATTCGCGAACGTATGAATGTTCGTGACAATGAAGTGTTTACCCCAATAGATTTGATCAACGCGAAGACTTTATCATCGGTAATCAACTCATTTTTTGGAACCAATCAGCTGTCTCAGTTCATGGATCAAACGAATCCATTGGCAGAGATCACTCACAAACGAAGGTTATCGGCCTTAGGACCAGGAGGTCTTTCCAGAGAAAGAGCAGGATTTGAGGTTCGTGATGTTCATTATACACATTATGGAAGGTTATGCCCCATTGAAACTCCTGAGGGACCGAATATTGGATTGATCTCGTCTTTGGCGGTATTTGCAAAGGTAAATCCTATGGGCTTCTTGGAAACACCTTATCGAAAGGTTGAAGGAACCAAAGTAAATACTTCTGAATACCTCTACCTAAGTGCTGAGGAAGAAGAAGGAATGAAGATCGCACAGGCTAATATCCCATTAAAGGATAATGGCATGATCGATAGTGAAAAGGTCATTGCAAGGGAAGAAGGTGATTTCCCTGTTGTAGATCCAAAAGAGGTTAATTATACCGATGTTGCACCAAATCAAATTGCATCGATTTCAGCTTCATTGATCCCGTTCTTGGAACATGATGATGCGAACCGTGCCTTGATGGGGTCCAACATGATGCGTCAAGCGGTTCCTTTGTTAAAACCACAATCACCGATTGTTGGTACCGGATTGGAACGTCAAGTGGCCTCTGATTCCAGAGTATTGATAAACGCTGAAGGTGATGGGGTTATTGAATACGTGGATGCTGAAAAGATCACTATTAAATACAATCGTTCTGATGAAGAACGTTTGATCAGTTTTGAAGAAGACCAAAAGACATACAATCTGGTGAAGTTTAGAAAAACCAACCAGGGTACCAGTATTAACCTTAAACCAATTGTCAAAAAAGGGGATAAGGTAAAAAAAGGTCAAGTACTCTGCGAAGGGTATGCTACCGAAAAAGGGGAATTGGCCTTAGGGAGAAACCTAACCGTGGCATTTATGCCTTGGAAAGGGTACAATTTTGAAGATGCGATCGTAATTTCCGAAAAGGTGGTACGTGAAGATATCTTTACCTCGATCCATGTCGATGAATATGCATTGGAGGTTAGGGATACCAAATTGGGAGCAGAGGAGTTAACACATGATATTCCGAACGTTTCCGAAGAGGCGACCAAAGATTTGGATGAGAATGGGATGATTCGTATCGGAGCCGAAGTTAAACCCGGTGATATCTTAATAGGAAAGATTACCCCAAAAGGGGAATCGGATCCTACACCTGAGGAAAAATTGTTACGCGCCATATTCGGCGATAAGGCAGGTGATGTTAAAGATGCCTCCTTGAAGGCCTCTCCATCATTAAGAGGTGTTGTTATTGATAAGAAATTATTCTCAAGATCAATCAAGGATAAGCGTAAGCGTTCTGAAGATAAAGAAGCGATTTCCAATCTTGAATTGGAATATGAAGTAAAATTCCAACAATTAAAGGATGTTCTTGTTGAAAAACTGTTTACCCTTATAAGTGGCAAGACCTCGCAAGGGGTGTTAAACGATCTAGGGGAAGAAGTGCTTCCAAAAGGCAAGAAATATACCATGAAGATGTTGAATTCAGTTGATGATTTTGCGCATTTGGTAGCCGGTGTTTGGACAACTGATAAGGGAACGAATACTTCGGTGGCGGATCTTTTGCACAACTATAAGATCAAGTTGAACGACCTTCAAGGGAACTTGAGAAGAGATAAGTTCACAATTTCAGTTGGAGATGAATTACCTGCAGGAATTATGAAACTGGCCAAGGTGTACATCGCGAAAAAGCGTAAGCTTAAAGTAGGTGATAAAATGGCTGGACGACATGGTAACAAAGGTATCGTTTCTAGAATCGTACGTCAAGAGGATATGCCGTTCTTAGAGGATGGAACCCCTGTTGATATCGTCTTGAACCCATTAGGAGTACCATCACGTATGAATATTGGTCAGATCTACGAAACGGTTCTTGGTTGGGCAGGTCTTAAATTGGGTAAAAAATATGCCACACCGATATTTGATGGAGCAACCTTGGACGAAATAAATTCATTTACCGATGAAGCAGGAATCCCAAGATTTGGCCATACCCATCTGTTTGATGGAGGAACAGGCCAAAGATTTGATCAAGCTGCTACCGTAGGGGTGATCTATATGTTGAAATTGGGTCATATGGTAGATGATAAGATGCATGCACGTTCTATAGGACCATATTCGTTGATTACGCAACAACCACTTGGTGGTAAGGCCCAGTTTGGTGGCCAGCGTTTTGGGGAAATGGAAGTTTGGGCACTCGAAGCCTATGGCGCATCAGCAACATTGCGTGAGATATTAACGGTAAAGTCGGATGATGTAATTGGTAGAGCCAAAACATACGAATCTATCGTTAAAGGAGAAACAATGCCAGAACCTGGTTTACCAGAATCTTTCAATGTATTGATGCACGAACTTAAGGGATTAGGTTTGGACATAAGATTGGAGGAATAGTTAGCTCTATTTTTCTAAAGATTTTTGAACACAATTAATTTAGTATCACCATTATATTATGGCTAGAATAAAAGATAATAATCCAATTAAAAGGTTTGACAAGATTTCAATCGGTTTGGCATCTCCAGAAGCAATTTTGGCAGAGTCAAGAGGTGAGGTGCTAAAACCTGAAACCATTAATTATAGAACGCACAAGCCTGAGCGCGATGGTCTTTTCTGTGAACGCATATTCGGTCCTGTCAAGGATTATGAATGCGCCTGCGGAAAATATAAGAGGATCAGATACCGTGGTATCGTATGTGACCGATGTGGCGTTGAGGTGACTGAGAAAAAAGTACGTAGGGATCGCGTAGGACATATCAACTTGGTTGTTCCTGTGGCCCATATCTGGTACTTCCGTTCCTTACCAAATAAAATTGGTTACCTTTTGGGACTCCCTTCCAAAAAGCTGGACATGATCATATACTACGAGCGTTATGTAGTTATTCAGCCAGGTGTTGCCAAAGGACCGGAAGGGGAGGAAATCCAGAAAATGGATTTCTTGACCGAAGAGGAATACTTGAACATTTTAGAAACGATTCCGCAAGAGAATCAATATTTGGAAGATACAGATCCCAATAAGTTTATTGCCAAAATGGGGGCGGAGTGTTTGATAGACCTATTGGCTAGAATAGATCTTCAGGAACTATCATATCAATTAAGACATAAAGCGAATACCGAAACATCCAAGCAACGTAAGACAGAGGCATTAAAACGTCTACAGGTAGTTGAGGCTTTAAGGGAATCGCAAGAAAACAGGGAGAATAGACCCGAATGGATGATCATGAAGGTAGTACCTGTAATTCCACCGGAGTTACGCCCATTGGTGCCCTTGGATGGAGGACGATTCGCGACATCTGATTTAAATGACCTTTATAGACGTGTGATCATACGAAACAATCGTCTGAAACGATTGGTTGAAATTAAGGCGCCAGAGGTGATTCTTAGAAATGAGAAGCGGATGCTTCAGGAAGCTGTTGATTCCTTGTTTGATAATACCAGAAAAGCTTCTGCGGTAAAAACTGAATCCAACAGACCCTTAAAATCACTTTCAGATTCACTTAAGGGAAAACAAGGTAGATTCAGACAAAACCTTTTGGGAAAACGTGTGGATTATTCAGCGCGTTCCGTAATTGTTGTTGGACCTGAATTGAAATTGTTTGAATGTGGTTTGCCAAAAGATATGGCAGCTGAACTTTACAAGCCCTTTGTTATTCGAAAATTAATAGAAAGGGGAATTGTTAAAACAGTTAAATCCGCTAAAAAAATAATAGATAAAAAGGAGCCTGTAGTTTGGGATATTTTGGAGAATGTCCTTAAAGGGCATCCAGTGTTATTGAACCGTGCGCCAACCTTGCACAGATTGGGTATTCAGGCTTTTCAACCAAAACTGATCGAAGGGAAGGCTATTCGTCTTCACCCATTGGTGTGTACGGCCTTTAATGCAGATTTTGATGGTGATCAAATGGCGGTACATTTACCGTTAGGACCAGAGGCTATTTTGGAGTCTCAACTATTGATGCTTGCATCCCATAATATATTGAACCCCGCAAACGGTTCTCCTATTACCGTACCATCCCAGGATATGGTACTTGGGCTGTATTATATGACCAAAGAGAGGAAATCTACTCCAGAGGTGCCCGTTAAGGGAGAGGGATTAACTTTTTACTCCTATGAAGAGGTGGAAATTGCTTTTAACGAAGGCATGGTAAACCTTAATGCGGGTATAAAGGTACGAGCCAAGGATTTTAATGAAGAAGGTGAATTAGTGAATCAGATCATTCCAACAACTGTTGGTAGGGTTTTGTTCAATATGGAAGTTCCTGAAGCTGCGGGGTATATTAATGACGTTTTGAATAAAAAGTCGTTAAGGGATATCATCGGAAAGATTCTTGCAGTTACTGATGTGCCTACGACTGCCGATTTCTTAGATAAGATCAAGACAATGGGATATGATTTTGCCTTCAAAGGTGGTCTTTCCTTTAGTTTGGGTGATATTATCATTCCACCAGAGAAACATACCATGATCGCTGATGCCAATGTTCAGGTTGATGGCATTATGGCCAACTATAACATGGGGCTTATCACTAATAACGAACGTTATAATCAGGTAATTGATGTTTGGACTTCCACGAATGCTATGTTGACCGAACTTGCAATGAAGCGTATACGTGAGGATCAACAAGGGTTCAATTCTGTATATATGATGTTGGATTCTGGAGCGAGGGGTTCTAAGGAACAGATTCGCCAGTTGACAGGAATGCGTGGATTAATGGCCAAGCCCAAAAAATCAACCGCAGGAGGTGGCGAAATTATCGAAAACCCGATTCTTTCCAACTTTAAGGAAGGATTGTCAATTTTGGAATATTTCATCTCTACTCACGGTGCGAGAAAAGGACTTGCGGATACGGCACTTAAAACTGCAGATGCAGGATACCTGACCCGTAGATTGGTAGATGTCTCGCAAGACGTAATAATCAATATAGAGGATTGTGAAACCCTTAGAGGTATCCAGGTAGATTCCTTGAAGAAAAACGAAGAGGTTGTTGAGACCTTGGGAGAACGAATATTGGGTAGGGTTTCCTTACACGATGTTCATAATCCGCTAACTGATGAATTGATTTTGACCGCAGGTCAACAAATCATGGAATCCGATGTTAAAAAGATCGAGGCATCCCCTATTGAAAAAGTAGAGGTGCGTTCTGCACTTACCTGTGAGGCGGAGAAGGGAATTTGTGCCAAATGTTATGGTCGTAACCTTTCTACCAATAAAATGGTTCAACGTGGAGAGGCCGTAGGAGTAGTAGCTGCGCAATCTATTGGAGAACCAGGTACACAGTTGACATTGCGTACGTTCCACGTGGGAGGTATTGCAGGAAACATATCCGAGGACAATAAATTAAGTGTCAAGTTTGAAGGAATTGCCGAGATAGAAGATCTAAGAACGGTAAAAGGTGAAGATGGGGACGGCAAAGCAGCTGAAATCGTTATTTCTAGAACCTCAGAAATCAAGGTGGTAGATACAAATACCGGAATTACACTTAGTACCAATAACATTCCTTACGGATCGCAACTGTTCATTAAAAACGGTGCCAAGGTTAAGGCTGGCGATGTTGTTTGCCAATGGGATCCATATAACGGTGTAATTGTTTCTGAATTCCCGGGTAAGATTGCATACGAGAATATAGAACAAGGGGTAACCTATCAAGTAGAGATCGATGAGCAAACAGGATTCCAGGAAAAAGTAATCTCTGAATCAAGAAATAAAAAATTGATTCCTACCCTATTGATCAAAAACACCAAGGATGAGGTATTACGTTCTTACAACCTTCCTGTTGGGTCTCACCTTATGGTAGACGATGGCGATAAGATCAAGGAAGGCAAGACATTGGTTAAGATACCAAGAAAATCGGCCAAGGCAGGTGATATTACAGGTGGTCTTCCAAGGGTAACCGAATTGTTTGAGGCGCGTAACCCATCAAATCCGGCAGTAGTGTCAGAGATTGATGGTGTAGTGTCGTTTGGAAAGATCAAGAGAGGAAATCGTGAAATTATCATTGAATCCAAATTGGGAGAGATCAAAAAATACTTGGTCAAACTATCGAATCAGATCTTGGTACAGGAGAATGATTATGTTAGGGCCGGTATGCCATTGTCAGATGGTTCCATCACCCCTGAGGACATCCTATCGATCAAAGGACCCTCAGCGGTTCAACAATACTTGGTGAACGAAGTACAGGAAGTATATCGTTTACAAGGTGTTAAGATCAATGACAAGCATTTTGAGGTAGTGGTAAGACAAATGATGAGAAAAGTAAGAATTGAGGATCCGGGAGATACTATTTTCCTAGAGAACCAATTGGTGCATAAATCTGATTTTATCACAGAAAATGATGAGATTTTTGGAAATAAGGTGGTGCTGGAAGCAGGAGAATCAGAGAATTTGAAAGCTGGACAGATTATTTCCGCACGTGATCTTCGCGATGAAAATTCAGTTTTGAAAAGGGCTGATAAAACATTGGTAGAAGCAAGGGATGCAGTAGCAGCCACGGCAACACCTATCTTACAGGGAATTACCAGGGCCTCATTGCAGACCAAATCATTTATCTCCGCCGCATCCTTCCAGGAAACGACCAAAGTATTGAACGAAGCTGCGGTAAGCGGTAAGATCGATAACTTAGAAGGATTGAAGGAAAATGTTATCGTTGGACATAAGATACCTGCAGGTACTGGTATGCGTGATTATGAGAGCATCATTGTTGGTTCCAAAGAAGAATACGATGAGATTATGGCACGTAAGGAGGCATTGAAATTCTAAACGGGTTATTATGGATGATAAAGATCAAAAACAAAAACAAATCAATATAGAACTCGATGAAAAAACGGCTGAAGGAATCTATTCCAATTTGGCCATAATAAATCATTCAGTTTCTGAATTTGTGGTTGATTTTATCAGTATGATGCCAGGGGCACCTAAAGCGAAAGTGAAGAGTAGAATCGTACTTACTCCCCAACACGCGAAAAAGTTCCTGAAGGCATTGAATGATAACGTGAATAGATTTGAAAAGGCCCATGGCACGATCAAAGATTATGAACAACCTCCCATACCCATTAATTTTGGGCCAACAGGAGAGGCATAAATATAAAAACCCATGATGAAAATCATGGGTTTTTTTTGCCATTAACCTAAGCTTATTTGAATTCCGATATAAAATGAAGGGTAACAGAAGGGTATTTTTGTTGGGTCATCTGTAATGAAAATTGGGAATCGGCTAAAAATACAAGTTGACCCTGTTTATCCTTTGCCAGGAATTTTTGTTTTACTCTTTTGAATTCCTTGAATTCATCGTTTTTATCATCTTTGGGTTCAACCCAGCAAGCCTTAAAAACGGGAAAATTCTCATAGGAACATTTAGCGCCATACTCATGTTCCAATCTATATTGGATAACTTCGAACTGTAAGGCACCTACTGTACCGATAACCTTTCGCCCGTTCAGTTCCAAGGTGAATAATTGGGCAACCCCTTCATCCATCAATTGGTCTATGCCCTTACCAAGTTGTTTTGACTTCATTGGGTCGGCATTATTGATATACCTAAAATGCTCAGGTGAGAAACTAGGAATGCCTTTGTAATTTAGGAGTTCACCTTCTGTAAGTGTGTCCCCGATCTTAAAATTCCCTGTGTCATGTAATCCAACAATATCACCTGGGTATGATATATCCACAATCTCTTTTTTTTCTGCAAAAAATGCATTCGGACTCGAAAATTTCAACTTTTTTCCTTGCCTAACATGTAAGTAGGGTTTGTTACGTTCAAAAGTGCCCGAGACAATTTTGACAAAGGCCAAACGATCTCGATGCTTTGGGTCCATATTGGCATGAATTTTAAATACAAATCCGGTCAATTCTTCCTCATTTGCTTCAACTAGGCGTTCTTCTGCCAATTTTGCCCTTGGTGACGGCGCGATTTCTATAAAACAATCCAATAATTCACGTACCCCAAAATTATTCAGTGCCGACCCAAAAAAGACCGGTTGCTGTTCCCCATTAAGATATAGTTCTTTGTTGAATTCAGGGTAGATCCCATGCACCAATTCTAGATTATCCCTTAATTCACTGGCAGCTCTGTCGCCAATTAGGGTATCAAGTTCAGGGTCATTAATGTCGCTAATGGCTATAATGTCCTCAATGTTCTTTTTACTATCTCCACTAAAAAGGTTGATGTTCTTCTCATAGATATTATATATTCCCTTGAAATCATAACCCATACCTATTGGGAAGCTAAGCGGGGTAACTTTTAGTCCCAGTTTCTGTTCGAGTTCATCTAAAAGATCAAAAGCATCTTTCCCTTCCCTGTCGAGTTTGTTTATAAACACGATTATTGGAATTTTGCGCATTTGACATACCTCAACCAACTTTACCGTTTGTTCCTCAACACCTTTGGCAACATCAATTACAACAATTACGCTATCAACCGCGGTAAGTGTTCTAAAGGTATCCTCTGCGAAGTCCTTATGACCCGGTGTGTCAAGGATATTTATTTTTTTATCTTGATATATAAAGGCAAGTACGGAAGTTGCCACTGAGATTCCCCGTTGACGCTCAATTTCCATGAAATCACTAGTAGCCGTCTTTTTGATCTTGTTGTTCTTAACCGCTCCGGCTTCTTGGATTGCCCCTCCAAAAAGAAGTAGTTTTTCTGTCAAGGTAGTTTTTCCCGCATCCGGATGCGAGATAATTCCGAATGTGCGCCTCTTCTCAATTTGATCCTGAAAGTTCATCCAATTAATTTGGGCAAAAGTAGTATAAATATTGAGAAATTAAGGATGCTGACTCTCTCTTTTCAAGATCCACTAAAATCAATTTTTTTTACTATTTCAGACGATTTGAAAATGTTGTAAAAACGAATTAAAATCTAATTTTGAGGTTTTTATCATGAAAGAGGTGCTAAAATATAAAATGCTGGTTTCTTCGATAATCAGGAGGGATAATGGACCTAAAAATGCATTTTATCGATAATTTTGGTTATTAAAAGATAATTAATAGTTATGCTTTCCAAAGAATTTGTCCATCGAAATATTAGATATATCTTGCGTTAATTATTGTAAGGCCCCACATCTTACATTGACTTTCTTATTTACGCCATGGTGATTGGTAATTAATTGCTGACACTTATGGAAAAATTTACATATTCCGAATTTAGATATTGCCTCAATACCTGTCTAAGGGTTCTTCTTGTTTCAGGCCTCCTTCTGGTAGGGGCGAATCCAGTAGTTGCTAATGTAAATAATACGTTTACAATAGATTATACGGTGGATACTGATGGAGATACAGTGCCAGACCATATTGATGTTGATGATGACAATGATGGTGTCATTGATGTAGTTGAGGATGCGGATACCGACGGGGACAAAGATCCCAGTACATATCCGACAGACACAGACGCCGATGGTGTTCCTGATTATTTGGACATCGATTCAGACAATGACGGTATATTGGATAATATAGAGGCGCAAACAACCGATGGTTACATTGAACCCAGCGGTGTTGATATTGATGGAAATGGGCTGGATGATGCATATGAGGAAACGCCTGGCAGCTGCAATGGACTTATTCCAGTTGATACAGATGGGGACCTTATTCACGATTACCTCGATATCGATTCAGATGATGATGGAATTTTGGATAATGTAGAAGCCCAAACAACAGCAGAATATCAAGCCCCATGCGATTTGGATTCTGACGGTAACGGTTTGGATGACCACTATGAGAATTCCCCTGGATCAGGAGAAGGGATTACTCCTTTGGATACCGATTATGACCACCATCCAGATTTTCGGGACATTGATTCGGACAATGATGGAATATTGGATAACATAGAGGCCCAGACCACAGTGGATTATCAGGCCCCTTGCGGTATTGATACTGACGGTAACGGTTTGGATGACCACTATGAGAATACCCCTGGATCAGGGGAAGGAATCACTCCTTTGGATACCGATTATGACCACCATCCAGATTTTCGGGACATCGATTCGGATAATGATGGAATATTGGATAACGTAGAGGCCCAGACCACAGTGGATTTTCAGGCCCCTTGCGATTTAGATACGGATGGTAATGGTTTAGATGACCACTATGAGAATACCCCTGGATCAGGGGAAGGAATCACACCCGTGAATTCAGATGATGATCAGTACCCGGATTTTCGGGACATAGATTCGGACAATGACGGTATCCCGGATAATGTAGAGGCCCAGACCACGGCCGGCTATATACCCCCAAGCGGAAGTGATGATGATAATGACGGACTCGATAATGCATATGAAGGTAGTAATAGCGATGGGCTGGACCCAGTGAACACAGACAGTGAGGACATGCCCGACTATCTTGATACGGACACGGACAACGACCTTGTTGCGGACAATAACGAGGGCAACGACTTTAATTTCGATGGCATCCCCGACCA
>Ga0316189_10004673_pt1 | contig 13161 bp, 13 predicted proteins | sample LowCovwburrow_MG_FD_204930 | JGI IMG/M metagenome (GOLD analysis project Ga0316189, IMG submission 204930) | Coastal sediment microbial communities from Maine, United States - Lowes Cove worm burrow | ecosystem: Environmental > Aquatic > Marine > Coastal > Sediment | place: USA: Maine... | reverse complement strand
ATAAACCTTTCGAATTTTTCAGATAATATTTATTTTATAAAAGTAACTGAGATCAATACAAATAAAAGTTTAGTAAAAAAGATAGTTCTGAGTAAATAATAACTAAATTTTCATAAATTAAAAACGTCCTGATCCCAAGAAAATGGGACAGGACGTTTTTTATAACTGATGACACAAAAAAAAGACATACGCGCATTAACCAAAGAAGAACTGAGAGGTTTTTTTGTTGAGAATAATGATAAAGCTTTTCGTGGCAATCAGGTGTATGAATGGTTATGGTCGAAAGTAGCCTATTCTTTTGATGATATGACAAATCTGTCAAAGGAAACCAGAGCCATGCTTGATGATAATTTTGTCATCAATCACATTGAAGTAGATCAAATGCAACGTTCTAATGATGGAACTATTAAAAACGCCATTAAACTTCATGATAGTTTAATAGTCGAATCTGTTTTAATCCCAACAGATACTAGAACTACCGCCTGTGTATCAAGCCAAGTTGGTTGTAGCTTAGACTGTAATTTTTGTGCTACAGCTCGTTTAAAGCGGATGCGTAATTTGAACCCTGATGAGATTTACGACCAGGTAGTGGCAATTGATAAACAAAGTAGATTATACCATAATCATAAATTGTCAAATATTGTTTTTATGGGTATGGGCGAGCCACTTTTAAATTATAAAAATGTATTAGCTTCAATCGATAAAATTACTTCAGATGAAGGTTTGGGAATGTCACCAAAGAGAATTACACTTTCTACAGTAGGAATTCCAAAAATGATCAAAAAACTAGCTGATGATGAGGTGAAATTCAACTTAGCCGTTTCGTTGCATTCTGCTATTGATAAAGTACGCTCTAAAATGATGCCTATTAATGAAAAGAGCGATTTAGCCGAGTTATTAGAATCTTTACAATATTGGTATACTAAAACAAAGAAGATGATCACATTTGAATATGTGGTTTGGAAAGGCATTAACGATAAACAAGTAGACGCAAATGCCCTGGTAGCCTATTGTAAACAAGTGCCTTCAAAAGTTAACTTAATAGAATACAATGCCATTGATGATGGTGAGTTTCAACAAGCCTCTACAGAAGCTACTAATATGTACGTAAACACATTGGAAGCTAATAGAATTGTAGTGAATGTGCGTAGAAGTAGAGGTAAAGATATTGATGCTGCATGCGGGCAACTAGCGAATAAAACTTCTTAACTGTCATTCTGAACATTACCGAATCGTAAATATATTTGTGCTGAAGGTATTTTGTAAAGAATCTAGATTAAAACAAAAAGATTCTTCGTTTCCTGCCTGTTCCGTTTAGGCGGGCACTCAGAATGACAAACAAAATCACTCATTTAACAAATCATTAATAGCATCTAAATTCGGGGCTAAAATAATTTCAATACGTCTGTTTTTTGCTTTTCCAGAAACACTAGCATTGCTTGCAACTGGTAAAAATTTACTACGCCCTGCTGCTGTAATTTGTTTAGGATCAACATTATTGTTCACCAAAATTCGCACTATGGCAGTTGCACGTTTTGTTGAAAGGTCCCAGTTATCGGTTACGGCTCCTTTTCCTCCGTAAGGCACATTATCTGTATGCCCTTCAATCAACATATCAATATCACTATTTTGTCTTAAAACACGTGCTAAATTTATTACGGCAGAACGACCTTGGTCACCTACAGCCCAACTTCCTGAACCAAATAATAGCTTATTTTCCATAGAAACATATACTTTTCCGTTTTTACGTTCTACGGTAAGTCCTTTTCCTTCAAATCCGCTTAAAGCGGCAGAAACAGCATCTTTTAAACGTTGCATTTTTGCTTCCTTAGCAGCAATTAATCCTTCCAGTTCATCTACACGTGCAGAGCGTGATGACAGATCACCTTGTAATTTTTCTAAACGGGCACTCTCTTCTGCTAATTTGGCCTCTTTTTCTTGAAGCTGAACAAGGAGTTCACGATTTTGTTTTTCCTTATCTGATAATTGCTCGGCACTTAAAGTAGAAAGCTCATTATACTCTTCTTCCAGTTTTCGTTTTTTCTCTTCTAATTGATCAATAGCATTACCCAATTTTACTTTTTCTGAAGCCAGTTTATCAACTTCATTTTGAAGCTCTAATGCACTTGCTTCGAGCTCCTTTTTTTTGTCTATCAAATCCTGATTTTCATCGAATAAAGACGAATTATTATCTCTTAAAGCGTTGTACTTTTCTTCTAATTCAGTATATACTCTTTTGGTTACACAAGAAGTTAATATGTTTAAGGTAAGGATTACTAGAACTATTTTTTTCATAATTAAAATAATTTATTTCTGGATTCCTCCCAGAGTTTATTTTGAGCAATAGACAAATGACAAGAACATCCTATTAATAGTAAAAGTAATTTTTTAATCTATAATTTTTGTTCTTTTAAATGATTAAGTCCTTCCCTTATGGGAAAGATTTAGGATGGGCTGATTTCAACTCCAATCGGGCAATGGTCAGAATGTTGAGCTTCGGGTAATATATAGGCTCTTTTTAAACGATTTTTTAAGGGTTCTGTTGCCATACAATAATCTATACGCCAACCTTTATTATTATTTCTGGCATTTGCTCTATAACTCCACCAGCTATAATTATGCGGTTCTTTATTAAAATGCCTGAAAGTATCTATAAAACCATTATCAATAAACTTGCCAATCCATTCGCGTTCTACAGGCAAAAAACCAGAAACCCCTTTCATTTTTGGATTGTGAATATCAATTTCTTCATGACAAATATTATAATCACCACAAATAACGAGGTTCGGAATTTCTTTTTTTAAGTTATGTACATAGTCATGAAACTCTGCCATATAATTTAACTTGAAATTCAAGCGATCATCATTTGTGCCAGAGGGTAAATATAAACTCATCACTGAAACAGTATCAAAATCTAAGCGTAAGTTACGCCCTTCAAAATCCATGGTTTCGATACCTGTACCATATTCTATGTGGTTGGGTTTTATTTTAGACAATACGGCTACGCTGCTATACCCTTTTTTTTGAGCAGAAAACCAATAATGGTATGGATAACCTGCTTGTTCAAAAAGTTCTAATTCTAATTGGTCTTTATGAGCTTTGGTTTCTTGTATACAAATAACATCAGGATTAGCAGCTTCTAACCAGTCAATAAACCCTTTTTTTAGTGCGGCGCGTATGCCGTTTACATTATAAGATATAATATTCATAAGTTTCAATAATCAATTCCCATTCATATTGCTTAGCAAGGTATTGGAATTTGGTGTTTGTTATTTGATTTTTAATTAATTGACATTTCCGGAATATCCCCTTCAATTACTAAGGTACCTTCAGTTGCATTTTTAATTTCTTCAATTGAAACACCAGGAGCTCTTTCTAATAAATGGAAAGCGCCATTTTTAATTTCTAAAACAGCCAGATTTGTAACTACTTTTTTAACACAGGCAACCCCAGTTAATGGCAAAGAGCATTTTTTTAAGAGTTTAGATTCGCCTCGTTTATTAGTATGCATCATAGCGACAATGATATTTTCGGCAGAAGCAACTAAATCCATGGCACCACCCATACCTTTTACCATACGATCTGGAATTTTCCAATTGGCAATATCACCATTTTCGTCAACTTCCATAGCGCCCAAAACCGTTAGTTGCACGTGCTGACCGCGAATCATTGCGAAACTTTGAGCTGAGTCAAAAATAGAACCTCCATCCAAAACCGTAACAGTCTGTTTGCCGGCGTTTATCATATCGGCATCTTCTTCACCCTCAAGAGGGAAAGGCCCCATACCCAATAAACCATTTTCACTTTGAAACTCAACATCAATGCCTTGTGGTATATAATTAGCAACTAAAGTAGGAATACCAATACCTAAATTGACATACCATCTATCTTGTAATTCTTGTGCGATTCTTTTTGCTATTCCAATCTTATCTAATCCCATTTCATGTAATTATTTAATATATCAATTTAACAATTTATCAATTATTTTTTTGACGTACTTAATTTTTTCTTTTAAAATTGAATCAAAAGGATAGTTTTCTGACCTCTCACAAATTATTAGCCAGTATTTTGTTTCTTTTAATTCTTTAGCTGCAATTTTAATTTTATGAATAAAATCTGCTCTACTTTCAGCATTTTGAGCTTCATGGATATTTGCTCCAATAGAAGTTCCAGATTTCAATAGTTGTTTTGCAATTATAAATTTTATTTCTTTTTCTAATTTTTCACAAAATGTAACTATAAGTAAAGAGAATTCAATTGATTTTTCAACTACTACATTTTCTCTTTTCTGCATAAATTGTTACATTAATTAAACGAGATATTTAAAAATTATTCGCGAGAGCGAACAGTTCGTTGTTCAATTCGCTTCTCATAATCTTTTCCTTGAAAAATTCGTTGTACAAAAATTCCGGGTGTATGGATCTGATTTGGATCTAATTCGCCCGCAGGCAATAATTCTTCAACTTCAGCAACCGTAATTTTACCGGCCATAGCCATCAATGGATTAAAATTACGAGCTGTTCCTTTAAAAATTAGATTCCCAGCAGTATCACCTTTCCAGGCTTTTACAAAGGCAAAATCCGGTTGAAAGGAATGTTCTAAGACATACATTTTACCATTAAATTCACGTGTTTCTTTTCCTTCGGCTACTTCAGTACCAAATCCAGCTGGAGTATAAAAAGCTGGAATTCCTGCTCCAGTTGCTCTACAACGTTCAGCCAAGGTTCCCTGAGGAATAAGATCTACCTCTAGTTCGCCACTTAACATTTGACGTTCAAACTCATCATTTTCACCAACATAGGAAGAGATCATCTTTTTAATTTGACGTTTTTGAAGCAATAAACCCAACCCGAAATTATCAACGCCAGCATTATTAGAAATACAAGTCAAGTTAGAAACACCAAGTTTTACTAACTGTGAAATACTATTTTCCGGAATACCGCACAAACCAAAGCCGCCAAGCATAAAAGTCATACCAGAATTAACTCCTTCTAAGGCTTCTTCCACATTATTTACTACTTTATTGATCATTTTTTAAGATTTAAAATTCTGGATCCTCTTCTATGGGGGTTTCATCCCCTTCCACATTTTGAGGATTTTTATATTTATCACAATCAAATTCAATGGTCACTTTATCAGGCTTTTCAAAATCACCATCGCTAATTCCAAGTTCTTTATCACCATAACACTTTTTCATGAATAATGCCCAAATAGGTAAGGCCATGGAAGCGCCTTGACCACGTGAGAGGTCCGGAAAATGTGCTGCTCTATCTTCAGCCCCAACCCAAACTCCAGTTGTTAAATTAGGTACCATACCCATAAACCAACCATCAGATTGATTTTGAGTAGTTCCTGTTTTACCTGCAATTGGATTCGTGAATTTATAAGGATATCCGGAAGCGATGCTGTCAGGATATTTATTCCATGATGTACGTAATCGTATCCCAGAACCAGCCTCTGTTACTCCTTCTAATAGGCTAATTACTGCATAAGCCGCTTGCTCACTTAGCGCTTCTTTTGTTTTTGGAGCAAAATCATCTAAAACAGTTCCATTTTTGTCTTCAATACGTAAGACCATAATCGGCTCTACATACATGCCTTTATTAGAAAAGGTATTATAAGCACCAACCATTTCATATAGTGTTAGATCAACACTTCCTAAAGCAATAGAAGGAACTTCGGGAATTTCACTTTTAACACCCAAATTTTGTGCAAGTCTAACTACATTTCTAGGCGTTGATAGATCTATAAGATGAGCAGTAACTACATTTGTAGAATTGGCTAAGGCGTTTTTTAATGTTTTTGTACCACCATATTTTAGGTCAGCATTTTGTGGTGTCCAATCTTCTTTTAAGCCATATTTTCCTGCCGGAATTGTATAAGGGGTGTTATTAAATTCCTGACAAGGAGATAATTGTAATTGGTTGATAGCTGTAGCATACACAAACGGTTTAAAAGTTGAACCCACTTGTCTTGAACCTTGTTTTACATGATCGTATTGAAAATGTTTATGATTAATACCACCAACCCATGCTTTAACATGACCACTTTGTGGTTCTGCAGAAAGAATACCGGTATGCATAAAATGTTTGTAATAACGAATCGAATCTCTTGGGGTCATTATGGTGTCAATTTCACCTTTCCAGGAAAAAATCTTCATCTCTGTTTCTTTATCGAAAGAAGCCAAAATCTCTTTTTTAGAAGCGCCACTTTTATCCATACGCCTCCAGCGATTGGAACGTTTCATAGCCGATTCAATATTTTTTTCTACTTCTGCTTTTGTTAGATCGTAAAACGGTGCAGTTTTATTTTTTTCCTGGCTTTTAAAAAACACCCGTTGTAAGTTCGACATATGTTCATACATTGCTTCTTCAGCATATTTTTGCATACGAGAATCAATTGTAACATAAACTTTTAGACCGTCTCTAAATATATCAAATTGAGTTCCATCGGGTTTTGGATTATTTTTTACCCAATCTTTCAAGAAACCACGTAAATATTCCCTAAAATAGGTCGCCATACCAAAGCTGGTATCTTCGGGAGAGAAGTTTAAAGTTATTGGTAACTTTTGCAGAGAATCTTTTTCTTTCTCGCTAAGTTTTTCATTTTTTTCTAGTTGCATTAACACTACATTTCTACGTTGTAATGATTTTGCTTTCGAAACTTCTCTTTGTGGATTGAACTGTCTCGGGTTTTTTAACATTGCTACAAGAACTGCCGATTCTTCTACTTTTAAATCTCTGGGTTCTTTGCCAAAATAAATTCTTGAGGCCGAGCGAATACCTACTGCTTGATATAAGAACCCTTGTTTATTTAAATACATGGCTATTATTTCTTTCTTGGTATATTGTCGCTCTAACTTTATAGCAATAACCCATTCTTTAACCTTTTGAAAAACTCGTTGGAGAGAATTCGTTGAACGCTCACCTGTAAATAAAAGCTTTGCTAATTGTTGAGTAATAGTACTTGCCCCACCATCTTTTCCTAGTTTAATAAATGCTCTAGCCGTTCCTCTGAAATCAATACCAGAATGCTCATAAAAACGAACATCTTCAGTAGCAACAAGAGCATCAACTAAGTTTTGAGGAAGGTCTTTATATCCTATTGGTGTTCTATTTTCAACTGCATATTTTCCAATTGTTTTACCATCACTAGAAATTACTTCGGTGGCTAAATTATTGATAGGATTCTCTAGTTCTTCAAAACTTGGAAGTTTTCCCAAAAAACCCCAGGAGGCGAATAAAAATATGAGAATAACCAATCCAACCCCACCCAAAAAAATACTCCAAATCCATTTAGTATATTTTTTAAAAGCAGTATTATTTTCAGTTGCTTTTTTAGTCATTAGGTTTAATTTTTTCTATACGTAAACCAACATCAGTTATGCCTCCGAGCTTTTCTATTCCATCAACAGCTCCACTTTTGCGCATTGCTTGTTGAATATTAATATTGTATTCTCCACCTATTGGAAAAACGACATTGGTTTTATACTCTAATTTATTTTCTTTTAAATCGGTTAATCCAGACCCTAAAAAATTTCCTTGAGCATCGGTCATTTCATACTCCAGAGTATCTTTGAAACCGGTATTATCAGGGAAATCAATATCAACAATCAAAAACAAATTGCTATATTGATAGTCATTATTATTCCTTAAATTTATAAACAAATTATTTCTAGAAATAGTATCTAAAGGGTTAAATTTAAAATTTATAATAGAATCCTTATGCCATTCAGTATTTGATACAGATTTATATTTATCAAAAATAGCGGGATCACTACATGAAGTAATTAACAAAGAAATAACTAACAGCAGAATTATTTTAGGCATTATTGCTAGGTTTTTTTCTTCTATTGTTGCGATTATTACGGCTTTTTCTTTTCTTTTTGGTTTTGTCAAAACGAGTTAAACTATCTTGCCCAACAACATTAGCAAAAACTTTTTCGTCTTCTTTTGGAAGCTCAATTTCAAAAGCAAAATCTTCTAAACTTTGAACTTTCTTTTTAGTTTTGTTAAGCTCTATAATTTCGTTCGCTTTTTTTACTTCTAGTTGATGCCAATGCATAGGGTTATCTTTATATGCATACCAAACCAAACCTTTAAAAATATCCATTTTTTGAAAAACCGCTGCACCTTTTTCGGTTTGTAGCCATGTATCAGTTTTAGGAAAATCTTTTAAAGCATCCATATATGAATCTAGTTCATAATTCAAACAACACTTCAATTTACCGCATTGACCCGCAAGCTTTTGTGGGTTTAATGAAAGTTGTTGATATCGTGCAGAGGCAGTACTTACTGATCTGAAATCAGTCAACCAAGTAGAACAACATAGTTCTCTACCACAAGAACCAATGCCACCTAATCTTGCTGCTTCCTGTCGTAAGCCAACTTGTTTCATTTCAATTCTAATCTTAAAAGTAGAAGCTAATTCTTTTATTAAAAGTCTAAAATCAACTCGATCGTCGGCCGTATAATAAAAGGTAGCTTTATTACCATCTCCTTGAAATTCAACATCAGAAAGTTTCATTTGCAAACCAAGTCGAGTGATGATCAGTCTTGCATTACGTTGCACTTCTTGTTCTTTATTTCGTGCATCTTGCCAAACATCAATATCCCTTTGCGAAGCTTTTCTGTAGATTTGTTTTACATCTTCACTATCAAAACCAATATGTTTTTTACGCATCTGAATTTTTACCAATTCACCTGTTAATGAAACAGCACCCACGTCATGGCCGGGAGAAGATTCTACAGCTATGACATCACCAACGTTTACTGAAATACCTTTTGCATCTTTAAAAAAATGTTTTCTTCCGTTTTTAAAACGGACTTCAACAATATTAAATTTCGATTGACCATTTGGTAAAGTCATATTTGCCAGCCAATCAAAAACAGTCAGTTTATCACAGCTTCCTGTACCACAGCTTCCATTACTTTTACATCCTTTCGGGACGCCATTAGTATCTGTAGAGCAACTATTACAGCTCATATATGTTATATTTTAAATCAAACTATAAAGTAGTAAGATGTAAATTCGTAATTAATTTATATAAGTTGTAAATGTAATCATAATTGACGATAATTAAAATTTAGAGTTTAAGATTCTTATATTTGCTTCATGCTTTTTAAAGAAATAATTGGTCAAGAAAAAACCAAGGCACAATTAATTAAATCTGTTGAAAATAAACGGATTCCTCACGCTCAGTTATTTGTCTCGCCTAAAGGAAGTGGTTCCTTGCCCTTGGCAATTGCTTATGCGCAATATATTTTATGTCAAAATAGCGGTGGTGAAAATATTACGGGGAATGAAACTTGTAATTTGAAGTTTAATAAGTTGATGCACCCAGATATGCATTTTGCTTTTCCGGTAGCAACCAATGCTTCAGTAAAAAAGCATCCTGTGAGTGATTTATTCTTAACGGAATGGCGAGACTTTATTAAAAGCAACCCTTACGGGGATTTATTAGATTGGTATCAACAACTAGGAATTGAAAATAAACAAGGTCAGATAGGAGTTGACGAAGCAGAATCTATTGTAAAAAAATTATCCTTAAAGGCTTATGAAGGCAACTTTAAAGTAATGTTAATTTGGATGGCTGAAAAAATGAATATTGCAGCATCAAATAAATTATTGAAGCTTATTGAAGAGCCCCCTGAGAAAACAGTTTTATTACTAATTACAGAAAATGAAGATCAAATTATCAATACAATTTTATCTCGTTGTCAAGTAGTGAAGTTGTTTCCGTTAAGTGAAAATGAAATTAGAGATGCCTTAGTAGAACGTGAACATATCAATGAAAATGAAGCGGTAAAAATTGCACATCAAGCAGATGGTAATTGGAATAATGCATTGAAAATTTTACATCATTCAACAAATGAAGAGCAATTTGAAAAATGGTTTATTACTTGGATCCGTACAGCTTTTAAAGCCAAAGGAAATGCAACCGTAGTTCAGGATTTAGTTGCATGGAGTGATGTGATTGCAAGTTCGGGAAGGGAAATACAAAAGAGTTTTTTAGATTACTGTTTGCAATTTTTTAGGCAAGCTATGTTGATGAATTATACCGCTGAAGAGTTAGTTTATATAGAACCCAAGACCTCAGGTTTTGATCTTGCAAAATTTGCACCTTTTATACATGGGGGTAATATTCTCGAAATCAATAAGGAGCTAAACGATGCAATCTATCATATTGAACGAAATGGAAATGCTAAAATTATTTTATTAGATCTTTCTATAAAATTAACCAGATTGTTGCATCAAAAAGAATCGGTTTAATGCTTCAAAACATAAAAGTATATAGCCATAAAGTGTGAAAAGCTTCCTAAAAGCACAAAGACATGAAAAATTGCGTGATTGTATTTTATCTTTTTTATACTATATAAAACGGCACCAATAGTATAAAAAATGCCACCGGCTAAAAGCCAATACAATCCGTTTAAAGGTAAATTTGCAATTAGTGGTTTTACGGCAAAAATGATGATCCAGCCCATCCCTACATAGGCAATGGTAGATATTTTATCATACTTACCAGTATAGAATAATTTTAATAGAACACCCACCAATGCGATTCCCCAAGTAATTCCAAAAATAGTCCATCCCAGAGTACCTTTTAAAGTAACCAAAGTAAAAGGAGTATAAGTTCCGGCAATTAATATGTATATCGAAGCATGGTCTAAGATGTTCAATTTACGTCGTAAACGCGGGGTCTGGGAATAATGGTAAAATGTTGATGCAGAGTACAACAGTATCAGACTTGTTCCAAAAATGGTGAAACTCACAATGTGTCTGGACGTTCCCATTTCATTAGCATGAAGTATTAATAATACTAAAGCAACTACACTCAGAACCAATCCAACTCCATGTGTAATGACGTTTAATTTTTCTTCTAATGAATTATAATATGTCAGATGTTTTTTATCCATTTTTACTCATGTCCTTAACAAGTTCATCATGTATAATTTTATAAGCTCTTTGCTTAGTGGCTTCCATATCATCAAGTGTTAGTCCTTCTGTTTGTATAAAGTTATGAATTTTAACACGTAATTTTCCTGGCCATCCACTAAAGAAGGTCCATGAAAAACGCTTTTTAACATCATAAAATGTCATTGGTACTATGGGTATCTGATGCTCAATGGCCAGACGAAAAGCGCCGTTTTTAAATTCGCTCAATATGATATCTTCGGATGGCACTAAACCTTCTGGGAAGATGGCAATACTCAGGCCCTGATTTAACTTATCTAGGGCACTTATATAAACTTCTTTTCTGCTTTCTGCATTGCCCCTATCAACTAAAATGCTGGTTTTTCGAGCCACATAACCAAATACAGGTATTTTTCTCACTTCTCTTTTACCTACAAATACTGCGGGATTTTTCATTACTGCCAGCATTAACATCACATCTATCAATGAAGCATGATTAGCTATAAACATATAACTTTTATCAGGTATAATTTCTTGCTCAGATTCAACTTTGGGCTTAAAACCCATTACAAAAAGAATGGTTTTACCCCAAAAAATGGCAATTTTAAAAAATGTTTTGTAGAAACGATCGAAAGAAATTACAACAATCAATATAGGAAGCGCGAACAAAATGGAAAAAAATACCCATCCGTAAAACCAAGGGCGCCAAAACAGACGGAAAATATTTTTTAAAAACTCCATTCGAGCCAAAAATAGTAATTAATTATTTGTAAAGAAATTTCATTTGGAAATATGTATTTTTGTATGCAATTTCGTCATTGTGAAGCTTGGCAAAAGCTGCGGTAATCTGATTCATTAGATTCCTTCATTCCGAAAATATTGGAATTCAGAATGACGTATCATAAAATATTCATGGCAAGAATTTTAACAGGAGTACAAAGTACCGGCACACCACATTTGGGGAATTTATTAGGAGCAATAATACCAGCTATTGAAATGGCGAACAATCCTAAAAATGAATCCTTTTTGTTTATTGCAGATATGCATACACTTACCCAGATTAAAGACGGTAATATAATAAAACAGAATACCTATAGCACAGCCGCTACTTGGTTGGCTTTCGGTTTAGATATTAATAAGACAGTTTTTTATCGTCAGAGTGATATTCCTGAAGTAACGGAGTTAACTTGGTATTTGAGCTGTTTTTTCCCATATCAACGCTTGACCTTAGCGCATAGTTTTAAAGATAAAGCAGATCGATTGGAAGATGTAAATGCAGGCTTGTTTAGCTATCCTATGTTGATGGCTGCTGATATTTTATTATATGATGCAGATATTGTTCCAGTAGGAAAGGATCAGGCACAACATTTAGAAATGACAAGGGATGTAGCTGATAGGATCAACCATCAAGTGGGAGATATTTTGGTACCACCGGCAACCAAAATACAAGAGCATACTATGTTGGTACCTGGTATTGATGGCGAAAAGATGAGTAAGTCACGAGATAATGTGATCGATCTTTTTATGGATGACAAGAAATTACGTAAGCAGATTATGAGAATTCAGACAGATAGTACGCCTCTGGAAGAACCAAAAGATCCTGATACCTGTAATTTGTTTGCATTGTATAAATTGGTTGCTGACCAAGATCAAATATCTGAGATGCGTGCCAATTATATAGGAGGAAATTACGGATACGGTCATGCAAAACAAGCTTTTTTCGAGTTGTTGATTACAAAATATGCAAAAGAACGTGAGTTATACAATCACTATATGAATAATTTGCACGAAATTGATGAGGCGCTAGCTGTAGGCGCTGCAAAAGCTAAGAAAGTGGCGCAAGGTGTTTTGCGCAGAGTTCGCAAGAAGTTGGGGTATTAGATGTTGCTGTCATTCTGAACAGTACCAAAGCGCAAATTTATTTGTGCTGAACGTAATTAGTGAAGAATCTAAAAGAAGATTCTTCGTTTCCTGTTCGTTCCGTTCAGGCGGGCAATGAGAATGACATATTTTTTAAGCCGAGGGATTCGGATGTGTTGCATGTACTGCATTAATTTCCTTTATAATTTCATCTGACAGTTCAAGATTAATACTATCAATATTTTCTTTTAACTGACTAATTTTTGACGCACCAATAATATTACTGGTAACAAAGGGTAATTGATTTACAAAGGCCAATGACATTTGTGCTAAAGACATATTATACTTCTCAGCTATGGTATGATACTTTTTTACGGCTACAGC
>Ga0316189_10004672_pt1 | contig 13161 bp, 19 predicted proteins | sample LowCovwburrow_MG_FD_204930 | JGI IMG/M metagenome (GOLD analysis project Ga0316189, IMG submission 204930) | Coastal sediment microbial communities from Maine, United States - Lowes Cove worm burrow | ecosystem: Environmental > Aquatic > Marine > Coastal > Sediment | place: USA: Maine... | reverse complement strand
TTTTCCTTTGCCTGGTGACTTATTAGGTTCTCTTAATCACTTATGCTCAAAATAAAATCAATCTCAGATTTAAATGTAATCCAATTTCTGGCTATCAAGGGCAGTTAGATTGTAAATTCCGGCAGAACAGCCCGAACTGTAAGTTAGTACACACTTATTCTATAAGATGCATTACAGCATACACTATTTAACATAATATACAGTATACCGCCGCTGGCATAAATAAAGCCATATTAATCAATAGGTTAGCGCTTGTGCTGCCTATTTGCTTTTTCATTTTAGATAGTTTTGACCATTTTCGTCTTATTTCGATTGTTTTTCCTTTTTCTGAATTGATTACGTATAGAATTTCGCTTGGTTCGATTCCTAGATCTTCCGCGATTGGTAATGCTAGATCTTCGTCTAATGGTCTCCCATTCTTATAATTTGATATGGCTTGTCTGCTTACACCAAGTGCTTTAGATGCTTGGTAATCGCTTCCTAAATCGTTGTTTTTTTTGAACATTACTATGTAATCGTAGCTTTTCATTTTTATTACTCCTCATAATTACAAGTCCATTATATGTGACAGTCACTATTTGTTGCTGAAACTTTTTGTTGACATGTCACAAGTTGTTGTCTAACGTCACAACTCATGGACACAAACAAACGCCAAAAACAATTTATGAGAGGGAAGGTCGAAATTCTTTCATTGGCGTTTGCAACTAGACCCGAACTCTTACCCTATAAGGAAAACGCCAATGTCTTCAAATTCTAATTCTGGTGCTGTCGAAGGGCTTATTATCTTTCTCGTTATTTTAGCCGTCTTAACTTTTTTCGGCTTAATGATTTCCGCCGAGCCTTATTTTGATAATAATTCTGTTCAAATGTGTCTCGAGCTAACTAAATCTCCTAAATGCTTGGAGGCTATTAATGACTAGGCATTTATATCATCTCAATTTGCTGAATATTGCTGGCGAACATATCGGTGTTGTTTCGCGTCATTCTTATTTACCGCGCCATGCTTTTCTTGCTCATTATCAGGCCAAAGTTAGCAGAGGGCGCTTAGGCCGATATGTTAATTCTGTTTCTTTTAAGGTTTGTCCAAGTGATGATTCTATTCCTGCATCTTTGACGATTCAGGCTTATTAAAATGAATGGTCAATACGTGGTTTTTTTCATTCCTGAATCTAGTCTATATGCTTTTTATGACAGGTTTGATAGACCGCCTATGCGCCGTATTCAACCTGAAGAGATTAAATGTAATTGTAATGATTATGAGGATGCTCAAATGATTGTTGATGCTCTAAATGATCAAGGATTAGTTTAATGACTGTTTTGAAAAAATATAATGCACCAATTAATTCATCACCTGAATTTAAATCAGTTATGGCATTAGGTAAGCCTCTACTCCGATATCGAAATAACAGCCTAGCCAGCTACATCCCGGTTCGATATTTGAGGCTTGCCAGTGCCAATTTACACATGCTTAATAAAGCGAAGAGGGCGCAATATTCTGATCTCCTCAAAGAACACGTCACTAATGATGCTGTCTTTCTAGATTATGACGATTCCGAGCTATGTAATTTAGCGAAAATCATGGCTGATCGTTATTCTCTTGAGTTAAATGGCGAACATGATTTACGCAATCCTGTTCATTACCATTCTGTCGATTCTGATGGCGTTTTAATTGACAAATATACTATGGGTGTCAAGCCTATATCAGATTGGGAAAAACTTTATGACAGACTTAATAATCGCCTTATTGGTGCTGGTTTTGTTCAGCTTCCTGCTCGTCGAACTGGACAAACATTTGAGTCGTGTTGTCGTAGAACAACAAGTCAAAAATTCTGGCGTAGGCTTCTTCGGACTACTCAATCCCGAACCCTTGAAGCCGAGCATGTCCGACTTGGTCACGTGTCGAGACACACTAAGCAGCTATATATCTCTAACGAAAGTCTTGTCCGTTTTGAACAAAAGCGAAAGAGAAATATCGATTTACTTGAATCCCTAGAATCAATTAATAATGAAGGGTATAGCAAATCACTTAAAGATTTAGCTGCTGTCTCTACTTCAAATCCAGAATTGCGCCGTAATGAACTTATGGCTCGTTTAAGAGGAATGGAAGAATATGCTGATCTCAATAATCTGGTTGGAGAGTTTTATACCCTTACTTGCCCATCTGAATACCATAGATATTCCTCACTTCATAGAGGGAACAACAGTAATTATTTTCTTAATCCTTTATTTAATGGTAGTACGCCACGTATATCGTCGATATATCTTAATGGTCAATTTAAAAAAATAAGGGCTGAATTAGCTCGTCGAAATCTTCCTATCATGGGTATGCGTGTCGCTGAACCCCACCATGATGGATGCCCACATTGGCATATGTTGTTTTTTATCTCTAAGCAACATCGAACTGAAATACGCCAAGTTTTTAGACAATATGCACTGGAACATAGTCCTGATGAAAAGGGCGCTAAAAAGCACCGTTTTACTGCTATTCGTATCAAGAAAAAATCTAAAAACGGTAAGGCTCAATCTGCTGTCGGTTATATTGCTAAGTACATAAGTAAAAATCTGTCTATTGAACGTTCTGATAATCATAAAGGTAATGGCAAGGATAATATCAATGGAGATTTTCTTAACGATGGGGTTCCTGTTTCAGACTCTATATTACGTGTTTCTGCTTGGGCTAGTCTTTGGGGTATTAGGCAATTTCAGCAGATTGGTGGAGAGAGAATTACGGTCTGGCGCGAACTTAGAAGGCTTAGGAGTAATGGGTCAGATGACAATCATCAAATACCTGATGTATTTAAAAACGCTCATAAAGCGGCTGATCTAGGCAATTACTGCGAATTTCTAGAAGCCTGTATTGCTACAAAAAAAATTGAGATTGTCAGAAAATTTGAGCAACTTCCTGATTATTCCGATGCTGATGATCTACAGCAATCAGATAGACTTTATAAAAACGTTTTTAACGAATTTAAACAAGCTCCGATCATTGGGCTTCGTTTGCTAAATATATTTATTCAGACTCGTCTTTATGAATGGGAAACTCAATCGAGAAAAATATCTATATTCTATAAAAACGAAGGGTGGCAGGCGGCGACAGCCGCCAGACACTCTTCGTTTTCCTTGGACTTGTGTCACTAACTGTACTAACTATTAATTAACTAAAAAAGGAAACGATAATATGTCTTTATTAATCGAAATTGTTGAGCAGCCTAAATCTAGAAAGGGCAATAATGCCGCCGGTCGCCCTTATGAAATTATTACTCAACGTGCTTACATTCATAAATCAACTGAACGTTATCCAGAAGAAACTGTAGTGCCTATTGAATCTATTAATGATGCTCATAAAGAGGGTTACTACGAGCTAGTTCTTGAGGACTGCATAACTACCGGCGACTTTAAGTCTCTTTCTTTTGCTCGCTATCCATCACTTAAGCAAGCTCAATCACCTAAACAGGCTCAAACTTCTTAGTCTGATTCTTGAACCTTGTTATTAACTAGCAAGGTTTGAGAATCACTTTAAGTGGTTCAACCTTAAGTAATTGGATTAACTATGACTGATACTATTCTTTATGTTGCTTTTCTGGCTGTTCTGTTTGGTCTTGGCTTTATTGCAGGGCAACAACGATGACAGCTGCTGAGGTTACTGAGTATATCGGGCTTTTAGTTGGTTCTTTTTCTATGGGTTATGTTGCTGGCTTCCTTTTGCTTGCTTTTAAAAGGTCTGCTGGTTTTGTTGGGAAATAATTCCCTTTATTTAATGTCGGGAGACATCATTATGAATAGTGCACAAAAATTACGCGCTAAATTAGGTCTGGGCTTAGGTCTTATGACTGCTTCTGTGGCATCTCATGCCGCTTTACCTGCTGCTGTTGCTACAGCTTTCACTGACTTATTAACCGATGTTTTAGCAATGGTTGATTTGGCGTGGACAGTTGTTGTTCCTGTAACTATCGCGTTTATCATTCTTGGAATGTTTAAACGTGCTGCTTATAGCGCGACTTAATAGCGGTCTTGTTTTAGGTGTATAAATTACTTAAAACTTCATTGGGAGGGCTTTTATTAGCCCTCTTTTTGATGCCGTCTTTATCTCAGGCTTCTATCTATTACGAGGTTTTTCATTTCTCGGTTATCAAGACGGGTGCAAGCGGCGATTTAGCTATGCAAAGTTGGTGTGATAATTATGCTCTTTGTACTGGCTTTACTCTCGTTTCAGTTCATCCTATTGGTGATACGCATACTTTTGATGTTACTTATAATGGCTCTCAAATTACGGTTGTAGCATCACTTGAGGATGGAACTTGTCCTATACCGCTTGTAGATGATGGTAACGGCGTTTGTGTTGAAGCTAATAATTGTATTCAAGGTCAACTAGTTACTCTTAGCCTAAAAAAACCTGATTTATTATCAATTTGTATAGGTAATGACTTCTGTGGACAAGCTTCTTTTGATGGCTGTGATGTTGACTATAATACGTTATCTTTTGATTGTTTCTATAATGCCTCTGATAATAATAGTGAATGGTGTAATTATTCAGGGCAAATGACTGGCATACAATCTAGCATTGCTGATTCACCACCTGAAAACACAACTGACCCTGCTGCTCCTCAACAGTCAGCGCCTCAAGGCTGCTCTTATACTGAGTCAGGTGCTTTGGTCTGCGGTTCGTCTACTGACAATTGTGGCACTGTAAACGGTGTTGATACCTGTGTTAATTCTCAAGATAATTGTGGCACTGTTAATGGTAAGGATATTTGTGCTAACGATGAAAAAAATTGTGGCACTATTAATGGTCAAGTTTCATGTGTACAAGTTCCTCCATCTTCACAATTGGTCTATGGTCCTCAAAATTCAGCGCCTGAGGGTTGCTTTCAAGACGCTACCGGTAAACAAGTCTGCTTTAATGACAAGGTTAAACAACAGGAAGAAAAACAAGTAGTTTCTAATCCTGACGGTTCTATTACTGAAATAACTACAAAAACTAATAATATTGTTGGTTCAGGCTCTACCACTACTACTAAGACGATACAACCTGACGGCTCTGCTTCTTCACAAATTACAAAGCAGGGTGATGGGGGTACTTTGGATGGTAAAGGTGATAAACCAAGCAATAGTGAGTTAATAAAAGAGCTTCAAGACGTAGAACAGGCCATTAAAGATGGTCAATGTCAGGGTAATGAATGTGATAAGACTGCTGAAATTAATCAAATAGAGGCTGATAATTCAACTGCTGTTGATGCTCTTATTGCTGATATCACTGATGATCAGGGTAGTGATTTTGGTCTTTCTGGTATTAATGGATTTGGCGCTACTCATTTTATTGATAACTATTTAAAAATACCTCTTGATTCTCCATGCTCAGGTTCTATTGATACTTTTGTTATGGGGATGCCTTTTGTACTTGCGCCCTGTGAGAAGCTTCAACCATTGCGAGATATTCTAGCTTGGGTTTTTTCTATATTCACATTTTTTACGATCCTTAATATTTTCTCTAAACGTTCATTCTTTGGTTCTTAACTATGCCTATTTTAATTAATTTTCTTTGGCAAATATTTTCTAAGTTTTTAGGTAGAAAGGCTGCGAATATAACTATCGCTACTTCTGCGATGACTGTTTTTTTGCTTTCTACAATTGCTGCTCTTACCGTTTTAGTTGTCACTATTAATGCCATATTGGGCGGTATGAGTTTGGCCGTTCCTGCTATTGCTAATGATGTCTGGTCATGGTTTATGCCGTCTAATGCACGCGCTTTGTTAACGGCGATTATTATTGCTAAATTTGCAAGGATGACTTTTGATTTTTATATGTATATTAGTAAAACCAAGCTTGATACATTAATTAGGGCTGCAACCGCTTCATGACTGTATGCTCCTTTATAACGGGTCCACGTGGAAGTGGGAAGGGTGCTTTTTCTGTTCATCTTGCTAAGACTGAATATTTAGATGAAGGCAAAAGGGTAGCGTCTAATATTGATTTATATTTAGATGAACTCTACCCGCCTGATTCTGATATTTCAGTCACTCGCATACCTGACAAACCTAATGCGGATCATATGTATTCATTAGGTCAGGCTTATGGCTTTGACTCTAAAGACCCGTCGACAATAGACCCTAGTAAAAATGGCGCTTTATTTATTGATGAAATATCACTCTTTCTAGAATCAAAAAAAGACCCAGAATTTAAAGCACTGATGGCCTTTTTTATGCTCTCGAGAAAGCTAGGCTGGGATTTATATTTTGTTTGTCAGGAAAAAGGCCAGATTGATGATACTTTTTATAAGGCTCTATGTAATCGTTTAATTATTTGCCAGTCTGATTCGCTGTTACCGATACCGATTCTAGGCTCTGTATTAGAGAAGGTAGGGCTATCAGGTATGTTACCTGATAAACACACTGCAACTGTATTTGGTGGTCGCTCTGAGCTTAATACAGTTATCAAGACTATTCCTTATAATTGGCGGCCTTACAAGACTGCTTACAATACTTATCAGTTATTTACTGATGGTGTTGAATTAGTAGGTGAACAGCTTTTAGATATGAGGGCTAATTTCACATATTTGCCCCATTCTTATATTTCAGGTGAGAAGTTTTTTACTCAAGCTGAAAATCGTTTTAATGAATTACAAAAAATCTATCGAGGTGATGATGCTATGGCATTTCAAAAACAATCTAATATTGGTTTATATGTAAAAATGGGTCTGCTCGTTGTTATTTTAGCTGGTTTTCTTTATTTTAATAATCCGATGGAAAATGAATTTATTAGTGGTGAGGCATCTACGCCAGTAAGTCAGGTTTCACAGTCTTCGACTACTTCTTTGATCTCAACCGTTTCAAGTTCCTCAACTACATCGTCGAATGATTTTATATCTAATCTTTTTGCTAATTATCGTCCAAGATTATCTGCTTTTATGAGCAGTCCGGAATTGGGTGTCACGGGTTATATTGATTTCTATGATGATGATGAACTCTCTGAACGTTTAACAGTTAAAGAACTTCACCGCTTTGGCTATTCAGCATCACACAATGGCGCTGCTGTTGTTATATCGGGCCACGGTCAAGAGTTTTATGTTACTCGTTGGCCTTTACCTAAATTAACTCAAAATCCTGTTGATTTATTGTTGCCAACGTCTGGGGTTATCTAATTTTAGCATTCGCTTTTTAGCTCTTTATATTTTCTTCTTTTTCTTTTTAGATTGTTTCCGGTTGGTTCTCTGTAACCTTTACGAAGTTTTTTGTTTATTTCTTCTATCTGTTTTTCGTAGTGCTCTTTGCATTCATTTTTGTTTGATGCTGCACTGGTTTCAGCTGTGAAGCTCATTAAGACTGTTGCTAATAATATTGCTTTCACTTTAATTCCTTTTTTTTTAAGATTTTGGATCATACCTTTTTTTTATTATTTCTGTTACCCGCCAGGCGTTTTTATTGCTCGACAAGTAACGGTTAAATTGATACTGTTACTGTCCCAGGGACATTAACTGCTGCGAGGTAACATTATGCTGATTCTTTCATTATTTCCCGGTATTGGTTTGTTGGATAAAGGCTTCGAGTCTGAAGGTTTTTGTGTCGTTCGTGGCCCTGATTTGATATTCGGTGGTGACATCCGATCGTTTCATGCCCCGGCTGATAAATTTGAAGGTGTTATCGGTGGTCCGCCTTGTCCTGATTTCTCCAAAGCTCGACGCACTGCTCCAACTGGTGACGGTGAAGAAATGCTTTCTCACTATGTCCGTATTGTTAAACAGTCAAAACCTGATTGGTGGCTTGCTGAGAATGTGCCTTATGTACCAGATATCAAAATTGATGGTTATTCATGGCAAAGACTTGATCTAAATTCGTTTGATTTTGGTTCTGAACAAAGGCGAAAAAGGCATATTCAGTTTGGATCTAATGATGAAACAGCCTTGAATATTAAGAGAAGCAACAATTCAGGCGGTCTTCCTACTGTTCTTGCAAGTTCTGATCAACCAATTTCGGTAAAGTCATATTTGCAAGGATTGCCCGTTGATTTTGATATACCTTCTTTTACTCGTGGTGCTTTATCTAAAGCTATCGGCAATGGTGTCCCATATGAAATGGCAAAAGCACTGGCTATTGCTGTTAAGAATCGAGCTAAACATTTGAACCTCTGTGCTTGTTCTTGTGGTCGTGAATTATCTGGTCGTCAAAAATATGCAACTGGTGCATGTCGGAAACGTGTCTTTGATAGAAGTGTTACTTTGCAGCAAGCAATGATGACCGGCAAGTAACGTTACTCGCCTGGGCTTTTTCATATGAGCTCTGTAACGTTACCCGCCTGGCTTCTATCCTGCCGGCCAAGTAACGTTTTGTCGGGGTGTAACGGTAAGGGTCTATCTTTTTTAACGGCTTAGATTGAATTGTATGAGTTCGTTTTTTATCAAATTAAGCCATAGCAGCATCATGGAGTGATAAACGTATGAGAGCGAAACTAACCTTGGTGTTTTTTCTGCTCAGGACAATTAAACGTCTTATCAAAAAATCAGCCCGAAGGCACCGACGCTAAGCAAGTATTTTTTGATCTCTGTGCGTTGTGGGGAAGGGGATAATGTTGCTCGTCTCACTCTGGACAACAAGCTTTTTCAATCTCTTGTTTTCAAGCTCAAGACATCGAATTAATTGCCGGTCTATGTTTATGGCCAATAAGTCACCTGATGTAAATTTTTGGCCAGCATCGCTATACAGGTAACCATCCGAGAAAGACCAGCCGGAAAAATTGTCTCGTCTCTGTGCGTGTTTAAAGGTAGGCATGTGACCGCCAATCATAAGCAAGCATTCAATAATTGCAATTGGTGCTTTGCCGGTTTGCTCGTATCGGGTCAGGGTTGTTTTAGATATTTGGAAGTAGTCCATTACTTCATTGCGTCGCATCCTTGCAATATGTCTAGCTTCCGTAAATTCCATCTTTTTGCCTAAGTATCTCGGCTGACTATTCTAGAATTAACTTTAACTTGGTGTAAAGACTTACATTCGATACTGAGTCTATGCTTCCTTCCGTTATTTTACATAATATACATTATGCGAACATTTAAATATAAGTAGAAGAGCATACTTGGCTGAGAGATGTGATTCCTAGCAAAAGCATAGAAGTTTCAAGGGCAATTGTGATTATGAGTAAAACACGCCTTATGTGGCCGAATGCATGCAAAACACTGCGAATACGACATTAACAACCATGTCTTTGCATGTTTAAACGAATATTTATTACCAATAACAAGGGTTTAATGATCGCGAGATGCTAACTTTCAAGTTAATGTAATTTCTAAATAACATTAAGTAGTACTTGTATCATACTGTTTTTTAGATATTTATTTGCGTATGTGTCGTTTAGTAACTAGAATCTGTTTAGCACTAATACCCTATACTTAAAACCCTGTCAGTTACTACTGTTTTACAAGTAACACGAAGATTAATCTTTTGGTCTGATATTATTTAGTGTCGAAGACATTAAATTGTAAATTCTAGACACCCATTGCCCCTATTAAATGGATTAGATTTAAATTTAGAAAATGGCTTAAATACGCCTTTTAATGGTCAATTGTTAGATAACCCGTTAAAATATCATTATTACGGATTAAATTTTATCCCCTATTCCGTGAGAATATGATGGCAAAATCTGGACAAGCAAGAGTTTTAAGTCAAGAACAACGCGACGATTTATTTACTGCAATTCTTAAACATAGGCACCCTGAAAAAAACACAGCGATAATGCAGATTAGTTTTAAGTTAGGTTTGCGCGCTCAAGAAATTTCATTACTGCAGATTAAAGAAGTTGCAAAATTAAACCCCTCCGGTGCTGATTTCAACATACTCGACGTGCTAAGTTTGCCTGCATCCTATCTATACAAAAGGTGCAAATGCACTTCGTAAGTCTACGAATACCTACCATAGAAAGACCATTAGTTTTGATATTGACTCTTTTAATCAGACGGTCAAACATATCGAATCTCTTGCAAGAGCTGGTGCAAAAATCAACCCTTCTGATTTTTATCCTCCATTAAAGATACATAAAGGCAAATCACGAGATCTACCTTTAATTGATCCAATTCTAAGGGAGTCAATCTTTAAATATTTGGAGCTTAGGCTCTCTGCTGAAGAAATGTTAACACCCTCTTCACCCTTGTTCATTAGTCAGAAAGGTGGCCCATACTCTCCCAACACACTTCAAGAGCATATGGCATTGATGCTTCGGGAAGGGTCTGGAATTGAAAAAGCGAGCTCTCATAGTGGCCGAAGAACACTGATTACTAATATAATTCATAAACAAAAAAAATCAGTTAAAGTCGCCCAAAAAATAGCCGGCCATGTTAGCCCTTCTACAACTATAATATATGAAGAACCTCCAGAATCTGATCTAAAATCAGCAGTTAAGGATCTTTATTAACAAATTTTCTAACGAGTATAAAATCTCTTTATAAATTGTATTGAAGTGTCTATTCGAGAGTTTATATACAGACAGTGGACTCAGCTTCTTCCCTTACCTATATAATATTAGTGATATTATCCTTAGACACCATGCTAATGAGAACCACTTATGTTTAGTCAGCGTATTGAGTTAGAACAAGACCGTGTATTGACCAAGGCCGTAAGAACTGGACTTCCCATATTTCATTAGACAGCCTGTAATTCCGAAAAGTACGCTTCCTCAAATTTAGCAGGTGAAACACCACCTGTATGTGAGTGACGCTTTTTTGGATTGTAAAACATTTCTATAAAATTAAATATCTCAGCTTTCGCATCATTACGTGTTGAGTATATCTTCTTACGGATTATTCTCTTTTTGATGGTAGCAAAAAAGCTTTCGGCAACGGCATTGTCGTGACAGTTTCCACGACGACTCATTGATGGTGTTAGGTTATGCTCTTTTAGAAAAGCTAAGTAATCGGCACTGCCATATTGACTGCCTTGATCGCTATGCACCATTACTTCAGATTTAGGTTGGCGTTGATATACGGCCATCAATAACGCTTTTATTACTAAATGTTTATCCATACTTTTATCCATCGACCAACCCACGATCCGTCTAGAAAATAAGTCCATCACCGTAGCAACATACAAAAAGCCTTCATACGTTCGAATGTAAGTAATATCACTCACCCAAACTTGATTAGGTTTAGGTGGATTAAATTGACGAGATAATAAGTTGTCAGCCACCTTGGATGGTTTACCGCCTGTGATATGTCGTCGTTTATAGCCAATTTGTGCTTTTAACTTATGATTACACATAATCTTTGCTACACGATTGACACTGCACAGCTCACCAGCCTCACGTAAGTCTTGATAGATCCAAGGACTGCCATAAGTGCCACCACTGGCAATATAAAACTCCTTGATGAGCTTAAGTAATCGCTGGTCTTCAATGGCTCTGTCGCTTATGGGCTTTTTTAACCAGGCATAAAACCCACTACGGTGTAATTTAAATACTCGGCACATGGCCGTCACTGAAAACTCATCGTGATGGTCGCGTATAAAGCCGTACTTTACTCTGGGTTGTTGGCAAAGTACCTTGCGGCCTTTTTTAGAATATCTCGCTCCTCCGTCATGCGTTTAAGTTCAGCTTCAAGTTTGGCAATTTTTAATTGCTCATCAGGCGCTTTAACTTGCTTGGACTCACCTGGTAACTGGCTGCGCCAAAGGTATAAAGTTTTTGTACAAATCCCCAGCCGTTCTGATACTTCAGCAACTGAGTAACCTCGTTCAGTTATTTGTTTAACTGCTTCAACTTTGAACTCTTGGGTATACCGTTTTCCTTTGCTCATAAACACCTCTATTTGAAGTTACATTGTAACCATTAAAAGTGTCTAGCAAAATCTGGGAAGTCCATTCCTCCCCACACTGGTGGCGGAGCCACTGGCCTAGGAATTGCAAATTCACCCGTCGGATCTGAGTACATCAACGGACTACCATTGACATAGCCGTAGGTATTAATGCCTCCCTGAAGTCCAATCGGGTCAGACGTAATGTACCGACCTATGCTTGGGTCATAATACCTAAAGTAATTGTAATCTTGAGGGCGATAAACAAACCACAAATTACTTATAATAATCAGTACTCTAGTCAGCCCAAGTTACGACCAACCAAAATGACCTAAGAGCTCTTTAAAAATAAATCTGTCACCTTTTTGTCTTCGAATAAGCTCTAAGTAATTAGCTGAGAGTTACAATCAGGCTGTCAACCACATTAACTCCCTCGGAGGGATAAATAAAACATTATGACTATTCATTTATATTGGTTTTTATATCTTTAGAATGAATTATATATCCCGATTTATCTGCTATCTTTATCTTATATGCTAGATAATCTTTTCCATAAACTTGAGTGTTAGAAACAACAATATCACCAGAATTGAGGATACCCAATGGCTTTTTACCCTTCGACTTGTAAAAATCATCATGCTTTTCCCACACTTTTGTAGTGTGTAAAATAGTGATTGTTACATCTGAATTCCATTTACTATTAGCAATGAAAATTGCTATTCCAACCAGTATAAAAAACAATACAATTGTCGTGCCGACTTTAGTCATATTATTTTCCTTCAGTGAATGTATAGCCATTAGCTGCACCGCTATCAATTATCGAGTTTCCTAATCCTACAGGAAGATTATTGAGTAAACTATCACCTAAATCCACGCCTACACTTCTCAGCCCATCTTTTGCTGGAGCAGTGCAGTTCTTAGTTAGAAAATTATAATCTTCATTATAATTTTTTAAGAAATCTTGGAGTGTTCCATCTTGTTTTGGTGTTAGGGGTATATTAGAAATAACTGAGCCTCTAAACTCATTTCTAGCAGCATAATCTGCAGCAGACTCAGAAGACATCCCGTTTGGGCCAAACGAGTATGTAGCCCCCTTTACAGTAGTGGAGACATGTCCTTGTGATGACCTACCCACACCCACTGGCTGATGTACCGTTACTTGTGCATCTAACCCAAAAAAATCAAATAAATTTACAGGACTGCCTTTGACATAGCCAAACGTATTAATCCCCCCAGCGAGCCCAATCGGGTCACTCGTAATATACCGCCCTAAGCTCGGGTCATAGTACCTAAAGTAATTATAATCTTGATGTCAATATAAAAACCATCATTTATGCTTTAATTTCAGCAAGTTAACAAGTAGTATTTTTTTCGTTAGGAAAGCAGCTATAGAG